>Ga0315298_1000314_pt1 | contig 95285 bp, 84 predicted proteins | sample WHS_1_MG_FD_203077 | JGI IMG/M metagenome (GOLD analysis project Ga0315298, IMG submission 203077) | Extremophilic microbial mat communities from Washburn Hot Springs, YNP, Wyoming, USA - WHS_1_MG | ecosystem: Environmental > Aquatic > Thermal springs > Hot (42-90C) | place: USA: Wyoming...
CAAATAGCCTCAGCCACATTGAGCAAACCCTTAAGCCGAGAATGCTTGGTCAACCTGTTCGACAAACTTCTTTCGAAGTTTCCGGGCAGTGGCCTGTGTGTCTCGCGGGAGCCTCACCTACCGAGGAACCTTCTCTACGAATTCAATATAAAATCAAACTGAAATTGTGTCAATATCAGAAATACCTTAATCCTTTCTTTCCAACCATTTTTTCAATGGCGACCCACCATGAGTCTTTCTCCTCCCCCATATCCCGTGAAGTCGATCTCACTTTGGATAGGAAGGTATCCAGTTCTACTTTCAAAAGCCTTAAATGCAATACTTGAGTTGTCAGGAGAAACCGAGACAACTCGTCTTCTACCGAATTCAAAACTTTTTTTAGATGAATTCGGCATAAACCATCCGTCCCTTCGTACTCTTTTTGAAAGACTTTATCTGAAACAAGGGCGGCAAATTCTTCTAAATAGGATTCCTCCCGCTCTCTCATATACCGGCATCCAGGACAATTTGCGCCTCTTGTTGATTCGAAAGACCCTTTTTCTATTTCGCCGAGGTCTCGTTCGATCAAATCTTTTGCCAGGGTGGCATTGACGATCGGGCTCGACAATCGAGACATCATGTAAAAATGAAAGTTACAGTACCCATTTGACGAAACCAGATCCTGACGGACTTTTTCATCTTTGATCGTCTCGTACTGAAGCTGTGCAATAAAGTCAGTTTCGTCCTTGTCTAAAACATGACAGATCAGACAACCCCTGTAGTTCAAAGCCTCCCGTAAAGACCGCTCCATCTTTGATCCTCTTTGATCTGCGTCGGGTGACACCATATCTCTCCCCCTGAGTCAAACACCCGATTTCATGTCGCGAAAGATAGAGAGCATCTCATTTAATTTTGAATCTAACATCTCTTTGCCTTCCGGTGTGATCTTTCCATACCCTTCCAATCTATCAGACTTGATCTCCTCCAATTGGACAGAGAGGTAAACCAGGGTCCCTCTCACAATCCAACGCAGTATCCTTTCCCCCGGTTCCAATCCAAACAAGTTCTTGAGGTAACCCAATCGGTTCGTCAGCCACTCTATTTTTCCAATGAGTCTCTGTCTTTCTTCCTGGGCGAGGTCGTCATTTATATGGAGGAATAGCCTCTCCTCCTCGGACTTGAGTAAAAGTCGCTTTAGATACGCCAGCTCCTCCTCTACCTCTCTCAGCGCTGCACTAAGAGCCCTTTTGTGATTCAGGTTCAGCCCAAGGCTCTGGGTTTTCGAGCATGTCACTGCCAAGTTCTCATTACTACTGTTATCCAACTCTTTCAACATCATCTCCTTTGAGATCTATGTTCCCCTTATAAGAGGGTCTATCATAATGAAACCATAATCGCCTTCTAACTGCCCTGGATCGGTTTCATTAGAAACGTTTCAACAAAGCCAGTGGATCGTATCTCTTTCCAACAAAAAACTCAGCGGCTCGAACCCAAGAGGTTTGCTCAGCCCCTTTAGGTTCGTCCCGGTACTCGTAAGCGACTTTTCTCAAAAACTCGCGAAGCTCGTCATTCAATCGCCGGCTCCGTTTAATCTCATCTTCGATGAGGAAAGCTGTCTCCGACTCATTACTGATGGAAAGGACTCGCTGAAGATGGTGGAAACATAAACCCCCTGATTTCGGATAGAGGTTCTTCATCTCTTCTTCCTTCAGAACGGCCAGGAACTGATCGCTCGCATACTTCTCGCTCTGTTCAATACTCTTACAGGCAGGACAACAGGATCGATCTGTAAGAGCCTTCCGAACTTTCTCAAATTCTTTTTGATGATTCCCCCATCTCTTTAGGCCTCTTTTCTTCTCCCCCAGCGCTCGAATTTCTGCCAAGAGTTGGCTCAATCTCTTTTCCAGGGTCTCTGTAAGGTATTCGTACATCACCCCTGTAATGTAAGGTTTGGATGCTTCAAGCAATTTCCACGTATGTTGCTGGCAGAGTCCATGAGACTCTTTTAATTCTTCTATCATGGAAGGGTCATAGTAGCGTTCTCTCACGAACCAATAGAAAAATCTCTCCAGGGTTCCCGCACACATCTGACAGATTGGGCATTCACCCTTTTCGAAAAGGGCTTTAAATTCACCCAGAGTCAATTTATCAACTGTCCTTTTTTTATCTAAGAAGATCTCTTCCATTATTGCTCCCCTACTCAAAGATGCCTTCGTAATTGTTTCAAGGTAGTGGCATCGATGAAAGTCATCCGGGTTGCTTTCGGATTAATAAGAACAGAGGCACAGAAGCCAGCTGGACCACCACCGAGAATACAATAAGAGACGAAATGGAAACATCGTACAGGATTCCCATAATCGCACTCCCTAAGAACCAGGAGAAACCAAACCCTGCATTAAAAATCCCATAGGCACTGCCTCGTCGGTTAATCGGGACCATTTCTGCCATGGCAGCCCGCATAATCGATTCCTGTGCCCCCATCCCTATCCCCCATAGAGCCATTCCGATAAGAGCGAGAGAAAATCCTCCTAAAAAGACGAATGGAGCAAAAAGAGAAGAAAGTAATGAAACAACAATTAAGATTGAAAGACCCACCCGGTCAAACAAACGGCCAAAGAAAAGGGCTGAAAGGGCATCCATTCCCATCGCCACTGCATAAAAAACCGGAATCCAGATTTTGGGAACCACAGATAGTTTCTCAAAATGGAAAGAGATCAGGGGAAAATCGACGTAGCCTGCGGCAATCAATGAGACCGCAGCAAGATAAAACCAGAAGATGTGTGAAAATCCCTTCGTTTTTAATTGGGCAGTAGCCATCTCCAAATCGCGGGGACGGGGATAGAGTGCTCGTGCCACAAGTAGTACAGCCAACGCCATAAGAGCCGGAATGAGTAGAATAGCGAAACTTATCCGATAACCTCCATCAAAGTATAGCACCGTGGCAACGATGAGCGGACCCAAGATCGCTCCGATCTGATCTAGGGCCTCGTGCAATCCAAAACCCCATCCTCGGCCTACACTTTGTGTAGCATGCGAAAGCATCGCATCACGGGCAGGAGTTCGAATCGCTTTTCCCATTCTCTCTGCAATCATTAAAAGAGAGGCAATTTCCCATCGTCCCGCCAATGCAAGAAGAGGAACTGCCAAGAGGTTAACGAAATAACCCAAAAGCGTCATTGCCCAATATTTTCCTGTCCGATCACTGATATAACCGGAGATAAGACGCAGGGCGTATCCAATCAATTCCCCAAAACCTGCAACGACCCCTACTACTGTTCCACTTGCCCCAAGGAGTGCCAGGAACGGTCCAGTGATACTGCGAGCCCCTTCGTAAGTCACGTCTGCAAAGAGGCTGACGAATCCCAATAGAATAACAAATTTGAAGGCTGTCGCTTTCGAAATCCTATGACCACTTTGGTGGGTTGTTTGACCTACCATTCGAATCTCTTCCTCGGGCAATAAAAAATCAAGCCTTCTCCCCTCCCATTTTTCCCAAAAGAAATAACCCCTTAACTGCATGGAATGTGCTTTCGATAAATGGAAAACTAATAGGTGCCCTACCAAATCCACCGCTCTTTGTTTGGCAACCAAGAATATATTTCTTACAGGTATTAATCTCCAGCGGTGCGCTTCCGAGGTTTGATAGAATTTCGAGTGCACAGTAAGTGTTTTCCATATAAGAGGTTGTCCCCGGATAGAACCCAAACCCTCCATCCCCATTTTGGCAGAATTGGACCCATCGGATGATCTGGGGTTTATCGAAGTTAAGGTTGCGGTTTAATAAAATTGAAACCTTCTTTTGAAGAGTTTGCAAGTTATCATTAGGTTGGAATTGAAAATGAGATGGTGAATTTAAAGGGTTAAGGGGGTGACCAATAAGTTTTCGAATTTCATCAGAAAAATACTGAGCATCAAGTGTGTGGGATTTCGCCCAATCCCCTTTGAGAAGTTCAATCAACTTCGGAGGAAAATCGACATTCAAAGATACATAGAGATAGACAAGCATGTAAATGGCTCTCGGGAAACTCACCCCTTTCCAATCAATCGTTTTTAAGTAGTTAATTGTTTTATCTCGATTTATTTCTCCATTCAACATTTGCAAGGTGCGAATAGCATAATAGGTATCTTCAATATCGGGGTAGAGGTCAGGAGCAAAGCTAAATCCACCCTCTGGTTTTTCACGCTCTTTCAGATATTGAACAATTTTGATGATATCGAGTTTTGTCTTCAACTCTTAGTTTTCCCACAACTTCTCTCAATATTAAAAAACTTCTACCAGATTACCAGTAGAAGTTATCAAATCCTCCCAACCCCTTTTTTAAAAGGAGAGATTACCTTTCTCTTTATGCAATTAAACTCCTCATACTCCAATGGGAGGTATAAATAATTAAAATCCCCTTAATGACAGCAAAAGTCACGATGTCCCTGTCTGCTGGTGGACAAAGAAATTTAATCTTACCATTTAATGAATATATTTATTTTCAATAAATTATTATTACGCTCCTCCCTCCTCAACTTCCCCAGTTTCAAATAGACGCTCATCACGCTCAAAATCATCCATTTGTGCAGCTCTAATAGATTCCCATCCCAGTCGCAGGTCAGGAGGCGAAACTTCTGCAATCTTTTGAGAAAGTTCTTCTCCTATGATAAGTTTTGTAAGCGAGATCACTGCCCTCGCGGCATCATCTGCCTGCTTTAGGTCTTTCAAGTTTGCTAATTTCATCACTGCTTCAAGAAATTCTTTTCTTGTTTTCATAATTTTCACCTCCTTTTTCCTCAAAAAATAAAAACTTCTACCAAAATTGAGTAGAAGTTATCAATTCCTTTTTAAAGGAACGGTTAAAGGCGAACTTCATCGCCAAAGTTTTTAATTAAATTTATTATTATTCAAAAAACTTACAAAGTCAATAATTTATTAATATAGGTGGATTTCATTTTCACTCTTTTGTGTCCCCAGAGGTTGAAGGGATAAACTCTTATTTTTATATCGGTATAAAATATTAAAAATATTTAATAACTCCAATATATTAAATCCTTTATAAAATTTAAAAAATTTCCCTTGACAAAAAAGGCCTATTATTTTAGTATCCCAATCGACATTGTGAGAGTTGTCACATATAAAACTAAGGTTAAATGATTTTTTCACAAAGGGGCAAAGCCAAAATTTAATACATAGAAAAGGGGGGATGGTTAAACAAAGATCAGAATTCAAAACTCAAGATTTCAAAATTAAAGATTAAATTTAAATTAAAAAATAAATTTGAAAGGGGGAATAAAAAAATGTCTTTTAAGATTTCAAAAAAGTATATTGAGGCAGATCCAAGAAAACTTGCAGATTGGCAAATTGCTGATATAGCCGAAGAAAATATGCCCACAATTGAACAAGCACAGGAGATGCTTGGAATTAAAAAAGATGAAATAATCCCTATGGGCAGGCTATGTAAACTTGATTTTATGAAGATTATTGATCGGCTGAAAGATAGACCGGATGGTAAATATATTGAAGTCACAGCCATTACTCCAACCCCCCTTGGAGAAGGGAAGACCACCACAACCATGGGGTTGATGGAAGGCCTTGGTAAAAGAGGAAAGAATGTGGGTGGTTGTATTCGTCAACCTTCGGGAGGACCCACAATGAATATTAAGGGAACTGCCGCAGGAGGTGGAAAGGCACTTCTCATTCCCATGACCGAATTCTCTCTCGGGCTTACAGGTGATATTGATGCAATTACAAACGCCCACAACCTGGCCATGGTTGCTCTAACAGCCAGGATGCAACACGAACGAAATTACGATGACGCAGAATTGGCAAAACGGAATCTAAAGCGCCTCGACATTGATCCTACCAATGTTGAGATGGGATGGGTAATGGATTTCTGTGCGCAAACCCTTAGGAATATTATCATCGGCATTGGAGGGAGAATGGATGGCTATATGATGCAATCCAAATTTGGGATAACAGTGAGTTCAGAACTTATGGCTATCCTTTCCATTGTCAGAGATTTGAAGGACCTCCGTGAAAGATTGGGAAAGATTGTGGTAGCCTTTGATAAGAAGGGTAACCCTGTTACAACTACTGACCTTGAGGTTGCAGGTGCAATGTGTGCTTGGATGCGCAATACCATCAATCCCACATTGATGTGGACAACAGAATACCAGCCTTGCATGGTTCATGCTGGTCCGTTTGCAAACATTGCTGTAGGCCAATCTTCCATCATTGCAGACCGCATTGGCTTGAAGATGTTTGATTACCATGTCACTGAGAGTGGTTTTGGCGCTGACATTGGGTTTGAAAAGTTCTGGAATGTAAAATGTAGGTTCAGCGGTCTTAAGCCTAATGTCTCTATTTTAACCACTACCATAAGGGCTCTAAAGATGCATGGGGGTGGACCTAAGGTGGTGGCAGGTCTCCCTCTTGATCAGTCCTATACAAAGGAGAATCTTGAACTTCTTGAGAAAGGAATTGCTAACATGGTCCATCACATCGGGATTATAAAGAAATCAGGTATTAGCCCGGTGGTTTGCATTAATACCTTCCACACAGATACGAAAGATGAAATTGCAATGGTTCGCAGGTATGCAGAGCAGGCAGGAGCGAGGTGCGCCATTTCCGAACACTGGCTTAGAGGAGGAGATGGAGCTCTTGAACTCACAGATGTTGTTTTGGATGCCTGTAACGATAAAGTCGATTTCAAGTTTCTCTACCCCCTTGAAATGCCACTCAGGAAAAGAGTAGAAATTATTGCAAAAGAGGTTTATGGCGCGGATGGGGTTTCTTGGACCCCTGATGCAGAGGCAAAAGCCAAACGTTTAGAAAACGATCCCACCTTCCGGGACTTCGCCACCATGATGGTGAAGACCCACCTTAGCCTCACCCACGATCCAGCAATCAAAGGAGTTCCTAAGGGTTGGATCCTGCCCGTCCGTGATGTCCTGATTTTTGCCGGTGCTAAATTCCTCTGCCCCTGCACTGGAACAATAAGCCTGATGCCAGGTACCAGTTCTGATCCTGCTTTTAGAAGGGTTGATGTGGATGTAACCACAGGTAAAGTAACAGGTCTTTTCTAAGAATTTCCAACTTATTAAGTTTTAAATTCAAAGAAGGGAGGGGGAGAAAAAATGACTGCGAAATTGATCAATGGCAACGAAATTGCCAAACAGATTAGGGAGGAACTAAAACAGGAGACCGCCCAGTTAAAGGAAAAGTATAATCTTGTGCCTGGTCTGGTTACCATCCTTGTGGGTGAAAATCCTGCCTCAGTGAGTTATGTCACAGCCAAACAGAAGACTTCTAAGGAATTAGGGTTTTATTCCATTCAGGATAACCAACCCGACACCATTTCAGAAGAAGAATTGCTAAAATTGATTGATCAATATAATAAAGACCCCAAAATCCATGGCATTTTGGTCCAGCTTCCTTTGCCAAAGCATATCAATGAAACCAAAATTCTTTATGCCATTGACCCTAAGAAAGATGTGGATGGTTTTCATCCTGTTAATGTTGGAAAATTGATGATCGGTGAAGCGGACTACCTTCCCTGCACTCCTGCAGGAATTCAGCAACTCCTCATCCGAAGTGGAGTAAAGATCGATGGAGCAGAGGTCGTCGTGGTGGGAAGGTCTAACATCGTTGGAAAACCCATTGCCAATATCCTCCTCCAGAAACAGAAAGGAGCCAATGCAACGGTGACGATCTGCCATACTGGGACAAAGGACATGGCCTTTCATACCAGAAGGGCGGATATCCTCATCGTTGCGGCTGGAAAGCCTAAAGCCATTACCGCAGATATGGTCAAAGAAGGAGCGGTGGTTATTGATGTAGGAGTGAATCGAATTGGAATGACTCCCGATGGAAAGGCTAAACTCTGCGGAGATGTCGATTTCGATGCAGTAAAAGAGAAGGCCAGTATGATTACTCCTGTTCCAGGTGGAGTGGGTCCAATGACCATTACGATGTTAATGATGAATACCGTAAAAGCAGCTAAAGTTCACGCGGGTATTAAATAGATTAGGAATGGGTTTAACCCATTCCCTGGACCATTTACGTACGGGATGAAAAAAATACACATTTCCATCGATGGGAAAGAGATCGAATGTTTTGAAGGTGAAACCTTACTTTGGGTCGCCCTGGCTCAAGGGATTTATATTCCAAATCTTTGTGCGTTGAAAGAAAGGAGTGAACCCTTTGGGGGGTGCAGGCTCTGTTTTGTCGAGGTTGAGGGGGAAGCCTTTCCTGTGACTGCCTGCACAAAAAAAGTGAAAGATGGAATGGTCGTAAACACAAAAGGGGAAAGGGCCTTAAGGCTTTCGCGAACTGCGTTTGAACTGATTCTAAGTAACCACCCAGTGGATTGCGCCCATTGCCTGAAGAGTGGCTCTTGTGAGTTACAACGGATTGCCAAGCACCTACGGGTTAAATTAAAAACGAAGAGATTTAAAAAATTCTTAAGAGATTTGCCCATTGATGAAACCAGCCCTGTTTTTACTTACGATCCAAATAAATGTGTTCTTTGTGGTAAGTGCGTCTGGCTATGTCAAGAAAAATTCGATAAAGGAGCCATTGGCTTTGCCTATCGAGGTTTTCAAAAATGGGTGACGACCTTCTACGATGAACCCATCGGATTGTCAGAATGCAGAGACCTAATGGAATTGACTGAGGTTTGTCCAGTGGGTGCCTTTGTGCCAAAAGTGAATAGGCTTAGAAAAGGTTTAAACTCTATGGAATCTCTTTGAAATAAGGAAAAATAAAGAGGAGGATAAGTTATGATCATTATCGGCGAGAATATCCATGTCATTGCAAAGGATGTGTCAACAGCGATAAGGGAAAGAAATACCCAGGTAATCCAATCGCTTGCTAAAGAGCAGGCACAGAATGGAGCCAATTACATTGATCTCAATGTTGGACCGATGAAAAAAGATACAGAGGAGACGATGAAGTGGCTGGTCAACTGTGTCCAAGAAGTGGTTGACCTCCCTCTGTCCATCGATACTATGAATCCCGTAGCCATGGAAGCAGGGTTGAAATTCTGTAAGAAAAGGCCCCTGATCAACTCTGCATCTGGAAAGACCGATTCCAAGGCCCAGATGCTCCCGTTGGCAAAAAAATATAACTGCGATGTAGTCATCTCAGTGATGACAGATAAAGGGATGCCTCCAGAGGTTGAATCGAAGATAGAGAGTATTATGGAAACGGTCTCGTATGCCAACGAGTTAGGAATTCCCAACGAGGATATTTGGGTTGATCCCATCATCCTTCCTGTAAGCACGGCGGGTGAGGGCCAAAAGATTGCAGTTGGAAATTTGGAATTTATTAAGATCCTCCCAGATGTCCTTCCCGGCGTCAAATCCACAGTGGGCCTCTCCAACGTATCCAATGGAGTTCCGGCCCACTTAAGACCGATTCTCAACCGAACCTATCTTGTAATGCTCAACCGGTATGGCCTCTATTCCGCCATCGCTGACCCACTCGACGAGGAACTGATGGCATTTGTAAGAGGTGAAAACCCTCAGATCATCGACCTTATCTACCGAACCATGGATGGAGAGGAAATCGATCTGTCACCACTCTCTCAAAAAGAGGTTGCCTATGTAAAGACCGCAAGGGTGCTGATGGCACAAAGTCTCTATTCGGATGCATGGCTCGAAGTTTGATAAAAAAATTTTCCATATTGAAATCTCATTTTTATGTTTAATAATTTAATTAGGAGGGCAAGATGGAATATAAAGAACCAAAAGAGGCTTATAAGGGAGTTGTAAGAGAAGTGACCATTGGAAAAGGAGAAAAGACTTTAAAGATCGGAGGGGAGAATATCTTACCTCTTCATTTCTTCGATGAAGGCACTTTGCCCAATCCGCCAAGGTTTGCCTTAGAAGTGCTCGACATGGAGCCAACGGAAAAAACGCCACACCTTTACGAACCTTTTGGAGACGTAATTTCTGACCCGATCAAATGGGCTAAAAAATGTGAAGAGTTTGGGGTGGATGCGATTTGTTTAACCCTCCTCTCTACTGACCCTGCTGAAAAAGACGCCCCTGCAGACCAAGCAGCCCAATTGGTCAAACGGATGATAAACGAAATTAAGAAACCTTTAATCGTCTATGGGTCTGGAGATGAAAAGAAGGATGCAGAGGTTTTGCCCAAAGTGGCTCAGGTTTGCGCTGGGGAGAATCTTTTAATTGGACCTGTTCAAAAAGAGAACTTTGAGGTGGTGGGGAAGGCCATATTGGATCATGGGCATGTGGCGATTGCCCAGAGTCCACTCGACATAAACCTTCTAAAAGAATTGAATGTCAAACTCTGTAAATTTCTCCCTCCCGAAAGAGTGGTCATTGATCCACTCTCCTCAGCCTTGGGCTATGGGATAGAATATAGTTTTTCCCTGATTGAAAGGGTCAAACAGATTGGTGTCATCACAAAAGATAGCATGACCATGATGCCCATTATTGCCAATCTCGGTGAAGAATGCTGGAAAACAAAACAGGCTAAAGAGAACAGGACTCAGGGATTGCTTTGGGAAGGGATTACTGCTCTTTCCCTTTACCTTGCTGGAGCCAATATCCTTGTCCTGAAACATCCTGAAACACTTAAGTTAGTTAAAGAGACCTTAGGAGGAAATGGAAGATGGCAGAACTGAAAGAGATCAATAAAAAATTGGAGGAGATTTATCATAAGATAAAGGCTGAAATTCCCTGGGAACCTATTGGTCATACCCCCATGCCTGAGATTGCTGATCTTAGAAACTGGGATATGAAACTCCTTCAGACCTATAAACCCTGGTATGCCCCATTCTGTGATCTTTGTTGCTTCTGTACCTATGGTAAATGTGACCTTACAGAGGATCGAAGGGGAGCCTGTGGGATCGACATTGCCACGCAGCAGGCAAGATTTGTTCTTTTGGCATGCCTGATGGGATGTTCAGCCCATGCCTCTCATGCAGGACATATCTTAGAAGTCCTCATTGAGAAACATGGCCCAGATAAAAAGATTAACTTAGGGACTTCAATTGACCTTGAAGCACCTAACATAAGGACTGTCCTGGGATTAAAACCTGAGACATTGGGTGACCTAAAAATTGCAATTGAATATGTTTATAAAGAGATTGCCCATTTACTCGATTCAACACATATGGGACAAGAAGGAAGCCCACTTGATTATGAATCAAAATCACTTCATGCTGGCATGCTCGACCATGTGGGAATGGAAGTAGCAGATATTGCTCAGATTGTAGGGTTTAACTACCCCACCTCTGTGGCAGATACACCTTTGGTTGACCTTGGATGGGCTTCAGTAGATAAAACAAAACCCGTGATCTTATTTGTCGGACACAACCCCGCCACTTCTACAGTTGTTGTTGACTACCTGCAAGAAAATAACCTTTACGACAAAGTAGAGCTTTGTGGAGTATGCTGCACCGCTATTGAAACTACGAGATACTCTGCGAGGGCCAAGGTAGTCGGTCCTTTTTCCCGTCAGCTCTTTTTTATCAGAAGCGGGATCGCCGATGTCATCATGACTGACGAACAGTGCATCCGTACTGATATGCCCCAGGAAGCGACCAAGGCTGGCTCATCCCTAATTGCAGCATTGGATAAAGCTATGTATGGCCTTGAGGATGCCACAGACATGCCGACCGAAGAAATTATGAAAAAGATGGTTGAGGAGAAAAAGCATTTTGCCATCCTCGATCCCAAAAAAGCGGCTGAAGTGGCTGTAAAGGTAGCCATGGCCATTGCACCTCAGAGAAGGAAGGAATGGCTGACGGAACAGGAGGCCCAAGAACTTGCGAAAAAATGTAGCCTCTGTGGCATGTGTGAAACCGCTTGCCCCAATCTCTTCGATATTGGAAAAGGGGTAAGTGATGTCGCTAAAGGAAATTATGATACTATCCGAGAGATTTTTAATCTCTGTGTTGGTTGTGGCAAATGCGAGGAAGAATGTCCTCGAAACATTCCTATCTTCAAGATTATGCAAGTTGGGGCAAGCAAAGAGACATGGAAGATGAGGGCTGGTCGTGGTCCAGTCATGGATACTGAGATTAGGACAGTTGGGGCCCCGATCACTTTAGGTACTATCCCCGGAGTGGTCGCCATAGTGGGGTGTTCAAATTTCCCTGATATCAGAGATATTGCTGAAATTGTTGATGAATTTGCCAGAAGAAAATATATTGTGGTTCTTACTGGTTGCTCTGCCATGGTTGCTGGAATGTGGAAGGATGCGGATGGAAAGACAGTATATGAGAAGTATCCTCCTGATTTTGATGCGGGAGGAGTCGTAAACATCGGCTCTTGTGTTGCCAATAGCCATATTTCGGGGGCAGCCATAAAGATTGCAAATATATTTGCAGCCCTCCCCTTGAGAGCTAACTATGAAGTAATGGCAGACTATGTCCTCAATCGAGTCGGAGCAGTTGGCATTGCCTGGGGTGCTTACTCTCAAAAAGCAGCCTCCATTGCCACAGGTTTTAACCGATTGGGAGTTCCAGTCATCCTCGGACCTCACTCTTCCAAATATCGAAGACTCTATTTATCGAGAAAGGAAGAGGATGAATGGAAGGTGATGGATGCTCGAAAGAAGCAGATTGTAGAAACAGGGGAACCATCGCCCGAGCACTTAGCCTATGTCTGTGAGACAAAGGAAAAGGCCATGGTGATGATCCCTAAACTCTGCATCCGGAAGAATGATACACCTCAAGGGAGAGCAATCAAACTGAACCATTACATCTCCCTTTACAAGAAATATATGGGGGGCGGTCTCCCAGAAGACCTCCCTCTCTATGTGAGAAGAGATGCGGATATTCCTCTCGTTTACAAAAAAGAGGTCAAAGCCTATCTAACCCAGATCGGCTGGAAACCTAAAGAACCAGTCGGACTTCCAACCCTAATTGGAACCTATCCAACCAAGGTTCCGGTGGATTCAGTCATACACTAAAAAGGAGGAAGAAAAGATGAGTCAGTTAGCTCCAATGCTGCCCTTTCATCGAGTCAATGTTCTTACGGGAACAAGAACAGCCAGGCTGGTTGAAGACCCTTCCGAATATGCCAAACAAATTTTAAAGGCACAGAGGCCTCTTCTTGTTCTTGGTCCACGTTTGATGAAAATTACCCTGGGCGAGAAATTGCTTCTCGAATATGCTCTGGACATTGCAAAGGCAAAAAACATCCCAACCTGTGCGACTGCCACGGTCAAATCAAAGATGGTAGAATTGGGGGTCATACCTGACAGTGTCTATGACATTGTTGAGATTATCAATGCCCTGAAGGATCCAAATTGGAAGGGGGTGAGGAAAGAAGGGAATCATGACCTGGTCATGTTTTTCGGTTTCAGAACCGATCTTGGGGAACAGGGGCTTTCCGTGCTGAAGCATTTTGCCCCACACCTTAAGACCATGACCCTTTGCAAATACTTTTACCCCCATGCTGATTTTTCTCTCCCCAATTACCGGAAAGATGAACAGTGGAAGAGTTTCTTGGAGGGTTTAATCGAACATCTGAAGAAAGAATAATCAATCCTACGAAAGGAGAAAAAAGATGGAGTTTCATGTTGACATTGGACCTCAATATGAAGGAGAAGTGATTCGAAAGGAAAACCTCTACATCGAGTTTGGAGGACCAAAGGTTGCCCATAAGTTTGAACTGGCCACAGTCAAAAGCCCCGATGAAATTGAAAACGAAAAGGTTGAGATCATCGGGCCTGATCTGAGTGAACTGACCCCTTATGACCCTGAGGCGGATAAGGGTGGATCCTATCCCATTGCCATTTTGATTGATGTGGCAGGAGCCGATTTAGATAAGGATGCAGAGGCAATTATTGAAAGAAAGATTCACATGTACCTTAATTTCATTCAGGGATGGTATCATATGAACCAGAGGCAGGACATGTGGGTCAGGGTCAGCACAGATGCTTATAAGAAAGGGTTTACCTCTCTCAAGGAGTTGGGCGAAATCTTTAACTTCTTATTTACCTCGGAGATGCCTATCATTGAGAAGATCCAAACGACGATCATCACTGACCCGAAAAAAGTGGAAGAACTTCTACCAGAGGCCTTAAAGAGGTATGAGGCAAGAGATGAAAGGGCCCGACAACTTAAGGATGAGGATGTGGATATGTTCTATGGTTGTGTCCTTTGCCAGAGTTTTGCACCCACCCACTGCTCCATCATTGCACCCAACCGAATTGCCAATTGTGGAGCCATCAACTGGTTTGACGGTCGGGCGGCTGCAAAGATTGACCCCGAAGGGCCTATCTTCGCGATCGAGAAAGGGGAATTAATCGATCCTGCTAAGGGAGAGTATGAGGGAGTCAATAAAGTGGTGGCGGAAAAATCCTTAGGGACATATGACCGGGTTTATCTTTATAGCGCCTTTGAACATCCCCATACCTCATGTGGTTGCTTTCAGGCAATCGTCTTTTATATTCCTGAAGTTGATGCATTTGGTATTGTGAATAGGGAATACAAGGGCGAGACCGTTATTGGAATCACCTTCTCCCGTATGGCAGGTGAAACCTCAGGAGGAAAACAGATAGAAGGAAGACTCGGGACAGGATTGGAACAAATAAGATCCCCAAAATTTATTCAGGCAGATGGGGGTCTGGCAAGAATCGTCTGGATGCCAAAAGAAATAAAAGAGAGATTTAAAGATATCCTTGAAGCAAAGGGTCTATACGATAAGATTGCTACTGAAGAGGATGCAAAAAACCCAGATGAATTAATAGCCTTCTTAGAGAAGGTTGGACATCCGTGGTTAAAAGGGGAGGTGGAACTCCCGACATAGATCGTGATCGTGACCGTGTCCGTGTCAGGTCTCCGAACATGGATCACGGACACGGTCATGTTATTCTCAAATAAAGAGGAGGTGTAGTATGCCAATATCAGGATCTGAAATAGTCAAGATGCTTCCAGGGAGAAAACCTTGTAAGGACTGTGGTTTCCCAACCTGCTTTGCCTTTGCCATGAAGCTCGCTACAGGAGGGGCCTCATTGGATAAATGTCCTTATCTCTCACCCGAGGTAAAGGCCAAATTGGAGGACCTGCTCGCTCCTGCTATCAAGTTGGTCACCATTGGTACGGGTGAAAATAAAGTCCAGATCGGAAATGAAGAGGTGATTTACCGGCATGAAAAAACTTATGTCCATCCACCAGGAATGGCCATCCTCATTTCAGATAAAGAGAGTGAGGCAAAGGTTGATGAGAAGATCAAGAAGATTAAAGAACTCCAATTCCCCTGGGTTGGATTGACGCTTAAGGCGGATCTGATCGCCCTTCAGTTTGAATCTGGAGATAAGAACAAATTCCTTGGCCTGGTAAAAAAGGTTGTCAATTCTACAGACCTTGGAATGATTATTATCTCGGAGGACCTGGATGCTCTGTTCTCAGCCCGTGATCTCTGTGCTGAAAGAAAGCCTCTGCTCTACCCCATCACAAAGGAGAACATCGACCAGGCCATACCAAAATTGAAGGAGAAACCAACTCCTGTAGGCGTTCGGGGGGCAAGCATTGAGGAATTAATTCCATTGACCACCAAACTAAAAGAGGCCAAACTGGATGATGCCGTCTTAGACCCAGGTTCTAAAAATCTATTGGAAGCCATCAAGGATCAGACCTTCATCCGGAGGGCAGCCCTGAAACAAGGGTTTAGACCCTTAGGATATCCAACGATCGCCTTTCCCTGCTTCATCGCAAAGGATGGCATAAAGGAGACTTTGGCAGCATCCGTCTTCATAAATAAATTTGCTGCTATCATTGTCCTTTCTGACTTTGACCAATATACTCTTCTCCCCTTACTAGTCCAGCGCCTAAATATCTATACCGATCCTCGTTTCCCAATGGCTGTTGAGGAAAAATATTATGAGATAGGAACCCCCGATGAGAATGCTCCCGTGCTGGTCACCTCCAATTGGGCGCTTACCTATTTTATCGTCTCCTCAGCCATTGAGGCCACTAAAATCCCAGCCTACCTCTGTGTCAAAGACGCAGAAGGACTGGGGGTTCTTACCGGCTGGGCAGCAGGCAAATTTACAGGGGATCAGGTAGGTGCAATGGTGAAGAAATCAGGGATTGAAAGCAAGGTCAAAAATAAGAAACTCGTAATCCCTGGAAGAGTGGCAAGAATTAAAGGCGAACTGGAAGATGCCCTTCCGGGTTGGGAGGTGGTGGTGGGTCCAAGGGAGGCCTCTGGGATTGGGGCCTTTCTTCCAGAATATGTTAAGACCTTAAGGAGATGAAAGAGAAGGAAGAGGGCTTTTCGGCTGAAAAGCTCTCTACGATACTTGAAAAGTATAAGAATGAGGGAAACGGTTTAATCCCTATCCTGCTTAAGGTTCAGAAAGAATTTGGATATCTTCCAAAAGAAGCAATGAAATGGGTAGCGAACTTTCTCGGGATTAAACCCATCCAGGTCTGGGAAGTCGCTACCTTCTTCAACCAATTTCGATTAACCCCCCTCGGTAAAAACCATATTAAGGTGTGTATGGGGACTGCCTGTCATCTGGCAGGGGGTAAATTAGTCTTAGAGGCCTTGGAGAGGGAACTTAACATTAAGGTCGGGCAGACCTCAGAGGATGGGCAATTCAGCCTTGAACGGGTGGCCTGTATTGGCTGTTGTATGTTAGCTCCTGTCACAGTCATAAAAGACAAAATATATCCCAAGATGTCCCCTTTTAAAGTAGAGGAATCATTAATCCCTTATCGACAGGAAAGAAAAGAGGAAATTGACATTCAATGAGATTAAAAAAATGGCTAAGGCCCAGTGGGAGGAACTCCAGGCCTCTCCCCATATCCTCGTTGGAACAGCGACCTGTGGAAGGGCTGCAGGGGCTTTGGATGTCATAGAAGCCTTTAAAACGGAATTATCAAGAAAGAATATCCAGGCACCCATTATTGAAGTAGGATGTATTGGGTTATGTTATGCTGAGCCTTTAGTGATCATCTCCAAACCAGAATCCCTCCGAATCGTCTATCACAACATCACTCCCGATCTGGTTTCTCGCCTTGTGGAAGGTTATCTCCTAAGCGATGATCCCTGTCTTGAGCTTGCCTTAGGAACACTGGAGGTAAACGGAGAAAAGGCTCCCTATATACCCGAACTCATAAGAGTTGAACATGAACTTCGTCTTATTCTTCGCCACTGTGGTTATATCGATCCTGAAAATATCCATCACTATATTGCGAAGGGGGGGTTTGTCGCCCTTGAGAAGGCTCTAAGGATGTCTCCAGAGAAGATCATTGAAGAAGTAAAAAGTTCAGGGCTTCGGGGAAGGGGTGGGGCGGGATATCCTACAGGGGTCAAATGGGAGTTATGTCGTAACGCCAAAGGGAGAACAAAATATATTGTTTGTAATGCCGATGAAGGGGATCCTGGTGCCTTTATGGATAGGGTGATCTTAGAGAGTGATCCTTTTGAGGTCATAGAAGGGATGATCATTGCTGGCTATGCAATTGGGGCACAGATGGGTTATATTTATGTTAGAGCCGAGTATCCATTGGCCATTGAGCGTATTAGAAACGCTATCATTCAAGGAGAGGAAGTGGGGATATTAGGAGACGATATCCTTGGAAGGGGTTTTAAGTTTCATATTAAGATTGCCGAGGGGGCAGGCGCCTTTGTCTCCGGTGAAGCAACTGCATTGGTTTCAGCCATAGAAGGAAGAAGAAGTGAACCAAGAGTCAGGCCTCCTCGCCTTACAGAGTCTGGATTATGGGGAAACCCTACCCTTCTCAATAATGTTAAGACCTTTTCCTATATCCCCTTGATCATTAAGGATGGGGCAGATAAGTTTACATCAATTGGAACAGAGCATAGCAAAGGGACTGCAGTCTTTACGCTTGCAGGAAAAGTTCAGTACCCTGGTCTTACAGAGGTTCCTATGGGGACTACACTAAGAAGACTCGTTTATGACATTGCAGGTGGGATGCGCAATGGAAAACAATTTAAGGCGGTCCAGATTGGTGGTCCATCAGGGGGTTGTATTCCAGAAAGCCTCATTGACATCCCCATTGATTTCGATTCCCTTCAGGAGGCAGGTTCCATGATGGGCTCGGGTGGGATGATCTTTATGGATGAGGAGGATTGCGCGGTGGATACAGCCCGATTCTTTCTTGACTTTACCACAAAAGAATCCTGTGGGAAATGCACGATGTGTCGGATGGGGACGTTACAACTCCTTAACATTCTGGAAGATATCTGCACGGGGAAAGCTAAACCCGAGGATCTGGAACTCCTCCAAGAATTGTCTGAGGATGTCAAAATGGGTTCCCTTTGTGGCCTGGGGCGTTCAGCCCCCAACCCTGTCTTAACCACCTTACGTTATTTTGAGGACGAATACAAGGCGCACATCCTCGAAAAACGCTGCCCTGCCTTAGTCTGCAAGGATTTGGTCGCCTACTTCATTCTTCCTGAGAAATGTGATCGGGCCTGTGAACACTGTATTCTGGTTTGTCCTACCGAGGCGATCAAGGGTAAAAAGGGAGAGATTAAAGTCATCGATCAAGAAAAGTGTTCGAAATGTGGCACATGTCTTGAAGTCTGTCCAAAAGAATATCATGCTGTAATAAAAATTTCACCCATTAGCAAACTTCCCTCTGTTGAAGCTGGAAATGACCATAACCGTCACTCCCGCGAAGGCGGGAGCCCAGAAACATAAAAAAATCTGGAGTCCTGCATTCGCAGGAATGACTTGAAGGTTTATTGAGGTTTAGAAAAAATGGCAAGAAGGATTGTCTCTACAGGAAGAGGGGGGGCAGGGAAATCAACTTTTGTTGCACTGATGAGTAGGTTTCTTAGACCCCCATCCCTGCTGATCGATCTTGATCCTGATTTAAGCCTGGCTGATATGCTTGGAATAGACCTTCGTCAAGAAGGAAAGAGGACCATTGTTGAAGCCCTTTATGAGGCAGTGAAAGAAAGGCAGAGAGGCGGAAGCCCTCTCACCCCAGTGGAGGATCGATTTAAAGGATTTCTCATGGGAGAGGTTCTTTATGAAGGGAGGGGATTCGATGTGATGACCCTTGGGACCAAAGACCTTGAGGGATGCTACTGTTATCCTGATCATCTCCTGAGGAAGACTATCGGTGAACTTTCCAAAAACTATACCAATGTGGTGGTCGATTCCCCAGCCGGTCTGGAACATCTCAATCGAAACATCGTCTCAGAAGTGGATGATCTCTTCCTTATCCTCGATCCCTCAGAAAAATCCCTGACTCATATCAAAAAGGTCAAACTCCTTTTAAGGGAGGTGGGAACGGTCTACCATCACTTCTATCTGGTAGGAAATTATATGTTTGATGAGGCCTCTGAAAAACATTTTCAAGAGGCAGGAGAGGTGTTTTTGGGAAAGATCGATTACGATCTGAAAGTAGAAGAATATAACCTCACGGGAACCCCTCTTCGACAGCTCCCCGAAGATTCTCCTGCGTGTCGCTCGATCAAAAAGATTTTAGAAAAAGCGGGGTTGATTTAAGATGGGAAAGATTAATGTCATAACGGGTAGAGGGGGAGCAGGAAAATCGACTTTCACGACTCTCGTTGCAAGGTATATCCAGACAAAGCCCCTTCTCCTTATCGATCTTGATCCAGATGGAAGCCTGCCAAAGATGTTGGGCGTGGATTTAGAAAAAGAGGGAAAAACAACCATCTCCGAGGCCCTTTCGAGAATCATTACGAAGGGAAGGGAGAGCAAAGGGAAGGAAGAGGCTCCTGATCTCCTGAAACGCATGATAGAAGAAGGGGAGATTCTCTATCGGGATAAAACGTTTGATCTCATTACCCTTGGAACCCAATTCGCACCGGGTTGTTACTGCTTGCCTGATGAGATGATTAAGGAAACCATCCGGATGATCCACAGAAATTATGAGATGATCCTTGTGGATTCCCCTGCTGGATTAGAGCATCTTAACCGAAAGATTACCCCGGACATCGATGATCTTTTTGTTGTGCTCGATCCCTCAGAAAAATCTGCCAAACATATCGAGAGAATCAAATATGTGACAAAGGGTGTAAGAATAAATTATAAAAATTTTTACCTGGTTGGAAACTACCGATTCACGGATGAGGCGGAGACCTATTTGCTCCAGAGTGGCGAGAGATATTTAGGAAGGATCGAATTCGACCCACAGGTAAGGGAGCATAACTTAAAAGGAGAGTCCCTCCTTAAAATCCCTGAAGACTCTCCCTCCTCCATCTCTGTTAAAAAGATATTAAAGGTGGCTGGCTATGAGTCTGTATCTTAATCCCTCAGAAGAGGGTTTTGAACTGGCCTATGAACTTGCCTGTAAAAAGTTGATGGGAATGAATTTAGAAGACCTTTGCAGAAGAACGGGGGCTCATCCCTTCGATCAGAATAGAATCACTCTCACCTATTTGAACCAAACCTATTTGATTGACCTCCTGAAGGGGGAAATCAACTTGAAGGAGGTAGAAGAGAAGGTTCCCATCAAGGACAGGATATTAATCCTTCACTACTTGACTCAGGCCAGAGGAACTCCTTTCACCCATAAACTGATCACCTATACCCAACTTCAGGGAGGGAAATTTTACTGCCCTGCCTTTCAACAGAGAACCTTACAACCCATCCTGAGATCCTTTGGTGAAAAACCCGAAGGGCTTCTCAAGGTTGCAAAGAAAATCGGAGGTCATCCGTCAGGTTATGGAGAAGTCTCCGTGAGCATTGACCCCTTCCCCTTCGTGCGAATCGTGATCTCCCTCTGGCGAGGGGATGATGAAGTTCCCCCAGGTGGAAATATCCTATTTGATAAAAACATTAAGGATTATCTGACCACTGAAGATATCACCGTGCTTTCAGAGACCTTAACCTGGAAATTGATCCGTCTCGCTCAAACATCACCTGATTAAGATTTCTCATGGTTTGGAAAACCAATAGGAAAGGAACCTTGACTCTCGAGGTGAGGGAGAGAAAAATCTTTGAACAACTCCTCAGGGGTCTTGACAAAAAAGAAATCTTAAAGGAATTACCTGGCCAGATAGTCCTTGAAATTGGTAGACTCTTTTTGGGCACCCCTTATCATTCAGAAACCCTCAAAACAAAACAGGAGGAGCCTCCATTGGTAACCTTAACGGAGTTTGATTGTGTAACCTTTATTGAAAATGTTTTAGGTCTGACCTTACTTCTAAGATCTCAAAAAAGGTCGTTGAAGGACTATCAAAGAATTCTTCAGAAGATTCGTTACCGAGATGGCCGGCGAAAGGATTACGCCTCTCGGCTCCATTATTTTTCAGATTGGATTTACAGCAATCAGAAAAAAGGCTTTCTCAAAAATATCACCTCTGAAATAGGGGGGAGGCCGCTTAGAAAGTCCATCCATTATATGACTTCCCACCCAACCCTTTACCCTCCCCTAAAAACCCCAAGAGTCTTTCAGGCCATCCGATCTGTAGAAAGGAGGATCAGTAGACGGGTTCTTTTTCTCATCCCTAAAAAAAGGCTAAGAAGGATAGAGAACCGAATAGGTGATGGAGATCTTATCGCCATCACCACCCACCAGGAAGGTCTTGACGTTCAGCATGCAGGATTGGCAGTCAGAGTGAAAAAACGGATCCATCTTCTTCATGCCTCCTCCACTGAAAGAAAGGTGGTCCTCTCCAAAAAGACGCTCCATCAATATCTCATGGCGAATCGGAATTTTTCTGGCATCATGGTGGCAAGAATTGTGTATTAAGCCACCTGGGGGGTTGATCTGCGGGAAAGGTTTTTCATACATCTAACCCCTGATTCAACTTTTGACGGGCCGCAATCTCTTTCGTTCGAATCTTATCTTTAAAGAAATCCTTTTGGTTCACCTCTTCCATGCTAAGATTCGCATCCGTATTTCCGGGCCAGCGTCTGCAGAGATAGAGGCTCTCATAGATCCTTCCGATTCGGTACTCCCTGCATATCCTGAGCCCTACTTCGTAATCTTCCCCGTAACTCACATTCCGAAATCCGATTTTCCTCATGAGGGAGGTATTAAACCCCCGTGGTGCCCCCAGGCCATTAATTCGCAATGCATTGTTATGACCATTCTCATCGGTCCATTCGCGATGGTCAATCAGGCCTGGAGGGATCTCCCTTAGATTGGAATCGACCAGGGTGTAGGAACCAATGACCATTGCATAACGGCCCTGACGAAGGTGCTCGACCATCTTCTGAAGGGTATGGGGATTGCTATAAAGGTCATCCGAATCGAGTTGAACGGCAAACCGACCGCATGCCTGATGGGTGATGGCTTCGTTCCAACAACCCCCGATCCCAAGATCAAACCTCTTTGGAATGAGATGCTTGAGTTGAGGATGCTGGGAGGCAAGTCGGGAGAGAATATCCGTGGTTCCATCTGTCGAATGGTTATCGATCACAATCACGTTAAAAGGAAAATCGGTCTTCTGTGAAAGAGCACTTTTCACTGCCAGGGCAATGGTCTTCTTCCGATTTTTCACAGGGATGACAACGGATGCCTCCACTGGGAAGGGTCCCTTCGCGGGTTCCACTTTCCTAAGTTGGCTGGGAGACAAATAGGCACCAATCTTTTTTAAATAATCAGTAAAAACAATCTCCATCTCCTTCTGAATCTTCGTGTTTCGGGGATCAAGATAGGAAAACAATCTTCCCGGGTGGAGCGAGTTCTGAACTCCCCGATAAGGTCTTTTTATTGTATAAAGGGGGTCTTGAATATGGTGGATCGGATGGTCGATGGAGACCTTCAGCCGAAGATCATAAAGACCAGCAAATTGAACCTCCGCTAACATGCCATATTTTTTTACCGATTCCTGAATGGCAGAAACTGAAAAGAGGATCAGAGGGCCAAAGTCAAAGTCATCACGGACGCTACCTAACTGATAATCATTTAATGGATAGAGGGTCCTTCCCCTCCCACTCTCTTCATAAAAATCTGAATAGACCATCCCCGCTCGGGTTCTATCAGCCTCTTTTAAAAGCCTCTCTATAGAGTTTTTCCCAATCAAAATGGGTTGGGCCTCTTTTAATAGAAGAAGGAATCTTGTCTGGATTTTCGATAGGAGTTGCTCGAGTGTTTTTTGTGCGGTGAGGACCCCTGGAGAAAGAATATCGCATTGTCTCATTTTTAAGCCAATAGGTTCTTGGCTGACAATCAAAAAAGATTCAATCAGTTCTGACGTTCCCATAGAAATCAAGGATTTCTTTAAGGAGGATCCTGGTTTGTAAGGCATGACTATGGTAATTGGTTTCATGAGTCGTTCTCTATAAACCCTTCTAACACAGCCATACGTTAATGAAATCCCATTCGACTTATCACCTTCTGGCATGTTAATGAAAGTTCAAAAAGTTTTGGAAGTAAGGCTGTATGACTTGTGGCAAGGTGAAGACGAATAAGTCCGTTTGGGATATGTCCAAGATAGGCTTTTAGCCCTTTCCTTAGGCCAAGCAATCCATAGGCACCCAACGCCTGCATGAGGCGCTGGGCAGAAGCCTCCCAAAAGGATTTTTGAAATGCCTCCCAGTTAAGATCCCCTTTAGATAAGGTGTAATAAAAGGACAAAAGGTCTTCTCGTTCTTGGTCTGTAAGGTTCACATAGGGATCACAAAGAAGTGAACCTAAATCATAAAAAGGACTTCCCAACCGCATCCCTTGAAAATCAATAAAAAATATATCCCGATCACGAACCATCACATTCTGAGATTGCAAATCGCGATGGATAAGGCATTGCCTTGTTTGGGAAAGCCGTTCGGTAAGACCGGAAAGTTCCAGATCGAGCTCCTTTCTAAAAGAGTTCGTAAGTTCAATCCCACAAACCTCTTTCACAAAATGGTTTAAAAAATAATCTTGTTCCCAGTGGTAAAGCTCAGGAGAGAATCCCTCCATCATCCTCACTTTCCCTATCGGGAAATCTTTGAAAGGAAAAACATGGAGCCTGTGAATAGTGGAAAGGACTTTTTGGTAAAGGGCCCTTCTCATTTCCCAGTTTTCTTCCCTTAAATCGTAGAGTAACTTATCTCCAAGGTCTTCCATCAAGACAAAGCAAAGATTTGGGTTATGATGGATGAGACGAGGAACAGGGATACCGATTTGATGAAGAAACAACGCCATGTCGGCATAGTAGGTGTTCTCAACTCGTTTTGGACTGTAATGGATTAAAATGGCTGAATGGGTTCGATCCCAATGTAATCGATAGAAGGAGCGCTCAGAACCTCTCCTTTCTAAGGGGATTATTTTGATTGGAGTGGATTCTAAGAGTCCCAAAACTTCTTTGAGCGATCCAATGACCTCATCGTATTTTAGATTAGTGAACTCGGATTGCGGAGTCTCCATGATAAAACCATCGATCGAGGCTCATCCCTTTTGGGCTTTTAATGTTTCATAGGCTTCAATGGAACCCATTTCATTCCACTTTCCCTCATCAATAAGAATTCCGCGGACTGATCCTGGCCTTTCAACAATTCTCCTGATAAAAAAGGGGATAATGGATTCAACCTTTCCTCCCTCAAGATAGTTAAGGATCGATGTCTCAACAGCATAGATCCCTGCAAAAAGGCATTTTTGAACTCCTGGGGTCCCAAGGGATTGACGGATGTCGCAAATCTCTCCTGCTTCATTTATATCCACATTGAGCAGAGGTCCATTGCTCCGAAGAACAAGTGTGACTTCTGGCCGGTGCTTCTCGTGGGCTAAGAGGAGCCTCTGGAGGGGAAGATCGGTGATCACATCCCCATTATAGCAGAGGATAGCCTCATCCTCACCGAGTAGATCTTCAATATTCTTCAGCCCTCCTGCAGTATCAAGAAGGGTAGGTTCATGCCTAAATAGAATAGGTCTGTCACGCCATCGCCCCTCAGGAAATTTTTCTAAATAGAGGTCTGGTAGATGATGGGTGTTCACGATGAAGCGTTCCACCCCTATCGTCAAAAGATGATCCATCGCATAGGTAATGAGAGGACGACCTCCGATCTCAAGCAGGGGTTTTGGACACTGTTGGGTGAGGGGTAAAAGTCTCGTTCCCAGTCCTGCTCCAAGGATAAAGGCAGTTTTAAACCGCCGCCTCTCTCGTGACATTTTATCTTTACCTTACCTCTTCCCTTTCCCAAATCCCGGATCGATCTTTACCAAACCCGTAACGATGAATCCCGGGATCGTCGCCGTCATGACCCATAAGAAGTAATTGGGATAACCCAGGTGCTCCTGAAGCCAACCGCTCAGCATGGCTGGAAGCATCATACCCAATGCCATGATACCAGTGGAGATGGCATAATGGACTGTCTTATACTCCCCTTCGGATATCATAATCATGAACATCGTGTAAGCGGTAAACCCAAAACCGTAACCGAACTGCTCAAGAGCAATGCAGAGGTTGATGAGATGGAAGTTATAAGGCAAGCTCTGCGAGAGATAGACGTAAACGAGGTCGGGCAGGTGAACTGCACAAACCATGATCCATATCCAGAACCGAAGTCCTTTACGTGAAATCGCATATCCTCCGAGGATTCCACCTATCGTGAGGGAGATGACCCCCACCGTGCCATAGATGATTCCAACCTCTGAGGTAGTAAGTCCCAACCCTCCCTTTGAGCGGGGATCGAGAAGAAATGGTGCAATAATCTTGACCAGTTGAGTTTCGGCCAGACGGTAAAAGAAAAAGAAGGCAAGGATCGAAAGGATTCCATTTTTTTTGAAATAGAGGCTGAAGGCCTCGAGAAATTCCTTAGCAAGAGGGGACGATCGGTTTCCATAACGAGTAGGACGGTCATCCAGTGGAAAGGGTAGAACAAAAAAATGGTAGAGAAATAGGGTGGAGAAGAATAAGGCGGACAACAAGAGGGTGATACACCAGGCATTGGGAATATCATAACCACTCCCCTCAAGATATCCTGCAAAGATGACCAGTCCGCCCTTGGTTCCAATGGTAGCGATTCGATAGAAGGTCGTACGGATTCCTACAAACGCTGACTGATGGTGTTCTGAAAGACCAAGCATATAAAAACCATCCGCAGCCGTGTCATGGGTGGCTGAACTAAAGGCCATCAGCCAGAAAAAGGCCAGTGTATACTGAAAAAAACGTGTGGTAGGAATGGTCAATGCAATGCAAGCAAGGGATGACCCAATTAGAATTTCCATGAGAAGAATCCAGTACCGTTTCGTCCTCAGGAGGTCAATCAAAGGACTCCAAAGGGGTTTGATGACCCACGGAAGATAGAGCCAGCTGGTATAGAGGGCAATATCCGTATTTGAGATGCCCATGCGTTTATAGAGAATGACGGAAACCATCACGACCATAATGTAAGGCATTCCCTCTGCAAGATATAGAGAGGGGACCCAGGTCCAGGGATTTCTCGATATCGTTTTCTGGCCGGTCATGAGTTAACCTTCTTCAAACACTAATATATCTTCTTAATTTCTACGGTCCTGAAATAGTGTTTCAAGATCTTTTCGGCAGAATATCCTCGATGGGCCATCACCGCAGCGCCAATTTGACAGAGCCCCACTCCATGACCCCATCCTGCCCCATGAAAAATAAATCGGTCAGTCTCACGGGTTATTACAAAGGCGCTACTATAGAGATGAGTTCTGGATAGCCATCGCCTTATCTCAAGTTCTTTTCCGACGACAACGCTTCTTTCCGAACCTACAATCCTTAACAGAGATATCCGTCCTGAAGGGCCTCGACGAAGAGGGAGGAGTTCTTTAAGAGTACCAAAATCAATCCCTGACTTCTCTTTCACGATTGACTCCAGTTCAGCTCGGGGATACTCAACCCTCCAGCGGAAAAAGTCTCCGGTCTGCCCATCGATGGGAGAAAGAATCTCTTCGAGAAGGATTCTATCGTTCAGTCTGCAATAGGCCTCGGGTGTGGAATGGACCCATGAAGAGGCCTCATCTTCTCTGCGGATAGGCGGATAAGTGATTGGTCCATCTGGGATGCTTTTAAGATAGGGAACCTTTTTATCCTCCCATGCGGTGCTAAATTCTTCCGTAATACCTCCACAACATTTTGAGTAACGGGCATCACAAATCTCATCTTGAAAAACCATCACTCTCCCGAAAGTCTCTGTCACTGCCTCTTCAACATTTTTGGATAAACTCCTTGGGAGGCCATAATAGCGCTGGCAATGGTCTTGACTGCAGACGTCAAAGAGGTCATGTTCTTCCCGGCCATACCAGCGGATGATCTCCCCTTCCCTCTCGGGTTGATCGGAGAGGGTTGGAAGGGAACCTTCTCTTTTCCTTTGTCCCATTTTCCAGGCCAGAAGCCAACTTCGAGACAAGATGGCATGAGCCTTCAAAAATTCTTTTGGTGCCCTTTCATTCATCTCCGAGGAGATCACGCTTTTCAGGTAATCTTCAAGCCCTAATTCATGGATGGCAGTAAGGGTCCCATCGCTCCGAAGACGGAGGATCAGCTCACCTCCACCAAAGGTCTGATCTTCCTTCCTCTCCCAGTGAAATTGAGTTCCTATGGGTAGTTGAAGGAGTGTGAAGGTCGACTCCTTCACGGGGTTGAGCCTGATTAATCGAGAGCGAAAGATTTCAGACCCAGTCTTATCTCGATACGCAATAAGCCCCCCTTCGGCCCTCGCTGAAAATGGGCCAGTTATAAAACGATCACTCTCTACCTGGAATTCTCCCTTTAGATCTCCCTGCAGCTCGGTGGCCCGGTCGATGATGCCGACAGCAATCTTTGGTACCTTTTCCATTTTATTAGGGATAACTGGATTATTCCCATTTTAGAATAGATTGTCAAATCCACCCTGTTCTTATATTGACTTAAAGAGAAGTTTTATGTTAATCGATCATTGCAGTCTTTATTATTGAGTCTTAGTGAATTGTTTTTTCTATGAATTTTCAAGCCCATTTAGGGACCACAGCGATGGGGATCATGCCCCATAGAGATGTTGATAAGGCTCTTGAGCTGGTTCTAAACCTCGACATACCCTTCTGGCCACAACTTCCAAATGTGAGCCTCTATGAGGATATGTATATCCAATCCTCAGAGAATTTTCCGGGGATATCGATCGATTTTGAAAAGGGGAGGCTTGTCTTTGACACGACACGATTTAAGGCAGAGGTGGATGAATACTTTGCAAAGATGGAAGACCCCGAAACCTATGTCCTCACCCAAAAGTATTCGAGGGTATTCAAAAAATTTCTATCTAAAGACCTCCAAGGTTATAAGGCCATTCGGGGACAGGTGACAGGTCCTGTAAGTTTTGGGTTTAAGGTATTAGATGAAACTCTTAAACCCATCATCTATAATGAAGAGGTAAGGGCGATCCTTTTCGATTTCATTCAAAAGAAGGTCAATGTTCAATACCAGGAATTGAAAAAGAAAAATCAAAATGCCTTTGTCTGGGTGGATGAACCAGGTCTGGGGTATGTCTTTAGCGGTCTTTCGGGATATAATGATCAACAGGCCAAGGAGGACTATAAAAATTTTGTCCAGGGGTTGGAAGGTCCGAAGGGACTTCACCTCTGTGCGGATGTAAACCTCCCCTATCTTTTAGAATTGGGGGTGGAGATCCTCTCCTTCGATGCCTTTCAAATTGGATTTATGCCCAAGGAGTATGTCGGTAGCGTTGCTCAGTTTATCAAAAATGGAGGGGTGATCTCCTGGGGGATTGTTCCCACTGATTCGATAACCCTTTCACTCCAGACCCCAGAAAAACTGGCCTCCGTTCTTTCAGAATATTGGAACACCCTTTCAGAGTATACCGATATCACTTTAAAAGAGATTTCCGAGCAGGCATTGATTGCGCCTGCAAGATGTTGCCTTAAGGATCTTGGCACAGAAACCACTGGACAATGTTCGCTTCCGAACATAGAGGAGAAGATAGTTGAGAAGGCCTTTCAATTTTTGAAAGAAATCTCCCAGATATTAAAAAAGAAAAATCATATAGAATGAATTCTAAATTTTCATTTTTGCCCATTGGCATTGGGAGTCTTCCCCACTCCGACCCATATCAGGCGAGCCAATCTATCCTCCGTCACTTCCCTGAATCTCCCTACTGGCCCCAGCTCCCCCTCAGGGGATGGAGGGAGGGGATGCTTGCCCAGTTTACCGAAGGAATGCCGGGGCTTGTCCGTGTCCGAGATAGAGAGAACCTTTACTTTCGTACCCCCTTTGATCCTCCCTCAGAATGGGAAAGGTTCTATGAAATCACCCAATCAGGGGACCTTGAGGATTTCAAAATCGGGGAGGATTTTGCCTCAGGATTTCACACCATCCTAAAATTACTAAAAGGCAAAAAGCCTCTTCTCATCAAGGGGCAAATCACCGGACCGATCACCTTGGGATTAGGTCTTCTGGATGAAAAGAAGATTCCCATCCTTTATGACCCCAATCTAAAGGAGATGATGCTTAAGGTCCTGGGGCAGAAGGCCAGATGGCAGGAAAAGGAGTTTCAAAGGATCGTTCCAGAGGCGAGCACACTCATCTTCTTTGACGAACCATTGCTAAGCAGTTATGGTTCGATTAGCATGAACCTAAGTAAACAGGAGATTATCGATTGTCTTGAAACGGTTCTCTCCTTTCTTAAAGGTCTCTCAGGGATTCATATCTGTGGCGCAACGGACTGGTCTATTGCCATGGAGAGTGCAATCCACGTCATTCATTTCGATGCCTATCACTATTTTCCCAATATGCTGGTTTATGCGCCTGAATTAAAGAGATTCCTTCAACGGGGAGGGATGTTGGGTTGGGGAATTGTCCCTTCAGAGGAAGATTCTTTGAGAGTGGAGACGACCTTAACCTTGATGACTTCTCTGGAAGAGAAGATTGATCTTTTGGCCCAAGAGGGAATTCCCAGAGAGGCCATTCTAAAAAACTCCCTGATCTCACAAAGCTGTGGCCTTGCCTCTGTCTCGGTGGATTTGGCTGAAAAGGCCTTAAGGCTCACTCGAGAACTATCCCTTGAAATGAAGAAGAAATGGGGGAGGTCATAGGAAGATTAGGGAACGAGGGGAACGGCCTCAAGCCCCAGGGTCTCAGGATAACCCAGCATGATATTCATATTCTGAATCGCCTCTCCAGAAGCCCCCTTCACCAGATTATCAATGGCTGTCACAACGACCACTCGACCCCCTGCTTCGTTCACTGCGATGCCAATATCACAATGATTAGAGCCTCTGACCTCTTTTGTATTGGGAAGCCTCCCTTTGGGATGAATTCTTATAAAGGGCTCCTTCTGATAGGCCTCTTGAAAAGTTTCGAGGACCTCCTTGAGGTTTAGTTTCTTGATGAGTTTTAAATAAATCGTTGTCAAAATCCCGCGGTCCATCGGAATGAGATGAGGGACAAAGGTTACACTGATTTCCCTCCGAGCCAGCCAACTTAATTCCTGTTCGATCTCAAGGGCATGACGGTGAGAAAAGACCTTATAAGCCTTTACCCCCTCGTTCACTTCACAAAAGAGGGACTCTAAAACCACATCCCTTCCTGCGCCACTGACTCCAGATTTGGAATCTATCACAATTTCTGAAAGGTTGATCAACTCTTTCCTAATCAAGGGGATTAGACCTAACAATGCTCCTGTTGGGTAGCAGCCAGGATTTCCAACAATTTTTGCCTCTCGAATCTCTTCCCGATGGAGTTCTGGAAGACCATAGACCGATTTAGCGATGAGATCTTTGGCAGTATGTTTTTGATACCACTTTTCGTAAAGATCAGCATCCTTGAATCGAAAGTCCGCACTGAGGTCAACCACCCTTTTCCCCCGTTGATAAAAGAGTGGAACGATTTCCATAGCGGTCTTATGAGGGACAGCGGTAAAGATGAAATCCGCCTTTTTTGAAAGTTGATCTACGTGAAGCTCCTCACATCTCAGAGGAAGACTCTTCATCAGGGAAGGGAAGACCTGATCAATCGGAAGGCCTGCATACTTTTGGGAGGTTAAGGCAGTCACCTCTACTTCTGGGTGATGAAGAAGGAGGCGAAGAAGTTCTAAACCCGTGTAACCCGTTGCTCCAATTACGGCTACCTTTGTCTTCATAAAACCACCTCTTTACAAAAAAGGGAGGTACCATGACCTCCCTTCCCGATTCGCCTCAATTGAGTCATGGAACTATCGTTTGGAGTACTGGGGCCTCCTTCTGGCTCCTCTCCTCCCGTACTTCTTTCGTTCTTTAATCCTTGAATCCCGGGTTAAAAAACCAGCCTTCTTCAATGCCTCTTTGAAGTCCTCATTGTATTGGAGGAGGGCTTTTGCAATCCCATGTCGAATGGCCTCTGACTGGCCTGAAATCCCTCCACCCCGGACATTAGCCCTTACATTGAATTGGTTTTGAGTTCCAGTGACCTCAAAAGGCTGAAGGGCAATCATTTCACAAGTCTCCCTGCCGAAATATTCCTTCAGAGACCTTTCATTTACCACAAACCTTCCCTCTCCAGGTTCAAGCCAAACCCTCGCAATGGCTGTTTTTCTCTTCCCGGTTGCATAAATTGGTTCTGCCACGATCGTCCCTCTCTATGATAAATTAATCATTTTAGGTCTCTGGGCCTCGTGTGGATGAGTTGGACCTGCATAGACCTTCAATTTCCGAAACATCTTCCGACCCAAACTGTTTTTGGGAAGCATCCCTTTGACTGCAATCCGAATCAACTCGGTGGGTTTTTTGGCCATCAATTTCTCAGCGGTGATCGATTTGATCCCGCCTGGATAACCCGTATGATGATAGTAGATCTTATCCTTCATCTTCTTTCCCGTAAGCAGGACTTTCTCTGCATTGACAACGACGACAAAATCCCCTGTATCCAGATGAGGGGTATAAATGGGTTTGCCCTTTCCCCTTAAAAGGCTTGCCAACTTGGATGCCAGCCGGCCCAAAACCTTCCCCTCTGCATTCACCAGGTACCACTGAGGTCTTAACTCTTCTTTTTTTGCCTGGTAGGTCTTCATGAACTATCCCTTTTTAAAACAATTTAATTAATATATTTACCCATTCAATGTCAATCCTTACTTTCTTCTCTTCCTTTTTTCCGTCACATGATGGTGCCAAAAAAGAACCACCGGACTTGCGATATAGACTGTGGAATAGGTTCCAGAAACTAATCCCACGATCAGGGTAAATGCGAAGTCATTGATGACCGGTCCTCCGAAAAAGAAGAGGATCAACACAACCATCATCACTGTTCCAGAGGTAAGGATGGTCCTGCCAAGAGTCTCGTTCACACTAATATTAAAAATGGTTTCGAGATTCTCCTTTCTCATCTTCTTTAGATTTTCTCTAACCCTATCAAAAATGACAATCGTATCATTGATGGAAAACCCGATGATGGTGAGGATCACAGCCAGCACCGTTAAAGAATATTCCCTGTTCGTGATAGAGAGGGCACCATAGGTCACAATGACATCGTGGATAAGAGCCACAATCCCACCCAGACCATAGGAGACCTCACGAAATCTCCAAGCCACATAAATGAGCATTCCAAGAAAGGAGAGACCAACGGCCCACAGGGCCTTTCTTTTTAGGTCTTTTCCTACCTTTGGACCAACCACCTCAACCCTTCGAATCTCCAGGGCCCTATCCTTGAATTGCTCTTGAAGAGAAAGTTGGATCTTCTTGGACATCGTCTCCAAGTCTTCTTGAGTCTTTTCAATCCGGATCAAAAATTCGTTCTCACCACCAAAGGCCTGGACCATAGCCTCCTTGGAGCCGATCTTCTCCATGGCCTCTCGAACTTCAGAGATATGAATCCTCTTTGAGAATCTGATCTGGATGAGGATCCCACCGGCAAAGTCGACTCCGTAGTTTAGCCCTCCATGAAAGAGGATTGAACCAAGGCTGAGAAGAAGGACGAACGCTGAAATGCAGGCGGTATACTTCTTCTTTCCGATGAAGTCAAAACGAGTATCCGGTCTGATCAATTCCATAGGTCGATTGCCTCAGCTCCTTAAATACTCAGCCTCTTCACTCCCAATTTAAGGGTAAGAAAGTCAAAGACTAACCGGGTTACATAAACCGCTGTAAAAATATTGGCCAATATTCCGATGCACAAGGTCACTGCAAACCCCCTGACCGGACCTGTCCCAAACTGGTAAAGGAGAATCCCTGCTATTAATGTCGTGAGATTAGAATCAATGATCGTAACAAAGGCCCGATGATAACCTTGATCGATCGCTGCCCGAACGGTCTTCCCCCACCTCAACTCTTCTTTAATCCTCTCATGAATCAGAATGTTCGCATCAACAGCCATTCCAATTGAAAGAACCAGCCCTGCAATGCCTGGGAGGGTAAGGGTTGCCCGGAAAATGGCAAGGGCTGCTAAGACCAATACGACATTGAGGATGAGTGCAATATCTGCAATCATCCCAGAAACCCTGTAATAAAAAATCATAAAGGCTACAACCAGCACCGCACTGATCAGAATGGAGATGATCCCTTTTCGGATGGAGTCCTGACCCAGCGAGGGCCCCACTGTCCTTTCCTCGATGATCTTGACCGGTGAGGGCAATGCCCCCGCCCTCAAGACAATAGCCAAATCACTGGCCTCTTTCGTATCGAACCGACCTGTAATCTGAGCCCTTCCCCCTGAAATCCTCTCCTGGATCACAGGAGCAGAATAGACATTGTTATCTAAAATGATGGCCAGTCTCTTCTTAACATTTGCCCCGGTAATCTGCTCAAATAGTTTAGCCCCAATGTCATCAAATTCCAATGCGACATAGGGCTCATGAAACTGAGAGTCGAGGGCCACACGAGCATCTTTTAAAACATCACCTGTCATCAAGGTTTTTTCTTTCAATAGATAAGGAATCTTTTTAACCCCACCTGTCTTGGGGTCTACCACTCTCTGGTAAAGAATGATATCTCCTTCTGGGATGTTGCCTTTTAATGCCTCTTCAAGATCCGCTTCATCATCCACCAGTTTGAACTCTAACAATGCGGTCTGGCCGATCAGTCTAACTGCCCTCTGAGGGTCTTTGATCCCAGGGAGTTGAACCAAGATGCGATCCACACCTTGAAGTGTGATTTCTGGTTCTGACACACCGAACTGGTCGACCCGATTTCGAATGGTCTCCAGGGCCTGATCAATGGCATTCTTCCTAATATGGTCTGCTTGCTTGCTATCCAATACAAGCCCTATCCTCCAGATTCCTTTTTCGAGAGGGGTTGAGGAGAGTTCTTGTAACATCGGATACCGATCGCTGAGTACCTTCTCCCATCTGGCCTTCTCCCCAGAAACCTCCATAATGATCCGGTCTGTTTTTTCCCTTTCGATCTTTCCTACAGGAACTCCCTTGTCTTTCAGATCGTCTTTTAGATTATTCTTGATCCTCTCGACATAACTCTCTACTGCCTTTTCTGCCTCAACCTCGAGGACCAGATGCATTCCTCCCTGTAAATCAAGACCCAGGTGGATCTTTTCTGTGGGGATGACTTTATAATACCAGGTCGGTAGTTCCGTGGTTAAGGTAGGTAGAAAAAGGAGAATCGCAAAGACGGTAATCCCAGCGTAAAGGAAAAATCTCAGATTCAAACTTCTAAGCATCCTATGCCCCTATTGACCCGTAACACAAAGCCCTTAACAAAACTAAACCAAGGGGATTATTTCGCCCTTGGGATAAATATACATAGCCTATCGATTATCATTTTGCAAGCGAAAATTACAAGAAAACCCAAGTGGTTAAACCCCTTGGGTTTTCTCAGATCACTCTTCTTATGAGAACTACTTTACATCACTCCATTTTCCATATCTCTCTCTTAAAACACGATGAAGGATCTTTCCTGTTGGGGTCATGGGCATCTCTTCATCCTTGATAAAATCAACCGATTTTGGAATCTTATACCCTGCAATCTTGCCTCTGCAGTGATCGATCAGTTCTTTATCGGTTACCGTCTTGCCTTGATGGAGGGTCACTACCGCTTTGACAGCCTCCCCCCATTTAGGATCAGGGACACCGATGACCGCTACATACTTGACCGCAGGATGTGAACCAATCACATTTTCCACTTCCGATGGAAAGACATTTTCACCTCCGGTGATGATCATATTGGCTTTTCGATCGACCAAGGTGAAGTATCCATCCTCATCCTGGAAGGCCATATCCCCTGCGGAAAACCATTCTCCTTGGAACACAGACTTTGTTTTCTCTGGATCTTTCCAATACTCCTTAAACACGTGAGGGGTCCGTGAATAAAGTTCACCCACCTGCCCTCTGGGGACTTCCTTCCCATTTTCATCCAATATTTTAATCCGGTCTGTTCCCCAGATCTCTCTTCCGATGGAACCTAACTTCTTAAACTGCTCCTCGGGCCTAAGAAGGGTCACCAACCCTGCCTCTGTTGACCCATAGGCCTCCCAAAGTTCCGCATTTTTGAAATAATCCATGATGGCTAATTTTGTATCTCTCCTGGCAGGGGCAGAAGAGATGAGGAGTTGGCGGATGGAACTCACATCATATTTCTTCTTGATCTCGTCTGGCAGTGATAGGATCATGATGTAATGAGTTGGAACAAGAGAGGTAAAGGTAATCTTCTCCTTTTCAATAGTCCTTAAAAGATCCTCTGGATCAAAACTAACCATGTTGTAAACAAAAACCCTCGCACTGACATAGGTATACGTGAACGAATAGTAGATTGAATTAATATGACACATGGGCATGACCAGCATCACGCAATCATCTGGCCTTAAGCCCATATTGATCGCATTTAGGATATATTGAGAAACATTTCCTTCATGGGTCCTCACAACCCCTTTGGGTTTACCGGTGGTTCCTGATGTGTACATAATGTTCCACATATCTTCTGCATCCACCTCCACTTCCGGCTCTTCAGGAGAAGCCTTGGCAAGTAGGGATTCATAGGATTGATAACCCTCAGGGGTCTGATCATCTCCAAAATAGATATAATTTTCTGGTGGAATATTGGGAAGTCTATTTCGAATCGAATTCACCAGAGGAACAAACTCCTTGGCCACAATGAAAGCCTTCGAATCTGAGTGGTTGACCACATATTCAATTTCTGGAGGAGCAAGCCGGAACATGACCGGAACGGTCACCTGTCCCCCTTTCGCAGAACCTGCATAAAATTCCATCCATTCGACGCAATTGTATGCTAAGATCGCAAACCGATCTCCCTTCTTAACTCCTAATTGGTTTAATGCATTGGCAAACCGGCAACTCCGTTCATTCCACTGCTTAAATGTCATATTGCGAAATTTATCGCCAGCACCAGGCTTATTGGGATAATGCATGGCCATCATTTTGAGGACTGTTCCCGCTGTCATCCATTTGCTGATTGTCATAAAATGCCTCCTTCTTGTTTTGTGATTTTTGTAACATTCATTTATCATCAATGGCGACTTTTGTCAAGGGATCACACACACATACACACCCAAATTTCTCTTGTTATTAACCTACAATTATTGTATATAAATCCGAAAAAAAGAAAGGAGACTTTGATATGGAGATCGAAGGCTACTTTTTTCCTGATAACGTCTATTATCACAAAGAGCATTTTTGGGCAAGGATCGATGGAGATAAGGTGACAATGGGAACCAGTGATTTTGCTCAAAAATTGGCAGGCCAGATTGTTTATGTAGAACTCCCCTCCATTGGTAGAAATGTTGAGCAGGGAAAACCCTGTGGCTCCATGGAGTCGGGAAAATGGGTGGGCAGAATCTATGCTCCTGTCTCTGGGAAGGTGGAATCTGTAAACCAAGAACTTGAAGAGACTCCCGAACTGATTAACGAAAGCCCCTACGATAAAGGGTGGATTTGTAAGATCAGCCCTTCTAATCTTGAGGAGGAGTTAAAAAATCTTCTCCAAGGAGAGGCACTTGTTGAATTCATCAAATCAGAGATTGATCGGGTCAAAAAGATGAAATAATTGAAGGCCAGCAGTTTGAAAGTTCCGAGGTTTCCTCTATGAAAAATGGTAGGAATTCGGAATCAAAATATAAACTCCTCAATGGCCTAAAGATTGATCGAAGGTCATTCCTCAAATTGACCGCATTCATTCCTGGTCTGTTTGGCGGAGGAAGGGCAAATGGACAACTTGATGTCACCAAAGCCCATTCTTTTCAGGAAAATATTAGAGACTCATTGAAAGAGAATTGGGTAGCTACCTCCTGTCTGAACTGCTCCGGGCGATGTGCCATTCGAGTAAGGGTTGTTAACGGGAAGGCAGTTAGGATTACTGGGAACCCCCTTTCAAAAATTTCAGAGGGGAGGGTCTGCCCAAAGGCACACATCGGTCTTCAAGTTCTATACGATCCTGAACGAATTTACTCCCCCCTAAAAAGGACAAACAAAGATAAGGGGATAGGGATTGATCCCAAATGGATTTCAATATCCTGGGAAGAGGCGTTGGATGAAATCATTAACCGTTTAATATCAATGAGGGAGAGAGGAAGAACCCACCAACTTCTGCTCTTTTCTGGATTAAATTCAATAAGCTCTGAAGACCTGATTCGCCGGTTTGCCGATGCATTTGGAACCCCAAACCTGATTACCGAAAATGGACTTGAGAATGAGACAGAAAAACTGGGGCACTGGATGGCAGATGGGCACTATGAAGAGTTGGTTTATGATCTGGATCATACCCATTATATCCTTGCCTTTGGGGCAGATCTATTGGAATCCTCAAGGCCCCTTTCTCGTTATCTAAGAAAGTGGGGCAGGTTGCGTCGGGAAAAGTCGAACCGATCGAAGGTTGTCATCGTTCATCCCTACTATTCTATCACTTCAGCAAAATCTGACGAGTGGATTCCCATCTCCCCTGGGACAGACGCAGCGCTGGCCATGGGCATTGCCCATGTGATTATCAGCGAACAACTTTTTGATAAGGAGTTTATCTCTCATTGGACCACTGGATTCGAAACGTATAAAAAATTTGTTCTAAGCCAATCCTCTCCGCAATGGGCATCAAAAATCACTGGAATCCCTCAGGAGACCATTTATAGAATTGCGAGGGAATTTTCTCAGACAAGACCAGCAATTGCCATCATGGGAAAGGAAGCCATTGCTTGGCCAGAGGGTTCCTATGCCAGTTATGCGATTTTCTGTCTCAATGCATTGGTGGGAGGCATCGACCGATTAGGAGGAATCCTATATCAGGAAGTTCCAACCTATAAAGAAATGCCTCGGCTGGTTGAAGACGAGGTAGCCAAAAAGGGACGTAACCAACCACCCATTGATTTTCGGAGAACACCAAGATTTCCTGCTGCCAGGGTAATTACTAATCAAATACCAGAATCTTTACTCAGAGATGTTCCCTATCCCATCCAGATGGCCATCGGATTTAATAGTAATCTCCTTTTTTCTGCCCCTCATAAGGAACAATGGGATAGGGCTCTAAAAAAGTTACCTTACTATGTTCATCTATCCCCTTTTGTCAGCGAAATGGCCCTCTATGCAGATTTAGTTTTACCCACCACCACCTATCTGGAGGAATGGGGGTACGATCACTCCTCCTCAGGTTCTGGTTCTCCTGAGCTCCGTATAAAACAACCCGCTGTAAGGCCAAGAGGTCAAGCCCGTTCAGTGACCGATATCCTTTTCGAGATTTCTAAAAGAGTAAAAGGCACAGTCCAACATTCTTTTGCCCTCCTCGGCGGGAATTCTCGGGAATTTGTTAAACTCCGAACCTCTACCCTTATCCCCTGGAAAGACCTTCTTTCTATGGGAGTCTGGGTAGGGAAAGGGTATCAATACAAAAAATACCATTCCCTCTTCAAAACCCCTTCCAGGCGATTTGAATTCTATTCAGGGAACTTAAAAAACTTATTCTTAGAAATTGGAATAGAAAGAAAGGAAGATTTTGAATTCTTACCCCACTATAAGGAAATAAGGTTTTTGGGTGAAAGGAAGCAATATCCTCTTATTCTTTTACCTTACCAACCCTTAATGATGATGGGGAATGGAAGCCAGAACTATCCATGGGCCCAAGAGACCTTTCTGCCCATGCAGGGGATGGGATGGGATACCCTTGTAGAAATCAATAGTGAAACGGCAAAGGCCTTAAACCTCAAAGAGGGACAATCTGTTTGGGTTGAATCTCCCTTTAAGAAGATCCGAACAAGGATCAAATTCTCCGAAGGGGTACATCCTGAAGTGGTGGCAATTCCAATGGGCCAAGGGCATGACGCCTATGGGAAATGGCAAAAAGGAATTGGGGTGAATCCCAACGAAATCCTTGGTGTTGACTATGATTGGATCAGTGGCCAGAGTGCTTTTTATAATACTCGAGTGAAGGTCTATCCTGTTTAGAGAAAGGGGATGAGATGCCCAGATGGGGAATGGTGATTGACCTGGACAAATGCACAGGGTGCCAATCCTGCACCATTGCTTGCAAGGTAGAGAATAACATCCCACATGGTTCACCCCAAGAGCAACGATTAAGAAGAGAGATCTATTGGAACAAGGTGATTGCGGTTACCAGCGGCCGATTCCCCAGTGTAAAGACCGAACTCATCCCCATGCCCTGTATGCATTGCGAAGAGGCGCCATGCGTCACCGTTTGCCCGGCAAAGGCCACCTACCGCAGAGAAGATGGAATCATCATGCAGGATTTTAGAAGATGTATTGGATGTAAATACTGTATGGTAGCTTGCCCCTACGGTGCACGAAGTTTTAACTATCGAGAACAGGAGGCAAAAGAGTATCATCGGCCTGACCCTCCTCCGGAGCGAAGGGTTTGGGGACCCTGGCCATTTCCCACAAGGACCCACGGTGTGGTTGAGAAATGCACTTTCTGCTTCCATCGGATCGATCAGGGGTTAAAAGAGGGAAAGAGGATTGGGCAAGAGGTAGTGCCAGCCTGTGTTGAAGAGTGTCCATCCAGGGCAAGGATTTTTGGAGATTTAGATGACCCACACAGCGAGATCTCTCGCCTCCTTTCCTCAAGGGGATGGTTTAGACTCCGGGAAGAAATGAATACAAAATGTAAGGTATATTACCTTCATAGGTGAGGCTGGTTTCGATGAGTTCACCCTTTACGTCCATCAAAGGCAGATCCAAAGGTTTTCGAATACTCACAGCCATTCTCATCGGCTTAACCTTGGCAGGGTTTGTTAGTTTCATCGTTAGTTATACTTGGGGGCACTATGTATTTGGGACGAGCAACTCCGTTCCCTGGGGGATGCCCATTGTCATCACAATCTATCTAATCGGGCTGAGTGCTGGCTCCCTTATCCTCTCCTCCCTAACCTATGTTTTTAAAAGAGAGGAATATCGTCCAATCTCCAGGGTGGCTCTATTCCTTGCCATTGTGCTGATCTTTGGTGCCATGGTGGGGATTGCTCTGGATTTAGGAAGGCCAGAGAAATCCTGGCGACTCTTCATGTTTTTTGTCTTAAATAATATGCGTTCAATGTTTGCAATTAATGGAATACTCTATGGAGGTTATTTTCTAATCGGTATTGTTTACTTTGGAGCCATCCTGGCTGAGAAATACAAATTCATAAAGAGGATGGGAATAGTGGCTGTGCTTTGGGCCGCCCTGGTTCATATGGGTACAGGTGCCATATTTGGATTCATCGATGCGCGTCCCATTTACTTTTCCCCAATTAAGCCTTTTGAATTTTTGGCAGCTGCAATGGTTTCTGGACTCGCCTTACTCATAATAGTGGTAGTGGCCCTATTTAAATTTACGAAAATAGAATTAAACAAAAGTCTCATTTTTCCATTAAGCCGGTTACTCCTCGTATTGGTTATGATTCTATCCATGATAGTCCTCATAGATAAACTGACTCATCTTTATTCGCTTGATCGAGCATCTCTCCTCTGGCTCCTTACGGGGCATTATGCTTGGGTCTTCTGGGGATTACAGGTAGGATTAGCCTATTTTCTTCCCATCCTTCTCCTTTCCCATCCTCGTTCTAAAAATACCCTTAGAGGAGTGGTGATCGCTTCATTCTCAGTGGGAATCGGTATTTTTGGAGAGAGGTTCGGATTAGTTATCCCCGGGGTAGCTTATCCCATGCCTTTCTATCCAGGTAAAATTGAGGGGATATGGGGGGCAGAAGCCTCTTTCCCACTCACCCCCATTGAAACACTTCTTTCCCTTGGAATATTCTCACTGATGGGATTATTTTTCCTTCTGGGCTTGAAATATTTGGAACTGATTCCAATAGAAAATCAGGAAGGGCAACGGACAGAATCCGGTTGACCCTCCTTGGGAAGGTTTGTTTATGTGGGTATCCTTAAGACCCATTGCGATTCTAATCGAGTTAACCATTTTGATGGCAATCCTCTACTCCATTTTCATGGGCTTAAAATTTACACTTTTTGATTACAGATTGGATAAAAAATATTCTCCCTTTATAAAATGGTTATTGATTGTGATGGGCTGTTTAGGGTTGGTCTTTTTTATTGCCCACTTGATGGCATTTTATCCAAGGCTTGGAACTCCATCTCGTTTTTAAGGGTCAATCCAATGAATTTTGAAAACCATCTTTTTTGGGACCAACAGCAGGTTTATATCTTAAGAATATTCCTCCCAATCATCGTGGGCTTCTTAATCCTATCGATAGGACTTCTCGGCCTCTTTATTCTCAGTTTCTGGAAGAGACATTACCGGCTGTGGCGACTTGGAAAAGAGGAGAATCGTTCAGGTCAAGTGGGGAGAAGGCTTAAAACTCTTTTAGCCGTTATCCTTGCAAACTTCAAAATATGGGAAGAACCTTATCCAGGCACCATGCATTTTCTAATCTTCTGGGGAACCTTACTTCTCTTTCTCGGGAAAACCATCCGCATCTTTTCGCTCCTATTTCGCCTGACGAATCCACCTCAACCCATCTTCCTTTATGCCTCTTTGATTTCAGAATTTGGAGGGGTTTTATTGATCCTTGGTGGAGCCATGGCAGTTTTTAGAAGATATATTCTAAAACCCTCTCGCCTGGATGCAAAACCAGAGAGGGCCTTGATCTTTATTTGGGGATTTCTTCTTCTCCTTACAGGTTATTTCATCAAAGGTTACAGAATTGCTGCCGTTGGAATAAGCGCCCCAACTCACTGGTATGTTTGGGCACCGATAAGCTATCCCCTTTCAAAATTCTTTCTCATCCTCCCATCGCAACCCCTTAACGAGCTCTTAATCTGGCACCGTGTACTGATACACGTCATTCCTGCATCGATTTTTTTTGTCTATGTAACGGTCAGCCATTCCCCTCTAAAACACTTCTTCCTATCACCCATTAACATATATTTTCGTTCGCTAAAGCCAAGAGGTGTTCTTACGCCACTTCCAAATATAGAAGAGGCAGAGACCTTTGGAGTGAGGGAGATCTTTGAATTTACCTGGAAGCAACTCTTGGATCTTGAGGCCTGCACAGCCTGTGGTCGGTGTCAGGATGTCTGTCCAGCCTTTCTCTCTGGGAAACCCCTTTCGCCCAAAAAAATGACACAGAATCTAAAAGAAGATCTCTGGCGCCAGGCGCCCGGGATGCTTTCAAAACCCAGGGAGAATAAGAGGCCACTTGAACCCATCATTGGTTCCACGGTCACAGAAGATGAACTCTGGGCATGCACTGCTTGTATGGCATGTGAAGAGGTTTGCCCGGTCTTTATCGAACAGATCCCGCGCAATATCGATCTTCGTCGATATCTGGTTTTAATGGAAACCAAGTTCCCTTCGGGATTGAAACTGATCTTCAAAAATTTAATGAACCATTATAATCCCTGGGGAATGAGTCGTGGATTGCGAGCGGATTGGGCCAAGGATTTGAGAGCAGGAATGCTTTCTAAGGGATCTGAGCGAGGTATTTTATTATGGGTGGGGTGTGCTGGAAGCTTTGACGATCGTAACATCAATGTTGCCATCTCCCTGGTAAGCATCTTGAGGTCGATGGGCATTCCTTTTTGGATTCTGGGCACAGAGGAAGAATGCTGTGGAGATCCTGCTCGAAGGACAGGTAATGAATACCTCTTTCAGACCCTTGCGGAGGCAAATATCGAGGTTCTTCGAAAATACGGGGTAAGGCAGATCTTAACGATGTGTCCCCATTGCTTTCATACATTGAAAAACGAATATCCCCAATTCGGGGGAAATTTTGATGTGGTCCACTATACTCAATTCTTGGACCAGCTTATTTCAAGGGGAATAATGAAACTGAAAAAACCAATTCAAAAAACTATCACCTACCATGATTCCTGTTACCTTGGACGTGGGAATCAGATCTATGATGCCCCCCGAAGGATTTTGAAATCAATTCCCGGTCTAAAACTGATCGAAATGAAAAGGCATGGAAGGTGGAGTTTCTGCTGTGGTGCTGGAGGGGGTCGGATGTGGTTGGAGGAAACTATCGGTACCCGAATGAACCAGATGCGGACCCTTCAGGCCTATGAGACAAAAGCAGAATTAGTGGTTACCGCCTGCCCCTATTGTTTGACCATGTTAAGGGATGGAATCAAAGAGACTGGGAAGGAGGAAAACCTTTCTGCCTTTGATTTGAGCGAGCTCGTAGAAAGGGCCCTTTAAGATTGAAAAAAGCAGAAGGCTATTTTATAAATAATTAAACTGAATGATGAGTACTTCATGATTAATTCAAAGGACCTCGATCCGAATTTTAAGTTTTTAATTGCTTCAGAACCGGGTGGAGAGAATATAAAAAGATGCTTTGCTTGTGGCACCTGCACAGGCGGGTGTCCGGTTAGGGAAATCACAGAGGTTTACAATCCGAGACGAATTATTCGGATGGCCCTCTTAGGGATGAAGAAAGAGGTCCTCTCCAGTCCATTCATCTGGCTCTGTTCCTCCTGCTATACCTGTTTTGAAAGATGTCCACAAGATGTGAAAATACCTGATTTGATGAATGCGATCAGGAACATCGCGGTAAGGGAGGGGTATATTCCACAGGCCATGAAGGCCCAAATCGACCTCCTCTATTCATCCGGTAGACTCTTAGAGGTGACGGATTTTGAAAATGAAAAGAGGAAAGAATTAGCCCTTCCCCTTATTGACGGCAGGACTGATGATATAAAGAAAATATTTGAAAAGCTGGGCCTCCATGGTGAATGATAGTTCCGAGGATCAATTTCCTCGTTATCAATATACCCTTTTCTTAGGATGCACTGTTCCTGTCAGGGCCTTGAATTACGAGGTCTCCGCCCGTAAGGTAGCGGATAGGCTTGGCATTCACCTCCATGATATCCCGGAATTTAGTTGTTGTGGCTACCCCATTAAGTCGGTTAACCGCTATGCCTACCTCCTGATGGCAGCCCGCAATCTGGCTCTTGCAGAGAAGAAAGGCCATCTACTCTGTACGCTCTGCAGTGCATGCTGTGGTTCCCTTTCTGAAGCAAACCACGAAATCCAACAGGATCAATCCCTTCGTCAGAGGATCAACAAAGACCTTTCAGAAAGCCTGGGGATGAAATATGAAGGTAAAGTTCATATCACCCACTTCACCCGCATCCTCCAAAAAGAGATTGGAAAGGAAACGATTTCCAAGCAGGTCAAACTTAACCTCTCTTCCATTCGAGTCGCTCCCCATTATGGATGCCACTATATCAAACCCTCGACCCTTTACGGAAGGATAGAGGATCCAGAAAATCCAAAAAGTTTAGATGAACTGATTCAAGCCACTGGAGCAGAATCAATCCCCTATGAGGATAAACTTCAGTGTTGTGGCGGAGGTATACTGGCGATCGATGAGCAGATCGCTCTCAGGATGTCGCAAAAGAAATTAGAACATATTCAGGCCCAAAAGGGTGATGCCATGGTGCTCATCTGTCCCTTTTGCAGTGTCATGTATGAGGGAAATCAACGGAAGATCGAAAAGGCCTTTCAAAAAGAGTATAAATTGCCCATCCTCTTTTACCCTCAACTCTTGGGCCTAGCCATGGGAATGGAACCCGATGAATTAGGAGTGAAGATGAACCGAGTAAGACCTACCGAGATCCTAAAGAAACTTAAACCGGAGGTCAATCTGAAATGACCTTACCAGCCCAAAAACCAATTGGTGCGGTCTTGGTCATCGGTGGTGGAATCAGTGGGATTCAAGCCTCTTTGGATCTTGCTGAATCGGGCTATAAGGTCTATTTGGTGGAAAAGGAAATGAGTATTGGGGGAACGATGGCCCAACTCGATAAGACCTTTCCTACCAATGATTGTTCCATGTGTATCATGTCTCCCAAATTGGTGGATGCGGGTCGGCACCGAAACATTGAGATCCTTACCCACGCCACGGTGGAGAAGGTTGAGGGAGAGCCTGGATATTTCAATGTTACCATTCACAAAAAGGCTCGCTATGTCTCCCTTGAAGATTGCAAGGCCTGTGGGGATTGTACAAGGGTCTGCCCGGTAAAGATTCCTAACGATTTTGAACAGGGGCTCGTCACCCGAGCAGCCATCTATCAACTCTTTGCCCAGGCCATGCCTTCTGCCTATGGCATTACAAAAAGAGGAACTCCTCCTTGTCGGGCTTCCTGTCCCATCCATGTAAACGCCCAGGGATACATTGCCCTGATCTCTGTTGGAAAATTTCAAGAGGCTCTTGCCCTCATTCGTGAGAAGAATCCCTTCCCAGGAATTACTGGACGAATCTGCACTCACCCTTGTGAGGAGGCCTGCCGAAGAAAGGATGTAGAAAGGTCAGTGGCAATTGATGACCTCAAACGATTTGTTGCAGATTACGAAAAAGAAGAACAAACCGATCTATCCATTGCTGAAGAGAATGGAAGGAAGGTGGCCGTTATAGGTTCCGGGCCTGCGGGCCTGCTCGCTGCCTATGATTTAAGAAAGAAGGGCTACAGCGTGACGGTCTTTGAAGCCCTTCCTGTGCCAGGTGGAATGCTGGCGGTGGGAATTCCAGAGTATCGTCTTCCCAGACAGGTTCTGAATAAAGAACTTGGGATCCTTACTCGGATGGGAGTTGAATTTAAACTGAGTACTCCTGTCGGTAAAAATCCTTCCCTTCAGAATCTTAAGGCTCAGGGCTTTGAAGCGATCTTTATCGCAACGGGAGCCCATCGAAGCAGAAAACTGGGCCTCGATGGTGAGAATTCAAAGGGTGTGCTCCACGCGGTTGATTTTTTGCGGAAGGTGGCCTTAAATCAACCCGTGAAGATCGGTGAGCGAGTCATTGTTCTTGGAGGAGGAAATGCGGCAGTCGACTCGGCAAGAACCGCCTTTCGTCTCGGTGCAAAAAATGTGACCCTCATCTATCGCCGAACGCGTCATGAGATGCCTGCTCAACCAGAGGAAGTTGAAGAGGCAGAAAAAGAAGGGATCTCGATTGAATTTCTCACCGCTCCTTCCCGATTAATCACTCAGGATGGAGAATTTCGAGCCTTGGAATGCCTCCGAATGAAATTAGGGGAACCTGATGAATCAGGCCGTCCAAGACCCGTTCCCATCCCTAATTCAGAATTCATCATCGAAGCAGACACCCTCATCCCTGCAATTAGCCAATCGCCTGATCTTTCCTTCATTGGCGAACAGGATGGCCTTAAAATCACCCCCTGGGGAACCATTGAAACTGACCCTCTCACACTTGAAACAAGCCTCAAAGGAATCTTTGCAGGAGGGGATGTGGTGACAGGACCACAGACTTATATTGATGCCATGGCTGCTGGACGAAAGGCAGCGATCTCTATAGACCGGTATCTGAGAGGGGAGGATTTAAGAAAAGATCGTGAGGAGGAAGGGCCCCAAAAAGATTATGTTCTCATCGATCTTGAAGGATATGAATATCGCGAGAGGGTTCAGATGAGAGTGTTACCTCTCGAAAGGAGGAGAAGTTTTGATGAAGTGAATCTGGGGCTAAGCCAAGAGGATGCCATCCGAGAGGCGGAGCGGTGTCTCCAGTGCGGAGGTTGTTCAGAATGTATGGAATGTATCAAGGCCTGCGAAGCCAAAGCCATTCATCACCAAATGAAAGACGAGCACCTTCAAGTTCAGGTCGGCTCCATCATCCTTTCTCCAGGATTTGAAGAATTTGATCCTTCTCTAAAATCAGAATATGGTTATGGAAGATTTCCAAATGTGATCTCCAGCATTCAGTTCGAACGATTCCTTTCTGCCTCAGGTCCTTTCAGGGGTCAAATTTTGAGACCTTCTGATAAAAAACACCCTAAAAAGGTGGCCTGGATTCAATGCGTTGGCTCGAGAGACCCCCATAGAGGGAAAGGGTACTGCTCTTCAGTTTGCTGTATGTATTCGACCAAGGAAGCAGTGATTGGCAAGGAACACTGTCCAGATATGGAGGCGACGATCTTCTATATGGATATGAGGGCCTTTGGAAAAGGGTTTGATCAATATGTGGAAAGGGCAAAAAAGGAGTATGGGGTTCGTTATATTCGCTCCCGAGTTTCCCATTTAAAAGAGGAACCCATAACCAAGAACCTTATCATCCACTATGAGACGGAAGAAGGAGAGATGGTCTCCGAAGAATTCGAACTGGTCGTCCTCTCAGTTGGTCTTGAACCGCCAAAAGAGAATGAAGAACTTTCAAAACTCTTTGGCATCGAATTGAATCCTTACGGATTTGCTAAGACCTCTCACTTTACCCCCCTTCAAACCTCAAGGCCTGGCGTCTTTGTAAGTGGTGCTTTCTCTGGACCCAAAGACGTTCCTGAAACGGTAGCCCAGGCTTCTGCCTCTGCGGCCCTGGCCTCCTCCCTCCTCACTGAAGCAAGAGGGACTCTTATCAAAGAAAAAGAGTACCTCCCAGAAAAGAATGTCCTTTACCAAAGGCCTCGGATTGGAGCCTTCATCTGCCATTGTGGAATCAATATTGGGGGGGTGGTGGATGTCCCTTCTGTGGTAGAGTATACAAAAACCTTACCCTATGTGGTTCATGCAGAGGCAAATCTCTATACCTGTTCTCAGGATACTCAACAACAGATCAAAAAGATGATTGAAGAGCATCAATTGAACCGAATCGTGGTCGCCTCTTGTACCCCGCGAACCCATGAGCCCCTTTTCCAGGATACAATCCGGGAGGCAGGGCTTAATCGATATCTCTTTGAGATGGCAAATATCCGCGATCAATGCTCCTGGGTTCATATGCAACAACCCCGGGAGGCGACCGAAAAGGCTAAAGACCTGGTGAGGATGGCAGTGGCTAAGGCTTCCCTTCTTGAACCTCTCCCTACCCAGACGGTAGAGATCACCCCAAAGGCAGTAGTGATCGGTGGAGGTCTGGCTGGAATGGCCTCTGCCCAGAGGATTTCTCAGGCCGGTTTTGAGGTCTATCTTATTGAAAAGGAGCCTCATCTGGGTGGAAACGCAAGAAAGATCTTTCGGACCCTCGAAGGGGAAGATGTCCAGGTCTACTTAACCCGATTAATCAAAGAAGTCGAAAAGGATCCAAAGATCCACCTTCTCACGAACACGACGATTGAAAAGGTGGAAGGCTTTGTCGGCAATTTAAAAACGACAGTGAATCGAAATGGAGAGGTTAAAGAACTGGCACATGGCGTCATCATTGTGGCTACAGGCGCAGAGGAGTACCGTCCCAGAGAATACCTTTATGGCCAAGATGATCGAATCATGACACAGAGGGAATTGGAGGAGCAGATATTTCTTCAACCCAATTTCTTAAAGGGCCTTAAAAATGTGGTCATGATCCAGTGCATCGGCTCAAGGAATGAGGAGAGGCCTTACTGTAGCAGAATCTGTTGCTCCGAAGCGATTAAGAATGCCCTCCACCTCAAATCCCTCTCTCCAGAGACTTCTATCTATATTCTCTACCGAGACATCAGAACCTACGGGTTTAAAGAGGACTTTTATGAAAGGGCAAGAGAGGCTGGGATCCTGTTTATCCGTTATGAGCCGGAAAAGCCACCTCAATTGGAGAAAGAAGGAAGAGGTCTAAAGGTAATCGTTTATGAACCCATTCTCCATGATGATCTTCTCATCGAGACCGATCTTCTCGTTCTGAGTTCGGGAATGGTACCTCCCCTTAAGGAGAATGAGCGTCTATCCAAAATGCTAAAAATTCCGCTTAATCCAGATGGCTTTTTCCTTGAGGCCCATATGAAACTGAGGCCTGTTGATTTTGCCACAGATGGGATCTTTCTGGCTGGGTTGGCCCATGGTCCAAAGTTGATGGATGAAACCCTATCCCAAGCCAATGCAGCAGTGGCTCGTGCACTGACCCTGTTAACCAAGCCACACCTCGAGACAATCGGCACTGTCTCCGAAGTGGATGAAAAGAAGTGCAATGGGTGTGGTCTCTGTGAATCGGTTTGCCCTTATAAAGCGATTGAGATCGCCTTAAAAAGAACAATCGTTGGAGAAAAAGAAGTGGCTCAAATTAACAAGGCCCTATGTAAGGGATGTGGAGTCTGCGCTGCCTCCTGCAGGTCAGGGGCTATCGATCTTAAGGGATTCACCACAGAAGGGATTGTGGCACAGATTACTCAATTAGCCATGTCTTAAAAAGGATGAAGAGGAGGTGAAATGGAAAAGAGTTGGGAACCCAAAATCTTAGCCTTTCTCTGTAATTGGTGTTCCTACGCCGGAGCAGACCTTGCAGGAACATCGAGGATTCAATATCCTCCAAATATTCGAGTCATTCGTGTTCCCTGTTCTGGAAGGATTAATCCCCTCTTTATCTTAAAGGCCCTTCAATCAGGGATCGATGGGGTTCTGGTTTCAGGCTGTCATCCAGGAGATTGCCATTACCTTAGTGGAAACTATATCGGAAGGAGGAAGTTTGCTACCTTAAAACGATTCCTTGAGTATCTTGGGATCGAGGGGGGACGGGTTCAATTCTCCTGGGTCTCTGCAGCAGAGGGTGGAAAGTTCTCTCAAATGGTTCACGAGATCACCCAAGAGATAAAAAAATTGGGTCCGGCAAAAAGGTTTGTCAAAAGAGAGGATTCAAGGGCAATAAAATTCGAAACACAAAATTCGAAGGATAAAACCATATTAAAGTAAAAATTCAAATGTCCCAGTTGGCGATTCAAGAAAAGATCAGAGAAAAGGCCAAAGAGCTTCTTTCCAAAAAAGAGGTAGACCTCATTATTGGATTTAGTAATTGGACACTGCCCCTTCGCACCACCCCTGTATTTATTCGAACACCTGAAGGGACAGAGAGCCTGATCTGGAACTCTTTTTGCGAGAATAATCTGGCTACCTATATCCATAAATTCAGTCGTTTCAGGGTCGGAATCATAGTCAAAGGATGTGATGCTCGCTCCCTTACCGCTCTCTCCCTTGAAAAAAGATTCAACCCTGAGAGAGTCTTTCTTATTGGGGTCCCCTGCCAGAGGATGGTCGATCGGAAGAAGGTGACTAAGGCTGTAAAAGGTGAAATCCTCCGAGCAGAGGAAAGAGGAGAAGAAATCATCGTTGAGGGTGAAGAGTTCAAAACCGTTCTCAACAAGAAGGATTATCTTTACCCCTCCTGTCAAGTCTGCACACACCGAACTCCTATCCAGGCCCATGTCTTAGTGGATGACCCTGTTGAAGAATCTCCCCTTGTTGAAATCCATCCAGGCGTCAATCAGTTTGAAAAGAAAACCTTTGAGGAAAGGTGGAGGTTTTTTGAAAAGGAGACCAGCCGATGTATTCGTTGTTATGCCTGTCGTGAGGTCTGCCCCATGTGTTATTGTACGGAATGTTTTGTAGATGACTACCGACCCAAATGGATTGGAGGAGGGCTCCAACCTCAGGATCTTCAATTCTACCATATCGTAAGGGCCTATCATCAGACAGGAAGGTGCTCAGGCTGTGGGGCTTGTGAGCGTGCCTGTCCGATGGATATTCCTCTTACCTATTTAACTCAAAAGTTGAACCAGGATGTAAAAGAACTATTCGGATTTGAGGTGGGATTGAATTCCAAAACTCCTCCTCCCCTCTCTACCTTTGAGGTAGATGATAAAGGCGATTTTATCAAATGATGCGAAGATTAGATAAGAGAGATTTTGAAACATTTTTAGAAAGCGTGATGGAGGAATGTGATCTCTACGCTCCGGTTTCACTGACTGAAGGAGTTTCTGTTTTTAAAAAGATCGATCACCCCAATGAAGTCAATTTCTCCCAACTTCTGACCCAGAAGCCCGCCAAAGAGATCTTTTTCCCCCAGTCTGAGCCCATGTTCAACTATGAACGAAGAGGGGGGAAGATCCAGATCACTTCCAATGAAGAAGTAAAGAGAGAAAGAATTCTTTTGGGAGCAAGGCCATGCGATATTGAAGCGATCTCCCTCATTGAAAAAGTCTTTATGAGTGAACCCTATACAGATCTCTACTTCCTTGAAAAAAGGAGAAAGACCACCCTCATTGGTTTAGGATGCAATCCACCTCTTTCTACCTGTTTCTGCTCTTCAGCAGGGGGTGACCCATTCCTTAGGTCCGGATCAGACCTCTTCTTGGTCGATCTGGGAGATGCATATTCGGTTGAACTGCTCACCGAAAAAGGGATGGTTTTTAGCAAAAATAAATTCTTAAGAGAAGCCGATCCAGAGGATTTAAGGCGTATAAAAGAACTTGAAGACAAGGCCTTTGAGAAGGTCGGGTTCTCCATTCCTATGGATGGCATCGAAAAGAGATTGGACCTCATGATGGAGAGTTTCTTTTGGGACCGGGTTCATGAAAAATGCATTGGGTGCAGAATATGTACGTATCTCTGTCCAACCTGTCACTGTTTTGATATCGTGGATGAAGGGGATTTTGCCCGAGGTCAAAGGATGAGGAACTGGGATTCCTGCCTCTCTCCTCTTTATTCATTAGAAACCTCAGGCCATAATCCCAGGCCCACTACCCGTGAACGAACGAGGCAGAGGTTAATGCATAAGTTTAACTATTTTCCAAAAATCTTTAATCGTGTCGGGTGTGTTGGATGTGGTCGATGTATCCAATATTGTCCTGTCCATTTTGATATCCGACAGGCAATTATTTGGACCTCTTCAAAAAGGCCGAGGAAACCGAAAATCTAAACTGGCAAAGAGGATATGAAGAATCCATACCTGCCCATCCCAATGGTGGTAAAAAAAGCTTATAGTGAGACGAGTGATCGGATGCTCCGGACGATAGAACTCGGGTTTTTGAATGAGTCCGATGAAAAGGGCTTTCAATTCATGCCTGGACAATTTTGTGAACTTTCTGTCCTTGGAAAGGGCGAAGCTCCTTTTGGAATAGCCTCCTCCCCAACAGAGAAGGGTTCCCTGAAGTTTACGATTAATAAAGCAGGACGGGTTACCACTGCCCTCCATCACCTTGAAGAAGGGGAGGAAGTTGGCCTGAGGGGGCCCCTCGGAAACCATTATCCCATCGATCGTTTTGAAGGGAAGAATGTCCTGATTATTGGAGGAGGATTTGCCTTCACGACCTTGCGATCCCTCGTGGTCTACCTGTCGCATCCTGAGAACCGATCCAAAGTCAAGGAGATTACCATCATCTATGGGGCAAGGATGCCGGGCCTTCTCCTCTATAAAGAGGAGTTGGCTCAATGGGAAAACCGGAAGGATTTAAATTTAGTTGTGACCGTGGACTGGGGAGACAAGAATTGGAAAGGGAAAGTTGGACTTGTTCCCAATGTCTTAGAGGAAATCGCTCCTTCTTCAAAAGATACTTATGCGGTGATCTGTGGGCCTCCCATCATGATCAAATTTACCTTTCCAAAATTGATGGCCCTTAAATTTCCAAATGAACGAATCTATACCTCGCTTGAAAAAAGAATGAAATGTGGCATCGGAAAATGTGGCCGCTGCAATATTGGTCATCTCTTCGTGTGTAAGGATGGCCCTGTTTTCAGTTATGCGCAATTGGAAAAATTACCAAAGGATTATTAAAGTGCCTTTGAATCATGAATGGTTAACCTTTAATAATTTTAAAGGAGGAGGTGCTTGATGGACTATATTCAGGAATTGATCGATATCGTAGGCGAAAAGAATGTCAAGACCGATAGGATTGAACGTCTCTGTTATTCTCGGGATCTGTCCGTCCATGAGGGCATTCCAGATGTTATTGTTTTTGCAAAAAGTTCAGAAGAAATATCAAAAATTATGGCCCTTGCCAATAAGGAAAAAATTCCTGTCACACCAAGAGGCTCTGGGACAAGCGCAGTGGGTGGTGCCTTAGCAGCAAAAGGGGGCATTCTGCTTGACCTCAGCCGGATGGATAAAATTTTGGAGATCGATAAAGAAAACGGATATGTGGTAGTTGAACCTGGGGTTCGTTGTAATAATCTCAATGCAGCATTAGCCCCAACTCACTTTTTTCCCCCAGACCCTGCAAGCTCTGCATTGGCTACATTAGGAGGAATGGTCTCCACAAATGCCAGTGGAAACCGAGCATTAAAGTATGGAACCACTAAACATTATGTTCTGGGTTTGGAGGTTGTGTTAGCGGATGGCAGAATCATTCGGACAGGTTCGATCTTAGCCAAAACCTCTGCCGGATATGATCTCACCCATCTTTTTACTAACGCTGAAGGGACGTTGGGTATCATTACAAAGATTATTTTAAAAATCCTACCGATGCCTGAGTACATTGCCTTTGCAGAGGCTCGTTTTTCTTCTACCCTGGATGCAGGAAAGGCTGCCACAGAAATCTTGACTTCGGGTATTGCCTTATCATCCTGTGAGATCCTGGATAAAGTAACCATCGATGTAGTGAATAAGACCATGGGCCTGAATATTCCAGAGGAGGTCGGGTGCCTTCTATTCATTGAGATTGATGGAAATAAAAAAGCAGTCCAAGAAGATATTGAGAAAATAAATAAAATTTGTAAAGCCAACAAAGGCATTGAGACACGATGGGACGATGACCCTGCCAAACGTCTTAAGATGTGGGCTGCACGTCAGGGAATCATTGCCTCCCTCTCGAAGGTGAGAAGGGGCTCAAGGCTTCAGTCGATCATGGACGATCCAGGGATACCCATTACTAAAATTCCTGAAGCGATTATGGAGATACGAAAAATTGCAGAGAAGCATAACATTCCCATCTCTACATTCGGCCATATTGGAGATGGAAACCTGCATCCGGTCTTCATGTCAGATCCCAGGAACAAAGAGCAGTGGGAAGCCATAAGGGCAGCCTCAAAGGATTTAATCGATCTCACATTACGTCTTAAAGGAACTCTCACAGCCGAACATGGAATAGGAATGGCAAAATCTCCATACATTAAGAAGGAACTTGGAGACACTCTGGATGTCATGAGAGAAATAAAAAAATCCCTTGATCCCAACAACATCCTCAATCCAGGAAAGATGGGATTTGAAGACTCTATCAAAGATATCTATGATAATTTTGCCTTTAAACCCCTTGTGGAAAGGCCCACTGAGATCCTGAGTTTTGGTAAAGAGTTGGACAATGAAATGATGGCTTGTATCATGTGTGGATTCTGTCGAGGGGGTTGCCCAACATATGGAGAGACTTCCCTTGAGTCCTTCAACGCACGAGGAAGGGTAATACTGTCCTATGGCCTCCTCACTGGGAGATTGGAGCCATCAAAGGATTTGGCTGACAGATTTTATAAATGTACCACCTGCCTCAATTGTAATGCTGTCTGTCCTGCAGGCATCAAAGTACCCGATATTATTCAGGCTGTCCGAACAAAACTGGTCAACGCGGGTTATCTTCCATCCGTCCATCATACCCTAATGAATTCTATTGAAGAGAAAGGGAATCCTTTTGGAGAGGCTATAGAAAAAAGGACAGAGATCTTTCCTTCGGATTACAAACCCCAGGATAAAGCAACAACCCTTCTTTATTTTGGGTGCGTCGCATCCTATCAGGACCTCAACATTATCCCGGGTACAATCCATGTCATGAATAAGGCTAAAATTAACTATGTTACTTTAGGGAGTAAGGAGTATTGTTGCGGGTATATCTGTTTTCTTGTTGGGGATGAGAAGGAATTCGAGAATTGTATCAATAAAAACACGGAACTCTTTCAACAGATGGGGCTCAAAGAAATCATTACCACTTGCGCTGGATGCTACCGGACGTTCAAAGATCTTTATTCAAAATATAAAAAGTTAGACGGTATTCAAGTTTATCACATCGTAGAATATATAGAAAAACTCATTACCGATCATAAAATCATTTTTAAAGAGGGGGATAAAAAAATTAAAGTAGCCTATCATGATCCCTGCGATATAGGGCGGCATATGAACATTTATGACCCTCCACGAAATATCCTAATGGCCATTCCATCTGTTGAACTGGTGGAATTTTCTCAGAACCGAAACCTTGCTAAATGCTGTGGCGGTGGTGGGGGCTTGAAGGCTTACGATACTGAAATGAGCTTAGAAATAGCCTATAAACGTATTCAAGAAGCCAACAGTGTGGGGGCAGAAATGGTTGTATCAGCCTGTCCGGCCTGTAAGTCTAATCTGCAATTAGCCGCTGCAAGGCTGAGAAAAGAGAAGAAGGGAAGAATTAAGGTGATGGATATCACGGAATTGGTCGGAGAAGCCCTCGCCTAATTTTCGTGACCGTGTCGCGTGTCACGTGGCTTTTTGCTTAAGGTTTGTATCGTAAACAGGGTGTACGGACACGAAAAACGGACACGGACACGTTTTTAATCCTTAAAGAAGTAGTCTTTCCAGATCTCGTCCAACTGCTCAACCATCCCTCTCAACTCATAGAGAAGGGTCACTTCGTTGAAATAATCTCCAAAGGATGGGGTTCTTAATCTTTCTATAAAGTGGTAACACACCTCTTCAAAGGGCGTTCTTCCCATAATACAACCAATCCGTTCTACCCAATTGGGCTCAAGAGGAAGGTCGGTATGGGGAATTCCAGAGCGGTCGTAATATCTCATATTCACACAACGAAAACATCTATTTCGTCTCCTCTCGATCGCCTGATCAATCTCTTCGTCTAAGGTTTTTTGCATCATCCTCTTAATCAATGAAATCCTCACCTCTTCATCTAAAGGATAGGTCAATTCGATCACCTTCTGCTTCGCTTCTCGAAGGGTGTGGATTAATTCATCAAGAAGAAGGGAGGGGATTGAACTCTTCTCCATCTGCATCAATCTGATTTCATGGACAATCAGGGTCTTAATCGCTGATTTTAATTCTTTTCTTGGAGTCCTCTTTTGACGGGGCATAGAAATTTTTTATCAAAAAATGAAACCATTTGCAAGAAAAGAAATCCCGATCCTTCAATCTTCAATCTTCCTCTTTTGGGATTCCTCTTCTGAAGGATTGAAGCCATCTTATAAAATCCTTAGAATGAAGGGGATCCCTCTCCATCCCAAAAAGATGGGATTCGCAGCGACAATCGGAGGAACCAAACCCCGATACTTTCCATCCTAACCTCCTCGATAAGGCCTTGGCTATCTTACATTCAAGTTTTAAAGAAGATGAGATGGGGAAGATAGAGTGAAACTGAGCCACCTTTCTTAAATAATCGATATGCCAGTGAGGTCTCTTCTTTAGTCGACAGTGCCTCTCCATTCTCTTTGACAGATGGGCCATGGCTGAACCCACGTAAATATAAAATCCTTTTTTAAAATAGAGTTTCCCTAATCTCCCTACAGAAATTCTTTTGCTCCTCCTTAACTTCAGGATCAATAGATAACTTCCCTTGTCCAAAGATTTTCTTTGACCTTCTACCATAGGAATAACTATTCGTAGGGTAAGGGTTTATCCCTTACCGTGAAAAGGTAAGCCACAAGGGCTTGCCCTACAAAAAATTAGTAAAATTATTTGATTGTGCCTGCATCCATAGGGTTTTGAACTCTGCCTCGGGAGTTTTTACAGACTTTTTCAGAGGCCTCGAGAGGATCTCTTTGAAAAATTTAAACCCCATTTGAAAATAGAAAAAGAAGATAATAAAATGGCAATATGATTCGATTCCCAATCGCTATCTTGGAAGGGAAAAAATTGACAAGGGTGATCTTCTCCCTCTGCCCCTCTCCACCTTTTAACCCCCAACTCTTCTCATCTCTCCTAAAGAAAGCCTACGAGATGGGGACCTGGTGCTTTGACCTCCCTTCCGTTGGACATGTAGAATCTTTCAAAAAATTTAAACAAGAGATTGGAGATGAAACCCTCATGGGCCTTTGTCATATCAAGGTGGAGGAAGGATTAACCTTTTTTGGGAATCCTCTCCAACGGTTTGAAACAAAACTCATCTCAACCATCAAAAAGGATTTCCTCCCTCCCTCTCTTGCACGTAAAGTCCTCCCTCAAACCCCACCCTCTGATGTCTTCACTCAGAAAGAGATCGACCATATCCTCTTGGATCCTATCCGATTCGATAAGGTCCTTTCTTCCTTCGACTCTCAGGAGTTTCCCTTCCTCTTGTTAGGAGGAAAGTATGGAGACTGGCTTCTTTCATTAGGGCGGATTGACCTTCTTAAAGAGATGGTAGCCAGGGTTAGGGAGAGGGGATTCATCCCTATCTATTTGGGTCAATGGACCACCTTTATCCTTCCAAAAGCCAAACCGCTTGAGGTAGTGGCTTATGCTATGCCCATCAATAAAAATTACATTCCCTTTAATTTCTCTCAGGCCTGCAATCTGATTAAACGGTTTGAAAAACCCCTGATCAGTCTCAACCCACTGGCTAATGGAAGCCTCCTGAAAAAATTTGAGAAGGCCTTTTCATTCCTTTTTCAGGATCTAAAGATCCATTCTGCCATTGTGCCCATCCAAAGGGAAAAGGAAATGGGACAGATTGGAAAATCCTTAGAATCGATCCCTTCTCTCATCCCCCCCCGAAAATCATGATCGTCCCTGCAACCAAAGGGATGGTGAGATTGTCATCGATCCGAATGGGTAATACCTCCACAAGGGTTGCTCCTAAGGCTCCCAGACTTCCCCAAAAACGGTTCAGATTGGGGTAACACCAGACAATCACTAAAGAACAAAAGAGAAAGGCAAGGCTTCCCTCAAGGGTCTTTCCAAAGATTGGGATCCTCCCTACCCCTTTTCCAACCAAAGCGGCTGTCGTGTCCGAAAGGATCAAGATGAGAATACTTGCAATGGCCACCTCTTTAGGGAAGAGGAGGATGGCTAAGAGTGTGGAGAAAAGAAAAAATGTCGAACCCATCAGGGTGGGGCCTTCCTCCTCTCTGAGGACTTTTCCAAAAAAATATTTTCGAAAGATAGAGGCTATCCCGCGATGGTAGTGGCGAAGGAGATCCACGGTGAGGAATCCCAAAAAGATAGGAAGAAGAATCCGAATGACCTTCTCTTGAGCCATCCCTGCATAGCCAATGGGAATGGCTAAGGTGGCCAGATGAACCACCTTTCTTGTGATTTCGACTTTGGTGATCATATCCCTTCGACCATGAGTTTGGGTGGGTTATCTTTTTATCTTTTGGCCTTGATCCTTCCCTTTTGAGCCGATGGCTCTAAGTCTTTCCATCTCGTTGGGAGTAAGATAACGAAACTCACCCAGGGGAAGATTTCCCAATTGAATCGAGCCAAATGCTACACGCTTTAGTTTAAGCACTGGGTGACCAATGGCTGAAAACATCCTCTTTACCAGATGGTTCCTCCCTTCGGTCACGACGACTTCGACCCAACTATTCTTTTCTCTCGAAAGGAGAAGACGGTAGGACCGCACCCTCGCTTTCCCATCTTCAAGGGAAACACCCTTCTGGAGTCGGCCTAAGGTTTTTTCTTCTGGAACTCCCCTCACCTTAACCTGGTAAGTTCTTGGGACTTCAAATCTTGGATGTGAAAGGCGGTAAGCAAGATCCCCGTCATTGGATAGGAGGAGGAGTCCTTCTGCATCGAAATCAAGGCGACCCACTGGGTAAAGACGCCATTTCACCCCCTTTATAAGGTCCCTCACGGTAGGTCTTCCTCTTGGATCCTCAACGCTTGAAAGATATCCCCTTGGCTTATTGAGGAGAAGGGTAACCTTTGGCTCAACATCTGGAATCCTCTTCCCATCTACTTTAATATGATCCTTTGAGGGATCAACCCTAAATCCCAATACTCTTACCACTTCTCCATTAACCGTCACCCTCCCCTCCATCACCATCTCCTCAGCCTTCCTCCTTGAGGCGATCCCGACTCTGGCTAAAACTTTCTGTATGCGCTCGACAGCCAATGGTCTTCCTTAATCTTCTATCTTAAGGCCAGCGGGGTTTTCCTGATCAGGAGGCCCTGGAGACTCTCCTCGCTGTTTCTCTTCCCCACCTATTTCTTCTGGCATGGGTGGAGGGGAAATCTCTTTGAGGGTTGGCAGATCAGCAAGGGAGTTTAGGCCAAAGAGTTCAAGAAAACCCTTGGTGGTTCCATAAATGATCGGCCGTCCTGGAAGGTCTTTTCGGCCAATGATCTTGATCAACCCTTTCTCCATCAAAGCTCGAAGCACCCATCCTGAATCCACCCCACGAATCCTCTCGATTTCAGGCCGAATGATAGGCTGGCGATAGGCCACAATGGCCAGGGTTTCCATGGCAGAGCGGCTCAACTTTACCACCTTGATTTTTTTAAGTCGGTGAATCCACTCTGACCATTTCGGTTTCGTTCGAAATTGATACCCACCTGCTACCTCCACCAACTCAAACCCCTTCGAATCACCCTCATACTCTCTTTTGATCTGCTCTATTCCCTCTAAAATGGCCTCCCGGCTTGAGCCAGAAAATACTTCAAGAAGGGTTTCAAGTTTGAGAGGAGAATCCGAAACAAATAAGAGGCTTTCCAGAATGGGCTTAATCTCACAAACGTCCATGGGCTCTCTCTTACTTTGTCTCCGTAAGATTCAATTTTTGATCTACAGAGATTGAGGAAATGGCATGTTTGTAGATCAACTGATCATTGTCCCCACGTAGGATAAGAGAGAAGTTATCAAAACTAAATAGGACTCCCTCCTTCCTTTGGCCATTGATCAAATCGATGGTCACAGGAATTCGGTCTCTTCGGATCCGGTTAAGAAATTGGTCCTGAACATTGATCTGATTCTTCGTCATAACGCTTTACCCTCCTCTTAAAAATGAAGACACTTCCGCCAATATCTTTTCCCCGTTCGTGGTGAGATCGAACCATCGGACCTCTGGATCAGCCTTAAACCAGGTCCATTGTCGTTTCGCATAGTGACGGGTATCCCGTTTGATCTGCCTTAGGGTTTCATCCCATCCCATCTTTTTCAATAAAAATTGAACCATTTGTTTGTAACCTAAACTCTGCATGGATTTCAATTCAGGGCCATAGCCCATTTCCAACAAGCCCTTAACCTCTTCAACAAACCCTTGCTCTACCATCCGATCAACCCTTTGATTAATTCGCTCATAGAGAGATTCCCGCCCCATCTCCAAGCCAATTTTTAAAGTTCGATAGGGTCTCTCCCCAAACCGATGTTGATCTCGAAAGAAAGAGATGGGAACCCCTGTGGAATCGAAGACCTCCAGTGCCCTTATGATTCGAAATTGGTCGTTCGGATGAAGCGTGGAGGCTGTCTTGGGGTCAACCCCTTTCAAACGCTGATATAGGAAATCTTTCCCTTTCTCCTCTGCTTCTTTCTTCAACCTTTCCCTAATGGCTGGGTCAATTTGAGGAGAGGGAAAGAGACCCTGAGTTAGGGCTTTAATATAGAGCCCGGTCCCTCCCACTACCCACATAGGCTTTCTTTCCTGATATAACTGATCGATGATTTTACGCCCACAGAGTCGATAGAGGTTCGCATTAAAGGATTGGTCTGGGTTGACAAGGTCAATCAAATGATGTCTAACTCGTCCCTGTTGCTCTTTAGACGGTTTGGCTGTTCCGATATCCATGTAACGATAGACCTGCATGGAATCGGCATTAAGGATCTCACCCCCAACCTCCTCGGCTAACTGGATGGCCAGTTCAGATTTTCCCACTCCCGTGGGTCCGAGAAGAATCACAATGCGCGGGAGGTCTTCTTGCTTCGGAACACTCATCTGAAAAGGATTTTAATGAATTCAAGGGGGGACTTCAAGCAGAAATAAAGAGCAGGATAGAAACTTAAATTTTTATCATTGATATTTTATATGAATTAGGGACTTTGGGGTCAGGCAATCATAATATTATGACCCCAAATCCCACCTCAAATTTCTCTTGACAAAAATCTATTTTTATATTATCAAAAAACCTAAATACAAGGGGGTATTGATGACAGGGGCGTCTTTGAAAAAGAGCCCCTTTTTTATTTCATCCAATGCCGGATGAGTGACGAAGGCGTCAAAGAAATTTGACGCCTTTTTTATTACTTTCGACCGAAGGAGGAGTAAAAATGACTTACACAAAACCTAACAGAAGCCCAGCAACCTTTACAAAAAATCGAGTTGAACCCGCTCCCATTTCAGGAATCTGTGTAACCTGTTTAGATGGATGTCCAGGTCCCTGTGAGGTGGGGCGCTCTGCCTTGAGAGGAAGGGAGATTCTTTACCCTCAGCCCTTCTCCAAGATCACAGCAGGGGCAGAAAAAGATTACCCCATTGACTTTTCCCATTTTAATATTCAGGGGACATGTGTCGGGGCCGTAGGTGTTTCTGCTGATTCGGATCATGCGACCTTCCCCGCAGTGGATGTCTCCACAGAGATTGGAGCCACATCAAAGATTAAACTGAAGGTTCCCTTTTTTACAGGTGCTTTGGGATCAACCGAGATTGCACGGATCCATTGGGAGTCAATGGCCACCGCAGCCGCTATCGCGGGGACCCTGGTCGTGGTTGGCGAGAATGTGTGTGGAATGGACCCCCATGCAGAATTCAAAAATGGTCGTGTCCTTCGATCCCCAGAGATGGAGCGTCGGGTGAAAACTTTTCAGAAGTGGTATGATGGTCATGGAGGGATCGTCGTCCAATATAATGTAGAGGATGGCCGTCTGGGTGTCCCTGAATATGCGGTTGAAAAACTGGGAGTCCAAATCATTGAGCCCAAATGGGGGCAAGGAGCAAAAGATATTGGGGGCGAAGTTAAGCTGCCTTCCTTAGAAAGGGCCCTTCAACTGAAGAGCCGAGGCTATATTGTCCTCCCCGATCCCGAAGATCCGATTATCCAGGAGGCATTCAAACAAGGAGATTTTAAAGAATTCGAACGTCATTCAAGACTGGGGATGGTAGACGAAGAAGGTTTCCACAAAGAGGTAGACCGATTAAAAAAGATTGGTGCAAAATATATCTCTCTTAAAACTGGGGCTTATCGACCCGCTGACCTTGCCCGTGCTGTCAAATATGCCTCTGATGCAAAGATTGATCTCCTCACCGTGGATGGGGCAGGAGGAGGAACAGGGATGAGCCCCTGGAGGATGATGAATGAATGGGGAATCCCAACGGTCTACCTCGAAAGTCTTCTTTATCAATATCTGAAACGCCTGGAGCAGAAGGGAGCCTTCATCCCTTCCTGTGCCATCGCAGGTGGACTTGCCTTAGAGGATCATATCTTCAAGGCAATTGCCTTGGCCGCTCCCTATATCAAGGCAACCTGCTTGGGAAGGGCTTCAATGACCGCTGCCATGGTGGGGAATACGATTGGTGAGATGATTAAAAAGGGAAAGGTCCCTGCGGATATTGCAAAGTTCGGAACGGATGTTGAGCATGTTTTCGTTCTGGCAGCCAAACTCAAGGATAAATATGGAAAGGATTTTGAACGTATTCCAACTGGAGCGATTGGAATGATCACTTATTTCGATAGACTTACTGCAGGCCTTCAACAGTTGATGGCTGGGGCAAGAAAGTTTGCCCTGAGATACATTTCGAGAGGAGACATCGTTGCCCTGACCAGGAAGGCAGCGGAAATGTCAGGTATCCCTTATGTGATGGATTGCGATCGGGATGAAGTGGATAAGATTTTAGGCTGATACCCATCGATGATTTCAAAGGGATACCGGGGAGACCTGGTATCCCTTTTTTATTTGCAAACGATAGTTTTTCGATTATGATAAGAAGAAACATGGCTGATACAAAAAATATCGACGCAAAGGAGATCAACGCCTTGCTGGAGATCAGTAAGGCCATTGCCTCAGGGCTGTACCTTGAGGATGTCCTCAGATTGATCGTATCGGTGACTGCCAGGGTTATGAATTCAACGATCTGCTCTCTCTGGATTTTGGACGAGAAGGACCAAAAACTAAAATTAAAAGCCACCCAGAGTCTTAGCGAAGAGTATTTAAAGGAACGAAGCCTCTCAATGGGTGAAGGGGTAGTAGGTTATGTAGCCCTCCACAATAAACCCATGGCAGTTCCCAATGTCCTCAAAGAACCCCTCTATAAAGAAAAGGAACTTGCCAAAAAGGAAGGGCTTGTCTCAATGCTCAGCGTACCTATGTGTGTCAAGGAAAGGGTTATTGGGGTGATCAACTGTTATACCTCCACCCCCCATTTCTTCTCAAAGATGGAAGAGGAAATGCTTACGACCATAGCCAACCAAGCAGCGGTCTGTGTAGAGAATTCCGGCTTGACAGAAACCTTGGATATGGATGAGATCCTTCGGCTGGTCTTAGAGGGGGTGACGAAAAACATTGGGTTTGATCGTGCACGCCTCTATCTGGTCAATGAAAAGATGGATCGGCTCGAATGTAAAATGGCAGTGGGGATTGGCGAGGAAAGGATCAAAGGAATTACTCTTCCTTTGAATCCTGAGGAGAACATCGTGGCCCGTTGCGTCTTTGAAAAACAACCCTTTGTCATCCCCGATGCGGGTCAAGACTCAAGGGTCAATCCCATTTTGAAAGAGAAATTCAACCTCCACTCTCTCGTGGTTATCCCCATCCTAATTAAGGAAAAGGCATTGGGTGCAATTGCTGCTGACTATGTAGAGCCCAATAAGAGGATATCGAAGGAAACACTCGATTCGTTAATGGTTTTAGCCCAGCAGACCGGACTGGCCATTCGAAATGCCTTCGTCTACCAAGAACTCAAAACCTTTAGCCAGCAGATGGAAGAGAGGATTCAAACGATTACCGCTGACCTAAAAAAAACAGAAGCCCAGTTGATCAGATCTGAAAAATTGGCTGCCCTGGGACAGCTTGCCGCAGGCATCGCCCATGAGATCCGAAACCCCTTAACCAGTATCAATATTCTCATCCACTCCTTGGCCCAGAGCCTTCCCTTCGAAAGCCCTCAAAAAGAGGATTTAAAAGTGATTGAAGAAGAACTTCGCCGGATCAATGAGATCGTGGATCAGTTCCTTCGATTCGCAAAACCCGCACCCCCCCACTTTGAGAAAACGGACTTCGTCTCCATTTTTGAAGAAGCGCTCCAGTTGCTCAGGCCTCAGATAGAACAGCAACATATTAGGGTTAAAAAGAAATTTCGGCGCCTTCCAAAAATCTTAATGGATCGCGAACAGATAAAACAGGCCATTTTCAATCTATTGCTTAATGCCATTCAGGCAATGCCCAAGGGGGGGAGTCTGGTGCTCAGGAGCGGAAAGTCCGAAGAGGGAAAGTGGGCCTCTGTGTCGATTCAAGATTCCGGGATTGGGATTCCTCCAGAGGATATGAATAAACTCTTTGACCCTTTCTTCTCCACAAAAGAGAGTGGAGTCGGACTGGGCCTTTCCATTGCCCATAGGATCATTGACCAACACCGTGGAAAGATGGAGGTGGAAAGTAGACCTGGGAATGGAACCACGTTTACCATTTTGATTCCCATTCATTAAGAGAAAAGATGAAGACTATTTTGATTGTGGATGATGATAAATCGATTCGATATTCCCTAAAACGGATGTTAGAAAACCAGTTTTTTATCCTGACCGCTCAGAGTGGGGAGGAGGCTCTTGGTTGTTTCAGGCAGTACTCCCCTGACCTTGTCCTAATGGATATCAAAATGTCGGGACGAAGTGGAATGGACGTGTTGAAGGAGATGAGATCGATTGATCCAAAATGTTTGGTCATCCTTATGACCGCCTATGGGACGACGGATACCGCTATCGAAGCAATGAAGTATGGGGCTTTCGATTATGTGCTAAAACCCTTTTCAATCTCAAAGATTAAGGAACGGGTGGAAAAGGCCATCTCATTGCGGATGTTGATGAAGGAGGAGATTGGTTACCCCACTCTAAGCGAGCCGGCTGGAGAAGAGAAAAGGATCGTGGGCTCATCTCCCAAAATGCAGGAGGTCTATAAGAGGATTGGTCAGGTGGCCCCGAGTGATGTTACGGTCCTTTTGAGGGGAGAGAGCGGAACGGGGAAAGAGTTGATTGCAAGGGCGATTTATCACCATAGCACCCGATCGAGTCAGCCCTTCCTTCCTATCAACTGTGCAGCCATTCCAGATACTCTTCTCGAGAGCGAAATCTTTGGTCATGAGAAGGGGGCTTTTACGGGAGCCACCTCGCGTCGAATCGGAAAACTTGAACAGTGCCACAAAGGAACTATCTTCCTCGATGAGATTGGGGATATGTCTCTCTCCACCCAGGCCAAATTATTGCGGGTGCTCCAGGAGAAGAGTTTTGAAAGGCTGGGGGGGATGGAAACGATCAGGGTGGATGTTCGATTCATTACCGCAACCAATAAAAATTTGGAAGAGTTAATTGCAAATGGCCAATTCAGAGAAGACCTCTATTATCGACTCAATGTGGTCTCCATTTTACTGCCCCCCCTTAGAGAACGGAGGGAGGATATTCCTGAACTGGTCTCCTATTTCTTAAAAGGGTTTAATAAAGAACTAAAAAAAGAGATGGTTGGAATCACCCCCTCAGCCCTGGAAAAGATGGTCTCCTTTGAATGGCCTGGAAATGTCCGCCAGTTGGAGAATGTCTTAAAAAGGGCTATGGTATTATGTCAGGGGGAATGGATCACCGAAGACCATCTTCTTTTCGAAAGAGTTGGAGAGAGGCAGGAGATAGAAGAGGCCCATGCGAAAAAGAGCATTGAAGAACTTCTGGACCTTCTCTTTGATGAACTATCCAAAGGATCCCCAGCCAAGGAGAATCTTGACATGATCTCCGCCATCGAGAAAGAACTGATCATTCGGGCCCTTAAAAAAACAGGTGGAAATCAGGCTCAGGCAGCTCAACTCATCGGGATCAATCGTAGCACTTTACGCGGGAAAATGGAAAGGTATAATATTAAAAAAGAGGTTCTCGTTTCTAAGGAGGAAAGTTGAAACTTTAGAGTGAGGAGTTTTTGAGAGGGAACTATGCGAACGCTTCGAATCGGTCTTTGTCAAATCAATACGACAGTGGGGGATATCGAAGGGAATACTAAAAAAATCATCGATTACATCTCTAAGGGGAAGAGGATGGGAGCCGATCTTCTGGCCTTTCCAGAGATGGCAGTGACAGGTTACCCCCCCGAAGACCTTCTTCTGATGCCGAAGTTTATTGAAGCCAATCTAAAGGCAATCCAGAGGATCGCAAGGGCAACCACCTCGATCACCGCTCTTGTTGGCTTTGTGGACAAGAAGGAAGATATCTATAATGCTGCCGCATTACTTCATGATGGAAAACTGGTGGATTCCTATTCCAAAAGATTTCTTCCTAACTATGGGGTCTTTGATGAAGACCGATATTTTCATGTAGGAACCCAAAATTTCATATTCATTCTTAAATCCATCCCCATTGGCCCAAGCATCTGTGAAGACCTATGGTACCCAGGAGATCCAATTCGTGCCCAGACCCTGTTTGGAGGAGCGGAATTGATTGTCAACCTCTCCTCCTCACCCTACCATGCTGGGAAATCCACTCTCAGAGAAAAGATGATTTCAACGAGGGCCTCCGATAATGTAGCCATTGTCGCTTACTGCAACCTTGTAGGGGGACAGGACGAGTTGGTCTTCGATGGTGGAAGTCTGATCTTCGACCAAAAAGGAGAACTCATTGTCAGGGGGAAACAGTTTGAGGAGGATCTGGTACTGGCTGATCTCGACATGGAAGCAGTCTTTCGAATGCGACTCCACGATCCCCGGATAAGGAGGGAGAGGCTTTCAGAAGAGGAGAAAGGTCTAAAAAGAATCGATCTCCCTGAGCCAAGTCATTCCTTAAGAAAAAAGCCTCCCATTCCCCAAAGAGAGTCCAGGCCATTGGATCATCTCGGTGAGATTTACTCAGCCCTGGTTCTTGGTACAGGAGACTATATCCGAAAGAATGGGTTTAAAAAGGTTCTGATTGGTTTAAGCGGTGGAATTGATTCAGCCCTGACCGCAACGATTGCTGTGGATGCCTTGGGAAGCAATGGAGTGGTGGGCGTGGCAATGCCTTCTCTCTATTCTTCAAGACAGTCGTTTGAGGATGCAAGGCTTCTGGCAAAGAATCTTGGCATCAAATTCCTTTGCTTCCCGATCACAGATATCTTTCAATCCTACCTAAAAACCCTCTCCCCTTCTTTTAAAGGACTTAGGCCTGATGTCACAGAAGAAAACATTCAGGCTCGGATCAGGGGAAATATCTTGATGGCCCTCTCCAATAAATTTGGCTGGCTGGTTTTAACCACAGGTAATAAAAGCGAAATGAGCGTGGGGTATTGCACCCTCTATGGAGACATGGCAGGAGGATACGCTGTGCTCAAGGATGTCCCAAAGACACTGGTTTACGAATTGGCCAAATACAAAAATAAAAAGGAAGGAAAAGAGGTTATTCCCAAAAGCGTCTTTACCAAAGCACCCTCTGCAGAGTTAAGGCCCAATCAAAAGGATGAGGACTCCCTTCCGCCCTACCCGATTCTTGACCCCATTCTCAAGGCCTATGTGGAAGAAGATAAAGACCTCGAAGAGATCGTCAAGATGGGATTTAAAGAGGAAATGGTCAAAGAGGTAATTCAGATGGTTGACCGAAATGAGTATAAACGAAGGCAGAGCCCGCCAGGGGTCAAGATCACCCACCGTGCCTTGGGAAAGGATCGAAGGCTTCCGGTCACCAACAAATATCGAAATTTTTAAGGATGGATACTGGATAGGCTCTTGATTAAATCCGCGTTCACCTTGTCTCGAATTATCGTCACCCTTTCACCTCATCGGCAACCCTAAAAAATTAAGAACGGTAGGAAGCATTGATTTTGACGTAATCGATGGAAAGATCGGTGGTGAGGATTGAAAACTCTCCCTTTCCTTGATGAAGATCCACAACGACCTTAAAGGAATTTCTCTGAATGACCTTTTCAGCCTTTTTTTCTAACGGTGGCCCCACACCCATCCCGTTTCTTACAATCGGGGCCTTATCAAAGAAAATGTCCACCCGATTTGGATTGATCGAAACTCCCGAATGTCCAAGGGCACAAAGGATTCTTCCCCAATTCGCATCCTCACCAAAGAAGGCGGTTTTTACCAAGGGTGAGTGGGCAATGGCGTAGGCGGCCTTCTTCCCATCTTCTTGGGTTCTTGCCCCCCGAACAACCACTTCTATTAACTTTGTCGCTCCTTCACCGTCCCTCACCAGGCTTTGGGCTAACCTCTGACATACATCCATAAGCATAGAGTTGAAGGTTTTCACATCTCGATCCCTATGACCCAAAACAGGATGGCCTGCTTTCCCATTGGCTAAAAGCAATACGGTATCGTTGGTGCTCGTCTCCCCATCAATCGTGATCCGATTAAACGAGTGCTCCGAGGCCTCCTTTAACATTTTTTGAAGAAGGGTTGCCTCAATATTCCCATCGGTGACAAGAAAAGAAAGCATGGTTGCCAGATTGGGACGAATCATCCCTGCCCCTTTGACCATTCCGCAGAGTTTGACTCGTTGACCCTTAATCTTACAAGTGGCCCACGCCATCTTGGGATAGGTATCGGTGGTCATCATCGCTTCAACCACGTCCCTCCACCCATCCGGAGAGAGGTTTCTCACCAATCGGGGGATTTTTTTTATAATCTTTTCAATGGGCAAAGGATTCCCGATCACCCCTGTGGAGGCCAAAAAGATATGTTTGGGAGGGATTTTCAACTCCTTGGATAGAAAGGAAGATAGGGTATAACAGTCCGCTAACCCTTGCGGCCCTGTGCAGGCATTGGCATTCCCACTATTGATAAGAACGGCCTGACAGAGGCCTTGCCTTATTCTCTTTTGATCGATCAAAACAGGGGCAGCCTTCACTCGATTCGTCGTAAAGAGCCCTGCGACCTGGGCAGGCACCTCCGAATAGATTAGGGCCAAGTCTTTCTTCCGTTCTTTTTTAATTCCTGCTGAGATTCCGGAAAAAAGAAAACCCTTTACCTTAAATCGTGAATCGTGAAATGGGAATGGTGAGTTGGGAGGTGACAATTTTCTCCTTTAGGCCCTGGCCTCTTCTTTCAACAGACAACACTTTTTATACTTCTTACCGCTTCCGCAGGGACAGGGATCGTTTCGGCCGATCTTTCTCCCCTCGCGGCGAACCGTTACGGGTCTACCCTCTTCTTTCTCACTTGCCATGCTGGATGGAACCTCCCCACGGCTCATGATGAAGGTCTGCCTCCGAGGAGCTTGGATTTCCTTTACCTCCTCCCTGGCTATCTGGATGGCAAAGAGTTTCTGGAGTGTATCCTTTTTGATTCGATCAAGCATTTCGAGAAACATCTGATAGGCTTCTCGTTGATATTCAATCTTGGGGTCTTTTTGACCATACCCTCTTAGTCCTATGCCCTCCTTCAACTGGTCAATCCCAAGCAGGTGGTCCTTCCAGTGGTGGTCGATCGATTGAAGCATGATCACCTTCTCAAGATAGCGAAGCATCTCTACCCCAAAGGCCTCTTCCTTCTTTTGATAAATCTCCTTTGAACTCTCAAGAAGCGCTTCTTTTAATTTCTCCCGACGAAAACCATCTTGACTTTCAGAAGGGAGAGGCCAACGGAAGGAGAATTGTTGATAGATGGCATCTTGGAGCCCTTTTAGATCCCAATCCTCGGGATGGACCTTTTCATCGGTGTAAAGATCTACGAGACTGTCCACCTGCTCTTCCAGCATCTCCATCACGGTCTCCTTTAGAGTTTCACTGGCCAAGACCTCCCTTCGCTGGGTGTAGATCACCTCCCTCTGTTTATTCATCACATCATCGTATTCCAAGAGATGTTTTCTTATCTCGAAGTGTTGGGCTTCAACCCTCCGCTGGGCATTCTCAATCGCTCGGGTGACCAGACGATGTTCAATGGGTTGATCCTCTTCCATCCCCAAACGATCCATCATGTGTGAAATGCGATCCGAGCCAAAAATCCTTAAAAGATCATCCTCCAGAGAGAGGTAAAAACGGGAAGAACCAGGATCCCCTTGTCTTCCAGCCCTTCCCCTTAATTGATTATCAATCCTTCGGGCTTCGTGTCGCTCAGTTCCTAACACGTGGAGCCCGCCCAATTGGATAACCTTCTCCTTCTCCTTTTGACAAATGCTCAAGGCCTTTTCATAAGCCTTCTCCAATTCCTCCTGGCTTGCTCCTTCTTCTACCATTGTCTTGGCCAGAAATTTTGGATTTCCCCCAAGGAGGATGTCGGTTCCTCTTCCAGCCATATTGGTCGAGATGGTCACCGCTCCCACCCTTCCTGCTTGAGCGATGATCTCTGCCTCCCTCTCATGGTGTTTTGCATTGAGGACATTATGAGGGATCCCACGTCTTTTCAGCATCTGGCTCAGTCTCTCAGACTTTTCGATGGAGATGGTCCCGACCAGAACAGGTCGGCCAGATTTATAGAGTTCCTCGATCTCTCTGACCACTGCCCTAAATTTCTCTTGTTCGGTCTTGTAAATGACATCAGAATAATTGGTTCGGATGAGGGGCATGTTCGTTGGAATGACGACGACATCGAGATTATAAATTTTTTGAAACTCCGCAGCCTCCGTATCTGCGGTTCCAGTCATTCCTGCCAATTTCTTAAACATCCGAAAATAATTTTGGAAGGTAATGGTCGCTAAGGTCTGATTTTCATTTTCAATCCTCACATTCTCCTTGGCCTCCACAGCCTGATGAAGCCCGTCGCTCCACCTTCGGCCTGGCATGAGCCTACCGGTAAACTCATCCACAATGATCACCTGGCCGTCCTTGACCACATAGTCCACATCTCTTTTAAAAAGGGTATGAGCTCTTAAGGCCTGGTTCACATGATGGAGGATTTCAATGTTTCGAGGGTCATAGAGGTTTTCAATATGAAGAAGTTTCTCCACGTGGGCCACACCTTCCTCGGTTAAGAAAGCGGTGTGGCTCTTCTCTTCAATCTGATAATCCCTTCCCTGCTTGAGGTTCGGGATGATGCGGTTGATCTTATAATACTTATCTGTTGATTCCTCTGCAGGTCCTGAGATGATGAGAGGGGTTCTGGCTTCATCGATCAGGATACTATCGACCTCGTCAACAATGGCGTAGTTTAACTCCCTCTGGACATAATCTTCAAGACTGAATTTCATGTTATCCCTGAGGTAGTCAAACCCGAACTCATTATTGGTTCCATAGGTGATGTCACAATCATAGGCCTGTTTCCGCTCCCGATCATTCATCTCATGGACAATCACTCCCACCGAAAGGCCAAGGAAGCGATAGATGACTCCCATCCAGTCCCGATCCCTCTTGGCCAGATAGTCATTGACTGTGACAATGTGGACGCCTTCACCTGTAAGGGCATTAAGGTAGGCAGGGAGTGTAGCCACCAGGGTCTTTCCTTCTCCAGTGGCCATTTCTGCAATCTTCCCTTCGTGGAGTACAATTCCTCCAATCAACTGAACATCGTAATGGCGTTCTCCTAAGGTTCGTCTTGCTGTCTCGCGAACCACAGCAAATGCCTCTGGAAGGATTTCATCGAGAGATTCCCCATGACCGATTCGCTCTTTGAACTCAAAGGTCTTGGCCCTGAGTTGATCGTTACGGAGAGGACGAATCTTTGCCTCCCATTGATTGATCCTCTGGACAAGGGGTTGGATTCTCTTTAATTCCCTCTCGTTCTTGCTCCCAACGATCTTCTTAATCAAGGTCCCTATCATAATAATCTATCCCATCTTAACGAAATGATGAAATGTTATGCAAAAGGACAAATCCTTTAAGAAAAATTATATAATTTATACGAATCCGTTTCAACTAATAAAAAAGCCCGATGAAGGTCTCCTTCATCGGGCTTTGAGTTTCTCTGAAAAAACTCAGTTGAGAATATATCGCATTGGGTTGACGGGAATGCCATTTAATCTCACTTCATAATGAAGATGAGGGCCAGTGGTCTTTCCACTCATTCCCACGTCCGCAATCTTATCCCCCCGTTTTACCTTTTGCCCTACCCTGACAAAAACTTTATTCAGATGGCTATAGCGTGTGGTCATTCCAAACCCATGGGAGATGACAAGGACCCTTCCATGGACCCAGTCATTTCCGATATCCGAAATGATTCCATCGGCGGGTGCAACCACAGGAGTTCCCACTCGATTTGAAATATCGATACCTTCGTGCATCTGAGTCAATCCTGTAAAAGGGTTGGTCCGAAAACCAAATCCAGAAGTCACCCAACCCATCACCGGCCAGATCGATGGGGTATGGGAAAGGATATCCCTTTTTGTCTGTAGGAGTCTTTCGAGTTCAGAAAGGCTTTCTTCCCGATGAAGGGCTTCGGATTTGAGCCTTTCCACATCCCCTCTCATCTGCTCAATCAATCCCCTCTCATCTTGCTCCGCTTTTAACTTCTCTCGAATATCAGAAGGGGAAGGTCCCCCCATCCCTAAAAGAGAAGTGGTCTCCTGGCCTTTTTCTAAATTGGCCAGGATCCGTATCTTTCTATCAAACTCTTTCAGTTTGGATAACTGTCTTTCTAAGTCTTCAATCCGTGAAGAGAAAAAATGGATTTGAGACTTCTGGGCTTGAGTTTCCCGATGGAGTCGATCCAGTTCTAAGGCCTTCTTTTTAATCTGAATATAGTCACAGAAGAAGAAAGTGGTAGATAAAAAGACAAAGGCAATAAGATAGAGAGCAATTTTAACTGTTTTTCTATGGATTTTTATACTTCGGGCTTTGGAGGTCTTATGGCCGAAGATTAAAATATTAAAATAGTCTTTTTCCAAAATAACCTCCCTGCCCTCCTCAGGATTAACCGGAGGACCCCCCTGGAAAGACCCCTATTTTTTACCAAACTTAAAATTAGGTTGTCAAGACTTTTTTAATCCGAAACATCTCTTTTCCTTTGAAAAAGGGATCACCTCAAGGGGGTTCCCATACTTTACATACAGATAGGAGAGAAGGGAAAGATTGAGGGCTATACCTCTATATCTCTTAGGGTTAAACAAATGAATCCCTATACCTAGGAAAAATTAAGTTTCACTGACCGGGAAGGCCATCCACCTTTCAGAAACAATGTTTTATCATGAAATTGCAGAAACTTCCGACTCAATTTTTTTCTTGACAAATATTTTATAATTTGATATGAAAATCATATCATATTATTAAATCAATTAACTTATGGCATACATTAATAGAAAAAAATTAGCCGATTCTGTTATTGAAGAAATAAAACGAATGATCAAAAGTGGCGAAATCAAGGAAGGCGACAAGCTGCCTAATCAAAATGCCTTCGCAGCACAGTTGGGAGTAAGCCGTACCTCCCTTAGGGAAGCGTTAAGCACGTTAACCCGCATTGGGGTCATTGAGCAGAGACCTGGCTATGGAACAGTTTTTCGCTCCCGTATTCCAGCCCTTTTCACTGAGCATCTCGCTCCCCCCCTCATATCGGATAAACAGGCTACCATTGAATTGATTGAGGCAAGGCAATTTATAGAAATCGGGGCAGTTGAGTTATCAGTAAAAAATGTAACACAAGAGCAGATTTATGAGATGGGACTTCTTATCAAGGAGATGACCCAATCTCTCAAGGAAGGAAGAATTGATGATTATATCGAACAGGATGTAGCCTTCCACTTCTTGATTGCTAAGGCTTCCCATAATCGTTTCCTCATCAACCTCTTTGTGACTATCCGTGGCTTCATGGAACAATATATGCGGGAGTCCTTTCGTTTATTGCCCTATATGTTAGAGAGGTCTTTAAATTTCCATAAAAATATTTATCAAGCCATTAAAAGCGGAAGCCGGTCAAAGGCGATTCTATATATGAAGAAGCACATTTTAGATATCCAAAGGGCCATTCAGAAGTACTATCGCAATCAGGAACAGAAAATTATGGGGGGTAGGAAGACATGAAGAAGAAACTAACGCGCTTTGACCTTCAAGAAATGAAGTTATCAAAAAAGAAGGTGGTATGGATCACCGCTTATGATTATTGGACAGCCCAATTTGCTGAAAAGGCAGAGATGGACATGATTCTGGTGGGGGATTCTCTCGGGATGTGTATTTACGGCTATGAAGGAACAATCCCTGTTACCATGGATCAATGTATCTGGCATTCAGAAGCAGTCCGCCGGGGTGCTCCCAATACTTTTGTGATTGGGGATATGCCTTTTCTTTCCTATCAGATTAATTGTGACGAAGCTGTCCGAAATGCAGGGAGATTTTTTAAAGAAGCCCGAGTAGATGCAATTAAACTTGAAGGGGGGCGGAGGGTTTGCCCTCAGATTAAAGCCATTGCCGATGGTGGGATGTTAGTGATGGGGCACATTGGGTTAACCCCCCAGAGTTCAGGCCAAATGGGTGGGTTTAAGGCCCAAGGCCGAACCGCAGAATCTGCTCTTGAATTAATTGAGGATGCCAGGGCAATTGAGCAAGCTGGGGCCTTTGCTCTTTTAGTGGAAGCCGTTCCTCCGGAAGTCTGTAAAATAATAAGGGATGAGTTAAGAATTCCTGTTTACAGCATCGGCGCAGGCATCGATGCAGATGGTCAACTCATGATCGTCAGCGACATTCTGGGAATATTTCAGGCTTTTACACCGAAGTTTGTAAAAAAATATGCAAACCTTGGAGAAGAAATATTAAAAGCCTTACAGGCTTATGCCAACGATGTAAGAACCGCTAAGTTCCCGGAAACTCAACATACTTACAATATGATTGAGGGGGAACTTCCAAAACTTATGTCTGCTCTCAAAAAAGAACCGTAATATTAATTTTTAGATCATGTCTTTTTACTCATGGGGTCAAATTAAGAAAGGAGTTTAATGCGTATCGATCCAGAAAAATGTGTGGGGTGCAAACAGTGCGTGAGTTATTGTCCGGTTGGAGCAATCCAATTATTTGATAATGAAGAGAATAAAAAAAAGAAGGCAACTATAAATGAGGATGAGTGTGTAGAATGTGGGGTTTGTCTCAGAGCTCAAGTCTGCAAACCTCAAGCCATTTATATCCCCGAACTTCATTGGCCAAGAGTTGTCCGAAGGGCTTTTAGTGATCCTATGGTAGAGCACAAAGAAACAGGGGTCCCCGGTCGAGGCACGGAGGAAATGAAAACGAATGAGGTCACTGGCCGTTTTAAGAGAGGTTCTTGGGGAATGGCCGTTGAGGTGGGTCGCCCTGGAGTGGGAGCGAGGCTATGGGAACTTGAATTGATCGCTATGGCTTTGGCTGAGAAAGGAATTGTTTTTGAACCAAGAAATCCAGTGACTTTTTTATTTGATGATGTAAAAACAGGGAAGATTAAACCAGAGTTAAAAAATGAAAAAGTCCTTTCTGCAATTATTGAGTTTGAAGTAAAGCCTGACCAACTTCGAGGGGTTCTTCAAACATTGAGGGATCTCTCATACCAGATAGAGGCGGCTTTTTCGGTTGATTTAATTTCCTTCCCAGAGGAAGAAGAGAAAGGGCCGCCGATTAAGATTGCTAAGGAAATGGGATTTCCTGTTTATCCTAACGGAAAAGTTAATTTGGGTCTGGGTAGAGTCCTGAATAAATAATAGCGAAAGGAGTCTCTATGACACACACCCTTCATCGAACTGGGGACATTGAAAGTTTGAGAGAGGATTTTGTAATGCTGACCCATGTAGCACGAGGGTATAACGATATTGGTGCTGGAGACCGGCTAAAGGAAATGGCCGAAATTGCAAGGAAATACACGGATCTTAACTTTGGGGATTGCAAGGTGTCCAATCAATTTATGATGCCACCTGAGGAGATCATGAAAAAACATACAGTGGGTTGGCAAGTGGTCTTTAAAGATAAAGAAAGTCTAATTGCCTGTATGAAAGAATTAAAAGAAAAAAATATTGGGATTTCTGTAGTCGTTTCTGGTTTGTTTGACGAGGTCTTTGATTGTTGTAAAAAGGCTGGGATTGACCCGCATCTGGTGGAATTTGCCTTAGGTATTCATGGTAATAAAAGTAAAATCTGGCCACCTGAAATCCTCGATTTTGTCACCATGTGTGGTCATGGGTTGGTCTCTGGTCACCTTGTTAAAAAAATGATTGAGGATATCAAAAAGAAAAAGACCACGATAAAAGAAGCAGCCATTGAACTGGCAAAGCCTTGCCTATGTGGGGCTTTTAATCCTCATCGAGCAGCCAAACTTCTTGAAAAAATAGTTGCTCAATGACCTTATTGCCTGAGAGTGAAAGGGAACATTGTTTGCGGAGGTCAACTATGGCAAAGAAAATTGGAATTATTGGACTTGGCCGTTGTGGTATGCCTGCAGCCGAGAAATATATTGAAAATGGCTATCAAGTTTTTGGGTATGCAAGGAGACCTGAGGTAATAAAAAAATTTCAAGAGATGGGTGGGATCCATGTGAAAAACCCAGCCGCGGTAGCCCAAAAAGTAGATACAATAATTATTATGGTGCTAAATGACCCTCAGGTGATAGAAGTCGTCACAGGACCAAATGGAATATTAGACGGAGCACAGGGAAATTTGAAGGTGATTGGTATGTCCACCATCCGTCGTGAGAATCAAGAGTGGGTGGCTCAAAAATGCGAAGAGAGAGGAGTAGAATTTATTGATTGTCCTTTTACCGGGGGACCAGCAAGGGTTAAGGCAGGAACCCTCACATTAATCGTTGCGGGTCCAACCCCACTGGTGGAATCATGCCGACCGATTCTTGAGGTGATTGGTAAAATACATCATGTTGGCCAGAAGATTGGTATGGGCCAATCAGTAAAGCACTGCAACCAACTCTTAGTATGCGTCACTCATGCGGCAGTCATGGAGGTTATTTTGTTAGCAAAGAAGCTGGGGTTGGATCCCGCGATGGTTTGCGATATCGTCGGCAAAGGCATCGGTGGAAGTGACTATTTCCGACTCCTATCAAAAAGTATTCTTGAGCATATCCCATCCCCAGGTGGGCTTGGGCAACTGGCCAAGGATATTGGCATTGTGATTAACACCGCACATAATCTTAGAGTGCCTCTTTATACTGCAACCTCCGCCTACCAATACTTTACGGCTGCCATCTCCATGGGTTTAGAAAATATGGACGGTGCAGACACAATGAGAGTTTTAGAACGTATCACTGAACCATAAGGGAAGTCTGATGGATCGTAATTTGATTAGAGGAAAGATGATTATTAGCAGGTTAGGTTCTCCACCCATTGAGGAAGGTGTGATCCTCATAGAAGGGGAATATATTCATGCTATTGGGCGAAAGGGAGAAATAAAAATAGAGGGGGTGATCACGGATATTGATCTCAGCGATCAGACGCTTTTACCAGGATTAATTGATTGTCACAATCATCTTTCTCTCGATGCCACATTGGATAACTATCTCTATCGAATGAATGATAGTGTCCCAGAACTCACATTGAGAGCAGTGAGAACAATGTTGGTTGACTTACAGTCAGGGGTAACGACATCCCGCTGTTTGGGTGATAAGGGCTTTTTGGATGTGGATTGTAAAAAGGCAGTTAATTCAGGAATGATCCGGGGCCCAAACCTCCTTGTTGCCACGCGAGGTATTCGTGCCATTCATGGACATGGCTTTGTAGGTTATCCTTTTAATGGAGTGGAACAAATTCGAAATGCAATCAGGGAAAATGTGGCCGCAGGTGCCGATCTGATTAAAATCTATATCACTGGTACGCTAAAAGACCCTAAGGGCATCTTCTGCTTTTTATCTGAGGAAGAGATTCGGACGGCAGTAGAAGAAGCTCATCGAGTGGGGGTTCCCGTGTCCGCACACTGCATTGGTGGGGTGGGTTTTGATTGGGCTATCAAAATGGATGTCGATTTCATTGAACACGGCTATTTTCTGACAGACCAGCAGATCGATCTTTTAATCGAATCAAATAAATGGTTGGTGATGACCCCTAGCGTTTTTTTAAATGTTGATCGAATGAAGACTCTTCCTTCCCATCTTGCTGAAGGTCATTTAGCCCAGCGAGATGAAGTTACCGAAAGAATGCGACAGGTGGTTAAGTCAGGTGTTAAATATGCCGTGGGGACAGATGGGTTCCATGGCGGCTTGGCCCAGGAGATTAAATATCTAGTCGATTTGGGAGCTACTCCCACCCAGGCCTTGATGGCTGCCACCTATCATGCTTCTAAGGTCTGTAGACAACAAGCAAGTATTGGGACCCTCGAGCCAGGGAAATTTGCTGACATTATTGGGATCGAGGGAAACCCCCTTGAGGATATTGGGACACTTAAAAATGTTAAGACTATAATTTCCCGTGGGAGAGTCATATGTCAAGATGGTCAATTAAAATAAAAAGGGGGATCATCGCAAAGGAGGGCGGCCATGCAATATTTTGTATCTAAAGCAACTCCAAAAACAATTCTAATCATGTTTGACAGAGATGACCTCCTTCTTGAAGGGCTCCAGGAGGTAGTTAAGAAAGAGAAAATTGATACGGCTGCAGTCACGGGTGGAATTGGTTCTTTACAGAGGGTCCATTTGCACACCATTACCAACACGACTGTCCCCGTGATAGAAAAATTCTGGAACTTTACAGGTCCTATCGAGTTGGCCAGTGTCCAAGGCTCTGTCATTGGAGGTGACCCTCACGTTCATATCACCGTATTCGATTGGGATAGCAAAGCGATTTATATCGGGCATTTAGAACCAGGGAGTATCGTGGCTTATCGGGCTGAAATAAGTTTAACTGTCCTTGAGGGGGTAAAGACGGAGCGGTATACTGATGAGCAGGGGAACTTTCGTATCAGAAGTCGCTGAATCTTTCTATCATTTTAATCCATCAACCCTCTCAAAAAGGACTAACTCCCATAGAAAGGAGGTGAGTAAAATTTAAAACGCTTTTGAAGAAAACTGCAGGCAGGAAGGAGTTTCGAAGGAAGTTCTAATTTTTGTAGAATTATTTTTTCATAAGGAAAGGGGGAATTGGAATGGAAAGGATGTTGAGATTTTTTTGTGTGATGGGTGTAATAGGTATGTTGTTATTTATTTTGAGCAGTCCGTCTCTGGCACAGATTAAGATTGGAGCGATGTTCAGTATTACGGGTGCAGGCGCTCCAGTGGCTAAGATTCAGCTCGATGGGGTTAAATTGGCGATCAAACAGGCAAATGAAATGGGAGGCGTAATGCTTGGAGGGAAACGGGTCAAGGTGGAACCCGTGATAAGAGATGACGAAACGAAACCCGATGTGGGGGTCCGAAGATTCCGAGAATTAAATGAAGAAAAGATTCTGCTTGTGGTGGGTGGAACCTTCGCTCATGTGAGTCAAGCCGTCAATGAACAGATCCGTGAAGGCCAAGCCTTATTTATGGCTCCGAATGGGGTGGAGGAAAGTATCTTCCGTAAGGATAAAAAGGCCCCCTATTATATCTCGACGCTTGGCGCGGTGGATGGAATCGGAAGGATGTGTGCCGACTACGTAAGCAGAACCTATAAACCTAAAAGTGTGGTTCTTTTCCTCCCAGATTATGCTTATGGTCGGGGTGCTGCCAAGGGAGCCCATAAAGTCTTCAGCACCAAATATCCTCATATCAAGATTACGGAAGTCTGGTCACCTGTGGGAACCCCTGATTTCACTTCTTATATCATCAAGATCAAAGAGATGAAACCTGATGTTGTGATGATGGGCCATTGGGGTGCCGATGCCATCAATGTTCTAAAACAGGTCCACGAACTTGGGTTAAAGAAAGATGCAAAACTTTTCTTTAACTGTATTATTAACGCACAGGCTGTCGGAGTACCGCCTGAAGCCCTCGAAGGGGTCACCATGGGATGGTGGTGGTACCATGATCTGAAAGGCCTTAAGGATGTCGAAACCGTGAAGGCAGTGGAGAAATTATCAGAGGTCTGGAAGAAAGAGTATGGAGAACCACCTGATCCATTTGCGGTATATGCGTATCTTGGCGCCCAACAAGTGATCAGAGGAATTGAGCTTGCGAACTCCCTTGAACCAGGCAAGGTCTATAAGGCACTTATGGATAAACCCGATTTTATGAGCGTGAAAGGACCAGCCACCTGGCGAATTGATGGGAGGCCTTCTTACAAATATGCCTATTTTATTGTCGATGGAAAATCTCCAAAGGAGAAAAGGGATAAATGGGATTTCGGCAAAGTGGTTGATATCTATACCGGAGAAGAATTGTGTCTCCCTCTGAAAGAGATGGGTTGGGAGTAATAAAATCATTCCCTCCCCCTCTCGACAAAGAGGGGGAGGGAATTTAAAAAGGATGGGTATGACTCCAATTCTAATTGCAGAAGGCCTGAGTAAACATTTTGGTGGTCTGATTGCCGTAAATAAAGTGAATTTTTCTATCAATCAAGAAGAGGTCACAGGAATTATAGGGCCTAATGGGTCTGGAAAAACAACCCTCTTCAATTTGCTTTCAGGTTTCTTTCCTCCTACGGAGGGGCGAATTACTTTTCTGGGTGAGGACATCACTCATACTTCCCCCCATGAACGAGTGATCAAGGGGATGGTGCGTACCTTTCAGCTCGTTTCTGTTTTTAATACCATGACGGTTTGGGAAAATCTTGTCCTCTCAATCATTCGATTCAATGACCTCCATACCTCCCCTCGAAAATTCTTTTTTTCATCAATGAAAAATAGAGAGGTTCTGGAGGACTGCTTCAAAGTGTTAAAAATGGTCGGTCTCGAAAGTAAGGCAAAAAGTCTTACTTCTGAGCTTCCTTATGGTTCAAAGAGAATGTTAGAAATTGGGATTGCCCTCTCCCTCAATCCTAAACTTCTCCTTTTAGATGAACCTCTTTCCGGACTTAGTGACACAGAGATTTCAGAAGTTCTCAATCTTCTTCAACAGATCAAAAAAAACCTAACCATATGCATCATTGAGCACAAAGTATCAAAGATTGTGGACTTTGTAGATCGTCTCTGCGTGATGAACGAAGGGAAATTTATCTGCGAGGGAGACCCTAACCATGTGCTTTGTGACCCAACCGTGAGAGAATGTTATTGGGGAAAAGGTGAAATGGACCAATCCATTACATCGTGAATGAACTCTTAGGAAGGACGAGATGCTTGAAATTAGAGATTTAGATGTTGCTTATGGGTATGCAAAAGTACTCCAATATGTCTCTCTCAATCTTGAAAGAGGTCAGATGGCCTTCTTAATTGGACGAAATGGGGCAGGAAAAACTACACTATTAAAAACCATCATTGGCCTATTAAAGCCCCAAAAGGGCTCTATCCTGTACCAAGGGCAAGAAATCGCAGGCCTTCCCCCAGAGGATCTCTATTCAAAAGGACTTAGATATGTTGCCCAAGAAAAGAAAGTTTTTGGGAATCTGACTGTTCAAGAAAACATCGAAATAGCTGCCTTCGCGAGCCGGGAACCTATGGATATGGCTTTAGAGAAGGTCATTAGTATCTATCCAAAATTGAAAGATCTCCTTAAGATAAAGGCCGGTCAGTTGAGCGGAGGACAGAGACAGATTCTCTTAGTAGGACGGGCTTTGGTGGGAGAACCCAGGCTCCTTTTAATTGACGAGCCAACTCAGGGGCTGGCTGCCATTGTCATCGAAGAGATTGTTAACATCCTTAGCGTCCTAAAAGAGAAAATTTCTGCAATCATCGTTGAACAGAATCTTGCCATGATGAACCGCCTGGCCGATAGACTTTACATTCTCAAAGAAGGGAAAGTGGTCAGGGCCATCACGGATAAATTTCAAATCAGTCAAACGAAAGAGTTAGAAGAGTTTCTTTAAGAATTTTGAAAAATTTAAAAGAGGTCACGGAATAAGGTGCAAAATCCTTTTAATCAAAAATCGAGTAGAGATTTATCAGAATCTATAGGCCTATTTTCAAGGGATCGTGGAATAATGGGTTTCATTTCAATTGCAGTCTTTTTCCTTCTGGTCACTCCTCTACTTTCAGTCCACAGGGTAACAGATTTTATGATCTTCTGTATCTTTGCGATGTCCTTTGATTTACTCTATGGATATATGGGCCGACTCTCCTTTGGCCATTTGCTTTATCTTGGAACCGGTGCCTATGGGTGTGGCCTCTTTATCAACTATATCAGTGGAAATTTTTTTTTAGCGATTTTTGTAGGAATTGGGTTTGCTGGATTATTGGCCATGATCCTGGGTCTAATCACTGTCAGAGCAACAGGGGCCTGTTTTGCCTTGATCAATCTGGCTTTCAACCATATCGGGTTTTTTCTCGTTCTCTCACCCCTTCGAGGAATTACGAGGGGAGAAGATGGATTTGGAGTCAGTCCTTCAAAATTAGGTTTTCTCAATTTGAGTAGCCGGTCAGTGATGTTTGCATTTGTTTTAATCTGTCTATTATTAGTTTATTATTTCTTGAGAAAATTAACCTCCTCCCCCTATGGAATCCTCATCCGGTCGATTAAGGAAGATGAGACAAGGGTTAGATTTCTCGGATATAACACCTTTCTTTATAAGTGGTTAACCTTTGTGATCTCCGGTTCCATAGCCGGCCTCGCAGGAGTATTAACCGCACTGAATTATAATTTCGTCAACCCCAACGCAATGGATGTGAACAGCAATGTGGGAGTGGTTTTCGCTTGCCTTATTGGAGGATCAGGTCATCTCTATGGAGCCATTGTGGGAGGGATGATCTATATGGTGATAAGTAATTTTTTGCCGATCTATATCTATCGTTGGGAAATGTTCTTGGGTTTTTCCCTTCTCATTATTGTTTTTAGGTTTCGAATGGGTGTTTGGGGATATATTCAAAAATTTTTAGAATATTTAGAAAAAGGAAAAATCGTTTCGAAATTGATGAAAGGGGAGGTTATTTAGAGGTGATTTACACGATTGTTTATGGGCTGACCATTGGGGCAATCCTTTATTTTATCTCCATTGGTCTCTCATTAACATTTGGGACAATGAGAGTAATTAATTTTGCTCATACCATCACTTATACTATAGGGGTCTATATTTTGATCACTCTTGTTAACTTTCTCAAATGGCATTTTCATTTTGGTGTCCTCCTTGCAATCTTCGCTGTTATTCCAATCGGCTATCTTATCGAACGATTTATCATCAGAAGGCTTTACGGAGAATCACTCGATTATACCTTTATTGCCACCTTTGCGATTGCACTAATCGGGGTCGATGCGATCAAATGGATTTGGGGGGTCAGACCCTATCCCATCAGTGATCCCATCGGAAGCTATCTTACGCTTTGGGGACTCTCACTTCCTATTTATCGAATTCTTATTGTCATCATTGCGATTTTTCTCTTTTTTGCTCTTAACCTCTTTTTCAAGAAGACCATTGTAGGAAAGATCGTGATCGCTGCTCTGGAGGATAAAGATGGCGTGAGATGCCTTGGAATTAATGTGAACAAATATTTCTCGATTGTTTTTGTATTAGGAAGTGCCCTCGCGGCCTTAGGAGGGGTTCTTTATGCTCCTATGAGTTCAGTCCACCCCTATATGGGGCTTTCTGTCCTATTACTGAGTTTTGCGGTCATCATTGTCGGCGGAATGGGAAACCTCAATGGGACATTTATCTCTGCCTTTACCTTGGGAATGGTGATGTCGATCACGGCAAGGTACTGGTCTCAAGGTGCGGAGACAATGGTATTTATTGTGATGGCAACCGTACTGATTTTTAGACCTATCGATATTTAAATAAATCGGATAAACGAGGGAAGGAGGGTAAATTATGAAAGGCGTATGGAATAAAATTTTAAGGGTCAATTTAAGCCAAAGAACCGTCAAAACCGAAGAGGTGCCTGATGAAATTTACGAGTATTTCCTGGGCGGTGAAGGATTGGGGGCGTATTTTATGTGGAAGGAAAGCCCTCGTGGAACGCTTCCTTTTGACCCAGCCAACTGTCTCACTTTTGCAGCAGGGACACTCAATGGGATTCAGCAAAGTGGGGCCGGTAAGTGGGCAACGACGGCCATTTCTCCCTCGATTTACATGAACGCAGGCTCTGCTGGTACAGCGAGTTTTGGGATAGAGATGAAGGCTGCTGGGTATGACGCTATTGTTGTAACAGGCCGGGCGGAAAAACCGGTTTATCTTGTGGTCGATGATGACAAGGCGGTCCTTAAAAGCGCAAGCCGTCTTTGGGGGAAGGATGCGTATGAGACCGAAGATGCTATTCATGAAGCCATGGGGGAAGACTTCGAAGTGGCGAGCATCGGGCAGGCTGCGGAACGGGGTGTTCGTTACGGAAATATTCAAACCCATAAGAAATCCTACTGTGGTCGATGCGGAATGGGGACGGTCATGGGCTCCAAGCTCCTGAAGGCTATTGCCATTAGGGGGAGTCAGAAGTTGAAATACCATGACCCATCGGAGTTGAATAAGCTAAATAAGGAGATTAATCGCCGACTTGCCATCATTGATTCACAGAAACCTGAGTGGCTTCAGACGAAACGAGTTGGAACTGCTTCTGCCACGGAACTATTTGCTCCTCAAGGGAATCTCCCCATTAAGAACTATCGTTTAGGAGACTGGCCAGAAGGGGTGAGGGCCTGGCATGCCTCCAACTATGCGAAAGAATTGAATGCAAAACCATGGCCTTGCAAATACTGTGTCGTTCAGTGCCATAATCGTTGCGAAGTCAAGGAAGGACCCTATCAGTTTAAGGGGAAGGGACCGGAGTACGAATCCTTGGCAATGATGGGCTATGATACAATGTGTGCAGACGTGAAAGCGATTGCTTATGCCTGCGAACTGGCAGACAAGTATTCTATGGATACGATTTCTTTAGGTACGGTCATCGCATGGGCCATGGAATGTTATGAGAAAGGTGTGATTACAAAAAAGGATACCTATGGCCTTGACTTAACGTGGGGAAATCACGAGGCCGTGATTGAGCTGACCAAGAAGATTGCCTTTCGTGAAGGTGGCCTTGCCTATCTCCTCGGCGAAGGATGTCAATATGCTGCCCAACGAATCGGTAAGGGTTCAGAAAACTGGGCCGTGGCGATGAAGGGTCAAGAAATTGCAGCCCATAACTGGCGGGCCCAATACATCTCTGCCTTAAATTACTGCACAGGTGCTGCTTCCGGGCCCAACCACGAGCGCGGGAACTCCCAGCACATCTGGGTTTGCAACGTCCGCCTCCCCGAGTGGGGAATCGGGGATGTTACGAATGAGGAACGCTGGGAATGGAAAAATTTACCCGATTACAATGCTAAATTTCACGATTACTGTAATGTTATCAACTCTGCAGGTCACTGCAAATTTCAGGAATTCAGTGGTTACACCCTTACGGACCTGACCAATACTTTGAATGCAGTGTGTGGGCTTGGATGGAATCTGGATGACCTCCGAAAATGTGGGGAAAGAATCACCACTCTCCAGAAGATCCTCAACATCCGCTATGGCTGGAAAAAAGAGCACGACTTCCAATACCCAAAGCGATTTATGGAGCCAGTGGACGAGGGTCCAGCCGCTGGAAAAGTTCCGTTTGGATTGGATGAGGCAATCATGGAATATTACAAAGTCCGGGAATGGGACGAAAACGGTAAGCCCACCCAAGGGTTGCTTGAACGACTTGGGATGGGAAAATATGCGGAAGAGATGTAAATTCTTTTCTCAAACCGACAAGACTCAATAAGGAGGGAAAAGATCTCTGGGGAGACATTTCTCTCCTTAATATTTTTCCCTCACAAAGGGATTTGGAAATGATTGATCTAAAAAAAGTGATGGCAGAAGCAGAAACGATGTTGAAAACCTGGACCCCCACAAGGATTCATTTTGGGGAAGGGACTTCGCTCCAAGTCGGAGAGGCCGTCAAGAGGTATGGAGAAAGGGTTCTTCTGGTCCTTGGGAGAGGTTCGATCAAAAAATCAGGAATGCTGGACCGTATCTTTCAATCCTTAGAAAAAAACTCACTCCATTATAAGGTTGTCGAAGGGGTTGAGCCGAACCCAGGGAAGCAAACGGTTTATCGGCTTACGTATCACCTCTTAGCAGGACATTTTAATCTTCTCCTTGCTATTGGGGGTGGTTCAGTCATCGATGCGGCCAAGGCAGCAGGCATATTAGGGACAGTCAAGGAAGGGGAGATCGATCACTATTTTGGAGTAGGGATGGTCTCCCAAAAGGTCAAAAAGATCATGACCCTCATTGCCGTTCCCACAACCAGTGGGACAGGAAGCGAACTCACCAAATTTTCAGTGATTACCAACACCCCACTTCATGTGAAAAAGTTAATATCGGATCCTGCCATTATCCCCTCGGAAGCCATCGTTGATCCTGAACTAACCTATTCCTGTGGAACTCATGTTTCCAAAGTAACAGGTTTGGATACGATGACCCATCTGATGGAAGGATATTTTAATAATGTGGATGAGGGCATAGACCCTGAAGCCAATCACCGTGCACTTACAGGATTAGCCCTTGTTTTTGAAGGCCTCCCCAGGGTTTTGAGGGATGGTCAAGACAGGGAAGCAAGAAGAATGATGTCACTCGCAAGCACTTTAGGGGGCACTGTCCTCTACTATAAACAAGCTGGGCTTCCTCATTTAAACTCTTTCAGCTGGAGCAGTGTCATGGATCATGGAGAAGCAGTGGCGGTAATGCTCCCTTATTACTCGGCCTATTATGCACCCTATATTGAAGAAAAGATTAAACGTGTAGCCGCATTGATGGGTATCCCTGATTCCAAAGATATGACCAGAACTTTTGTTGAAAGATTATTTGAATTCTATCGAAGGATTGATTTCCCTCTTACCTTAAAAGGGTTTAAAGGCTTTTCGGAAGATTTGATTAAAAAGGCTATCCAAGAAGCCTCCCAGAATCGAATGAAACTTGAAGCCTCCCCCCGACCCGTTCCACCAGAAAAAAGTGAGGAAGTTCTTCAGACTGTTATTGAGGGTGCCTATTGGGGAAACATTGAAAAGATCCTCGATCTCTGAGGTTTCCTAACTATCCGCCAGGGATCATTCGGAGAAAGCTTAATTGGTCACCGTCCTGCAAGTTGTATGAGAGATCATTCCTTCGGATCCATTCCTTTCCATTTCTAAGAATCTGTTGCCACAAGGCATTCTTGATAGATTCACCATAAGTTTTTTGAAGATATTTAAGGAGGTCACCGTAGGTACTCCCATCCAGGTCAAGGTCGATCTCTTTACCTCCTACTTTCTTCTCCACTTCTGGAAACCCAAAGAATTTAAGTTTAATCTTCATCTCTCTAACATCACCCAATTTAAAATTAGGATAAAATGAAGCTGATTGTCAAGTCAGTGACCTTCTTTATCCATAGAAGTTCCCTATTTTTTAATGATTAAAAATAATCTAAAATTTCTCTTTAATCTCCACTGATGACCAATTTTTCAACCAGGAGGCTTGGGGATCCAACACTTCCAAAGAACCGTAGATCATTTCCTACCTTGACAATATCCTGAAAGAGTTTAAAAAGATTTCCTGCGATGGCAATCGATTTGGCGGGATGTAATTTTTCTCCCTTTTCGACCCAATCTCCTTCGCAGCCAAGGGAGAACTCTCCAGAAATGGGATCCACGGTGTGAAGACCCATCACCTCTTCAATGACAAGCCCCTTACGTAATTCTTTAATCAGTTGATCCATGGAATCCTCTCCTGGCTCAATATATAAATTTGAAATTCCTAATCTTGGAGGAGAATGGATGCCTGATCGCCGACTGTTTCCAGTGGAGGGGAGGGGAGGTTGGAGATTCTCTCGATTCGCCCAGTACCGATCATACAGATATCCTGCAATTTCACCTCGATTGACCAATCGAGTTCGTTGGGTGGGCGTTCCTTCTCCATCAATCGGTGAGGTGGAAATCCCCTTGGGGTGAAGTCCATCATCTATTATTGAAATATGAGGGGAAAAGTATCTTTCCCCTAATTTTCCTTTTAAGGGAGACTTTCCTTTTTGAATCTGCTCCGCCAGAAAAGAATGGGAAAGAAGTGATAACAATTCTGAGACCACATGATTGCGAAAAAGAACAGGATAGAGCCCGGAGGGAATCCTTCTCCCTCCTAATCTCTCAAGGGCCTTTCGCGCAGATTCTTTTCCTACTTTCTCTACATCGAGGTCACTAAAAAAGTGGGAGAAATCAAACTCCCATCCCATCTCCGATTCTCCCGACTCCTCAGCCACAGCCATCACACTGGTTGAGACAAGAGTAAAGGGATAGGAAAATCGTAGCCCATTCGAATTGATCAATGTCCTTTGCGAGAAGGTATCTTGATAGGAGGCCTTTCTCACCTTTTGAATCCTCTTTGGATCCACAGCCCGGGCAGCCTCTTCCAAAAGCATTGCCTTTTCAATCTTAACCTTCTCTGAAATCCCCATCAGTGTCCCATCATAAATGGGTAAAGAAGGGAGGGAAGATTTGAGATCAGGAGCAAAATCGTAACAGGGATCAGGAGAAACCTGTTCGGTGCTTGCCATCGCCTCATCAATGATTCGCTCCAAATCAATGGAAAAATCCTTTTCCCAAGAAAGGCTCGCTTTCGAAGAGGTGATATAAGAAAAACCCATAGACTGTCGGTTTAATACTCGAATGGCCATTCCCCAGGAACGAGAAGCCAAGAGGCTATCTACCCTTCCCTCCTTGGATTCGACACCAAAATGGGATGATTCCTCGAGATAAATCTCGTAGCCCTCCAATGGCTTCTTTTTGAGAACCGTTAGAGTTTGCTCAAGAATTTGATCACTCACCAAACTCATGAGAGGCCTCTCCGTGATTTGTGACTCGTGATTCTGAACAATTTCACTACAAGGGACCCACAGCGGTCCCCCATCACCATCGGATGAGACTACTTGCCCAGGTCAAGCCACCCCCAAATCCATTAAGGATGACCAGATCTCCCTTTTGGATGGAGCCATTGCGGACGGCTTCGTCCAAGGCAATGGGAACTGTGGCTGAGGAGATATTGCCATATTTTTCAATGGTGAGGTAGACTTTATCAAAGGGAAAATTGAGGCGTCTGGCCATCTGTTGGAGGATACGGATATTGGCCTGATGAGGGATGATCCATTTTACATCCGAAAGTTGGATGCCATTGTAGGAAGCCGCCTCCTCAGCGGCCTCAGCAAACCGTTTTACTGCCACACGGACAGACTCATTTGCTTTGATCATCCTCAGGGTGTGGAGTTTCCTATCAACGCTTTCATAAGAGATGGGCGTGGTCTTCGATCCCCCTCCTGGAAGAAGTAAGTTTTCTCCATTTGCTCCATCTGTATGAATATGTACGGAGAGGATCTCACTAAATCCCTTCGAAGAGGCATCGAACGATTGAAGCACCGCTGCCCCTGCTCCATCACCCCAGAGGATACAGCTCTCCCGGTCTGTCCAGTCAAGGGTTCGGCTCATGATTTCTACAGAGGCGACCAATGCAGTCCGAAATGTCCCTGCCTTTAGATACTGCTCCGCAACAGAAAGACCAAAGATAAATCCACAGCAGGCCGCAGTGACATCGAAGGAGACTGCCTGGTCAGCACCCAATTTAGCCTCCAACCAGTTTGCTCCTGCTGGACAGCAGGTATCCGGGGTCATGGTGGTCATCACGATGAGATCTAAATCCTTGGCCTCAAGCCCTGCCATCTCCAATGCCCTTAAAGAAGCCTCCTTGGCAAGATCAGAGGCATTAACATCAGGTGCGGCAATCCTTCGTTCCTTAATACCTGTCCGCTTATAGATCCATTCATCATTCGTGTTTAAAATCTTTTCGAGATCAAAATTGGTGAGGACCCTCTCAGGTAAAAACGAACCGGTCCCCACGATCCCTATCCTCCTGCTCATTGGAACACTCCTTCTATTGACTTAAGGTTATCTTCTCCTCCCCTTCTTTTGGGGATTGTTCTCCAATCCACTCCTCTCTTTCGCGAGGAGGGTGTTGAGCCTTTTGGAGGCGAATGGGTAAATAGAATAACCTAAAAAGGGAGCGCTCTCCATCTTTTTTATAAACGAACAGCCCCTTTAAAAAAGTAATGGTCTTTCTTCCCCCTTCTTTTTCCACCCCTAATAGATGAGCAATCTCCCAGGATTCTCTATCTTCCTTCTTTGTTCTTCGATAAAACCCCCAAAGAAAATTGGTTGAACTCCTTTTGGCCCTGTCTTTTTCCCAATGAAAGATTCGAAAGAGCGGGAAGAGATTTCTCTCAAACCCTTCATCCTTGAATGGGAAGAGATATAAGAATGAGAAAAAGAGGTGACCTTTCTCGTCTTCCTCATAATCAAAAAAAGGCCAAATCCTTAGGGAACGCCCCTTCTTTAGCCCCTGGTCAGTTTCGTTTGAGCGAATTCGAATGAGGAGCAAGATTCGATGAGTCCTCTCCTGAGAGTCTCCTATCCAATCTTCCTCCAGTTGATAGAGGGGGTAAAGGTAGAAAATCCTTCTGGATTCGTTTCCCTTTACCTTATAGCCATAGAATGGGAAAATCCGAAACCCTTTAAGATCCTCTCCTTTCAGTGATTGGTAAAAGGGAAAAGGAAGATCCAACTGTTCAAATCCGGTAAAACGGTCTCTCGCAAAAGAAAAGAATGGCCAGAGATAGGTCTTGCTCTCGAATCGCCTCGATTCTTTGGAGAGATAGAAGGGAAAAACCATCCACTCCTCCATTGGATCATCTGTATCCATACCCTTTTTCTGCCTGATAAAGATGGGCCAGAGGATGAACTCCTTTCGGGTTACCCCATATTCCTCTTTCCGACCCAAAAGGGGCCAGAAGTGGAACCCGCTTTTCTTCTCTCCCTGGGTGAAGGAGAAAAAAGGCCATAACAGGTTTGTGGTGCGAAACCCTTCTGAATGAGATTCTCCATAAATGGGCCAGAGAACAAAGCGGATTTCATGCTTTCCATATCTTTCTAAGAGTGTCCCATAGAGGGGAAAGAGCCCAAAATAGTTTTCACCTTTTTCTGTCTCTCCAATAAAAAAGGGAAAGAAATGGAAATCCCATTTTTTTCTCCCTTCCCATTCTTCTCTTTGATAAAGGGAGAGAGGGGAGAGATACCCTTTTGTATAGTCCTTTGTCTTTTGAATCTTTCCAAAGGGGTAAAGAAATTCAAGTTGATGAAAAGATTCTTTAGACTTCTCTATCTGCCCCTCTATCTGAAAGAAGAGAGGTCGAACTCCCCACTCCTTCCGGAGCCGATCCCTCTTCCAGGAAAAGAAAGGACCCAGGCCCTCTATCTCTTGGGTTTCATCTTCTGGATCAGACCTATATTGGAAGAGGGGCCACAAATTAATTGAGAGATTACCTTCGCTCCCCATCGAAAGGGAAGGGATAACCCATAGAAGGACGATCATGAGGGATAAGAGAAAGAACCTTTGGATGGTCATGGTGTTCTAATACGAAGAGGGATAGTGTGGGTAAGGGTGATGATTAAAATTCTTATCCTTGGAATAAGAGATTCCTCAACACTATCCCCATCACAAATTGATCAGAAGAAGATTCCAATGATGGTCCCCAATACGGTAATGGGAGTCTGCTCTTGGATTCCTTCGGCAGCCTTTTGGACTTTCTTCAGGGTCTTTTCGGTCTCTTTCATGAGAGTGTCATCACTGACCAGTTTCCCAAGTGTCCCTTCCCCTTTTTCAACCTTCTCAGCAATCCCTTTTATCTTCTGAAGGGTCTCCCTGGTCTCGGTGAATAGGGATTCGTCCTGGATCAGTTTTCCAAGCGTTCCTTCCCCCTTTTCAATCTTCTCTGATACGTTCTTAAGGGTTTCGGCTGTCTCCTTTACTTTCTCCACAGCCACTTTTGCATCTTTATAAAGCGTCTCATCAGAAATTATCTTTCCTAAGGTCCCCTCCCCTTTCTTCACCTTATCTCCAAGGTCTTCGATTCTGATAAAGGCCTCCTTTGCCTTCTGGAGAGTCTCTTTTGAACTGGAAGCAATACTGGGTAATTGACCTGAAAACTGATCGATATTGTTCATCACACTCTCTACCTTTTTCGCATCCACCGCCTTCAAAACCTCACTAAGGGGTTTCACAATCTCCTTTACATCATCTCGGATCGCACTCATGTTAGTTAAAAATTGCTCCACATCTGCAGGAGAAGCACCCTGCTCAATCATCCCGCCTGGTTCTACCTTTCCGGAGGAAGGATTTCCAGGAGAAATCTCAATATATCTTTCACCTAAAAATCCCTCTGATTTGAGATAGGCCTTCGAATCTTTATAGAGGACTATATGGTAGGGGATCCGGAAGGTAACCTTTGCCTTTCCCTGATCAAGTCCAACCTTTTCCACATTTCCCACCTGGACCCCAGCCACTCTGACGGGGGCGTTTCGGTCTAAACCCGCCACCGTATCAAAATAGATATTGACCAGATATCCAGCCTTCTTCCTGATCTCAAACCTTTCTATTTTCAATGTCATAAAGGCCAAAAGAAGGATTCCGATGACAACAAAGATCCCCACCCACAACTCAGACTTCTTTCTTTTCATCCTCAATCACCTCCTGAAAATGTTCCCTTTCCATCCAGTACCTTGCTCCCCGTCTTGGCCCCGGGGGCAGGGTGAGTAGGGAAGGGTCTATAATTTTAATGGGACCTTCGGATCTTCCTTCGATGAATTGTTGAACAATGGGATTGGAAGAGTTTCGAATCTCCTCGGGAGTCCCGACTTCAATAATCCTTCCTTGAAAAAGCATGGCAATGCGATCTCCAATCTTATAGGCGCTTTTCATATCGTGGGTAATGGCGATCGAGGTCACGTGTAACTTCTCCCTCATCTGAATAATTAGGTCATTAATGGCATCGGCCATGATGGGATCAATCCCTGTGGTGGGTTCATCATAGAGAAGGATCTCTGGCTCTGTGGCAATCGCCCTGGCCAAACTGACCCGTTTCTTCATCCCTCCACTTAATTCAGAGGGCATGAGGTTTTCAATATTTCTTAACCCAACCAGAGCCAATTTCTCAATAGCAATCCTTTTAATCTCCTCATCTTTGAGATGGGTTTGGTGCCTCAGCCCGAACCCCACATTTTCCCATACGGTCATTGAATCAAAAAGCGCGCCCCATTGAAAGAGCATCCCGAATTTCTTTCGAACCTCGTTCTTCCGCTTTTCACTGAGAGAAGTGATCTCGAGATCATCGACATAAATCTTTCCTTCATCTGGTTCCATCAGACCAATAATACATTTAATCAAGACCGTCTTCCCAGAGCCACTCCCTCCGATGACCACCATGCTCTCACCTTCTCGCACGTCTAAATCAACCCCTCGAAGAACGTGGTTATCTCCGAAGGATTTATGAAGGTTGACCACCCGAATCTTAATCTTGGGTTCTTTCCCCATGGTCAATGGATAACTTCTCCCACCTCAATATTGAATTCATGGGCTTAAATGTAATGATAACCTTTTCCCTTTAAATAATAAAAGCGGTGATGATGTAATTTGAGATCAAGATCATTAGCGAGGACATCACGACCGCCTTCGTCGTTGCCCTTCCAACTCCTTCAGCCCCGCCCTCTGCAGAAAAGCCCTGATAGCAACTGATGGTTGCGATAATCATTCCAAAGAAGATGGCCTTGAGTAGCCCACTGTAAAGGTCCTCCAATTCAAGATAATCCCATGTCCTTCTTAAATAGAGGGTGGGGTTGGTTCCTAAGATTTGCACACTTACCAGATATCCCCCCAAGATCCCAATAATATCTGCAAAGATGACCAGAATGGGAATCATGATGGTAGAGGCTAAAAAGCGGGGAACGATGAGAAATTTAACCGGGTTGGTAGCAAGGGTCGTAAGGGCATCGATCTGTTCCGTCACCCTCATCGTCCCAAGTTCTGCAGCCATTGCCGACCCCACTCTCCCTGTGACCATCAATCCGGTTAGGACTGGTCCTAACTCTCGAGTCATGGAGAGGGCAACCACTGTTCCCACCATGGTCTCTGCACCAAACCGTTTGAATCCTGTAAAACTCTGGAGGGCCAATACCATCCCAGTGAAGGCAGCCGTGATGACGACCACTGGAAAGGACCGTACCCCTACTACCTCCATCTGCTTCAGTATCTCTTTCCCTTGAAGAGGAGGCCGAAAAGTCCAGGCCAAGGTTTCCAGAAAAAGGATTAGGATTCTCCCCGACTCCTCTACAAACCGAACGGTATAATATCCAACTTGTTGAAAAAAGTTCACACCTGCCTCCAAGGATGGTTCTTACCCCCCATCAAAAAGAGGATTCCTTCTTTCTAACCCTTGTAGAGTCTTGGAACTCGTTTCCCAATCAAACAGAAAATCTCATAGGAGATGGAGTTCACCTTATCTGCTATTTCCTCGACGGTGATTCTCTCCTTTCCTTGAACTCCCATCAAAACCACCTCATCCCCCAATGAGACATGCGGGATATCGGTCACATCGACCATGATAAAATCCATGCAGACCTTACCCACCACAGGTGCCCTTTTCCCCCGAATTAGAACCTCCCCTCGATTAGAGAGCCGTCGGCTATAACCATCTGCATAGCCAATGGGAAGGGTCGCAATGAGGCTTGGCCTTCTCGTCACAAAGGTTCCTCCATAACTAATCTTTGTGCCAGGTGGAACCCATTTTAAAAAATGGATATTCGTCTTAAGGGTCATGACCGGTTTGAGTTGGATGAATCTTTGAAATCCAGGCGATGGATAGGAACCGTAAAGCATAATTCCAGGTCGAACTAAATTCCCTGAATAATTTGGAAATAGAGTGATTGTAGCACTATTGGCCATATGAAGGTATTTGAATGAAACCCCCATCTCTTTCGCAAGGTTCACCGCTTTCTCAAAATCATTCCATTGTTGTTGGGTATATGACTCGTCTTCATCGGCCATAGAGAAATGGGAGAGGATTCCTTCCACTTCAATTTTGGGCAGATGGATTAACTCGCTTAAAAAAGGGGACCAGCGGTCCATCGGGACTCCCAATCTCCCCATTCCTGTGTCGATTTTTAAATGGATGGCCACCTTCTTTTTCCTCCTCAAGGCCTCCTTAGAGAGGAGTTTAAGAGAATCTTCACGGAAGACCACAGGGGTAAGATGGTAACGAAAAATCAATTCCACTTCTTTTCCATAAATTCCCCCTAAGATAAGGATAGGGGATTTCACTCCCCATTTCCTCAACTCGACCCCCTCTTCAGCAGTGGCTACTCCCAGAAAATCCACTCCCAATTTCTCAAGCCTCTTTGAGATAGGCCCAGCCCCATGCCCATAAGCATCGGCCTTCACCACAGCCAGCATCTTTACCCCTTTAGGAAGTCTCCTTCGAATCTGGCTATAGTTGTAGTCGAGAGAATCAAGATCAATCTCTGCAACCGTTGGCCTTCCTAATAATGACTTACTCCACATCATAGGCCTAAAACCCCATTGAGTAAAGAAAAAAACAGGTAATTCATACCATCTCAACTATAAAAAGTCAATCGTATCTGTTTCTGACCGTCTATCACTTTTAGGTACTCCTTTTTGAATTAGTTTCTAACCATGGGAAGGGGCGCAGTGTGGGTGGGGGGATATGTTTTTTGAGGGAT
>Ga0315298_1000315_pt1 | contig 95233 bp, 71 predicted proteins | sample WHS_1_MG_FD_203077 | JGI IMG/M metagenome (GOLD analysis project Ga0315298, IMG submission 203077) | Extremophilic microbial mat communities from Washburn Hot Springs, YNP, Wyoming, USA - WHS_1_MG | ecosystem: Environmental > Aquatic > Thermal springs > Hot (42-90C) | place: USA: Wyoming...
TGATGATAAATATGAATCGATGCAAGTATTATTGTTAAAAAAATATTCAACATTATTTGACATGAAAATGTGTTTGTATATCTCCGTGATGATAATGATCTTATCAATACAAATAACTTGAAACATGCATGAAACTATTAAACACTTCAGAACTCAGGTAAAACTGGTTATTATTGTTCTGATCTGGGAAAAGCGTTATCTATTACAAACTTGATAAGCTTTTCCAAACCCCAAAAACCGCAGCAATCTATCCACGAATGAACGCGAATGTATCCACGAATGTATCCACGAATGGACGCGAATGTATCCGCGAATGAAAGCGAATGTATCCGCGAATGTATCCACGAATGTATCCACGAATGCACGCGAATGAACAGGAATCTAAACTTCTAATCTTTTACGTACATTTTCGATAAATAATTGCTGTAATTAATTGTGTTCAAAACGATTGGATTTAAATTTGAATTTCTTATTAGCGTGCCTTAATAGGCGTTATTATAAAAACTTTTATGAGATAAAAAATTATCAACATGATTGAGTATTTTAGGAAATTATCCCGTATTATTATGACCCGGAAAAGAAAACCGTAAGGCAAAAAAGCAAATATTTAGGTAAAAAATCAATGGCGTGATAAAAAAGGTCAGAAAAAAAAAGGTTAATGAAGTGCTTTCTTATAGCGAGTTTCTACCAGCTTTGAAGATATTATCCGATTACCAACTCGATGAGTTTCTGGCGAATAATCTGGGTAAAGAACGAGCAGCTTGAGTTATTGCCATCGTTTTGTCCGATTGTTAAGGGGTTTAAGTTTAAATCATGCACAGAATTGATACGAAGGCACCTGTGTGTTCCATCAAAATGGGGGACTTCCTTTGAGTTCATCCAGTGTAAGCCGATCGCTCCAGGATATCGGCGAGAGCCGTTTACAGGGCAAGCTTGTATCACATTAATCTTTCTGTGATCCTTGATAAGCAAGAAGGTATACCGCTGAGTTATGAGATATATCCTTGCTGCATGAATGATGTTGTAACGTTGCAAAAACACGATGAAGCGGCTTTATGCAATGGGGTTGGATGATTTTACACTTGTCTTGGACAGAGGGTTTTTCAGCATAGGGAATATTGAACTTTTATTAGAAAACCAAATAGACTTCATAATGGCTATCCCTGAACGGTATGAGGCTGTAGACAGAGTTATTAGCAGAGTGATAAAGACAATAGAAAAGCCACGATACCTTGAAAAATTTAATGATGAGATCATTTTTGTGAAAGGAGTAGAGATAAAACTTGGGGATAAGTAACTTAAGGCTTTTTGTTATTATAATCCTGCCAGAGCTCAACAGGAGAGAGATAGTTTTTATAAACGCCTGTTTAATATAAAAGAACAAGTAGAGAGGCTTAAACCCGATAAAAATGCAGGTAGGAAGATTGCGGATATTATACGTGGGGTTGAAAAATATTTTTCCATTAAGGTGACACAACATGGGGTTAGGGTGCAAATAAAAGAAAAAGCGGTAGCCCGAAGGTTAAACCGCAAAGGGATATACCTGATAGCATACAATGGTAATTATACCTGGGATACTTGTCTGGCTTCATATAAAGAGAAAGAACTCATTGAAAGGGGTTTTGATATACTTAAAAATGACCTTGAATTTACAACGCCGCATATTCGCAAAGACACAACGCTTAAAGGTTTAATGTTTATTTGTTTTTTAGCATTAATCATACGGATGAGAATAATGAATGTGCTCAAACGCGCTGGTTTACTAAAGAGTTATAGTTGTGAAAGACTGGTTATTCAATTTGAGAAACTAAAAGCCATAGTGATGGAAGATGGGCAGATAATTTATTCCGAACTGACCAAAAAACAAAAGGAATTACTCCAATCTTTTGATGCTGTGCCTGATTTTTAAAAAGTTCTGGATCATAAAGCGCCAAAAACTTTTCAAATACCAATGAAACAAAAAAAACTGAAGGAGTCATTACACCCCTTCAGTTGCTAGACGATAAATATTCGGGAGATTATCTTACTTGCTATTTCTTTTTCAATGAGCGCAGATATTTAACCAACTCTTTGATCTCGTCATCGCTGAGTTTATCTCCGAGTGGTTTCATGTTACCCTTTGGGTAACCTTCTTTAATGGCTTTAAAAATGTCTTCATCTTTAACTGATTCCTGGACTTTTGGATCTGAATAGTCCCGGCATTTTAACTTTTGGCCTAAGGTGGTATCACCTTTACCTTCAACACCATGGCAGCCTTTGCAATACTTCGTCCAGTTTTCTTTAGCATCAGCTGCACTGGTATTCCATATTGCTATTGTAGCAATTGCTAGTATTGCCAGTATACTTTTATTCATGGTAACCTCTCAGTTTATTTTTAAACCTGTCGCCTATTGCGACTTTAAAATCTCAGACGTTTTACCTGGGAAATGATTCAATACTTTTTAAGTATCGAACGCGCTATTTTGCCGGTGCATTTGTTTCTGTAGATTGTGGTTGGAGGTACTCCGTCGGCGCATTAGTATTTAGTTGCTTAAGAATTTCGTCAGTAAGGTCATTGTCTTTTGTATAATAAAGGAGTACAGGTGTATTGTTGATAGTTTCTGCAGCAGTGTCTATTACGAGGGTATAGCCAGCAGCTTTGGCTTTGGTATTTACAAGTTCATATATCTCCTGCAAGATTTTTTCGCGCATACGTTTGCGTTGTTCGTTAAGTGTGGTTGTAGCGGTTCGGTCGAATTGAGTTATATTAGCCTCAATACCCTTGATTTCGACAAGCTTAGCTTCGGCATCTTTTTTCCGTTTCTCGCGTTCGTCGGCGGTAATGGCACTATCATTAGCACTATCAATCAGTTTCTTGTATTCATCATTAGCCGATTTATAGCTATCTATCATTTCCTGCCGTTGTTTTTCAAACTCCTTAGCACGTTCTTTTAATTGGATATCGGCTTGTTTTGTTCGCCAATAACTATCGAATACTTTTCTCAAGTCAAGAGTTGCTATTTTATTTTGAGCATTAACAACTACTGAGCCTGCAGTTAGCAGGATTACTGTAACTAATACGATTTTTGATATTAATTTCATGTTGTTTAATTATTATTAAAATTGTCGCGTATAGCCAACACCAAATTGAAATCTTCCGCTTGAACTATTTGGACCGTGCGTAATTGGGAATGCATAATCAAGTCTGAGCGGGCCCATTCTTGGAATATTGATACGAATCCCGATACCCCAGTCATCATTATAATCAGAGAATCCGAAATCATAGGCGTTAAGGTTTACGGTACCGACATCATAAAAGATAGCAAACTTTACTCTTTCAACGATTGGTATGGTATATTCTGCACAACCGAATACATACGAACGGCCACCGATAGGTTCACCAGTAACAGAATCTCTAGGACTGACGTAGCGGTATCTGTATCCACGCAAGGTATAAAGGCCGCCTAAAAACCAACGCTCAAAGAACGGGAGTCGGCTTCCACTATATGAATCTACTACACCTGCGTTGCCAGTAACTTCCAGGACATGGCCGGAGAAAAGCCCAGGAAAGTACCAGGAAGATTTTAATTCAATTTTATAGAAATCACGATCGCCGCCAAATTGTTTGCCTGCAATTTCGCCGGAGAGTTCGGTTCTTTGACCGCGTTCAGGCATTAAAGCGTTATTTCTGGTATCATAGGCAATAGAAGCGCCAACTTTACTGATTAAGGTATGGCCGGCATCGTCTTTTACGATCTGTGGAGCATTAGGAGAAACGTCTATCAGACCAATATTTTCTATAGTATAACTTACGCTACCAATGAGAAATTCACTGCCCAGGGCTTTAGAAAGGCCGATTCTTGCGCCAACTTGTTCCAGGTTGTAGAGGTCGTTATAGCTCAAATAATCTAATTCCCGGTAATAAAGCTCAGTTGTTAAAGCCAATCTACGCCCGGTAAACCATGGTTCTACAAAAGTTACTACGTAATCTTTACGTTTTGTTCCAAGTTGTGCCCGGATCCTAAATTTTTGGCCGCCGCCCATGAACCAAGGCGGTTTGAACAAGTCAAAATTGCCCTGGTACCACTCTGCAAAGCCGACGACATTGTCTACGGTGCTAAAGCCAGCACCAACCATGATATTTCCTGTTGGGGCTTCTTCTACACCAATGACCAGGTTTTTCCTGTTTGGCACATCAGTGGGTTCAGGTTTAGCCTCTACTTTATCAAAATAATTAAGCCCCTCGAGTCGCCTTTGACTAAGTTTAACCCTGGTCATATCGAAAACTTCCCCGGGTGAAACCGCCAATTCTCTTCGAATCACACGGTCTTTAGTCTTTACATTGCCTTTGATTTCGATCTTCTCTATGTATGACTTGTCTTTTTCTTCGATTTCATAGACGACGTCCATAGTACCAGTCTCAACATTTGGTATCTTGTTTGCAACGATCTGCACGTCTATGTAACCTTTTGAACCATAAAAATCTTCGATAGCTTGGAGGTCTTTGGTTAATGCTTTTGGCGTAAATGTTTTGCCCGGAAGCATTTCTGGTCGAACTGGCTTACCGTCGACAACCACACCCTTTAAAATATCTTCAGATTTAAACAACTCGTTGCCCTTAAATTCGATATGGCCGACCTTGTATTGTTTGCCTTCAGAGACTATTATTTTAATAGTCATCCATTTAGGCGATAATTGTTCAAACTGGACATCTTTAATTTCGAAATCAATGTAGCCTTCGTTCCGGTAAAACTCTGCCAGTTTTTCTTTATCATCTAAGAATTGCTCGTCCTTCAAAACCCCACTACCTGTCAGCCAGGAAAACATCCAGTGCTTCCTGGTCTTAATCACTTTCCTGAGTTTTTTCTGGGGAAAAGCATTTGCTCCAACAAATTGTACTTCTCTAATTTTGACTTTGGGTGCTTCTACAATTTCGAATGTGACCGAGCCCTTACCAGCGTTTTCGTCTATGTTTAAGGTATATTTTACCTGGGTTTTTTGCATTCCGGCCTTCTGATACATTTTTAATATTTCTTTGGTATCAGAAAACAATTTATGCTCATCCAGGGGTTGGCCGGTCTTTGATGAAATCTTTTTTAGCAGTTTGGATCGGCTATACTTTTTGTTACCAGAAAACTGGATTTCGGTTAGCACTGGTTTTCCTTGAAGAAAATACGTGACGACTACACCCTGGTCACTTTTTTCTTCACCTACCCGGATATTATAAAAATAACCGGTAGAATATAATGTTCGCACATCTTCATCTATGTTTGCACGGACGTAAGGATCACCGGGCTTGGTCTTAATATTAGCTTTGATCAGGTCATCACTTGCTGCAGGCGGGCCAATATGTTGGATGACGATTTTTTCCACTGGTGGTGCAGCCGATTGTCCCCAACCAGACTGGCAACCAATTGCTAATACAGCCAGAATGACAGCTATCCTGGCGGAAAGCGTCCTTAATTTTAATTTTCTAATCAACGGGCGCATCTTCAATATTGATTTTTGATACATTATCGAACCTGGTATAGGCCCTATGAAAGAGTAACTGCACCTCACCGGTAGGGCCATTTCGTTGTTTTGCTATTAAAAGTGACATCGGGACCGGCTCACCTAAATCTTCTTTCGTACTCGTTTGTTCTTCGTCTTCATCCTTACCCGGCTTGTATAAAAGCGCTACAATGTCTGCATCCTGTTCAATTGCTCCAGACTCGCGTAAGTCTGACAATCTCGGTTTTCTGTTTTTTTCTCTTTCCACTTCACGGTTAAGCTGACTCAACACTATTATCGGCACATTTAGCTCTTTAGATAGTGCTTTAATACCATTTGATATATCTGCAATCTCTTGCTGTCTATTTTCTACACGACGCGAAGTAGAATGCAGTAATTGCAAGTAGTCAATAACAAATAATTTTATAGCATATTGTTGACACATTCGCCGCGCCCGTGTCCGTAATTGCAATATGGACAAACCAGGCGTGTCATCAATGTATAATGGAGCTGAACTTAATTGTCTAGATTTTTCACTTAATCGTTGTAAAACCTCAGGAGTTATGAAGCCCCGTTTTATACTTTGCATGCTTAATCGACTTTGAGAGCATAACATACGCATAATCAGGGCATCTGAGTTCATCTCAAGACTGAATACACCTGTTGGGATTTTGCTGTTTAGAACCACATTTTCTGCTATATTCATTGCGAATGATGTCTTGCCAATTCCGGGCCTGGCCGCTATGACAATCATTTGCCCGGGCTTGAGACCATTAGTCAGATTATCAAATTCAGTAAAACCTGTTGGTATTCCGTTAATTGTACCGCGACGATTATAGCATGCATAAATCTGAGATATGGCATCTTCGACAAGCTTTTTAATCGGGATAATCCCAGTTTCTATGCGTTCCTGATTGATGTTTAAAAACTCTTTTTCAACTTCGTCCAGGAGCGCGTCAACATCTCCTTCGAATTCATAAACTCTTGATATGGCTTCATTGCATGTTTGAATCGTTCGGCGTAATAGGTATTTTTCACGTACGATATCGAGGTAATATTTGATGTTTGCGGCAGAAGGAACAGCATCTGGCAGGGACAGGATATATGCCAGACCGCCTACACTTTCAAGCATGTTATTATCTTTCAGACGTTGTTGTAATGTGATCAGGTCAATCGGTTCGTTTTGATCAAACATGCTTGTCAGCACTTCGAATAGACGCCGATGTCTGAGATCATAAAACACCCTGGAATCTCCACGTGTTTTTTCAATGCACACCGGGATAGTGTCGTTTGGTGAAAGCAAAATGCAACCGAGCACTCCTTGTTCTGCTTCCAGGGAATGTGGCGGAAGCCTATCAAGTATTGAATAATTTCGTTCTAACTTAGGGGCATTACTGAAATTTGCAGCCTGAGCGTTTGTCCCATTGGTTGGATTGACTGTTTTATTATTTAGTTCTGCCTCGTTCATACCCTAAAGGAAAACTTAAAATATCTATAAACTCAACAATGATTCAATTGAGTTATTATCAGCAATTAACAACTTATTCACAAAGGTATTCAAATAGCTAAGCATTGGAATTCTTTTTTAAACCAAGAGCAAACAACAAGATAGCCGTGATCAGGTATGCCCAAAAAAAGTGTGGGGCAGCCATGAGGCAGAATTTATTTTGCACACCGGCTTCAGTCAACTCAAATGCATGGATCAGGCCTATTGCTGAAAATATAGCTGCAGCAAGCGTCCAGACCCCTGCTTTAACGAATTGTCTGTCGATGATGTGAACCAGGATAGCTGCTAAAATCATGGAGGAAAGGATGAACCCCTGACTCAGTGAGAGAATGCCATAGATGAACAAGTCAGACCCAAACTTTGAAGCAGTGGCAAACAGCGTAGTGCCGGCTTTTTGAAGTGCAGTTTCAATTATAACCTTTGCCCAGGATGCAATCGATGGGATGATTCCCAGTACCACCGCTAATGCATGAGCTTTTGGAGATTCCTGAAAAGCCTGGGCAGAAATTATCAGCCCTATCCATAGTAATATGCCAATTACAGCTTCCAAAGGTATGACTTTGAGCACAAGGCTTACTGCACCAGAAAAACATAATACAGTAATAACCAGCCCATTTAGTATGGAATACCCTGATCGTGCGCCCATGGCTTTCCAGCCTGGGTGACCAATATAAATTGTAGTTGGAAAAGCGCTGCCAAATACAGCTGCAGCTAAACTACCAATCCCATTTGCTAACAACGATGGCATTGTTTCGAATCTATCCCCAGCTGCTTCAGCACTTTCCAGGTTTTGTAATGATCCGATAACATTAAAAAGTCCCATTGGAAAAATGACAGATATGTATTGCCAGCCAATCTTTGAGGTAAAAATTTGAGTTAAATCACCTATGACAGGGACCGCAGGGAAGAATGAGATAGTTACAGAACCTTCCGGTGGTTTAAATACATTGTAACCCATGATGTTAAGTCCTAAAGCTATTAAAGTTCCGACCAAAACAGCCAGTAACCCACCCGGCACAAGCCCAAATTTCACATGTCCAGCGTAACTTAGCAAGATTATCATCATGGGCAATATTGCAATGATAGGCGTGGCAAAGATCTGAAATATAAAATTCATTGCAATAAAGGTAATAGCTATGCCGGCTAATGCAGATAGAAGTGCAGCTCTTGGAGTATGTTTTCGAAGAAGATCCGCAACGAAGGCGCCAACAGTTTCCATCACCCCGCTCAGGAAACACGCAAACAGCCCGACCTGCCATGCCAGATGATAATCCCTGGTCTCGCTATAAATAGGACCCATAATTAAGAAAATGTAAGCGATAACACTGGGGGTATTAATCCCATATGGTAACGCAGTTACATCGTCACGGCCAGTCTTTATTGCGAGGCGTCTGGCCTGCCATGCGTAGAACAAATTACCCAATAGAATTGAGACTGCGGCTCCAGGCAAGATCCGGGCGTAGATCAATTCGGGCGGAAACCCACACACTGCCTGGCAAAGCACAGCGATCACCATGAGTTGCAGAAGATTATCTATAAACAACCCCAAAAAACCATCTAAATCGCCTTTGACAAATATCGGAGCTCGCATCATACAATAATCGTCAGTGGTACTGATTGTGTTCATAACGCAAAGCATTTGCAAATATTTATTGTAAGATATCGAAATTATTTATGGGCAGTGAACGAATGTTATCGATCCCAAACTGTTACAGGTGTGAGATTAGTTTCTGGTAACCAGGACTGTTGCTCCTGGCAAGCCAATGATAAGAGTTAAGGGCTTTTGAACAAAAATTTATTTTGCTAATTTTATAAACTCGTTCAACTATATTACGCCGTGATAAATACGGTTTATTAAACCTATAAAACGTGATAATGTGTTGATTACATGAAAGTTACATATAACTGGATCAAACAATATGTAGACATCAAGTGGTCGCCAGAAGAAGTTGCGCAAAAGCTAACCATGCTTGGCATGGAAGTCGAAGCCCTACAAAAGATCGGTGGCCAGTTTGATAAGATCGTAGTTGCACAGGTAATATCGTGTCAAAAGCATCCGAATGCTGATAAACTGCAGCTCTGTAAGGTTTTTGACGGGGAGTCAGAACGCCAGATCGTTTGTGGGGCATGGAATTTTAAACCGGGAGACAAAGTACCATTGGCGTTACCGGGAGCAGAGCTCCCATCCAAACCCGGTGAGAAGCCCGTTACTATAAAAGTAGGCAAGATCCGCGGAGTTGAATCCTTTGGGATGATGTGTTCCGCAGAAGAACTCGGCATCTCCGAAGACGCCTCTGGAATAATGATCCTGAATCCAGAAGCACAAGTTGGACAACCGTTTTCTAATTATCTTGGTTTAGGCGAGACAGATTTTGTTTATGATTTAGAAATCACGCCTAATAGACCCGATTTAAATAGCGTTATAGGAATTGCAAGGGAGCTAAGCGCGCTGAGCGGTGAGCATCTTAAGCTACCGCAAGTGAAGGAACAGTCAGATCTGAACTTACTGGCATCAGAACAGATCGATCACCTGGTTGACGTCGCTATTAATGACATCGATTTATGCCCGCGGTATATTGCACGGCTAGTAAAGGGTGTTAAAGTAGGCCCCAGCCCCGCGTGGTTAAAAACTATCCTGGAAAAAACTGGCTTTCGAAGTATCAACAACATCGTTGATGTCACAAATTATGTAATGTTAGAAACAGGCCAGCCGCTACATGCATTCGATTACAATCTAATATCTAAGGCTCCAGACAATAAGCACCGAATTATTGTTCGCAGGGCAATGAACGATGAAAAATTTATTACTCTGGATGATAAAGAGCATGTATTAAACGAGCAGATGTTATTGATTGCAGATACCGCGAAAGGCATAGCTTTGGCCGGGATTATGGGTGGGAAAAATAGCGAAATCATGGATAGCACTACCGATGTCCTGCTAGAAAGTGCTTATTTTAAACCGCAAAATATCCGAATGACATCAAAGAAACTCGGCATTCGTTCAGATGCCTCATACAGATTTGAGCGCGGTGTTGATACCCAGATGTGTGACTGGGCTAGCAGAAGAGCTGTTCAATTAATATTAAATCTAGCGGGAGGCACGCCCGTAGCTGGTGTGATAGATCAGTACCCGCAAAAACTGGAACAGAGAAAAGTAACCCTCAGATTTCAAAGGACAAACAGCCTCCTGGGCCTGGATATACCAGGTGAGATCCAGCGTAAAATCTTGATTGATTTGCAATTTAAACCAGAGCCAGCTGCTGAAGTTAATGAAAAATCTATAACTGTTTGTGTTCCGTCATGGCGACACGATATCAAACGGGAGGCGGATCTAATTGAAGAGGTTGGACGATTTTACGGAGTCGAGAAAATACCATCCCAAATCAAGCTTTCAACAGTTGGCAAACACACCTTTGATCCTATTCGTGATGAGTATACTCAAATAATAAATATTTTAACTGGCTTAGGCCTTTTTGAGATTCAAGGACAGACTCTGATTTCTGAAAACGCAGCCTTTCCAGAATACCCTTACAAACCTGTAAAACTGTTAAACCCGATCAGCTCCGATATGAATATCTTACGACCTAGCTTGCTGCCAGGGTTGCTGGCTGTCTTAAAACATAATGCTTCCAGAAAAGCCAATGAAATCAAAATCTTCGAAATCGGTAGGGTTTTTGGACAGGACGGATCAGGTCCTTTCGAAAAGTGGCAGCTTGCTCTGTCTATGACAGGTATGCGGAACAAGCTCTTTTGGGAAGGTCAGGAAAGATCTGCGAAACTTGATATCTTCGATTTAAAAGGGGTCATCGAAGAATTCTTTGATTACTGGGGTATTAAAGGTGTCCAGTATGTAAGGAAAGCCAAGCCTGATAGTTTCTTTGTTGAATCAGCAGCGGTTCAACTGGGTAAAATTTGTCTCGGTGTTCTCGGCCAGGTCCAGCCTATGATTGTAAAACAGTATGACATCAAAGATCCTGTTTTCATGGCCGAGCTCGATATTGATTTATTACGAACACGTAGAATCCCCAATGTAAGCTTCAAACCATTGCCCGCTCATCCGGCTATACGTAGAGACCTTGCAATGATTGTTCCTGAAGACACTACTCATGAGATGATAATCCAGGCTGTCAAAAAGTGTAAACCGCCAATCCTGGAATCAATTGAGTTATTTGATATATACAGAGGAGCTAATGTTCCTTCTGGATTTAAGAGCATGGCTTATTGTTTTATTTACAGACATGATGAAAAAACATTGACTGATGATGAAGTTAATGTAAATCATCAAAAGATAATGGAAACACTCAAGAGCAGTCTTAATGTTGTGATCAGAGAGGCTTGATGAATATTCTTCCAAAACCTGAGGTTATTTTTACTCATGAAAGCGACCTGGACGGCTTGATATCCGGGCTTTTATTGAGGAAGCTGGCATTTAAATTATTTGAAACTGAGGTGCCTTTACAAACTTTCCATACAGATAGCTGGCACAAACGAAAGATTCGAGAAAATTCAGCGTGGGTAAGTGATCTTTCATTCGATTCGCGGTATGATAAAGATGGTTGGGTCATCATTGACCACCATATGTTAAGTAGCACACCAACAAAGGCCAAACTAATCCATGATACAACCCGCTGTGCATCAAGTTTATGTTATGATCTATGTAGAGAAAATGGAATCCAAAGTCCAGCTCTCGATAAATTAGTCCACTTATGTAACGTGGCAGATCTTTTCATTGAATCCGACCCCGATTTTCTTTTGGCCACTGATTATTCAAACCTGGTAAAAACTTATCAATTCTGGAACATAGTCCATTTAATTGAATGGGATTTAGATCGGTTACTAGATCATCCGTTGCTTGAGGTCATGGCTGTAAAAAGAAAGATTGAGAATCCAATAGGAACTGAATTTAGTAGAAAAAAAATCCTGGAACTAGCCCCCGGCATAGGTTTCGTTGAAACTGCTATTGGTAATCCTAACATTATACTTAACAATCTTTTACAAGATGCAGCCATCAGGTATGAGGTTCTTGTAACTATTAATAAAAGAGTTAATGGCTCGCTTTTAGTAAGCTTTAGAAGTCGTAACGGGAGGGCATTGAAGGTAGCCTCGTTTCTGAGAGGCGGCGGGCATCCTAATGCTGCAGGAACAGTCTTGCCTAAGTCTGTACAGAATGTCGAAGAAGCTATTCAATATATGCGCAGGATTTTAAATCCTGAGCAAAACAACATGAAAGAACTAAACTCATTAGAGGACCTTTTTGAAGCGGCTGAATCTGAGATAAACTCAAGAAACGATTGAGGCATCAAGCAAAATCGAATAACTTTCAATCCAATGGATACGAACAACTCCAATAATCTGGATGTAAATTTACCTATAATCTGGACACGAGCCGATGGCCGACATCCAGACCAACTAAGGCAAATACAGTTTCAAAATAATTTCGCTAAAAATGCCTTAGGTTCTACCTTGGTAACCTGGGGTAATACCTCTGTCATCTGCGCTGTAACAGTGGAAGAATCTGTCCCACGTTGGATGAAAGATCAAGGTATCCCCGGCGGATGGATCACAGCGGAGTATTCAATGTTACCATATTCAACACTTCAGCGTAAACCACGAGATATTTCTAAAGGTAAGATTGAAGGACGCACCCAGGAAATCCAGCGGCTTATCGGTAGAGCCCTGCGTGCTGCTGTTAACTTACAGAAACTTGGCGAAAGAACATTCTGGATTGATTGTGACGTATTGCAGGCTGACGGTGGCACACGTACAGCTTCTATTACCGGAGCATATGTGGCCTTAGCTATTGCTGTTCAGAAACTGTTGAAGATGGGCGTACTCGCAGAAAACCCAATCAAGCATGTAGTCGCTGCCGTCAGTGTCGGAATTGTCAACGGTAATATTTTACTAGACCTGAATTACGACGAAGATTCCAAAGCTGACGTGGATCTTAATGTGGTACAAACCAGTACCGGTGAGCTAATCGAGCTACAAGGAACAGGTGAACGTGCCATCTTTAATGATACCCAGTTAACTGAGATGTTAGCTCTTGCCAGAAAAGGCCTCGATACTATCTACGAAGCTCAAATCTCTGCAATAAAATTGAGCGAATGTTAGGTCATTTCTGAAATCTGCGGAGATAGCCGCCTTGTCCGATACCAGGCCAAAACAAATAGATCAACAAGCCCGTGCCATAATCTCCTCCATGTCCCATACTTGGACCTGCCAACAAGCCTGGGCCGATGATTGACATATACTTCCTTGACTCGTGCCCCAGCTAAATAAATTACTATCGGGAATAGTCTATGGAACCCGTCAAAAATAAAAGCTTTTTTAAGGACGTTTTTTTTAAAAACCCGAACCCCACAGCCTGTGTCTTGAAAGTCTATTCCCAGTATTAAAGCCCTGGCAAAACGAGAAAGTTTAGCTGAAACTTGTTTCCACCATGAATCCTTGCGTTGTCTCCGTACACCCACTACTGCGTCAAATTCGTTAATTTCCTTAATTAGCCTGGCCAGATCTTTGGGGTCATTTTGCATATCGCCATCTAAAGTCGCTATTAACTCACCATGAGCCGATTCTATGCCGGTGATCAAAGCTGCGCTTTGCCCGTAATTCTTGACATGCTTTACACCATGAACCATTGGATATTTACCAGCAAGGTGTTTGATCTCACACCATGTATTATCCGTGGATCCGTCATCTACATATATTATCTCAAAGGCACGATTCAAATCAGACATTGTCTGTATTGTCTCCTCAGCTAAAGGAATAACATTCCCAACTTCATTACACACGGGAATAACTATCGAGATCTCAGGTTGCATAACTTCTTTTTCTTCCGGTTAATATTTGTCCGAGATAAAATTTCACCGGCTATAAACTATTAGTAATCAACAAAACAGTAAATTCATACTATGGCATAAAGGCTATGACAAAAATGCAAGAATGCAAGAAGGTTAAATTTCTATAAATTTGCCCCAAACTATTCTTTTTTGAGTTTATGATTTTTTAACGGCCTGCTCAAGGTGAAAATCGCATGCTGGCTAGTTTTATTTTAGCAGGCATTTCAAATATGCTTTAAATACACACATTTTCTGCTTAAAGTCTAAAGATTTGATGGACATCAAAGATACAGGCATTATCATCAAAACGATCAAATTTTCTGAAACTAGCTTAATTATACGTTGGTTCACAAAACATCATGGCCGAATTTCAACCATTGCTAAGGGGGCACTCAGACCGAAGTCGCCTTTTCTAGGACGATTAGATCTCTTTCTGATGAATGAATTATTATACCTGGAAAGCCTAACTTCTTCACTGCATCTGTTAAAGGAAGTCAGACTATTAAAGAACTACGCACAGATTGGAAGTAACATTTCTATCTTTGACTCTGTCAATCGATGCATCTGGCTTATATTACAAACTACAGAAGAAGAGACCCCTATGCCTGAACTCTATGATGATACAGTCAAATATCTTGATACAATATCTGCTTCCGGTTCAGTAGAAAATTGCGAATTATGGTTCCAGCTAAAGTTGTTGGAATACCTGGGCCTCAGTCCCGGAGAACTACTGAGACCGCAAATCCAACAAAACCAAATATCCCTGGCTGTAGATCAACTTCTAAAATCTAACTGTGAAACAGCCGCTCAATTTGCTTTTACACCTGATACTTATTCCAAACTAAAATCTATTTTAGAACAAGTCTGGTGGAATCAATTAAATAAACCCCTTCCTAAAATAACATGAACCACCACAAGTTTTGTTAGCAGTCATGGGTCAATCCACCGGCCATTAGCCTTGATTAGCTCTATCAAATGCTCAACAGCCTCTGTTTCGGGAATATTAAATTTGACTGGAGTTTTGCCAACATACAGGTTTACTTTACCGGGTGCTCCACCAACATAACCAAAATCAGCGTCGGCCATTTCACCGGGACCATTGACTATGCAGCCCATAATTGCAATCTTGACACCTTTTAGATGAGATGTTTTTGCTTTGATTTTGGAAATCACCGACTGTAAATCAAATAACGTTCTCCCGCAGCCAGGACATGAAATGTATTCAGCTTTGAACGGCCTGCAGCCACTTGCTTGCAGAATAGAGAACGCCAGCTCTATAGCTGAGTCCGGCTCTGAAAGATTTCTCACTAAAATCGCATCTCCAATACCGTCAATCAGTAAAGAACCAAGAATGATCGAACTTGTTATAAAAGCTTTTTCCCGATCAAGATAACTCACGTTTGGCTTGAGTGTGTCTTTGAGCAAAATCGGGTTTCTCAGTTTTTGCGATTTTAGTCTGGCAGTAAGAAGACGAAATGCATAAACTACGGGGATAGGCAGGTTATCTCGGACCGTTACGATCGTCTTAGGCGGAAGTAACGGCAACTCTTTTGTTGGATCGACCTCCAAGATGGGTAAATCCTCAAATATACCTTCGTGCTTCAAAGTTTCACTTTTAAAATTAGCCAGCTGTTTCCTGCTAATAATTACCCTTATTGGATTATTTCCTCCACAAGCGATGTCCTTAATCAACTGAACTTCACTGGTTTGCAATCGGGAATAATTGAATGGATCAAACGGCGCAGGTAATTTGTCCCAATCCGAGTTTGGTTGGTAGTTCGGATCTGACACAATATCTGAAACTGCAGAGATTATCTGTTTACAAACCGGGATCTCATAAACAGAATCTTCACTCAATGAAACCCGAATTGTGTCTCCCAACCCGTCAACAAGCAGAGCCCCTATGCCAATGGCACTTTTGATCCGACCATCTTCACCCTCACCCGCTTCAGTTACGCCTAAGTGAAACGGATAATTCCAATCTTCCCCAAGCGATCTAAGTCTGGAAGCCAAAAGCCGATAAGCTTGTACTGTTACCTTTGGACTGCTAGCCTTGAGAGAATAAACTATGTCGTGAAAACCACTGGCTCTTGTTACCTCTGTGTATTCCAAAACACTGGCTACCATGCCCTCTATGGTATCCCCGTATCTACTCATCACCCTGTCACTTAATGAGCCATGATTGGCGCCGATCCTTAAAACCCGGTTAAGCTCTTTACATTTTTTGACCAGGGGTGTGAATCTTTCCCGGACTCGTGATAGTGCTGCAGCATACTCCTCAGCGGTGTATTCCTTAAGTTGAAGCTTCTTAGAATCGGCATAGTTTCCCGGATTGATTCTTATCTTTTCAACATGATCTGCAGCAATCATTGCAGCTTCTGGTTTGAAATGGATGTCAGCTACAATTGGCACCTTGCATCCGTGTGCTCTAAGATCTTTAACAATATTTTTTAAGTTTTCTGCGTCACGCTTGGTCGGAGCAGTGATCCTGACAAGTTGAGCGCCAGCGTCAGCTAATGATCTGGACTGTCTAACAGCTTCCTGGGTATCTTGTGTGTCAGCAGTGATCATAGACTGCACTACAATAGGATAGTCACCCCCAATAAATACACGGTCGGATTCTTTTGATCCAACTAACACACTGTTAGTTCTGCGCCTGAAATAACGATATAAAGAATTACAGTAATTCATCACTTCGATTGAGGGCTTACAGCCGGATTCAAAGCAGGCTGACCCGGTTCTGATACTGGTGCAGATGGCTCTATTTGCGATTGCTGCTTAAACATTAACCTAAACAGCGGAAACCTGCGAAAATCATTAAATGTCACATACAACATCAGCGAAATTAATAGCACCGCAAACGCTGTATTCACGTATTCCACAAATTTAACATTCAATGGCCTCCTGAAGATCATCTCGATTATTGACATAGCCACATGCCCGCCATCAAGCACAGGTAGAGGGATCAGATTGAAAACCATCAACCCTACATTCAACAAAATCATAAAATCTAACGCCAAACGATAATCAACGGCTACATACGCAGCTAAAACGGTTACGATCGCTACCGGGCCGCTCAAATCGCTAACACCTACACCAGTCTTTTTTGTATGAATCAAAGCCGATAATGTATCGATTGTTCTATTCCAGACTTTTGAAACCTGAACCCATGGCAAAGGCCCGGGCTTTTGAACTTTATAAACCGCAGTATTGCGGTTTCCTAACATTACACCAATCTTACCAATTGTCCCTCCTTCAGCCTCAACAGCTTTAGGTGTAATCGTTAATTGAAGCTGCTTGCCCCCGCGTTCAACTTTAATTTCACAAGGGCGTCCTGGATTTTTCTTTATCAAATCTATCAATTGTTCCCTGCTTGCCACCGGGACACCCGCAAAAGAAATTATAATGTCTCCATTAGTGAGCCCGGCAGCCATGCCTGCACCATCAGGAAGAACTTGTAACACCTCGGGATGATCCTTCGGCTCAAGACTTAATATTTTAAACCCCAAATCTTTATTAACTTTAGCTTCAAGATTATAAGAAAATCGTTTACCGTCGCGTTCAATAACTACATTTATTATGTTCGTCTTTGCAAGCACGGTGTTCATCTGCACCTCTTCCCATGAATCAACAGGCTTTCCATCTACCTCTACAATTAAATCGCCCGGTCTGATCCCTGAGCTTTCTTCTGCAGACCCTTTTTCTACATAACCGATCACTGGAGGGTTAACCCGCACCGGAAGACCTACAAAGTAAAGAACCGACGCAATAACAAACGCAAAAACCAAATTCATAGCTGGCCCAGCTATAGCAACCAAAATTTTTATGGCCGGCGGCGCAGGTGGAATTTGATCAACCGCACCTGACTTGCCTTCAAGAGCCTCTGAGGTCACCATTTGCGGTAACTTGACAAAACCACCAAACGGCACAGCCCGAAATGCATATTCAATTCCCCCTCGGTTCCATGCTAAAATCTTCGGACCAAACCCAATAGAAAACTCCTCGACCTTCATCCCGCAAATCCTGGCTACTATAAAATGACCTAATTCGTGAAAAAAAACAGCTGCACCAAACAAAAACGCAACCGCTACTGCAACATATATATAGTTAAAAAATTGTTCCATAACATTGATCCGGAGCCAATAGCCCCAACAGCATTAAATTAAATCACTCAATTGTTTATGGCAACAAACTTTAATCAAACCCCCTAAATCACTTAATCTACTAATTTTGACCATAATACAAAGCCTGATCTTAAGTTATTTCCTGGATTTAAATTTTTATGGATAATTTTCAATTAATCATTTAAAGTTCCTTTCACTTATGGATAAAAAAAATACGCCTCTGCCAATTAAATGGCCGTTTCTGCTTGGAGACGGTTTAATGGTTCTGTTAGCAGTTATTATTATAATTTCAGGGCCTTATCCTTTTGTTTCCTGGCAACTAATCCTTGCAGCCTGCTGTACTGCTTTCGGTGCAATTTTGGCTATTGTACCGTTTATCCTTCAACACAATGCTGAACTTAAATTACTGGAAATAGAAGGATTAACCACAGCATCGGAGCAGATTAAAAAAGTTGAAGAAATCGGTTTCCAAATAACTAATGCTGCCAACCTTTGGATTTCTGCTCAGGATATTTCAAAAAAATCGATCAAGACCGCAGAAGAAGTCGCCGCTAAAATGTCTGTGGAATCCCGAAAATTTATTGAAGCCTTAGAAAAAGCAAATGATGCCGAACGTGCTCGATTAAAGTTAGAAGTAGAAAAATTACATAGAGCCGAAGCCGATTGGTTGCAGGTAGTTATGCATATCCTGGATCACGTGTTTGCACTGCATCAGGCAGCATTAAGATCAGGCCAACCACATCTGATTGAACAAATCACATTATTCCAGCGCGCATGTTATGACGCTGCTAGAAGAGTTGGTGTTCTGCCTTTCATTGCAACGCCTTCAGAACCATTTAATTCAGAAATCCACCAACCAGAAAATCCACCCGCAGCAAATGTCCAGGAACCAAAAGTAGAATTCACAAGGGCCCAAGGTTTTTCTTACCAGGGTCAATTGGTTAGAAAAGCATTGGTCGTTATCGCGAGCGAAAAACCAACTAAATCAGAACCCGATCAAATCCAGCCAAGCATTGACCAGCAACAAGAATCCGTCAAATCTGCCGAAACTGAAAAAGCCGAGTCAAATCAACCAGAGCCGGCAGAACCGCCTCCTGAAAATGCAGCTCAATTAACCCAGGAACCTTCCTTAGAATCCGAATCCAATGAACTAGTTGGTTCCACCCCGACAGACCAGCCTTCGGTAGAAGCCGAAACACCATTACCAGAAGAAAACATTTCTGAAACCCAAAAAACTGAAGAACCTCAGACCAGCGAACAAAAACAATTCACAACCGAAAGTGAACCACTGGAAACATTAGAAACGACAAAAGCTCAGGACACAGTTATCCCCGAACTCCAGCTTGAAACAGCAGAATCTGAAACACCACTGCCAACCCAGGAAAAATCAGAAGAAACAAAAACAGAACCTGTCGAGCCAGTTTCTGAACATACTCCCGAACCCCAGCAATTGCCTCTGGTCGATGAAATTCAAACACCAGTCCAGGAACAACTCCAGCTGTCCCAGGAAGAAACCCCAATGGTAACATCAGACTCACAAAAAACCGCAGAACCTTTGCTAGATCAGGAAACACAGGAAACCAGGTCCGAAGAACAACCAGTCCAGGCTGAGACCTCAGCCACGCAGAATGTCCAATTCGAGATACCTTTGCAGCAACAGACATCTGAAATTTCAGCTACCCAGACGACTGAGCCAGCCAAAGAAATTCCACAACCTAAAAAACGACGCAAAAAGAAAAAACACGATAACCCAGCCAACGGCACAACAGACCAACCACTGTCCCTTTAAACCATTGTCACTAACCTTAACAATCAAATCCTTTGTTGAACTTCTTAGGCCAGGTCTGATAATTTGATTATATATGCGGATACTTTCGGGTATACAACCGTCTGGAGCCCTACATCTGGGCAACTATTTTGGAATGATGAAACCCGCGATCGAATTACAATCGCAGGGAGATGCATTTTACTTTATTGCAGATTATCATTCCATGACTTCATTGTTCGATCCTGAGCAGCGCCGACAAAACATTATTAATGTAGCTCTGGATTTCCTGGCTTGTGGATTAGATCCACAAAAAAGCACATTTTTTATACAATCCCATGTCCCGGAAGTCACCGAGTTGACATGGATCTTATCAACTGTTACGCCAATGGGCCTGTTAGAACGTTGCCATAGTTACAAAGATAAAATATCTAAAGGTATCAGTCCAAACCACGGATTGTTTGCTTATCCAGTATTAATGGCAGCTGATATATTAATCTATGACTCAAACATAGTTCCAGTAGGTAAAGACCAAAAACAGCATGTCGAGGTCACCAGAGACATCGCTATAAAATTTAACCAGCAATATGGCGAAACATTTGTTATACCTGAACCAATGATCCGTGAAGAAACCGCTATAGTCCCAGGTACAGATGGCCAGAAAATGAGTAAAAGTTATGGAAATACTATCGAAATCTTTGGTGACGAAAAAACCATTCGTAAAAAAATTATGAGCCTGGTCATGGATAGCAGAAGCCCTAACGAACCAAAACCAGATGCCGAAAAAAATTTAGCTATCCAATTAATGAAACTAGTAGCACCACCTCAAGTCGCCAAAGAATATGAAGACCGACTCAGAGCCGGTGGTCTGGGTTACGCTGAGCTTAAGAAGAAACTCTTCGAATGCTATTGGGATTACTTCGCTCAGGCAAGGGCAAAAAGAGCTGACTTGGAAAAAAACCTGGATTATGTTTTTAATGTCCTCCAAAATGGAGCTCAAAAAGCAAGAACAAATGCTCAAAAAGTATTAAAACGTGCCAGAACTGCCTGCGGCCTTGACTAAATAATTATTTATAGTGGCTGCACCAGAATGGCATAAAAGATTGTATTTTTATTGACTATTATCTGTGCTGGTTTTAACCATTGGAAAACCTAAAAACAAATTTTACTAAAATTATGGCAGCAAAACCTAGTGAAAAACAAGGCTCTCAACAGGAAAATAAACAGGCCGAACAAGATAAAGATAAACAAAGCGCAATCCGAAAACGTGAACTGGATGCGGCCATTTCCTCTATTACTAAAACTTTCGGCGAAGGCAGCATAATGCGTCTTGGAGACACAAGCGCCAAAATGAAAATCGATGTCATCCCAACTGGCGCACTCTCAGTAGACCTGGCCCTGGGTGTCGGCGGCCTTCCCAGGGGAAGAATAGTGGAAATCTTTGGCCCAGAATCCTCCGGTAAAACAACACTCGTCCTCCATGTCATTGCTAATGCCCAGAAAACAGGCGGACTCGCGGCTTTTATCGATGCAGAACATGCACTTGATCCGAACTATGCAAAAAGACTCGGCGTAAATTTGGACGATTTACTCGTCTCCCAACCTGATAGTGGTGAAGAAGCCCTTAGTATTTGCGAAACCTTAGTCAGATCAAATGCACTTGATGTTATTGTTATCGATTCTGTTGCCGCACTTGTGCCAAAAGCCGAATTAGAGGGTGAAATGGGAATGCCAACCATGGGTCTGCAGGCCAGACTAATGAGCCAGGCCTTAAGAAAACTTACCGCCTTACTTAGCAAGGCTAAAACCCTCTGCATCTTCACAAATCAAATAAGAGAAAAATTGGGTGTTATGTTCGGGAACCCTGAAACTACACCCGGAGGTAAAGCCTTAAAATTCTACGCCAGCGTCCGCCTCGATATCAGGAAAAAGGATGTTATTAAAGATGCTGCCGGTAATACCGTGGGTAACCATGTCAAAGTGAAAGTAGTTAAAAACAAAGTCGCCCCACCATTTGCCGAAGCTGAGTTTGATATTCTTTATAACCGTGGGATTAATAAAGAAGGCTGTGTCCTTGACCTCGGAATTGAATCAGGAATTATCGAGAAAAAAGGTACCTGGCTCCAATTCTCCGGTGAACTATTAGGCCAAGGTCGGGAAGCTGCAACACTGGCCCTTTCAAATAACCCCTCTCTACTTCAGAAAATCACCGACGCCATATTAGCCAAACGGGTAAGTAGTTAAAGTTTCTTTAACCCGAACGCAAACCCTCTGCACGACCATTGGCGCCTCCTTGATAATTATGGTGCGCGCTGCAGGACTTGAACCTGCGACCCCTACCGTGTGAAGGTAATGCTCTACCACTGAGCTAAGCGCGCACAATTATCTAAAGTCTAATTAATAAAATTTTTTTTGCAAGCCCTCAATCCGAAACTTTTCAAGAATCAGGCACAGCATCAAAGGGTTGGAGTAATTACTTCTGTTTTTTGGCCAGTTCGGAACAAATTCTCTGCACATCTTCCATCACTATGGCTTTTAGTTTCTCCAATTGAATATCCAGTCTTTCAAAACTATTACTCTTTATATGCGTTTCGTCTTTGCGAATATACGCCATTGTAAATTCAAGGTCGTTCTTAAGTATATCAAAACCCCTTTCAATGAGTCCTTTCTCCTTATACGAAGCCAAACATGTCTCCCACGTGTAATTCCCATTGTTTTCTATCAAGTATTTCCCTTCGCGGTTTACCCTTCTCTACTTGTTCTTTCATTTTAAACAGCCGTTTATAAAAACTATCCATCTCCTGTTCAGCCCTGGCAGAATTATAATAACAAAACACCTTAAGTCGTTTATACCTTCTATCTTTACTTCTTTCTCAAAAATGATCTCATCGTTAAATTCTTTAAGGTATCGTGGCTCTTCTATTGTCTCTACCACTCCGTTAATAACTCTCTCTACAGCCTCATACTGTTCAGGGATCGCTATTATAAAGTCTATTCGGTTTTACATTAAAAGTTCAACATTCCCTATGCTGAAAAACCTCTGTTCAACACGACTGTATAATCATCCACACCCATCGCATGAAGCCGCTTCATCGTGTCTTTGCAACGTTACAACATCATTTATGCTGCAAGGATATATCTCAAAACTCAGCGGTATACCTCCTCCTCATCAAGGATCACAGAAAGATTAATGTGACGCAAGCTTGCCCTGTAAACGGCTCTCGCCGATATCCTGGAGCGATCGGCTTACACTGGATGAACTCAAAGGAAGTCCTCCATTTTGATGGAACACACAGGTGCCTTCGCACCAATCCTGTGCATGATTTAAACTTAAACCTCTCAACAATCGGACAAGACCAATGGCAATAACTCAAGCTGCTTGTTCTTTACCCAGATTATTCGCCAGAAACTCGTCAAGTCAATTTCTGGTCTCATAAAAGTTTTCAAAATAACGCCTATTCAGGCGCAACAAGAAGAAATTCAAATTTAAATCCAACGTTTTGAATACAATAACTTACATCAATTATTTATCGAAAATGTGCCTGAAACATGAAAAGTTCAGGCTCAATGACTCCTTAACGGAACTTTAACCTAAACTCCCTCTAATTTTTAGCCTATGAATCATCAAAAAGTCCTTTCTGCACAGATTAATACCAAAAAGAACAAAGCGGTTATTGCTATAGGAAATTTTACTTTTTAATGAGCTCTCGGCTTTTTTAAAGTTGTACCTTTAGCCTAAACCGAATTAATAAAACGATTTAGTCTATAATTACTACTTCTTACATCCCACTCACAGCTACAAGGATATATAATTATCCGGGTATTATCCGCGGACGAACGCGAATGAAAATAAAGATGGTAGGCGTGCTACCTATGCATTGTCGATATGAGGTTTTACCGCATAGATTTATGTCAAGAGACAACTGCAACGAACACTATTTACTTTTCATATAAAAATGCCATCTGCAGTAAAAACCCGATTCTCGCTTGTCTGGTGGTGCAAAAACGCATCTAACGCATATATCCGGATCTATGATATGCGCAAAGGCTTCAAACTCGGACTTATGCATCTCTTTACATGCATACTCAGGTAGTCCGTGCTTTTTTCTAGCTTCCTGGCTTGGGCAAGACTTCACATTAATGAAAAGCTCATCTTCTGTTTGCTCGAAATCATAGCCAATTATGATTGCCCATGGATAAAGTTTTTGAGCCTTAACAAACCCTGTAATTCCTTTTTCTGTGATATTAAACCTTTTGACTAAGTCTTTTGCTGCAAGAGCCCCTGCCTTTTCCCAAACTTTGGTATTCAAGTTTTCTGCAACTGATCTTCCGATGTTTTCTTCGGTCTTTAAAAACCAAAGAGCATCTATCACCTTATAATGCCACATTAAAAACTCTATGTAGCTTTTTAATGAATCAGGACTAAGTTCGTTCAAAATATTTTGGCTCATTCTAAATATCCTCCAGATGATCGCGTGGTTATAATTTTACAGGCAATTTGTACCGTGATTGTTTTCATATAATTTACTCGACCCAGGTCCATGGTTAAAGCATTAAAATTTTGATTTTCAGTGTAACACAGTGACATCGTCTGAGCCTTGCAAAAAAATTTAAAGCCTTTATCCCTTCAGTACCTAAAAATGAGGTTTGCAATTAGGTGGCATTAGAGTAAGATTTTTTCTATGAAACGGTTTTTTAAAAGTCTTATAACCATAGGATTGACAATTATAACAGTGGCACTCTTCGCAGAAGGGCCAGATGATCAATATATCAGAATTTATAATTTGATTCGTGAAGCCGATAATTACCTGGAATCAGGCATCCCTAGAGAAGCGTATACTCGTTATGTCGAAGCTCAGAAGGCTCTACAAAATTTTAAAAATAACTTTCCCAGCTGGAACAGTGAAATAGTGGAATTCAGGCTTCAGTACGTTACGCAAAAAATAAATCAGTTCTTACCCGGAGATAAGCAAAAACCAATAACCTCAACCAATCTTCAAGGAGTTACTCAGGCAAAAATACAGGTCATTCCTGCTCAGCAAGAATTAGAAGCATTTAAAAAAGAAAACCAGGCATTAAAAGATGAGATAAACGCCTTGAAAAATGACAAGGCCTTATTGGAAGCAAAACTGCGTGAAGCGCTTTCTGCTCAACCCACAGTTGTATCACCAAAAGAATTAACTAAACTTCAGGACAAAGTGAGCCAGTTAGAAAAAGAAAACGCTCTCTTAAAAGTCACAATTGAACAACACCAGGAAAAATTAGCTAAGATCAAAGATGTACCGGATCTGGAGAAATTGAAAGCCGAGCTAAATTCAGCCCAACAAAAAATCCTTCAGAACCAAAAAACAATAGAACTTCTTTCACAAGAAAAGTCATTTTTGCAATCGCGTGTAAATGAACTAGAAAAAAAAGGACAGACCTCTAAAAGCATAAGCGCTGCAGATTCTTTACAAAAGGAACGTGACGAATTAGAACAAAAACTCAAAATTGCACAAAAGGAGATCCAGAAGTTAAAAGAATCCAGAACCTCGAAACGCATAGCTGAGCTCGAAAAACAATTAGCCTCTTTAAATGCAAGACTAAATATCCTGGATGCCCAGGCTGTCCCTTATTCGCAAGAGGAATTAGCCTTGTTATCTAAGCCAAAACCTGAGTTGTCATCGCCTACGGTTAATGCTAAGGAGATCAAAAATACAACCAACACCGTCGGGTCACCTGTTACAACTCCTAAAAAAGCAAAAGAAATTCCTCCTGGCACAGGTCCATTAGTTGCTCAAGCTCAGCGGGCGTTCTCAAGTGGTAAATACGATGAAGCAGAAAAAACATTTACCCAGATTTTACAACAAGACGACCAAAACGTTATTATTTTAAGCGACTTAGCAGCTGTTCAAATAAATCAAAATAAACTCGAACAGGCAGAACAAAATTTATTAAAAGCGTTATCAATTGACGGCGAAGATGTACCCAGCCTTTCACTTATGGGGTATCTCAAGTTCAAACAACAAAAATATGACGAAGCCCTTGATTACTTGAGTAAAGCAGCTCAACTTGATGCATCAGATGCAAAGGTTCAAAATTACCTGGGAATCGTTCTCGCAGAAAAAGGCCTCAGAAAACAATCCGAAACTGCGTTCCGTAAAGCAATCCAATTAAATCCGAATTACGCAGAAGCACATCATAATTTGGCAGTGTTGTATGCCGACGAAAAACCTCCATTTATTGAATTAGCTAAATATCATTACCAGAAGGCTTGCGCTCTGGGACACGCTAAAAATCCCGACCTTGAGAAACTACTTCAAAAGGACAGTAACCCCAATCAATAACAACCTAAAAATCACAACTCGAACAGGTCTTGAACCGGTTATTGAATTTCTGGAAAATAAACATCCGGCTCAGTATTTTAGCCTTAAAGACTGTGGCGCGACTAATTGTAATCAAACCTATTCTAAACTTGTATAGACGATAGAAAGAAATTTAAAAACATCCTCACGTTTTTTACCGGTTTTGCAATTTTATAGTGCAAACAGCCCACGGGCAGGTCTGGTAACCCAAAACAAGAGCTGATTAATCACTTGAAACAATTTTATAGCTGTTTAGATTCTGTTTTATGGATCAAAGAACAAATAATACCCTGCATATAATAAAAGAAACCGACGGTGAAATATTGTTAAACATAAAAGTCCAGGCACGTGCATCAAAGACTGAAATAGCCAGTATCCAGGATCAGGAATTAAAAATCAGAGTCACAGAAGCACCGGTTGATAATGCCGCAAATATAGCTGTTATAAAGCTATTGGCAGATACTTTTGACTGCCCAAAAAGTAATATACGAATAGTCAAAGGCACTGCTAGCAACCACAAAATCATCGCCATTCGCGGTCTAACAAAACAAAACGTCATTGATAAACTAGACGCCATCAAAACCAAATAGCAGTGTTAAACCAATCAAAAAGCTTATAAACACTTTTTAAAGCTTTGAAAAAGAATACAAAAAATAAACCCGAAAATACATCACCACCAACAGCTTCAGCCAGTCCTCTAATTAATCAAACTCCGGACCAAACTCAGAGAAAAACGCATAAACTCGTTCTTTTTAGGATAATTACCATCGTCATTGTACCGATACTATTTTTTACCTCTATAGAATTATTCCTTAGAATGCTCGGGTTTGGTTTCGACCACAATTATCTTAAATCCGTGAAAATTAAAGACCAGGATGTTTTTGTAGAAAACCAGTTATTCGTTCGCCAATTTTTCGGTTACGGCCCGGCACGCTATCCTGAACCTATAGTTATTCCCAAACAAAAAGCTACAAATGAAATTAGGATTTTCGTTTTTGGCGAATCGGCTGCTATGGGCGATCCAGATCCAGCTTTTGGCTTTTCCAGAATGCTCGAAAAAATACTATCTGACCAGTACACAAACCTGAATTTTAGAATCATCAATACTGCAATAACAGCCATAAATTCTCATGTCATTCTTGAGGAAGCCATGGCCTGCAAAAATCTAAATGCCGATTTCTGGATCATCTATATGGGCAATAATGAAGTAATAGGGCCATATGGCGCTGGAACCGTTTTCGGCATGCAAAGCCCACCGTACTGGTTTACACGGCTTATTATAAACCTAAATAAAACCAGAACTGCACAACTGTTCCAACGAACCATCTCGTTGCTCAGAAAAAAAGACTATTACCCGACCGAATGGCAAGGAATGAGCATGTTTGTAAAAAATAAGATTTCCTGGACAAACCCCAAATTAAATACAGTTCATAAAAATTTTGAAAAAAATCTCAGGAGAATTATCAATACAGGACTTAGCTCCGGAGCAAAAATTATCCTTTGCACACCGGCAAACAACCTTAAAGACTGTGCACCTTTTGCTTCAATTCACTCACACACACTCCCCACTAGCAAAACCACAGAGTTCAAAGACGAATTTGACTCAGCAAAAGGTTTGCTCGAGACTGACCAATTTCTAGAAGCAGAGTCAAAATTATTAAAATTGATCTCGATTGATCCACTTTATGCTGACACTTTTTACTGTTTAGGTATTGCCAAGCTCAAGAACAATGATCCAGCTAAAGCACTCAAGTTTTTCGAATCAGCCCGAGATTTCGATGCATTACGATTTAGGCCTGATTCCGTAATACTAAAAATAATCACTGAAACAGCTTGCTCCTTATCAAATAAGGTGGAATTCATCGACTCAAATCAGCTGCTCGCTCCAGAATGCAAGGGAAATATACCCGGCAAAGAAGTCCTGTATGAACATGTCCATCTGAACTTTCACGGCAATTATATCTTAGCTAAAAACATGGCAGAGATCATCTCAAAATCCCTGGACTCACTTAATATCAGTAAAAGCAAACCATGGTTAACTGAAGAAGCTTGCTCCCAAAAACTCGGTTGGTCAAAGTGGTCATTGCTCCAAGCTTTGAATAACATCCAAAAGAGAATGGAACAGGAACCGTATACTTCACAAATCACGCATAAATCTGACGTCGAAAGTCTCACACAATCTATCGACTCACTCAAGCAATACGGTAAGCCAGCTAATTTACGACTGACCCTTGAACAAATAAAATCTGAAATGACCAATGCTCCAGACGATCCACGATTTTACTTCATTGCTGCAAACCTGGCTGAGTCTCTCCAGGATAACAGATCGGCTATCCAATTCTGGTTGAAATTAATCGATATTTTACCACATCACTCCCTCGCTCATTATAACTTGGGCAAACTCTTTGCTTCAGAAGGGGATTTAACTAATGCTGAAAAACACCTTAACCAGGCCACTTTAATCCGATCAGACTTTGCCGAAGCCTGGAACGAGCTTGGGAAGGTATACGGCCTCAAACAGAATTGGCAAAAGGCCATTGCAAGCCATCATAAAGCACTGATACTAAATCCATCATCTTTGGAAATCAAATTTAGTTATGCCATTGCACTGAAAAATGCCGGCAAACTCACACATGCAATCAAACAATTTTCAGATATTGTTAAAATAAAACCAGATTGGCATGAACCTTGGCTCTCTCTCGGCGAGCTGATGGAGCAGAGCGGTCAATTAAATTATGCCGGAGCATACATTGCTAAAGCTGTGTCCATTATGCCAGCAGATCTTAATTCTCGTCTATGTTATAGCAGGGTTCTCGAAAAATTAGGCAAACTTAACGAAGCTAAATCACAAATAGAAGCAGCTCTAAAATTAAACCCATTATCCTGGCAAGCACATGTTGAGCTAGCTAAATTATTAATAAAATCCGGTGAAAAAATTTCAGCCATTGAACATTTGAGAAAAGCTCTACAGATTAATCCAGGAAACGAAGAAATCCATAAACTCTTGAATGTTACTTTAAATTCAAATTGACCATTAGCCATAACTAAGGTCCTGGTCAAAAACGTATAATCGTATTTTGCCTCTTTACCCATTTTCTTTCTCAGTTCCAATGTAATTACCTTGCCCACGACAGGTTACAGCAGTATTCGACTTCATCAAAATAGCTACGCTCAGAGCTTCACGCCCAATAGATCCAAAATCCTCTGTTGATCGGCTGTGGGCACCGTCAACTGTTCAAACTGCACTTTGCCCATCCGTACCGGATTGAGGCTGATCTGCCGCAGACTCGCCATCACCAGGCTAAAGCTCAACTTGCGCCCTTTGCCACGCCCATCGCTGGCAAACAACAGCCCCAGCCGACGTTGCATGTGCCACTGCAAATAATACGCTAACATGCATATGAACACGTGAGCCCGTATCCGATCATCGGTCTTGTGATACACAGGCCGTACTTGCAGCTAAACAGTCTTCAAGTTCCGAATAGCATCTTCCACCAGGCTGAGCTTTCTGCAGGAAGCAACCGCTTCTTCCTTGCTCATCCGCTCGGCTGGCAAGTCAGTGTACACTATCCAGCAACCACAAAAGCATATTGCTCTGACATTCGGATTATTTAGCGTCCATTCTCGGTTATCCGCGAATGAACACGAATGAATACGAATAATGAATCAATGTATTAGATTCTTGGCCATTTGCTGATATTTGCGCCTATTCGCGGGTAGGAGATAACAAGTTTGTGGGGGGGGTATTTTTCCAGGAATTGAATTAGCTTTTAATAGCAGATTCTTCTTTAGCTTTATCGGACTTATAATGGCTGGAGTAGTATCTGTTTTGGTAATAATACGAATAGTAGTATGAGTCTTTGCCTTCGAAGTCGATGTCGTTTATAACTATACCGAGGATTCTAATGCCGGCGTCCTGGAGACGCTGGATAGATTTCCGAGCATGTTCGCGTCTGATTTTATTAAACTTCGTAGCAAAAATGACACCATCAGAAACAGCGGCAAGCATTAATGGGTCACTTACTGCCGAGACTGGCGGGCTATCAAGGAAGATCCTGTCATATACTTTTAAGGCTTGTTGGAGGAACAGCTTCATTCTTTTCGAGCTGATAAGCTCTGAAGGAGTATCTGGAATAGCGCCTGCGCAAATGATATGGAGGTTAGGTATATCGGTTTTGTGAAGGATTTCTTCGAGGTCGTCTACGCGTTCTGAAAGGAATCCGGATAGGCCTATAGGGCTATGGAGTTGGAAGGTCTTGTGGACAGACGGGCGCCTAAGGTCGGCATCTACGAGCAAGGTTTTAAGGCCTGTTTGAGCAGTGACAATGGCAAGGTTTGAAGCTACCAAGGATTTACCTTCGCCTGGTATAGTGCTTGTAATGGTCAATATCTTAAATTTTTCGGCGTTAGGCATGAGGGCGATAGCAGCCCGGACGGTCCTGAATGCCTCCGCAGCTGTAGATTGTGGATGGATGTGTGCCTGGAGATCGCGTTCGATTACGCTATTGGACTTTATGTTAGGTATATAGCCAAGGAACTGTTGTTTAAGGTAATACTCAACGTCATCCTGAGTTTTAATTGAGTCATCTAAGTAATTAACAAAGAACGCCAGGGCGCAACCGGCACCGATGCCGCCTATAATACCAAGCAGAATAGCAAGTGTGATATTAGGTTTGATTGGTTTAGGTGGGGTAATAGCCTCGTCTATAACCACCAGATTATTTAGTTTACTATTTGCTGCAGCTTGCATTTCCTGAAGTTTTGCGAGCAATCGGCTATGATGTTCTTTTTTTAATGTAGCCTCACGGCGAAGAGCATCGTATTCGATTTGCATTTTGCCGAGTTCCATCTGGCGTTTTTCCAAATCTTTGACATATTTAGCGATTGTCTCTTCCTGTGTTTTAGCCAATTGAGCTTCTGCGGTAATGGATCTTATGATTTCATCAGCACGGTCATTGATGGATTTCTTGAGCGATTCGATATCTGCTTTTATTTGAATTACCAGAGGATATTTTTCTTTGTAACGTTTTAACAAGTTGGATAGTTCGGCTTCTTTGAGGGCTAATGTTGATTTTAGATCCTGGATGAGCTTATCATTAGAAACTTGCGGTAGGGATTCCTTGTTAACGCCGTTCTTAAGAAGGCGTTGGACTTCATTTTCGATTTCTTGTTTGACTAGAGCAGTAGTTTTGGCTTTGACCAATTCGTCCTGAGCTGATCTAAGGGACTGGAGGATTATGTTTTGGCTTTCTTCCAGGGAGATATTATTAAGTTTCTCACGGTATTCTTGTAAGGCGCGGTCTGCCTTTTCTACTTCTATACGTTGGGCATTGACCTCATTTGTTAACCATTCCAACGATTTTTTGTAAGCCAGACGTTTAAGGTCCTGGTGTTCTTCAATAAAAAGGTGGACTAGATTACTTGCAATGTTTGCGGCTTGTTGTGGGTTGGTATGCTGAACTTTAACATCGACGAGTCTACTTAGTCTGATCGGCTCGACAGATATATCTCTAGTGACAGCAGATACAATGTCCAACGACTTAGCGTAGCGTTCGTCATTTTGTAAGTTTAATTTACGAACGACAGCTTCTACGAGGGTTCGGCTGGTGAGGTTTTTATATTGTGTTTGCAGATAATCTTGTTCCCTGCTCTCCATGGCGTAGATATCCTGGATAGTGATTGTGTTATCGGCTTCGCGGTTGATCTGGAGTCTGGTTGTAGCCTGATAGATTCTTGGAGCTTTAGCTATATAAATGATACAAAGTATTATAGTAGCCACGAAGGTAGCTAAGACTAGCCACCGTCGTTCCAATATTATATGCCAGTATTGGCGAAGGTTAATAGTTTCTGGAATGAGACCAGAACCATTTTGCGCTATAATATCATCCTTTTCCCAATTCGTTGACATAAGTAAATTAAAAAAGTGTTTGTGGAACTTCTATGTGGTCGCCTGGTTGGAGATAGATCTTTTTAGCAGGGTCTTTGCTGTTGACTAGCTCATTAAAATCAAAGATTTGAGTTTTACCATTTCTAGTAAATTTAATCTTCTTTTTATTAGCGGTTGTTTTAAGACCACCAGCTTGGGCAATAGCTTCCACAATAGTCCACTTTTGTTCACCAGGAAGTTCAATCGCACCAGGTTTGTAAACTTCTCCAAATACAGAGACAAGTCTTTTACTATATTCTTTAACAGCGACGGTTACTTGTGGATCAACAAAATAACCGTCTTTTAAGAGTTCAACTAATTTTTTATTTACCTGGGAAGCAGTTAAATTTGCCACTTTGACCTCTCCAATTAATGGGAAGGAAATATCGCCATTAGCAGACACCCTGAACTCGCGGTTACTGAGGTCCTTCTCTCCGAAGACGTCAATTACAAGGATGTCTTGCGGAGCGATTTTGTAATCTTCATCTGTTTCTGCTCCGGCTGTTGTATTGGTTGCGTTAGTATTATCTATGGTAGTTACTGCGTTTGTTTGCGTTGACGTTAAGGTGTCGACAAGATTAGTGGTTCCTGTAGTGGCGTTATTTTCGTCTGTTTGCTCAGACTGCACAGTCCAGGTAGTGATAGCAAATGCAAGAGTTAAAAATATATTAACTAGGATGTTAAATTTCATGTTTTAAAAACCAATAACGAGACTTAGAGTAACACGATTTACATAATAATCAATAAGATTTGGATAAGAACTTTCAAAAAGTTCGAAAGAATAGTTAAAGTTAGCTGCTGCCCAGACCCGGATCATATACGAAAGGCCGACATTGAACTCATAGCGTTGGTCATTGCGGTCATAATAGACCAAGCTACTGCCGTAAGAATCGAACGTTGCAGTTGTTGATGCTCTGCCTATCCATTTTCCTGTGGAACCAATTTTTTGTTGAATGTTGAGGCTTACAGAATCTGAAACATAGGTTACGCCTGCACTTTGGACAGAAACATAACTATATCTGCGATAGGCTAAGGTTGTGGCTGTTCTTTCACGATACCTGTGGGTTATAGATATTTCAGCTACCGGTGTAGTATCGACAGGTGTTTTGTCGCTAAAGGATGGCGATTCGACACCGACCTTTAACATACCACTGAGGTGTGGAGTGAAGTTTCCCTGGGCGCCTATGAACCCGCCAATTATATCCATGTGCGGACCCTTGCGAAAGGTAGGTCGGTTTGGATCGATGGCCGATTGCCCGTAATAGACTTCACCAAAGAAAGCAGTTTTAGGTAAGGCTTTTAATGAAAAGCCTGTTATAGTCTTGAATGAGTTATCGTCATAAAGGGCAGTATTTTTTGCATAGTCGGTAGCATTGAAATATCCGGATAGATAAAAGCGCGTTTTTTCTGAAAACTTATAATCAAGGGTATAATAATTATCGTAGATATCCCTATCGACCTTTTCTTTGATGCCGTAGCCAGCTCCCATGAGCCCTGATATGGTCTTGAATGAGCTTGTACCTTTTAATGAAAGTTTATTCATTTGCCACCTACCGTTTAAGGTGAGATTATGGTTCAAGGCATCTAAGTTGGAGTTTTGCGCAAAGGTCAGATTATTGAAATTATAGTTTAAACTTAAGAAGTTTGATTCTTCCTCGAAAAAATCAAGCCAGGGATTGATTGTGACTTCACGTCCAATAGACAACTTTGTTCCAGCGGTGAATGTTGTAAAAAAGTCACTCTTGCGCCTATCACCTTTATCATAGTAAACGTTATCATCGAAAGTTTCGGACAAGCCTAAAATAGGTCGAAGATCTACTGGGCCGACGCTAAAGGCCAGGGCATCAGTGATGTCAAAGGATCTACCTTCAAAAACCGAGATGAAAGACAGGGCTGTAGTTAGCAATGCAGTCTGGTTCGGTTTTTTTAAAATTAAAAACCTTCTTTTACGGATGCGTTTAATTGTTTTTGTCGGTTTCATGACATAAGAGAAAGATAAATAACATCTGATGTCAAAGATTTAACATTTTAAACATTTATTGCTAACTCAATTAAAATAATTGTAGATGTTAGCAATTTTCAAGCCATATTCCATATGAGAAAACAACATTCACAGAAAGCTAAATGCTATTTTTTATTTATGCCCTGGCTTTTGCTTGTTTAAGTTATATCTTACTGGACGAGACAGGGTTGTTTTCGACGAGTTTTCTTATTTCTTTTTTAAACTTGTCGATTTTTATACCGAATGCAGCCGAAATAGGTAGAATTGATTCTGAGGGCAAACGTAATTTGAATTTTCTAAAAAAGCTTTGAGCGGTGGGTTCGTCGATTTTGTTGGCTGCTACAAGCCTCGGCTTTTCGAGTAACTTTGGATTAAAAAGACGTAACTCTTCGAGAATTAGGTTATAATCGTCCCAGGGTTTTCTGCCTTCGGATCCCGAAATATCCACAATGATAACCAGGACTTTGCAGCGTTCTATATGTCTAAGAAAGGCATGGCCGAGTCCGATATTTTTATGAGCTCCGGCAATTAGGCCTGGTATATCGCAAACAGTAAGCCTAAAAAAGTCAGGATACTCCACTATACCAACCTGTGGATGTAAAGTAGTAAACGGATATGGTGCTATTTTGGGGTGTGCATTCGAAATTGCTTGCAAAAGTGTAGATTTGCCAGCGTTTGGATAACCAACCAGACCAACATCGCCTAATAAACGGAGTTCGAGTATAAAGAAACCTTCTTCGCCGGGCTCACCTGGTTGAGCAAATCTTGGTGCCTGGCGTGTTGGAGTGGCAAAATTCTTATTGCCTAATCCGCCGCGTCCACCTTTACAAAGCGTAATTTCCTGGCCGTGAAAGGTTAGATCAGCAAAAAAGATAACATTATTTGCTGGTTTACGAGCATATAATGGATTTAGTGTTTCTTGTAATGCTATGTTAGTTTTTACCAGGTCATTACTTAATGGTAGTGGCTGGCGGGATTGACAGGTTGTAGGCAGAGTTTGAATCTGTTGAGTAAGAGGTGTTGTGACTTTTTCTTTTTTTACGGTTAATTCTTCAGGGTTTGGTTTTGGTTCATCAGGCAGGACTTTCCAAACAATAGTGCCGCATGGCACTTTAACAATTAGGTCCTTACCAGCCTTGCCATCCATGCCTTTGCCCATTCCATTTTGGCCGCGTTGGGCTATAAGGCGAGGTTTGTAATACTGATCGACTAAATTATTAATATCTTTATCTGCTTGAAGAATAACGTGTCCTCCGCGACCGCCGTTTCCGCCGCTAGGACCGCCCTTTGGTATAAAAGCTTCTCTATGAAAAGCAACGCAGCCCTTTCCACCATGTCCGGCTTTAGCGTAAATCTTTACTTCATCAACGAACATTAAAATAGAATAATAAAAATAAAAAAGCGAGGCCTATGCCTCGCATTAGGAAAGTTGAAAGATTAATTATTGGATTGGGCCGAGACGGGTATAACATTAACTCTTCGGCCATTTTTATCAAACATTACCTTGCCATCTACACGCGCATAGAGCGTCCAGTCCCGTCCAACGCCGACATTCTGGCCAGGGATAAATTTTGATCCGCACTGGCGAACCAGAATGCTTCCGGCTGTAACTAACTCATTGCCAAAACATTTAATACCTCGACGTTTACTTTGACTATCTCTGCCGTTTCGGGAACTACCTTGACCTTTTTTATGTGCCATAGAACTATGCCTTTATTTCTTTAATTTTTATTACTGTTAATTCCTGACGATGTCCGATTTTCCGATGGTACCCTTCACGCCTGCGCATTTTGAACGCAATGATTTTGGGTCCACGTTTATGTTCAATAACGTCAGCTAATACCACGGCTGATTCAACAGTCGGCGTACCAACCTTAACTTTACCATCGTCATTTACTAACAAAACCTTGTCCAAGCTTACAGTCGAGCCAGCTTCTGCTTGTATTCTTTCAATATCAATTTGATCGCCCGGGCTGACTTTGTACTGTTTAGCACCTGTTTCAATTACTGCATACATAACATTTCAAATTCAAGAGCCCAATATAGAACTAAATATTTTAAACTCTGTCAATATTATTAAACAGATAAAAACGCGCTTTTGCCTTTTATTTTTCTAAAAAAGGCAGTTATAAATTATTCAGTTTTACCAAAAAGGCAAATATCTTTTTAGATCAAGGATAAATTTTATAATTTTTTTCAAATTTTGAAGCGTGTTATAAAAAAGAGCCTTTAACCCCGCCGTGTCGAAGGATTAGCATAAAATAGCAGGATTAACCAAAAATCTTTTAAGAATTCGAAATTGTTATCCGTACCCTGATCAGTTTCACAATTGGTGGGATAACCTAAACAACCATAAAAAAAAATAACGCTGAAATTCGGATCTTGTGATTTTGTGTGTACGATTAAAGGTATGGCTGGTATTCGGGAATAGCCTTCTTTAGTCTAAGTTTTAATTGTGATGGTTCAACATTATACATATCGTTGGTTATCTCATTAATAAGTTCATTAACTTTATCAAGAGGCATGGGCTCACAGACAAACCTCAATATCTTGGAATGAGTTGTAGGTTTTATTTTTTCGCCTTTATGGGCGATCTCCTCGAAAAGTTTTTCTCCGGGCCGTAATCCAGTAAATTCAATTTCAATGTCCTCATCTGGTCGAAGTCCGTTTAGCTCAATTAATTGTCTGGCCAGGTCTAAAATCTTAATGGGTTCTCCCATATCCAACACAAATATCTCGCCTCCAGCACCTTGGGCTCCACTTTGGAGTACTAAGCCAACTGCTTCCGGAATGGTCATGAAGAACCTGGTGACTTCGGGATGCGTCACTTTTACTGGACCTCCAGCTGCTATCTGTTTTTGGAAAACTGTTACTACACTCCCTGAAGAACCCAGCACGTTACCAAAACGCACAGCTATAAATTTTGTTTTGTTTGGGTTTTCTGCATGCAGGGCCTGTATATATATTTCTGCCAGGCGTTTGGTGGCGCCCATCACGCTAGTCGGATTTATAGCCTTATCTGTTGAGATCATTATAAATTTCTCAACATCATGTTCCAGCGCCATTTTTGCAATTGTAATTGTTCCAATAGTGTTATTGTGAATAGCTTCAGCAGGTTGCATTTCCATCAACGGCACGTGTTTATGGGCAGCAGCATGGAAAATAATTTTCGGCTCATATCTTTCAAATAACTGGGTCATTCGGTGTTTATCGTTTATATCGGCAATAGCTGGTACTATTGTGCCGCCATACCCTAATGAAATCATCTCTTGCTCTATCTGGAACATCTGAACTTCAGATTGATCAACCATGATCAATCGAGTCGGGTTAAACCCGGCAATCTGACGAACAAGCTCACTACCGATACTTCCGCCGGCACCGGTCACCATTACAACTTTTTCATTGATAATTTTCCTTATTGAATCTGTTTCCAATTTGACAGGGCTCCGATTAAGTAAATCCTGAATTTCTACAGGCCGCAGCTGGCTTACACGAACCTTGCCAGTTGCAAGTTGATCCATTGCCGGTACTGTTGTAAATGGTAATCGGCTTTGTTGTAAAATCTTGACGACCTCTCCAATTCTTTTTGCAGGCGCAGACGGCATAGCAATAATAACTTCCTCAAGATTCAAATTCAAATTGTCATTGGCCAGTAATTCAGGTGGTCCAATAACAGGTATATCGTGAATCTTTGATTTCCATTTTCGTTTGTCATCGTCGAAAAAAACTGTTGGTTCAAGACCCAACCCCCTTTTTGTTAATAAATCTTTTGCTAATGCGGCTCCAACATCACCTGCCCCCACAATTCCCACTCGTTTGGCATGTCTTTTTACTGGCTTACTAAATGGTGCAAGATACCGCTCTCGCAATATCCTAAATGACAAACGCACAGCAGCTAACCCAAATAAGGTTATGATAAAATCTGCAAGCAATACTCCGCGTGGTGGCGATATAGCACCTCTCGTCCAATACCAAATTATAAATAATACAAGTGACGAAAGCGCTGTGGCACTTATTAGTTTTTTAAGGTCCGGTATACTGAAGTAACTTAACAAACCGGAAAACTGGCCAAACATAGCTAGAAACGCCAGCTTGATAGGGATTATCCAACTCAGATAAAGTTTGAACCCCTCCCAATACTGTTGCTTCATCTCAAAATCAAACCTGAGCTCATAAGCAAGCCACAAACTTAAAGTTATGATAACACTATAGCATGCTAACAAGACCAAACTCCGAAAAATCATTTCATCTTTTAACTCAGATATCTTCACAGCTTATATTAAATCATAGAATTGAGAATTCGTGAAGGATATTTTAAGCCACTTTTGAGTGCTGACCGAACTTTTTTTACACAACCCATTTACTTAAAAAGTAAACAGACCGGCGATCCCACTCTAATCTCGCTAAGTCTGGTCAAAGTTCCTTTTTCATGATCTACCTTAAAAATAACAATGTTATCCGAGTCCTGATTTGCCACTAAAAGATATTTTCCACCAGGATCTGTGGTAAAATGCCTGGGCGTTTTTCCACCAGAAGATTCAAACTGGATTGGAGAAAGCAGTGTGCCATTTAATCGCATCACTACAATACTATTATGACCTCTATTGGATCCGTAAAGAAACTTACCACTCGGATGTATGAGTATTTCTGCAGTAGTACTGGTTCCTACAAAATCTTCAGGTAATGTCCGCAATGTATTAATTAAATTCATCTTCTTTACTGCAACCTGCCATTCCAAACATGAGATTGTGTTGCTAAGTTCATTAATCACAAAAATGTACCGCCCGGAAAAATCAAACGCTAGATGTCTTGGTCCAGATCCGGCCGGTAATTCACCCACTATAACTTCATTCGTTGACAACAAACCAGAGCCTTCGTCGTAAGCGTAAGCCAATACGCGATCTATCCCCAAATCACATGTAAATAGATATTTTTGTGATGGATCAAAACCTACAAAATGAGCATGCGGCCCCTCTTGCCGAACTTTATTTGGGCCTGAGCCTACATGTTTAATCTGATGTAGTTCATTATTGATCGATCCATCAGAATTCAGCGAAAAATATGCAACAACACCATCTCCATAATTAGCTACAACTAAAATCTTACCGTGCTTGTCAACGGTCAGATGACAGGGATAAGTTCCTCCCGATGGCACCCTTGAAATAATCCTCAAATAATTCGTTGTGGAATCAATAGCAAAGGCAGAAACGCCACCATTTTTGTCCTTGCCATTAAATCTACCAGTTTCATTTACAGCGTACAAAATATTACCTGATGGATGCATCGCAAGAAACGAAGGGTTAATACATTCGGCTACAAGCCGGGCTTCTGAGGCCATTCCAGTTCCTGAATCGAAATTGAATGCATAGATGCCCTTACTTTTTGGCCCCGTGTAAGTGCCAACGTATACAGTATGGACAGGTTCTCCAACCACAAGCATACCTCCCCACAAAACCAGACAAAAAATAAATGTTACTTTGGTAAACATACAGACCTCATTAATGCCATAGTCTGCCATAGTAATTTAATTTTGCAAGAATACAAAAAAGAATATCTCGATCATTTGAAACAGGAGAATTCAGCTTTTTCAGGAATTTTTTTATCTGCAGTGTCTCTCTAAAACACTAAAGTCCAAAATTCGTCGATTTAACCCTTAGCACTCCACCTGGCCTGGAAGTTCCTTCTCAACCGATTTTATACCTTTAATCATTCCAAATTCTCAGCTTGCTGGTCTCAGAGGTAATGGCAGCGCCATTCCTGTTGTGCATGAAAAATTCCACTCATCACCACACTATAAAAATTAATTGCTTTATTTATACAAAATGAAGCCTGGCAAGACAGTGATTGTTAAAATTCTATTTGGCATTTGATTTACTTTTCATATATTTCAGCAATATGAACAACTTATTAGGACGAAGTTTCATTTTGGCCATATTTCTGTTTTTAATAGAATCTTCATATGGCGTACAGGTTCCTTTTGTATTACCATGGGATGACTCAGAAAAATCATCGACAGATCTATCTAGCTGGAACAAACCCATAGGCTCAAATGATCGCCTGAGGGTGGATGCAGATGGACACTTTTCTGTTAACGGCAAAAGGATCAGGCTTCTAGGAATAAATTTTACAACTGATACTCCATTTCAGCCTACAAATAAAATGGATGCCGTCGCAGCCAGGCTTGCCAAATTTGGGTTTAACTGCGTAAGATTCCACCATATAGATCCACCCTGGGCCTTGAACCAGGGAGTGATTCTGTATAATTCAGGGTCCAGCACAAACCTTAATCCACAACAACTTGCCAAAATTCATTACATGGTCTCAAAACTGAAAGCTCATGGCATTTATTCAGATATAAATTTACTCGTAAGCAGGCAGTTTAAGAAGGCCGATGGTTTGCCTGCCGAGATCGAAACAATGGATTGGAAAGACCAGCATATAGTGGGAATGTTCAACGACAACGCCCTGGCGTTACATAAGGATTACGCAAGCAAACTGCTATGCGCTACAAATCCATGGACAGGTATACCACTTGCCTCCGATCCCGCCGTAGCAATAGTCGAAATAATGAATGAAAACGGGATTATCCAAAAATGGTTAGAAGGGGCTATCGACAATCTCCCACAAGTCTTTGCGCTTCAGCTCCAGCAAAAATGGAACAACTGGTTGTCCGAGAAATACGTATCTAATCAAGCTATGCTGGATACATGGAAGATTGTTAATGAGGCACTGGGCACAAACTTGATTAAGAATGGGGCTTTCACTAATAGTTTAAATTCATGGAGCACAGAAGCGCATAATGGAGCAAAGGCCTCGTTTTCGGTTGATAAAGAATTCAATGGCCTACCAGCGGCTAAAGTTCAGATCATTACACCAGGTACAGAATCCTGGCACGTGCAATTAAATCAACCCGGACTTAAAATGAATTCAAACCAAATTTACACCGTTAGCTTTTGGGCCAAGGCTTCTGAACCAATTCAAATGAATTTTTCAATCATGCAAGCACATCCTGACTGGCAAGCTCTATGGCTTTCACAGAACATACAATTGACCACAAATTGGTTTTATTTCCAAACCACATTCGAATCCACTGTTTACGATACCAATGCTAGACCTAATTTCGGTGGATTTGCTACCCGACAAGTTACAGTGTGGGTTGCCGACGTAAAAGTACAAACCGGCGGGCAATTGGGTACATTACCAGAAGGAATATCGCTGAATAATAAAAATATTCCATTAGTTAAAAAGAACTCTGACCAAATTCTGTTTACCAAAAATGCAAAAAGAGATTGGATAGAATTCCTGTGGACACTTGACAGGCGATATTGGGAAGAAATGTACAAACATGTAAGAGAAGTTTGTGGATTCCCCGGAATAATTATAGGTACAATAATAGCAAATAGCCCACCAAATGCACAGTCCATTTTTGATGCAGCAGATGGTCATGCATACTGGCAACACCCACAATTCCCAGATAAACCATGGGATCCGGATAATTGGATTGTACAAAATATCTCCATGCTCAACACCACAGGTAATGGCAATACCATTGCTTCACTTGCAAGACAACGTATCAAAGGAAAACCATTTACGGTTACGGAATACCAACACCCATACCCAAATTATTATTCGGCAGAAGGTGTCCTCATCGCCACTGCGTACGGTTCATTACAAGACTGGGATGGCATTTGGTTCTTTGATTATGGCACAGGTACTGACTCAACTGCTACAGGTTTTATAAACGGCTTCTTTGCCACTTTTCAGCATCCAACACGTATGGCTAACATGATTGCCGCTGCAGCACTTTTCAGAAGGGGAGATGTCTCCCTCGCCACTAATGAATACATAATGCAACTACCACCAGAACTGGAAATAGATACCATAATGAACAAAGGCTATGCATGGTCAATTGCTGATGCATCACATTTGGGCCTGCCGCCCGAACTTTGTTTGGTAAGTCGAACCGCTCTATCAATCGGTACAAATACCGTTGGGCTGAAATCGCCCCCTGATAAACCTGCCGGCCCTGTTTATACATCTGACAACGGTGAACTGAGTTGGAATACGTCCAATCCAGGCAAAAATATTCTTACAATTAACACACGAAACACAAAAGCCGTCATCGGATTCTCAGACAACAAAACTTTCAATTTAGATGGCATAGTATTTCGCCCTCATACTACGGACCTCGGTTGGTCAACAATAGTCCTAACCATGCTAGACGGAGATTCTCTCACAAATAGCGGCCGCGCAATCATTGTTGCTTCTGGTAAGGTGGATAATACCGACATGGTTTGGAAAAACTCCAATAAAAATTCAGTAGGCCGTAATTGGGGCAAAGCCCCAACCCTTGTCGAAGTAGTCCCATTTTCGCTTTCTTTGCCAGTGAGTGCAGACCGCATTTTGGTTTTTGCTTTGGATGAAAAAGGTAAAAGAAAATCAAGTGTGCCTGTTACCTTTTCCAACGAATGGTCCATCATAGAATTTAAAACAAACTATAACACAATCTGGTACGAAATTATCATTGCTCCAAATACACCATTTGATAAATGGAGATTCACAAACTTTACTCCTGAAGAGCTTGAGGACGAGCAACTCAGTGGACTATACGCTACCCCTGCCGGTGACGGTGTGCCTAATTTTGTAAAGTATGCATTCGGATTTCCTCCTAAACAGTACTGCCAAGACACACTGAACATTTCTGGCATGCATTGTTTTGTCGGACAAGATCAAACCCCAACCATAGTCTACCAAAGATCAAAAATCGCAAAGGATATCCAATTTTCACATAAAATATCAACTAACCTGATAGACTGGAACGTGCTCGACCCAACTCAAATGACCGTTAATGTCATCAACGACTTCAAAGAACAAGTGCAGATTAAGCTGGATGGATCACTGCTGAATCAACAGAGTTTATTCTTCAAACTAATGGTGCAAAAACCGTAGATATCCTACTTATATCGGGTTATTTTTCTACCTATCAACGCCGTAGCCAGGCTATTAACTACTCGTTCCAGTTATGTCATCAGGTGGTAATATGTCATATAGAAATTTCCACAGGAAACAAACCTAGAACTTTTAAATCACAGGATATTTGCCTGAGGTTTTGAGTTATGCTTAGTTCATCTTTAGCGTTGCTCCTGTCCAATATCTTGACCATCAGGCATTATACGGCAAAGCAAATGCTATCCGATTACTCACTGGTTCCAGTGCCCCCTTTACAAGGCAACTACCATGCTACCGCGTCGTTGATGACAGCATAAAGGACAATTCTCACACACATTTGTATCTGCACACCTGACTCAAGAAATTTTTTTAGCAAAGGAGGCAATTCTTCTTTATAATGCGCCTTATTAAAACATCCATCTTCCTCCACAAATGCAAAACTTGAGAAGACCGTAGGGCCTGAAAAGCTTGTGATTTTTGCGATTATGAATATTTTACAAATGGAATTTTTATTGAGCTTTTGGTTGAGGAATTCTAAATTCTGAAATTAAATTACCAATAAATCAAAATAAATTGAAGCTACTGAAAATGGAAATATCTTGTTGCACATAAAGTAAGTTTTTGTTGAGAGTACGCCGTTTAAATAAATAATTGGAGAATTCTCCAAAGACAACTAAATGGTGAAATTGGCCCGGTATTTAAAATTTAAGGGAAATAACAGTGAATTGCAAAAGCGTCAGCAAAAAGCTAGAGCTTTACTGAGTCAATGTCATTTGTGTCCCAGAAAATGTGGAGTAAACAGGCTTCAAGATGAGCATGGTTTTTGTGGACTAGGCAGGGATTGTGTTGTGGCGAGTTATAGACCACACCACGGAGAAGAACCATGCATAAGTGGACGCAACGGCTCTGGCACTATATTCTTTTCCGGTTGTAATCTCAAGTGTGTGTTTTGTCAAAACTGGGATATCAGTAATGATTGTCAAGGTTCGATAGCCGATTCAAAGTCAATCGCCAAAATAATGATCCTGCTTCAAAAGATGGGATGTCATAATATTAATCTTGTAACTCCCACGCATGTCGTGCCCCACATCATAGAGGCTCTATCATTGGCTATAGACTCAGGGTTGAATATCCCCATTGTCTATAATTCCAGCGGTTATGAAAATGTCGAAACACTCAAATTACTCGATGGCCTGGTAGATATTTATATGCCAGATTTTAAGTTCTGGAATACAACAACATCCCACCTTTACACAAATGCCCCGGACTATCCACAAGTCGCCAGAGCTGCTATAAAAGAAATGCATAAACAAGTCGGTGACCTCGTTGTAGATAAACAAAATATTGCAATACAAGGGCTGTTGATAAGGCACCTCGTTATGCCCAACTGCCTGGCTGACACCGAACAGATCACTGAGTGGATCGCCTCAGAAATTTCTCCGAGTACAGCTGTCAATATCATGGCTCAATACAGGCCATATGGAAAAGTATCATCGGTAAAATCTCATAACCAATTTGAAAATATTGCAAGACGCATTACACCTGATGAATTTGATATGGCGTTATATCTGGCCAAGAAAGCTGGTTTAACCAGAATTATCTGCTAGCATTGATTTGTTTTATGGGGCCTGATGATACATCTGAGCTTGGCTATTATAATTACCTTGAAATAAACCAGGAAATATCAGGAACTAAATTTTTGTCGAAGCGTGTGCAAGTAGTAAATTATTTTTATTAACCTATTGGCAACTTTAGCGCCTATTAAATAATTCAATTTTGATGATGCATAATAGTTTCCAAGGCAAAAACAACGATAAGCTGAAAGCATCAGGGCTAGTTTGTTTATGCCTCGAAAAAGTTTAATGTTCTTTTTCTCACTCAGATACGCACCCAATTGTAATTTAGCCTTGAATTGATTATCCATGTTTTTTACAGAATTTGTACTATGCCACCTATAAAGGGATACATATTCATCAATAAAACCAACTACATTAAGGGCAAGAGAACGCAGGTAAAAATCGCGGTCCTCGAATGGTAAAGTTTCATCATAAAGTCCCACACCCTGCTGAGGGTCATAGACCTTCTTTCTTGCTAAAAAAGAACCTCCGGGCGTGCTCCACCGTAATATTAATTCCAGGGTTATAAATTTGGGGTTTTTTAAGGCTACTTTGTTTATCCCAACAGATTCATAAAGAAAGCTGTTGAATAAAAGCCTATTTGATTCATCAATCACATGAGCATCACCGAAAACAACCAACCATTCAGGATGGCGGCGCAAAGCGTTTACTCTGACCTCGATACTATTAGGTGTTAGACAATCATCACTGGCAATAAGCGCTATGAATTCGCCTTGAGCCATCTTTACTAAGTTATTTAGTGTCTTGTTTAATCCCTGGTTCTCCTGGCGTTTTATGGAAATACTCAGACCAAGCTCATGAACTTTGCTAGCCCAATCACACGCTTTTTGATATGAACTATCAGAAGACCCATCATCCAGAACAATGATCTCTAATGGCCGATAATTGTTGTTAACTATACTTTGCAGACAATCAACTACGAATCGCTCGTGATTAAACAATGGAACAATTACACTAACTAATGGCTTGGTTTCAAATGACATATTTTAGTTACCCATGATCGAGCATTAACAGGATCTCATATGATACTATTAATCTAACGGCTGATTATATTGTCTGATATGCATTTTTCAAGGCCACAGAGATACTCAAAACAGCATTTATATGAGATTGAATAGAATCCAGTAATCCAGGCCTTAAAAATCTAACTCTAATAATAGCCCGAATTATTACAATCTTTGAAAATTTTGCCTGAGATTAGAACAATGAATTTAGTGACTTACGTTTGTTTGTTGAGGAACGAGTTCCACAGCATTTGAATTGGAGGGACAGCTCCCAAGCCTTCCGGGCAGCTGGAGGGATGCCTTCTATGTCCTCAGTAGGCCGGGGTGTAACCCGGCCCTCCAGTAAATGATCGAAAACTTGCCCGGGTTGAGATCCAACCCACCAGATTGATTGGCTTTTCAAGGCCAAACCATTAGGGCTTTGAAACCTTTTTCAAAAAAATTCAACCAGCACGATTCGGGTTAATTGTCCTTGGAACTATTGATTTTAAATCTGCCGGAAATGTTTCACCGCAAACAATAACTGCACTTGTAGGAATCTAAAAGATCGTTTCTGTCATCTAGCTTTACAACTAATGCCGACGTGATTGTAAAATAAATTTATGCATAGACCGGGTCTGGGTTTCCAAAATTTTCTCTTGTAAATATTACGTTTTTTATTGTCATGCTGCCAAAAGCAAATTAAATTTTTTATTATCCAATGTTGATTTAACTATAATTTGGCCAAAATAAATCCAATTATTGATACGATAATATCATGACCTGTTTTATTATGTTTTTCTTTTTAACAAGATTGGATTCAGTCCAGATCTGCTTATTTCATTATTTCACAGGTCTGGACTGTCCGCTTTGCGGAGGATTAAGATCTGTGAATGCTCTTTTACATTTAGACATCAAATCCGCTTTCTTTTCTAATCCCATGGTTTTCATTCTCACTATAGTTTGTTGTTATGAACTTATACGTTTTTTGGCACAAAGACTTAATCTTGTTAGATTTCCAGATGTTTTAACAGAACCAAGATTTGTGAAATTAACCCTGATCGGTTTTATTTTGTTTGGTGTTATACGAAATCTCGTTAAACTCATTTAACAAAATTAGTATGTATATCATAAAAGGTATTGATAACAAAGAATATGGTCCGGCATCATTTGACGATGTATGCCAATGGATAAAAGAAAACCGAGCCAATGCCAGGACATTGGCAAGGACTGAAAATATGACAGAGTTTAAGCCGCTGTCCGAATTCCCCGAGTTTAGTGTTGTACTAAATACCGGGTCACAAAGTTACCAAAGCTCAAGCCCTTGGGCACCTGAAACAGCCTCTACGGAAAAATATCAAACCAAGAGCAATGATATCGACCAATTAGTGAATAGTATCAAAACCACCGGCTATGATTTAGATATCGCCAACATCATAAAAAAGGCCTTTGATTTAGTTATTAGTGATTTCTTAGTAATTCTGGGAGTTACGTTGCTAATTAACCTATTATTGTTAGTAACAGCTTATATACCTCTGGGTTTTCTTCTTAACGGACCATTACTAGGTGGACTTTACTATTATTTCTTAAAACGCATCCGTGGACAAACTACAGAACTCAGTGATGTATTTGCAGGGTTTAACAGAAATTTTCTCCATCTGGTCTTGTCGACTATTGTGATGTCGATTTTAATTTTTTTAGGGTTTCTATTTTGTATTTTACCAGGAATATACCTCGCCGTAGCCTGGGCCTTTACTGTTCCATTAATTGTTGATAAACAAATCGACTTTTGGTCAGCAATGGAAGCCAGTAGAAAGATAGTAACCCTCAGATGGTTTAAGGTATTTATTTTCTCTTGTATTTTATTAGTTCCAATTTTAGTAATAATCTTTGCAGAGCTATTAGTACTTGGTACTTTTATAAAAGGTTTCCTGATAAATCCTTTTCTGGGTATAACTATTTCCCCTGTTTTATTGGGCCTTGTAATAATATGTGCAATCCTGAGCCTTTGCGTATTACCGTTCGTTAACGCCGCGTTTGTTCTTGCTTATGAAGAAATTTTCAATAAACAAAAAACTTCTTAGCATTAAAAAAATTTTTTTTGTTCTGTTTTCATTTCGATTACATTTTTAATCCAAATTTTGCATGGATAAGTGAAGAAACACGATTCCCCACGATTTTTCCACATGTAATGAGCCTGATAGTTGCATATTTTTTATTTCTTAGTCCATACCTCATTTTCTGTTTCTACAATACCAACATTGGTTTAGCTCCATTTAATTTTTTACATAGAACCAATCTCATTGCTTAGTCTGTTCTAAATTGATAGCTATTTTTACTCGTATAAGACCAAAGATTAAAGCTAGTTGTAATAAAAACGGAGGTCTAGCCAATATGCGTCATTTTGGCCAAGCTCTCAAAAATGCGTGCAAAGGAAGGCTGCAGGCTTATCGTCGTGCTAACTCCACAAGTTGTCGACATAGCTGTATGTTTTGATCGTTTAATTACGTGGAGAGACAAGTTTCTGGGAATTGTTCAATCTAACCTATCTCTATTGTATGAAATAACGCAAGTTGTCCCAGGCAGCCAGGAATAAGCATATCTTTGAAATACTGATTATTCGCTCGTTCGAGTTACCTGAAATAGTGAAGAACATTCTTGGTTTTACTTAAAAGGTAACGATAAACCATTGGGTTAATGACGCGTTTATGACTTTGTTAACAGCAGGTTAATATTTTTTAGATGATTTTGGTACCCCCGCCTGGAATTGAACCAGGATCCGCGGTTTAGGAAACCGCCGCTCTATCCATTTGAGCTACGGGAGCATTTCACCAAAGCCAAAGATCAACTAAAAATTTTCACTATTTATTGAATGAAATCAAGAACATAGATTTATAAAACGAATTGATCTTTTTCAGACCGTATTAGCAGATTATGAATCTGGTTGAAGATTTAATAAATTCTTCCATCTAGCAATCTGCTGGCGAACTTGCTCAAGACCCGGTGCGCCGATCATTTTCTTAGCATTAAACGATCTGTTTAGATCTAAAATTTTTGAAGGTTCAAGATCAAGTCGGGGATCTATGCTCAGTAAATCTGACCGAGTTAATTCTGTCAGTTTACAGTGTTTATCTTCTGATAGCGCAATGATTTTCCCCACCAAATGATGTGCGTCCCTAAAGGGTATTCCTTTAGTTACAAGAAATTCTACGAGATCAGTAGCTAGCAACTGCGGGTCTGATACTGCAGAATTACATCTTTCTTGATCAACTGAAATATTCTGGATCATCTCCTTAAATAAAGAAAGGCAGGCCTTTAAAGCATCGGCCGAATCGAACAATTGTTCTTTATCTTCCTGGAGGTCGCGATTGTAAGTCATTGGCAAGCCTTTCAACATCACTAGTGTACCCATTAAGTTCCCTATTATTCTACCTGATTTACCTCTAATTAACTCTGCAATATCCGGGTTTTTCTTCTGGGGCATTAAAGAGGACCCAGTAGTGTATTCATCTGAGATCCGAATAAAACCAAACTCTGAAGTGTTCCATAAAATTATATCTTCTGCAAAGCGTGAGGCATGAACAGCTGCCAGCGCGGCATCGGAACAAAACTCTACAACAAAGTCACGGTCACTCACGCCATCCATAGAATTCTGTGTTACGCGAGGTTCGCCCAGGTCATTAACAAACCCTAACTTAATAGCAACGAAATTTCTGTCTAAAGGCAAAGTTGATCCTGCAATAGCACCACTACCCAGAGGACATTCATTTGCTCTTTCCCATGTATCCTCAAAACGTCCTTTATCTCTCTGGAACATTTCGACATAAGCCAAAAGGTGGTGAGAAAACAGCACTGGTTGAGCCCGTTGTAGGTGGGTATATCCCGGTATAGGCACATTAATAAACCTTTCGGCGGTTTGAACTAAAGCCATTTGGAATTCGGTGATCAGAGAACAAATAGATCTGATCTCATCTCTCAGCCAAAGTCGAAGATCCAATGCAACCTGATCATTACGTGATCGGCCAGTATGAATCTTGGCCCCTGCTGGTGTTATCTGAGTAAGAGCTGCTTCGATGTTCATATGAACATCTTCAAGTTCGGTGCTCCATTTAAAAGTTCCAGATTCAATAGACTCTTCTATTTTGTCGAAAGCCCTGTTTATCTCATCCAGTTCCGTCCGGGTTAATATTCCTATTTTTTGGAGCATCTCAGCATGGGCTCTTGAACCAAGAATGTCATACTTGTAAAGCCGCCAATCAAAACTGACTGATTCGGTAAATTTTACGACAGAACCTGAAGGTTCATGTCTGAACCTACCACTTCTGGATATGGGACTTGTTTCTTTCATTGAACTTTTAAGATGCGCCGTATCCTATATGGTCGTACTTAACAGCCTTAAAAACATTATCCGGTAAGCTTATTAATCAAGTGTTGAACGAGGTCGCGGACATTACTGTCTACTTCCATTCTATCTTCTACCAATTTACATGCATGCAAGACAGTACCATGATCACGGCCTCCAAATGCCTCACCGATTGAATTAAGAGTTTGATTGGTAAGTTTTCTTGATAGATACATAGCTATTTGCCGGGGGAATGCTATGTTCTCGGGCCTGCGCCGACTCATCAGATCAGCTAAGCGCAAATCAAAACGCTCAGCTACAGTTTTTTTAATGACATCGATGGTAATCTCCTTGTTGTTTTCCTCCCGCAAAATATCTTTTAAAAGATTCGAGACTGCCTCAATGGTTAATTCCTTCTTAGTTAAAGTCGAATAGTAAGCCACACGGGTTAATGCGCCTTCAAGTCTACGTATATTGCTTCTAATATTTTGAGCTATAAAATTAATAATTTCATCCGATAGATTAACACCTAATTGTTTTTCTTTTTTCCGTAAGATTGCAACCCTTGTCTCAAATCCTGGTTTTCCAAGTTCAGCTATTAAGCCCCATTCGAACCTTGAAACAAGCCGTTGCTCCAGGTTCTGGATCTGACCAACCGGCCGGTCACTTGTCATAACAATCTGCCTTCGGACCTCATGTAAAGCATTAAAAGTGAAAAAGAATTCCTCCTGGATACGTTCTTTGCCTTCAAGAAAATGGATGTCATCAATTAACAAGAGATCCGTCTGCCGATATTTCTTGCGGAACTTAGATAGTTTATTGTTTTGAAGGGCTTCAATAAATTCGTTAGTAAACCTTTCTGTAGAGACACATGCAATCTTAATATTTTTCCGGTTCTCTAAGGAATAGTGACCTATTGCATGAAGGAGATGTGTTTTACCTAGACCAACCCCACCATAAATGAACAATGGATTATGTGTCTTACCAAGGTTCTTTGCCACAGCAATAGCCGCTGCATGAGCAAAGTTGTTGTTCTCGCCTACTATGAAATTGTCAAATGTATATCTCGGGTTTAGTAATTGATGCGATTTCTCAGAGTCATCAGACGCATTATTAAATACAAATTCAGATTGATCTGGAGGAGGTGTGGCTGGCGGACTTTGCTCTTTCTTTGGAGCAACTAAAAGCTTTATATTTAAAGTTAATCCAGATGTTGAATATATGGCTTCCTTTATATAGTCCAGGTAGTTCTGCCTGATCCAGATCTCGGAAAATTCATTATCGGTTTCTAAATAAAGAGTTTCATCTACCAGGCCCTTGGGTTGCAAAGGCGTAAACCAAATATCATAAGAACTTGATTTAAAAATAGCCTTTAGTGCCTGCTGAGCAGCTGCCCAAACTCGTTGGGCAGATAATATAGCCTCTTGTGAAAAAACCTCCATATCAAGACCTCAAGTTATTCACTTTTTAAATTTCTTCCATATTTTTTAATTTTTACTCTTGACACCGGCCAACTGAGTGTAAACTCCTCAGTCTCAATAACTTAGCTAAAAATCCTTCTAAAAATCGTCCCTGAATGTATCGTAACTTATTCTGCGAGAATAAATTAACGAATCATCCCCGCATCTTTTCATAGTCATCCTGATAATTAATTCAAACATTATAATAAACATCTCTTGGGTTGCGTTTCTATGTTATTTTCGAATCCTTGGCTAGTTCAATATTTTAAAACTTATTCACAGGTTATTCACAATTTTTCTAAGCGCCAATTTTATCAATAATTGCCTTATTTTATCGAAAACGTTAATCACCATCTCCCTACTTATTATCGATATCTTTTTATTGACATTATTGATGTTTTATTGCATCAGTGCAAATGGATATGGCTACATTCGGCAAGTGGTATATTATATTTTCATTATATAGCCTCTTCCCCGGACTCACCAGTGCGGATCCTGACGATATTCTCTACTGGGGAAACAAAAACTTTACCGTCACCTATCTTTCCCGTTCTGGCAGCCCTGGCTATGGCTTCAACAGCAGGATTAACGAGTTTGTCCGGGACAACTACTTCAATCTTTATCTTAGGCAAAAAATCTACAGTGTATTCGCTTCCCCGATAAATCTCAGTGTGACCTTTTTGTCGGCCGAACCCTTTGACTTCTATGACCGTCATTCCCTGAATGCCTAAACTTGATAAAGCTTCTTTAACCTCTTCAAGTTTAAAAGGCTTAATAATTGCTTCTATCTTTTTCATAACTATTTGCTCCAATATTGAACAACAGCCAGCATTTATTGTAAACACATTAGTAATCGAATTTATTCAACCTTTAGTATTTTCTTTTTCCAGAATTGATTTACGGGTTTGGTGCGAAAAGTTTGATATTCAACGGTTTTCTTGACAAACTTTATCCGATAGTCAACATTGCCATTTTTATATGTCAGGAGAAAATTTAAATAAATCGACTGAATTAATGGAAAAAATAGTGTCCCTTTGTAAACGAAGGGGTTTTATATTCCAGTCCTCAGAAATTTATGGTGGTATCAATGGCTTTTGGGATTACGGTCCGGTCGGTGTAGAATTAAAACGCAACGTCAAAGATAGTTGGTGGCGGACGATGACCCAATTACGGGACGATATTGTAGGTTTAGACTCAAGCATAATAATGCATCCGCGCATTTGGGAGGCCAGTGGTCATACTTCCACGTTCAGTGATCCGATGGTAGACTGTTTATTGACGAAGAAAAGATTTCGCGCAGATCAAATAGAACCTCTCAGTGGTACAGCGTACTGGTATAGCGGCGCAGTTGATCCAGAAACTGGAAAAGAATGCCTTGAACCGTACTCCGTGCTTTTAATTTGTGGCAAGACAGTTGAGTACGCCAGGCGCATTGCCAGACAATATTATCAACAACGTGGCTTAAATAATCCACAGCTTAAAGATGAACGTGAGGAACAGGTTACCAATTCTACGAGATATAACCCAGAGAATGGTAGTCTTTTGACTGATCCACGGCCATTTAATCTTATGTTTAAGACCTATGTGGGACCTATAGAGGACACAGATAATATTGCATATCTTAGGCCAGAGACAGCCCAAGCAATATTTGCACAATTTAAAAACATACTTGAGGTCTCACGACAAAAGATACCATTTGGAATTTGTCAGATCGGCAAGGCTTTTCGCAATGAAATTAATCCACGAAATTTTACTTTTAGATCCAGAGAATTCGAACAAATGGAGCTTGAATATTTCATAAAGCCAGATGATGTGGCACAGAAAAGCCAGGCCTCTGCACCAAATGCTAGATGGGGTTGGCGTGAGTGGCACCAATACTGGGTAGATCAACGACTATGTTGGTATGAACAAATAGGTTTAAGTAAGGGCTCCTTAGAACTATATTGGCAAAAACCGGAAGAACTAGCGCACTACGCAAAAGCCACTGTTGATATTTTGTATAAATTCCCGTTTGGCACACAAGAGCTGGAAGGTATAGCCGCCAGAGGTGATTTTGACCTATCGCAGCACCAAAAGTTTAGCGGAAAGTCCATGGAATATTTCGACGAAGAAACAGGGGCAAGATTTATTCCACATGTTATCGAGCCAAGTGCCGGAGTAGATAGGTTAGTTCTTGCTCTCATTTGCGAGGCATATTCAGAGGAAACTGTCCCTGATGCCAAAGGTAACCCGGAAACAAGAATAGTTATGCGTTTTCATCCACGCATTGCACCTATTAAAGTTGCAGTTTTCCCGTTATTGAAAAACAGACCAGAGCTTGTTAATAAGGCTATTGAAGTAAGAGAATTACTTCGACCACACATGACTGCCTTTTACGATGAGTCCGGGGCAATTGGCCGCAGATACAGACGTCAGGATGAAATAGGGACACCATTCGGGGTAACTATAGATTTTGAAACTTTAAGCTCAGATCCAAATCTATCTAATACTGTCACCGTCAGGGATAGGGATTCAATGAAACAAGTACGTGTCAGGATTGAAGAGCTTGTCCCTTATTTACTTGAAAGGCTCAAATAATGTCCCCCAATAAAAAAGCCGTCCCCTTATACTTTATTATCGGAATAAAACTCATTAAGGGAATACTTTTATTGTTATTGGGTTTTGGTATTTATAAGCTTGCCAAATATGATCTCCTCCAAATGTATGAAAACTTTCTCGTTTGGCTTAATCTTGATCCCGGTTTAAGGTTCTTTGAAAACATAGCTAATTGGTTAGCTGGCATTACTCCTGCAAATATCAAGGCCGTTGCTATTGGTGCAAGCTTATACAGTGGCTTTTCGTTCCTCGAAGGTTTTGGTCTATGGGGACGATTCAGTTGGGCAGGATGGTTAGCCATTGGAGAATCTGGTTTCTTTGTGCCTATTGAGGTATACCATTTAATAAGGAATTTTTCTGCAGGTGTACTTGTTTTACTTATACTCAACTTGCTGATAATCTACTATTTAATTGAAAATCGAAAAACCTTGTTTAATCATCATAAATCTAAGCACTCCATCCAAACTGATCCTGTCACAATAAACCGCTAATAAGTTCTTACATCTATACTGGATGTTTCATCCAGGCTTTATTTTGATGTAGAATTTTTATAAAAAAGTCATCAAATCATTTTCAGTGTAGAAAAAAATAGACATTTAAGAATATAGGTATAAAATTTACGTCTACTAAATCATGGATTTGCTTAAACAGGTTCTCAATGGTGAGAACAGGCAATCCATCAACCTAGGTTGAATGCTATGAATAAACAAAAATCAAATCTCGGAGTTTCAAGAAGAGAATTCTTGAGAAATTCTACACTATTGGTAGCCGGAACGGCTTTGGCCCCATATGTATTGACCACTCACGCCGCTCCTGATTCACCAGAGATCAAAGTAGGCCTTATAGGATGCGGTGGACGTGGCAGTGGCGCTATCCGTGATGCTATCAAGGCTGCGCCTAACGTCAAAGCTGTTGCACTTGCAGACATCTTTGAAGATCATGTTAAAGGTTGCCAACAGGGATTAAAAAATGATGGAATTGAAGTCCCTGATAGCATGTGCTTCCATGGATTTGATGCATATAAGAAAGTATTAGAGATCCCCGAAATCAACTATGTTATTTTAGCAACCCCACCCGGTTTCAGACCTATACATTTCAAGGCCGCTATAGAAGCAGGTAAAAACGTGTTCTTTGAAAAACCTGTAGCAGTTGATGGCCCAGGCATCCGTATGGTTATTGAAGCCGGCGAACTTGCAAAACAAAAAGGTCTGTCTGTTGTCGCCGGCACTCAACGCCGACATCAGTTTAGCTACATCGAAACTATTAAACGTTTACAAGACGGTGCAATTGGTGACATTGTTTGCCTGCGGGCTTACTGGAACCAAGGCTTAATTTGGGGAAAACCGTGGGATCCAAATAAATCAGACATGGAAAACATGTTACGCAACTGGTACTGCTACGTTTGGCTTTGCGGAGATCATATTGTCGAACAGCATGTTCATAACCTGGACGTCTGTAACTGGATAATGGGAACACATCCTATTAAAGCCTACGGCCAGGGTGGCAGGCAAGTCCGAAGCGGTAAAGAACACGGGCATATCTATGACCACTTTGCTGTAGAGTATGAATATCCAAACGGCGTTAGAATGTTCAGTCAATGCAGACAAATCAGTGGTTGCTCAGATAATGTCAGTGAAGCCGCTGTTGGCTTGAAAGGCACTTCAAATCCAGCTGGATCCATTTCAGTCAAAGGTGGCGATTCCTGGAGATACAGTGGTCAGAATCCAAATCCTTATGTCCAGGAACATAAAGACAATATCGACGCCATCAGAACCGGCAAACCTTTAAATGAAGCCAGACAGGTTGCCGAATCCACGCTAACCGCTATCATGGGCCGCGAATCAGCCTATAGCGGTCAAATAATAAGCTGGGATGAAGCATTGAATTCTAAACGCAGCCTGATGCCGGAAAAACTCGAGTTCGGCCCAATGCCATATCCCGAAGTTGCAATGCCAGGCAAATATAAATTTATGTAATACCAAAAGTTCTAATAATCAAACCGGGCTCCTGGCAGCCCGGTTTTTTTATTGTCGATTCATATTTGCCAAACTCAAATTTTAAAGGTAGATTGGCTCATATTTAAGCACTTAAAAATCAAGTAAAACAAATGAAAGCTAAATCAAACATCTCACGGCGCCAATTCCTGGCTAAAGCCACTCTGGCCTCAGGTTCAATTTTTATATTGCCAGGATTATTAAAAGCGGATGCAACTCCGACTCCATTGTCTGGGGGCTTGGTAACCCTTGGTAACACAGGCTTAAAACTAAGCAAACTGGGAATGGGCACAGGAACTTTCAGCGGAAATGTTCAACGTGGTCTGGGGTTCGATGGTTTCAATAAATTGATCCGATTCGGCTATGACTGTGGCCTCACTTACATAGACACAGCTGATTCATATAAAACTCATGAATATGTTTCCCGGGCAATCAAGGGCTTGCCGCGAGAAAAACTATTCATCCTCACCAAAATGTCAGGTGGCACCAAAAACCCTAAAGAGACCCTGGAGCGGTTTCTGAAAGAATTAGATACTGATTATATAGACTGCGTATTGGTACATTGTGCTACTAGCCCAACCTGGGACCAGGAAGCCAAGCCAGTTATGGACTATCTTTCAGAAGCTAAAGAAAAAAAATTAATAAAAACAAAAGGTGTTTCTTGTCATGGATTACCCGCTCTCAGGCGTACAGTTGATGTTGACTGGGTTGAAGTGCAGCTGGTGCGTATCAATCCTCAAGGCAAAAATATAGATGGCCCAGATGGTCATTGGAACAAGCCCGGAAATGAAACTAACGTTTCAGAAGTCGTTAGTCTGATCAGAAAATTACGCGAAAAAGGACGCGGCATTTTAGGAATGAAATTGATGGGAGAAGGAGCCTTTAAAGATCCCGAAGACCGCGAAAAATCCATCAAGTTTGCATATCAACGCAACTTAATACATTCAGCAACTATCGGCTTTGCTTCTACCGCAGAATTAGCAGAAGCTGTAGAACGAGTTAATAGAAATAGCCAATCAACGTGATCCCCCTGGATCCAATTGAACTACGATCGACTAAGATTTACAAAATCGGATGAAAACCTGAGGCTTGCCCTTTGATTTATCGCGTTAAACGGGGTTTGGTAAAAACTAATAAGCCAGGGATTCAGTGCCACAACCTGAGTACTCAAAATTGGGCTGTTGAATAGAATACACATGTAACCTGACTAAAATCAACACGTGATAACCGCACTTTGTCCGGGTCTAGTCTATAAGTCGCGGCCGACAGTATCGAATATTGAATTTTTAATATTAGCGTGAATAACTCTGCGCAAAGAAACTTAATCTAAAATGAGTTCTCAATTACGACCCAGGAGAAAAGCTGCCAATAAAAATTCATCAAAAAATGAAAAATTCACCAGGATGGTAAGGACTTAGCCATTTCTGGCCAAGCGTCAAGTGAACATCTTGTTTCCACTCCCAGATACAAAATCTGTGAGCTTAACCAGTCAATACCAACTATTATCGTTTTTGCTACTAACAGAATCCTTTATTTTGATATTTCAATATTCATTAACCCCATCGCCATGCATCACTTCCCTCATTTGTCTACTAGCCATAGCATTTAGATTTATAAAAAAATTTTGTTCTACCGCTAATTGGTCGCTTATGTACTCCTCACTTTGGCTTAAAAATGCTATATTTATCCTGTCTATTTGATGATTCAAACGGACCTAATCGAAAAATTTGCAGAGCTTCCAGCTTTTTTATCTTTACTTGAAAAGCTGGAGAAAAGGGAACCTGTTGTCTTTCTTCCAAACATACCGATTCAAGTTACACCTTTTCTGGCGGTGCTTTTGCAAAAAAAGCTGTCAGGCTCTACAATTGTCCTGGTAGCCGACGGATTAAAAACACAGGACCGACTTCATAGAGACGTGGAGACCTGGCTGTGTTATTTTTCTCCACTAAACCATTCTGAACCAGAAACAGAACAATCTTTATTTTTCCCTTCATGGGGAGTACTACCCCAGGATTACAAGTTACCTCATGTAGATGTCTTAGCCGACAGGCTTAATAGTTTATCTAAATTGCTGCATCAAAAAAATCAAAACTGCAATTCCAACAATCATTCTGATCGGATCCATGAAAATCGTATTGTAGTCAGCAGTATTCAAGCCCTGCTTGAAAGAACGTTTTCCCCAGAAGAATTGAGTCTTAGAACAAAATTAATAACAACTAACGATACTGCTGATCCACTACAATTAATCGAATGGCTCGATAAACAGGCTTACGATCCTGTTGCAAAAGTCACACAAAAAGGAGAATTCGCTCTCAGAGGCGGCATACTTGATGTGTACCCATTGACCTCGCCATGGCCTATCCGGATTGAATTCTTCGGTAACCAGGTCGAATCCATAAGAGAATTCGACCCATATGATCAACGCTCAAGAGGAGACAAAAATGAAGTTTTGCTTACTCCAGCCGGTGAACCCGGTCTGCTACGCAGAAAAATCATCATCCCATCCGGAGAACAGAAACATACCAAACAAGCCAAAGATGTTAATGATGAATGCTTAAATTTACCCCCTGGACATTTGAGCGACTATTTTTGTCCTCAAGCCGTATTGATATTTTCCTCTTATGAAGAAATAGAGGAAGCTGCGTTAAATTTTTCTGAGAAGCTGAATAACCTGCCTGATCCATTGTATTTAACCCGTGATCAATTTTTTGAAATGCTAAATCAAAAAGGGATTCAAATAATTCAATGCTCAGAATTGGACAATTCAACCCATACAAATATCAACAAATGTGACTTCCAGGTGGAAAACATTGAGCATTATTTTCCAACAAATATCAGCGTAACAGAAAAAAATCTTCCGGAGATCCGCCAACAAGAGGCACTTGAACAAATCCATAGATGGCTCAGACAAGGCAATAAAGTAACAGTATTTTGCAACAACGAGGGTGAAAAATCCAGGTTCCTTGAAATCTGGTCAGAACTTCAAACAGGCAAAACACTCATTCAATCTCCAGAAACAAGGTCTCCACTAGAAACTCACGAATACTTAGATATTTTTGTTGGTTCATTAAGTGGTGGTTTTGCCTGGAGCCCCGCAAATTTTGTAGTTATTACTGACGGAGAAATATTCGGCCGTTATAAGATAATCCAACCGCGCAGACTCAAGTCGCAACATGCCGTAGCGGCAAGGTCCGCAATGGAGCCTGACTTTTCGCACCTCGAAGAAGGGGATTATGTAGTACATATACAGCATGGGATAGGAAAATACGTTGGTCTGCAAAATGTACCTGTGAGCCAACTCGGACAACACTGGGATAAAACAGAGTCCGCTCCATTGCAGGAATGTCTCGTTATCGAGTATGCTCCTACGGAACCCGGCCAACCAGCTCCACGGTTATATGTTCCAATCACTGAAGCACATCTGGTTACCAAATACATTGGCGCTGGTAAGTCCCGACCGCAACTCAGTAAGCTGGGAACCAGTAGCTGGCTGAAAACAAAAACCCATGTCGCCAGAGCAATTCAGGACTTCGCTGCCAAATTGCTCTCTATTCAAGCATTGAGAGAGTCACAACCCGGGTTTGCCTTTCCACCAGATACTGTCTGGCAAAAAGAATTCGAAAACGCTTTCATTTTCGAAGAAACCCCAGATCAGCTAAAAGCGATAAGCGAAGTCAAAACAGATATGGAGTCATCTAAACCAATGGACAGGTTGATATGCGGGGATGTAGGCTTTGGAAAAACAGAAGTTGCTATTCGGGCAGCATTCAAAGCAATAATGGCTGGAAAACAAGTTGCTATGCTGACCCCAACTACCGTGCTTGCTCAACAACATTATAACTCATTCACAGAACGCATGGCCGACTATCCAATCCGTATCGAATTGCTATCCAGATTTCGGAGTAAAGCTGAACAAGAAAAAATCATCGATCAGCTCCGGGTCGGTTCGATAGACATCGTAATAGGCACTCATAGATTGATCCAGAAAGATATAGTTTTCAAAGACCTCGGTCTGTTAATAATAGACGAAGAGCAAAGATTCGGTGTAGAACACAAAGAAAAATTAAAACACCTCCGAGCAAATATCGATATCTTGACTCTCACTGCTACACCCATACCAAGAACCCTTTACATGGCATTAATGGGTGTCCGCTCTATGAGCTCTATCATATCTCCACCACGAGATCGGCTCCCCGTAGAAACAATTGTAGTGCCTTATGATGAAGATATCATCCGTGAAGCAATTCTCAGAGAACTCAATAGACAGGGACAGGTCTATTACTTGCATAATAGAGTCGAAACTATAACTCAGACAGCACAAAAAATTTCTAAACTGGTACCAACAGCTAAAGTGGCTATTGCTCATGGCCAGATGAAACCCTCTGAACTTGAGGAAATTATGACTGAATTCGTCAATGGCAAAATTGATGTTCTGGTTTGCACGACTATTATTGAAAATGGCCTGGACATCCCCAATGCCAATACCATAATCATCGAACGCCCAGATAGGTTTGGCCTGTGCGATTTATATCAACTGCGTGGCCGAGTAGGCAGATATAAAAATCAGGCTTATGCGTACTTTTTACTGCCACGCCACGCCAACTTGTTAGCCGATGCCAGAAAGCGGCTAAGCGCTATTAAACAATATGCTAAACCCGGTAGCGGCCTAAAAATTGCCCTGCGCGATCTAGAAATCCGTGGCGCGGGTAATATCCTGGGAAAAGAACAAAGTGGACACATTTCAGCTATCGGCTTCGATCTGTATTGCAAACTGTTAAATCAAAGCATCCGCAAACTTAAAGGACAACACATCCAGGACACCAACAATGTCAATATTAAACTAGATTTTTTACTCCTTGCACCTACAAAACCTAAAAACACATTACGCCCCACGATAATGGAGTACGACCCTTTTGCAACAACTCAAAACTCAAAAAATATAGCCGTCGCCGGTATTCCAGAGTCTTACATCTCCGATCCATCTCAACGAATTGAAATCTATCAACGACTCTCAAATGTGACATCATTAGCCGAGTTAAATAACTTAAAAGATGAAATCAAAGACCGCTTCGGACCCATCGTCGAACCAGTATCATTCCTTCTGAAATTGGCCGAAATTAAGATCCACGCCGCAAATAAAGGAATCTCTGAGATCTCATCCACCGACTCGAAAATAATTATTAAAGGGCTAAAAGGTCCCATAACAATCAACGGTAAATTACCCAGATTCACCAGGAAAACTGCTAGCGCCCGCCTGAATGAGATCTCAAAAATCATTTCAGCCATGTAATATCACATACAGAATATCAATTGTGCCTCGCTGAGGAATTTTTATCCATTACCTGAGATTTGTTGCATCGAGTAAAGAATAAATTGCATTTTAATCCCAAGCGAGACTTTGCCAGAAAGAAAATTTCCTGATAGTCAAACTTTTAAAACATTTATAAAATATGCCGTGACAGAAAATTATCAGATGCAATAATTTAGCCAAAGTTATGAAACACCTTGTCATTTGTATTGCATGCATATTAACGGCATTACAATTCACGGCATGCAAAAAGCAGGACACCACTGCGGCTTCGAATAATAAAATAACGATTGCCGTTATACCCAAAGGCGCTAATCAGGTTTATTGGAAATCTGTTCATGCAGGTGCCGTTAAAGCTGCAGAGGAATTAGGGATTAATGTGATCTGGAAGGGCCCAATCAAAGAAGATGACCGTGAATCCCAAATCAAAGTTGTTGAGGATTTCATAACCCGGCGCGTTAATGGTATTGTGTTAGCTCCGTTAGATGATGTAGCGTTAAAACCAGTGGTCAATGAGGCCGTCAAACAAAAAATTCCTGTGCTGATTATCGATTCACCGCTGCAAGGCTCTAATTATATCAGCTACGTGGCAACAGATAATTATTTAGGTGGAGCAAAAGCTGCCAGGCGTTTGGCCGAGGTAATCGGGAAGCAGGGAAAAATCATTGTGTTCAGATTCCTTGAAGGTTCAGCCAGTACCGAGCTCCGTGTCCAGGGCTTCTTAGACACAATCACCCGGGAATATCCACAAATTCAGATTTTAAGCTCAAATCAACGTTCAGGTGCAACCGCAGAAATTGCTTACCAAAATAGCGAAAATCTACTCTCTTCGTTTAAAGCCCAATCAGGACGGCTTACTATTGACGGCATCTTCTGTCCCAATGAGTTTACCACATTCGCAATGCTTAGAGCACTCCAGGACGGCGGATACGCCGGAACGGTCAAATTAGTCGGCTTTGATAGTTCTGAGATGCTAGTAGCCGCTATGAAAAAAAATGAACTGCATGGATTAGTGCTCCAGGATCCAATTAATATGGGATACTTAGGAGTCAAAACAATCTATCAATATTTACTAGGCCAGAAGATCCCTGCCATTATTGACACAGGTTGTGAGGTTGCCACTCCTGAAAACATGAACCAACCCAATATTAAAGAACTACTTGAACCTGATTATAAAAAATGGTTAAAGGAAGAGTCGTAATTTTCTTAAATGCAGGCCATGAATAAGTTATTTAAATCGCTTTGTAAAATAATGGTCATCTTCCTGGCTGTTTGTATTCTTAATGGCTTAACATCAGCACAACAAAATCCAAAAGAATTCACAATTGCCGTAATCCCTAAAGGTGCAACACACACATTCTGGAAGTCAATCCATGCCGGTGCATTAATGGCCGCTCATGAGCTAGGAAATGTAAATGTTATTTGGAAAAGTGGATTGAAAGAAGATGATCGTGATTCTCAAATTAAAGTTCTCGAAGATATGATAACCCTGAAGGTGGACGGAATTGTACTGGCTCCACTTGATGATGTAGCGCTACGCCCATATGTCAATGAAGCCACAATAAACAATATCCCGGTTGTTATCATAGATTCCGATCTCAAATCTGATAAATACATCAGCTTTATTGCAACAGATAACTACCTCGGTGGCCGTAAAGCAGCAGATCTACTGGCAAAAATGATCGGTGAGAAAGGGCGTGTAATTATGCTCAGATACGCAGAAGGCTCAGCAAGTACTATGCAACGAGAGCGCGGATTTCTGGATGCAATCCGCAAATATACCAATATCGTCCTCGTCAGCACCAATCAATTCGGTGGAGCTACGGCTGAAACAGCTTATAAAGCTAGCGAAAACCTGATCGCCCCTCTAAAAACCGCAGATGGCAGACTCTCAGTAGATGGTATTTTCTGCTGTAACGAATCCACTACATTCGGTATGTTGCGGGCTTTGCAAGATAGCAAGCTCGCCGGCAAAGTAAAGTTTGTCGGCTTCGATTCTTCTCGAATGCTTGTGAATGCCCTTGAAAATGGGGAAATTCACGGATTGATCCTTCAAGATCCTTTTAAAATGGGTTATTTGGGAGTTAAAACTATTTACGCATTTTTAAACGGTCAACAAGTTCAGAAACGTATCGATACCGGTGCTTTTGTTGTCACCAAAGAAAACATGAATGATCCAGAACTTCAGAAACTCCTTTACCCTGATATCAAAAAATGGTTGAAAGAATAATGAATTTCATACGAACTCCTCGTCTAGAACTAGATTGTATAACAAAACACTTCGGCGCAACTACAGCACTGAAAAATGTCAACCTCAAGGTTTACCCGGGTGAAGTATTGGCGGTTGTAGGCGAAAACGGCGCGGGTAAATCAACACTGATGAAAATAATCGCCGGCGCTTACAAGCCAGACACCGGTTCGATGAAACTTGATGGCGAACCATTTCAACCTAAAAATCCCTTAGATGCCCGGAAAAAGGGTATTGCAATGATTTATCAGGAACTCTCCCTTGCACCTCATCTAACAGTCGAAGAAAACATAGTCCTGGGTATTGAACCAAATAAATGGGGATGGATCAAAAATAAAGAAGCCCGAAAAATAGCAGAAAATGCATTGCAAAAGTTTAGCCATATCCAGGTCGACCCCAGAGCCAAACTAAGTGAGCTTCCACCTGCTGCCCAACAATTAGTAGAGATTGCCCGGAGTATCGTGGCGTCTTGCAAATTGATAGTCTTTGATGAGCCCACCAGTTGCCTCTCAAGTAACGATGTATCTCAGCTTTTTAAGCTTATTAAGCAAATCCAAAAAAACAATATTGCAATAATTTATATCTCACACTTCATAGAAGAAGTTAAAGAGATAGCTGACCGAATTCTAGTTCTTCGCGATGGACAAGTAGCCGGAGAAGGTGCAGCCTCTGAAATGGATATACCAAAGATCGTTAGCTTAATGATAGGTAGACAGGTTAAAGACCTGTATTCTAAAAGTCAACGAACTCCAAAAGAAGTAGTACTGGAACTAAACGATCTAGCCGGAATTAAAAAACCTGAATCGGTATCTCTCGTCCTGCGACGGGGAGAAGTCCTGGGTATTGCAGGATTGGTCGGCGCCGGCAGAACTGAATTACTCAGATGTATCTTCGGACTCGACCCAATCAAACGTGGATCCATCAAGCTTGGCGTATGGTCAGGGCCATTTTCTCCAAGCTCACGCTGGCAACAGGGTGTCGGATTTCTAAGTGAAGACAGAAAAAATGAAGGCCTGGCTCTGGGATTAAATATTGCTGAAAATATTACCCTCACAAACCTAAACAACCTTGGCCCACTGGGCCTTGTCTTGCCATCTAAACAAACAGAAATATCAAAATATTGGATAGAAAAACTCGATATTAAATGCACCGGCCCAAACCAACCCGTTCATGCCCTGTCAGGCGGAAACCAACAAAAAGTGGCTTTAGCCAGGCTAATGTACCATGACGCCGATATCCTCCTGTTAGATGAACCCACCCGCGGAATCGATGTTGGCGCTAAAGCTCTTATCTACCAAATTATCGATAAACTCGCCACCGGCGAACTCAGCCCAGATAAAAAACCAAAGGCATTTATAGTCGTTAGTAGTTATCTCCCTGAATTATTAGGTATCTGCGACAGAATAGCTGTCATGAACCGCGGTAAACTCAGTAAAATCTATCCGGTTAATGAAGTTAACGAACATCAGTTAATGTTAGAAGCCATCTCTTAGACAAATTAGTGTCTTATACACGTTTTTAAAATTTAAAATTTATAAAGCCAATGGCACAAGACCCCAGAAAGCTAGTGTTTATTAAATACTTAAACAAACTGGGCCCGTTGATGGGCCTCATACTGGTGTATTTGTTCTTCTTAATTATTGGTCCTGAAAGTTTTCGAACTACAAGAAATCTGGAAACTATAGCCAGACAATCTGCAATTGTGGGAATCGGAGCACTGGGAATGACGTTTGTGATAATCTCTGGTGGTATAGATCTTTCTATAGGCTCAATGGTTGCATTTGCAACGACGGCTATTGCCTGGTCCTTAAACCATTTCAGTATACAACCAATGCCATTTGTAGCTGCTTTAGCTGCAATAATCGCGTGTGCGTTATTTGGAATGATAAACGGCCTTCTGATAACACAGCTTCGAGTTGTCCCTTTCATTGTCACTCTTGGTTCAATGCTCCTTGTCCGCGGCGCCGCTAAAGGATTGTCAAAAGAACAAAAAATTGATGCGCCCGAAACATGGTTAAATGATCTGCTTGCTTCGCTAGGCCCTGATAATCGCTGGATGATTTTCCCTGCCGGCGTCTGGATCATGTTACTAGGAGCTATAATAGCTGCTCTTGTCCTTAAAATTACTAAATTCGGCAAACATACATGTGCAATTGGATCCAACGAAAACACAGCCCGGCTCTGTGGTGTAGCCGTAAATAAAGTTAAAGTCGCCATCTATACTCTATGCGGAGCCTGTGGAGGCCTGGCCGGCGTTATGCAATTTTCAAGGTTAACTGTAGGTGACCCAACCGTAGCCGCAGGACTCGAACTTGATGTAATAGCAGCCGTCGTTATAGGCGGCGGAAGCTTGTCCGGCGGCGAAGGATCAATTACAGGGAGTTTGATTGGTACACTGATCATGGCAGTAATAAGATCCGGCTGCTCACAAATGGGCTGGTCTAACTGGATCCAGGAAATTATAACAGGAATTATAATAATTTCCGCTGTGGCCCTGGATAGACTTAGACACAGAAAAGTAATAGCAACTTCGTGACACAAATTCAACTTAATGATAATAGTTACACATTATGATGGACGATAGATATTTAAAGTTGGCCAATATTCTCATCAGTTACTCGACTGCATTGAAAAAGAATGAAAAAATCTTCATAGACGTAATCGACATCCCAGACGAGTTTGTTATCGCACTCATGCGAGCTGCAAAAAACGCAGGAGCTCTGCCTTTTGTCGAATGCCGCCGCAGCCGCATTAACCGAGAAATCCAACTAACAACTTCCAGCGAGCACGCTGCAATAATTAAAGATATTGAGATGTTCCGAATGAAAAAAATGGATGCCTATATTGCAATCCGCGGAAATCTCAATGCAAACGAAAATTCAGATGTCCCTGCTGAAAAATCAACCCTGTTCGCTAAAACACTCCGCCCAGTTATCGACTACCGAGTCAATAAAACTAAATGGGTAGTGCTCAGATGGCCGTCTCCATCAATGGCTCAAGCAGCCGGAATGAGTACAGAAGCTTTCGAAGATTTCTTCTTCAAAGTTTGTTTGCTCGACTACTCAAAAATGGAAAAAGCCATGCAGCCACTGGTCAAACTGCTAAATTCAACAGACCAGGTCCGGATTAAAGGCCCAGGAACAGACCTCTCCTTCAGCATTAAAGGGATCGGCGCAAAACCATGTCATGGAAAATTAAACATCCCTGATGGCGAAGTCTTTTCATGCCCGGTGAAAAATTCAGTTAACGGCGTAATACAATTCAATACTCCATCAGTCTATTCAGGAACCAAATTTGAAAATATTAAACTGGAGTTTAAATCTGGAAAAATCATCAATGCTAAGGCTAATAATAGTACAAAATTAAACCAAATACTTGATACTGACCCCGGCGCCAGATACTTAGGAGAATTCTCACTGGGCCTCAATCCATATATCCTGGAACCAATGTGCGATACTTTATTTGACGAAAAAATTTCCGGGTCTATACATCTCACACCGGGTCAAGCCTACGAACAAGCAGATAATGGTAATCGATCTGCTATACATTGGGATATGGTACTAATCCAAAGACCCGAATACGGAGGAGGCGAAATCTGGTTCGACAACAGATTAATAAGAAAAGACGGCATTTTCGTCGTGCCTGAACTCAAGGCACTTAATCCTTCAAACTTGAAATAATTACACCTTATTTTTATCGGTAGACCTCTCCTGGGGATACTCCGAATTCTTTTGCAAAATCTCTAAAAACTTAGCCAATGCTGGAGTCAATGGCTTATTCTTCTTAATCAACATCGCAATAGGTCTGTAAAATGCACCATCCAATATCTCAATCTGCGCTATAGTACCAGTGGCAACCTCCTGAGTAATCGTATTCTGCGGCAATATTGATACCCCTATGTCTATCTCTACCGCCCTTTTTACCGTTTCAATATTATCAAATTCCATTATATAATGCGGCTTAACACCATATTTAGATAAAATGTTATCTATCTCCAACCGTGTAGGTATCTGAGAGTCAAAACCAACAAAGTTCATCCCATCCAACTTCTTTAAATGTACCGCTTTCAAATTGGCCAGCGGATTGTCAATGCTACAAGCTATAACCAATTTATCCTTCGAAAATGGAATTACATTAATCCCAGGCTCATTCACTGGATACGCTACGAAACCAATATCAACTATATTCCTTAATATCTCATCGTAAATCTGTTTATACTGACGGTATTCAACCCGCACATTCACCTGAGGATACAAGCGCATAAATTGTTTTAAAGCATTAGCTATATTGTGAAGCCCTGCACTATAAATTGTCGCTATACTTATAGACCCCGTAACTATTCCTTTCATCTCCTGTAACTTTGCTTCAAATGCCTGTAAATTCTCTAATATTTGTTTGCAACATTGATACAATAATTGCCCTTCATGCGTAAGTCGAAATTGCTTCTTGGTCCTTTCTATTAAAATCGTCTTGAAATACCGTTCTAAAGCTGAGACTTGCTGGCTAACAGCAGATTGAGTCACTTTATTTATCTGAGCTGCCTTAGTAAAACTTTCCGTCTCAGCCAAATCACAAAACATCTTTAAACTCTCTATTTGCATAACTCATTAATATTTTCTCAATAATAAAATATTCTAATATCAAATATCAAGTAACTTTATCCTGAAAACTATGTGGCTGCCTCAACTTACTTCAATATTGAATCACTATAGAAAATTACCAAAAATGCCATTGCCCCTGCCAAACTATATATAAACCCAGAAGAAAATTGGTTATCGCATGAGCCGTGACAGCATCGGAAATCCGTGCGTTCTTGATTACCAGCCATTGATAAATCATTCCACAAAGAATACCAGGCAACCACTCCCGATGCTCCAAACCAAAAATAACCGATGTTATTATAAAAGCACCCAATCGAAAACTCCCTAATGAGATATTTAAAAAATCAGCACTGATTAGATACCTATATAAAAACGACCTGAAAAATACCTCTTCTAGCTGAGGCACTACATAACTTGAGCCCCAAATCCTGATAATTACAAAAAGCCACCCTAAAGCTGGCAAGCCTTCGTATGATTTCAATGGGTTCCAGGCAGCTCCCGTTTCATTCAAGCTAGCAGACCTTGATCTGAGGCCAGACAAACTTTCAAGCTCAGGATATACGCCGTCCAAACCTATCCATAAAATAAAAACCAAAACCCCAGCCACTACAGCCTGAAGACTAAACTTCCAACTCAATTCAGGTATCCAACGGCGCAACCACAAAATCAGACAAAGCCCAACCACAGACTTAATCATGTATAGCCAATATTCAGAATTTTGGCCTAATTTACCCTGTAAAAAAGTCAAAAAAACAAAAACTACAAAAGGCAAGACCCGAACTAATACTGGAGAGTTACTAAAATACCCGATAACCTTTGTTTGCATTTAGAAGAAACGGATAGCTTAATGGCACATAAAAAACATTACTCACCCAGACTGTATACCTTTCTTTCACCCTGAAGCTCAACTGTGACAGAGCGTCGGTCTATTTCGACTATTTTAACGCTCCCGAATGTCTCACCCAGCATTACAAGTCTACCATTTATCAAAGCTGACGGTTTTGAGGTATTGTAAAAGATGCCCTGAATCTTTAACTGGGGGAATAAAACAGGCCGTTTTATCACAGGCGCATTGGTCGTCAATGTGTTTGTTGACTCCTGTTTCTCTTGCTTTGGTCCACCAAAAGGCAATCCACCCGAGCCAGGCCTTGTAGTTGGAACTTGAAACAATGGCTTCGGAGTTGCCGCTGCTACTTTTTCGGGCTGCGACGAAGAACTTACCCCGTTTGATCCTGTAGTGGTAGTCGATCCTGTCTGGGCAAAATTATTGGTTTTAGCAATACCTTTACCTGCATTATTTGAACTAACTACCGCAGTTCCTTTCTGAGAATTGATGAAAAACCAACCCCCTAAAACCAACAAAATCACTAGTAACACCAAAATTCCTATGATTGTTCGCTTATCAGAAGTCTTGCTACTTTCAATAGGCCTTAAACCACCAATTAAATTTGGGGGTTCTTTTTTTGCCTGGCTGGCCCGTTTAAGTGCATCATTAATTAGGCTCATACCTTTATTTTACCCTCAAGTTCTTTAATTGCCAACCCTACAATATTGTAATCGATCTTGTCCTTTTGTAAAACAAACCCTGCAAGTAGACATTTATCACAAACTGCATTTATCAATCTGGGAATACCCCGACTATATCTATAGATCCGCCAAATAGCCCAAGGTGTAAAATATGGCAATCCTTTAGATCCTGAAACTGATAACCTGTGCTGTATATATTGTGCTACTTCAGCCCGTGTCAATGGTTTGATGTGATACCTGATTGTGATCCGTTGACGTAGCTGTCGCAACCTATGATCGTTTAATCTATCACGAAGCTCTGGTTGACCAATCAATACAATCTGAAGCAATTTACGGTCGTCAGTTTCCAGATTAGATAAAAGCCTAACTTGTTCTAATAAATCATTTGTTAAATCTTGGGCTTCGTCTATTATCAATACAGACTCCTTTCCCATTTCTACCTGTTGAAGTAAAAACTCATTTAATGAGGCTAATGTCTCGAGCTGATCAAAACCTTTTACATTTACGCCAAACTCCATTGCTACTGCCTGAACCAATTGATCTACCCTGAGCACCGGATTCAGAATTAATGCAGTAGAATAATGATCGTTCAATTGTTCAAGCATGGCCCGACATAGAGTTGTCTTCCCTGAACCAACCTCACCAGTGATTTGCACAAAACCCTTCCGTTCCCGAATCCCATAAAGCATATGGTTTAAGGCCTCACGGTGCTTCGGGCTAAAGTATAAAAACCGTGGGTTCGGCGTTATATCAAACGGCGGTTCGTTTAACCCGTAATATTCCAGGTACACGCGTATTGTATTTAACGAAGATTTAAATATTTGAAAAGAAAATTTTTTATTTAATAACTAATATCCAATTCAACATCCCGGATCCAATAACCCATGCAGTAAAGCTATGCCAGGATCTGCCTCGGAAATTTAATAAACCGTGGCATCCAGAAAAAGACCGCGCCAAATACTCACAGACCAATGCGTCAAACCAAAAATTGTAGTTCAAAAATCGTAAAGCTTATTAAAATCAGACTAAAGAAAGCTCAAAAAAGGAACCTTCTCCAAATTCTTTAACTTCTGTGGTTTTCCCCAAAAAACTTCGGGAGGCAATTAAAGCCCATTTTAGCATTAATACCTCCCGAAGTTTCAAAAAGTAAGAGCAAAGATCATCTAAACATCATAATAAAGGTGAAATTCATATGGATGCGGCCTGAGCCTCAAGGCGGCGTCCTCCTTGCGCTTCATAGTCATCCACATATCAAGGAAGTCCATTGTAAAAACATCACCTTTAAGCAAGAATTCATAGTCTTTTTCTAAGCAATCCAGTGCTTCACCTAAGCTACCCGGCACACTTGGAACCTTCTTCAATTCCTCCGGCGGCAATTCATATATGTTTCTATCTAGTGGTTCACCAGGATCTATTTTATTTAGAATTCCGTCTAACCCAGCCATGAGCATTGCAGAAAATGCTAAGTATGGATTAGCAGAAGGATCTGGCGGTCTATACTCGATGCGTTTGGCCTTTGGATTTTCACTATAAGCCGGAATACGAATAGCAGCGCTACGATTGCTGGAGCTGTAAGCTAGATTTACCGGCGCCTCATAACCCGGCACAAGTCGCTTATAACTATTAGTTGTGGGGCTGCAAATCGCACATAATGCTCTGGCATGCTTCAAAATACCGCCTATGTAATAAAGGGCTAACTGGCTCAGCCCAGCATAACCAGTCCCGGCAAATAACGGTTTGCCTTTCTTCCATAAGGACTGATGGACGTGCATTCCTGAGCCATTATCTCCAAATAATGGCTTAGGCATAAAGCTAGCCGTCTTCCCATGTTTTCGAGCTACATTCTTAACTACATATTTGAACAATAATGTCTTGTCTGCAGCATTAACCAATGAATCGAATCTAAAATCGATTTCTGCCTGTCCGGCTGTGGCAACCTCATGGTGTTGACGTTCTACCTTTACTCCGAGCTGCTCCAGCGTAAGTACCATTTCTGTCCGAATATCCTGCTGAGAATCCGATGGTGGAACCGGAAAATACCCCTCTTTATGCCGGATTTTATACCCTAGATTTGGCATTTCCTCGCGAGCACTATTCCATACAGCTTCCTCTGAATCTATCCTATGAAATGCTTCATTACTCCTGTAATCATACTGAACATTATCAAAAATAAAGAATTCAGCTTCTGGCCCAAAATATGCCACATCCGCAACCCCGGTACTCAATAAATACTTTTCCGCCTTTTGAGCAATACCTCTGGGATCCCTGCTATACGGAGCACGAGTACCAGTCTCGGCTATCGTACAAGTCAAACTCAGAGTCGGTACTGCACAAAATGGATCCATGAAAGCACTATTTGGATCCGGAATCGCTAGTATGTCGCTTGCCTCTATTCCTTTCCAGCCACGAATTGATGAACCATCAAACCCCAAACCTTCAGTAAATATATCCTCGGTTAGTTCATCAATCGGACATGAAAAATGTTGCCAGGTGCCAAATGGATCGACAAATTTTATATCGAACATTTTAGCACCATTCTTCTTTGCCATTTCTATTACTGATTTAGGTGTGTTCATATTTTTTTATTTTTTTTTCTATTTATTGAGCTAGCATACAGCTCAAAATTTTTAATACTTTGAATTTCAAATATTGTATCCTTCCTCTCCATGTTCTGATATATCCAAGCCTGTTACTTCGTCCTCTTCTGAAGCCCTTAGACCGATAAATGCCTTTACCACATTAGCCGCAATTAAGGTACCAATTATGCCAAATAATATCGTCAAACCCGCTGCTTTTATCTGCTCAACAATCAAACCAAATCCCATGTAAGCTTTTAAGTTTGTAAGTAAATTTGCATTTATTTCAGGCGCTGCAAACAAACCTGTTAAAATGGATCCTACAGTCCCCCCAACGCCATGTATTCCAAACGTGTCCAGGGCATCATCATACCCGAACCATAATTTAAGTCTATAACAACCAAAAAAGGTTACGAGCCCACCAATAGTACCCATAATCACTGCACTGCTGGGCGATACAAAGCCAGCCGCAGGAGTTATTATCACTAACCCGGCAACTACACCAGAACAAAATCCGAGCACGCTTGGCTTACCTTTTATGAAATATTCAGCAACAGGCCAAGCAAGAGCCGCAGCGGCAGCCGACAACGTTGTAGCCACAAAAGCTGACGCAGCAATCCCATCAGCCGCTAAAGAACTCCCAGCATTAAATCCATACCAGCCAAACCATAAAATCCCTGTGCCAATCAAACAAATTACCAAATTATGTGGCGGTAGCGGTTCTTTGCCATAGCCCTTTCTATGACCTACTAAAATACATAATATCAGTGCTGACCACCCAGAGGACATGTGGACAACTGTACCACCGGCAAAATCGATAGCCTTTATCTTTGCATCTGCATTCCATAAACCATTCATCATCCCGTCAGCCCCCCAAACCATATGCGCCAATGGTAAATATACCAAGCCCATCCACAATATCGTGAAGAAAATAACAGCCCAAAATTTCATTCGTTCAGCAATAGAACCAATTATTAATGCCGGTGTAATGACTGCAAACATTAATTGAAACATTGCAAATATCGACTCAGAAACCCATGGTGAATAGTCAGAGTTAGGGCCTGCACCTACCCCATGCAAAAAGATCTTACTAAAGCCTCCTATTAGTGGTGTCGATCTGGTAAAAACAAGACTATAACCGAATGCCCACCATAATAGGGTAACAAAACCAGCTATACCTAGACACTGAGCCAATACCGAGAGCACATTCTTCTGGCGAACGAGTCCACCATAAAACACAGCTAATCCCGGTAGAGTCATAAAAAATACTAAAGCCGAACATATCATCAACCATCCGTTATGAGCCGGCCCTATACTTATATTGCTCCCGACCTTAGACGCGTTATTCATGTAAGCTTCCAGATCTGCCACCCGCTTTTCTATCTTAAGTAACTCGACATTCTCATTCTGCTCAGCTAAATCACTGAATTCTATTAAGCTGCCAAATAATATTAAAACCAATAGACCGATCGTTATATTTCTCATCGATATCAATTTAATTTTATATGCAACTCACTTATCTATAAAACTTCAACTTCTTCATTAAACAGCTTTATCACCGGTCTCGCTCGTACGAATCCGCAAAGCGTTTTCTACCGGCAATACAAATACCTTTCCATCACCTATCTTTCCTGTCTTTGCACTACGCACTATTGCTTCAACTGTGGAATCTATTAAATTATCAGGAACAACGATCTCGATTTTTATTTTCGGTAAAAATTCCACTGTGTATTCACTACCTCTATAAATCTCAGTGTGTCCGCGCTGTCTGCCGAACCCCTTAACCTCTGAAACTGTCAGACCTTGAATACCGATTTCGGTTAACGCATTTCTTACGTCGTCCAGTTTAAACGGTTTTATTATTGCTTCTATTTTTTTCATTTCTTCGCTATTTGTATTTCTTCATGTATTTCTTCACAGGCGTATTAACCCTTACGGCAAAAATGTTCTGCCCATAAGATATCTGTCACACTCCCTGGCCACAGCCCTGCCTTCGTTAATAGCCCATACAACAAGGCTTTGTCCCCGCCTTGCATCCCCGGCAGCAAAAACTCCTTTGACATTTGTTAAAAACTTTCCGTACTCAGCTCTGATGTTCGAACGCTCATCCCTATCTAGACCAAGTTGATTTGGAATATTATCTTCAGGACCTAAAAATCCCATGGCTATCAGAACCAGTTGTGCAGGGATCACCCGCTCAGTTCCCGGTAGTTGCTTTGCAACGTACCTGCCGCTTGCATCTTTTACCCACTGCACTTTCACCGTATGAACAGCCTTTACATGACCATGCGCATCGCCCTCAAACTTTGTAGCTGTCGTACAATATTGCCTCGGATCAGCTCCTTGAATGGTTGCAGCCTCTTCCTGACCATAATCAACCTTCAATATCTTTTGCCACTGCGGCCAGGGATTATCAGGCTGGCGAGTTTCCGGTGGCTTAGGAAGAATCTCTAACTGAATAACACTCTTACAACCCTGTCTTAAGGCAGTTCCAACACAATCCGTCCCAGTATCACCTCCACCTATCACTACTACCTCCTTTCCATATGCCAACATGTTCTTATCTTTAACTGTGACCATAGGTCCGTTAGGCTCCAATATACTCCTGGTGTTGGCCGAGAGATAATCTACGGCAAAGTAAATACCGCTTAAATTCCTGCCTTCTATGCGTAAATCCCTTGGTTTGGTAGCTCCACAACACAATACAACTGCATCATGATCTTTTAACAGCAAGTCAACAGAATAGTTCTTCCCGACTTCCACCCCCAGTTGAAAAATAATCCCTTCTTCCTCAAGTATCTGAATCCTTCTAAGAACTTTTTTCTTGTCCAATTTCATGTTTGGGATTCCATACATCAATAAACCGCCTGGCCTATCAGCTCGCTCAAATACGGTTACATTATGTCCAGCCATATTTAGTTGAGCTGCACACGCTAGACCGGACGGGCCGGATCCTACAACAGCTACTCGTTTTCCAGTACGTGTCTTTGGCGGTTGCGGAACGACCCAGCCTTCATTAAATGCGCGATCTATTATCTCACATTCAATATCTTTAATAGCCACAGGCGGGTTGATTATCCCTAACACACAAGAACCCTCACACGGAGCAGGACACACCCTGCCAGTAAACTCCGGAAAGTTGTTCTTCATGGATAGTCTCTGGTAAGCCTCTCTCCATAAACCACGCCAGACAAGATCATTGAATTCAGGAATCAGATTGTTAATTGGGCATCCTGAGGCAACCCCGGCTATAAGCATTCCGCTATGACAAAAAGGAGTACCACAGCCCATGCACCTACCAGCTTGTGTCCTTAGACTATCTTCGTCAAACGGCAATCGGAATTCATCCCAATTCCGCACACGTTGCTGAGGTATTACCTCTTTATGAATTTCTCTTTTAAATTCTAAAAAACCACCTGGCTTTCCCATAACAATCTATCTTTAAATTTTTTAATGGTTATTCTCCACTTACTCTGACTTTTTCTCGTCTATTTTCATTAAAAGCTGCCATCACAGCATCTTCACCTGCCAAACCAATCTCGGCTGCCTTTTTCATATGGAACAGAACTCTGGCATAGTCTTTAGGCAAAACCTTAACGAAATATTTTAGATTGGTTTGCCAGTTTTTAATTATTTCATTTGCCTTCTTGCTGCCAGTATACAGTTTGTGAAGCTCTATCATTTTCCGCACCTGTTCAATTTCCGCAGCCTCCTGATTTTCAAGGCCAAAAATGTCAACCATATCTAAATTGCAACGGTCTTCAAAAGTACCATCATAATCTAGAACATATGCGATACCGCCTGTCATCCCTGCTGCAAAGTTACGCCCGGTCTTACCTATAATTATGACCCTGCCTCCAGTCATATACTCACACGCATGGTCACCTGTCCCTTCAACAACCGCATTTGCTCCGCTGTTCCTGACACAAAAACGCTCTCCAGCAATACCGTTAAAGTATGCCTCACCACTTGTTGCTCCATATAACGCTACATTGCCAATGATAATGTTTTCATGAGCTTGAAAACTTGAATTTCTTGGCGGATAAACTATCAGCTTTGCCCCAGATAAGCCCTTACCTATATAATCATTCGCATCCCCTTCTAACTCAAAGGTTATTCCCTCAGGCATGAAAGCACCAAAACTTTGACCAGCAGAGCCCTTAAACTTCAACCAGATAGTATCTTCAGGTAACCCAGATAAGCCATAACGCCTGCTTACCTCACTACCTAACATGGTACCAACGGCCCTATTGAAATTCTTTATGGGTAGTACAGCCTTTATACAACTTTTGTTCTCAAGTGCAGGCTCACATAATCGTAAAAGTATCTGCTTGTCCATTGTTTCATTTAACCCGCAGTCCTGTTGAATTACATGATACATCGGTTTACCCGATTGAACTTCAGGTCTGTAAAAAATCCTGGAGAAATCCAACCCCCGGGCCTTCCAATGGTCTATCGCATGTTTTTTCTCCAAAAGGTCAGACCTTCCTATCATTTCATCCATAGATCTAAATCCGAGCTGTGCCATTAATTCCCTGACTTCTTGTGCTATAAACCTCATAAAGTTGATGACGTATTCGGGTTTGCCTGAGAAATTTTTCCTTAATTCAGGATTTTGCGTCGCAATCCCAACAGGGCAATTGTCACTATGACAAGCTCTCATCATTATACAGCCCAAAGTCACAAGAGGCGCTGTTGCAAAACCGAACTCTTCAGCACCCAATAAGGCTCCTATCACAACATCACGACCCGTACGTAACTGGCCATCTACCTCAATTGTTATCCTGTCACGCAAGTTATTTAATACGAGAGTTTGATGCGTTTCTGCTAATCCAAGTTCCCAAGGTAACCCAGTATGCTTAATCGCTGTCAGGGGTGAAGCCCCGGTTCCACCATCATGCCCACTTATAAGTACAACATCAGCTTTTGCTTTTGCGACCCCAGCTGCTATAGTACCTACTCCTACTTCGGCAACTAGCTTGACACTTACCCTGGCTGATGGATTAGCATTTTTTAAATCAAATATCAGTTCCGCCAGGTCTTCAATCGAGTAAATATCATGGTGTGGAGGTGGAGAGATCAAACCAACTCCTGGTGTTGAGTGTCTTACTTTTGCTATCCAGGGATAAACCTTGGTCCCGGGTAACTGCCCACCCTCACCAGGCTTGGCGCCTTGAGCCATCTTTATCTGTAATTCTTTGGCGTTTATTAGGTACCAGCTAGTAACACCAAACCGACCAGACGCTACCTGCTTGATCGCGCTGTTGAGTGAGTCACCATTGGGCATCATTTCATACCTTGCTGGGTCCTCACCACCTTCACCAGTATTGCTCTTGCCACCTATACGGTTCATGGCAATAGCCAAAGTCTCATGCGCTTCTTTGCTAATAGAACCGTAGGACATTGCCCCAGTCTTAAACCTTTTGACAATTGCCTCAACGGGCTCTACTTCGTCTATTGGCACTGTATTTGATGAATATTTAAACTCGAAAAGAGACCGTAGAGTACAAAGCTTCCGAGACTTTTCGTTTATAAATGACGTGTACTCCTTAAATAACTCATAGCTACCAGTACGAGTTGCCAGCTGAAGTTTATATATCGATTCCGGATTCATTAAATGATATTCACCATCAGCCCGCCACTGGTATTGGCCTCCAGTTGGTAATGCCTTGATGTTAAACGCCTTATTCTCAAAAGCTTGATTATGCCTGATGATGGTCTCTTGCGATATTTCTTCCAATCCAATACCTTCTAAACGTGAAGGTGTCCCGGTGAAATACTTGTCGATTAATTTTTTACACAGCCCAACCGCTTCAAATATCTGCGCTCCACGGTAACTCTGGATTGTCGATATTCCCATTTTAGAAATCACCTTCAGTATGCCCTTTACAATCGCCTTGATATAATTTTTGTGAGCCGCCTCAATATCAATGTCAGTAATCAATCCATCTCTAATTATCTGGTCAATGGTCTCAAATGCCAGCCATGGATTAATAGCACTTGCACCGTAGCCAAGAAGAAGGGCAAAATGATGAACTTCTCGCGGCTCACCAGACTCAACCACAATGCTTAACTTTGTGCGCTTACCCACGCGAACTAAATAATGATGCAAAGAGGACACAGCTAATAATGCTGGAATCGGCGCGCGATCGGCATCAACCATCCGGTCTGATAGAATAATTATGTTTTTTCCAGAATCTATTGCTTTTAAAGCATCCTTGTTTAATTGATCCAATGCGTTTTCAATCCCATACCCATCTTTTCTGGGATCGAACACTATGGGTAACGTCACGCTATTTATGCCATTTGCATCTGATGCCTTTAGCTTTTCTAATTCATCGTCCGTTAGGATCGGGCATTCTAATCTTATAAATCGATAGTCTTTAGGGTCTGGTTCAATAAGATTCCCTTCACATCCTAACAATGTTTCTGTTGAGGTCACTATATACTCCCTTAAGTAGTCGATTGGCGGATTAGTAACCTGCGCAAAAAGTTCTTTGAAATAATTATAAAGCAACTGTGGCTTTTCAGATAATACCGCAAGCGGTGTGTCAGTCCCCATCGACCCTATAGGCTCTACGCCGTTTTGCACCATCGGAGCTAAAATTAATCTCTGATCTTCATATGTATAACCGAATACTTGCTGAAGTTTAAAAAGCTCACTGTTGCTTTTCCTTGATCTAACCTTTTTAACTGGCAGTTGCGATATAGAAACAACGATTTTCTTAACTAATTGATCATAGGGCTGGACCGATGCAATCCGATTTTTAATCTCATCATTGGTAATTATTCGTTTTTCTGCAAGATCTACCAGTAGCATCTTACCTGGTTGTAGTCTCCCCCTTGTAATAATATCACTTGCTGGCAAGTCTAAGACCCCTGTCTCAGACGCCATTATAACAAGACCGGAGCGGGTTACGCAGTAGCGCGCAGGCCTTAGGCCGTTCCTGTCAAGAACAGCCCCCACAATTTTACCATCACTGAACGCAATAGAGGCCGGCCCATCCCAGGGCTCCATTAAACATCGATGAAACTCATAGAAACTTCTCAGTTCTTTCGGCATCGTTTCATCATGCTGCCACGGCTCAGGTATCATCATCATCAATGCATGAGGCAAACTCCTGCCACCCAATACAAGCATTTCTAATGCATTATCAAACATGGCAGAATCACTCCCATCCTGGCATATCACAGGTAGAACTTTTTCCAAATCCTTACCAAATAGACTCGAACGGAATAATGCTTGCCGAGCATGCATCCAATTGATATTGCCACGCAAAGTGTTAATCTCTCCATTATGCGCAATATACCGATATGGATGAGCCCGCTCCCAACTCGGAAACGTATTGGTACTGAATCTGGAATGCACAACTGCCAAAGCACTCTGGATCAATGGATCAGACAGCTCAGGATAATAAACTCCCAGCTGCCCCGCCGTGAGCATTCCTTTATAAACAATTGTCCGCGACGATAAACTAACTACGTAAAAGTCCTGTACTCCACCTGTCCCGGAATACCTAACCTCATTCTCCACCCTGCGCCTAATTACAAAAAGCTTGCGCTCAAACGTGTCTTGATCCTTAATCTCTGAAGTACTCCTGATGAAAATCTGACGAACTAAAGGTTCACACTTTTTTGCTGTATCTCCTAACGGTCCATTATTGACTGGAACATTCCGCCACCCCAGAAATTCTAATCCTTCTTCTTCAACTATTTTTTCAAACTGGGATTCGCATCTGGAACAGGTATCAGGATCCTTTGGCAAAAAAACAAATCCAGTCCCATATTTACCGGGCCTGGGTAATTTAATACCAGAAAAACTACAAACTTGCTGAAGGAATAAATGCGGGACCTGAATTAAAATTCCAGCTCCATCACCAGTATTGGGTTCACTACCGCTAGCGCCTCTATGATTAAGGTTTAGGAGGATATCCAGTGCTTTATTGACAAGTTCATGAGATCTTCGGGCTTTTATATCTGCAATAAAACCTACTCCACAAGCATCATGTTCAAACTCAGAGCTATACAAACCGAGTTGCTGAGCATTGGTAATTTTGTCTGTTCTTGTTTTCATTTTATCAACATTGAAAACCTCAATTTCAATTCAAAACTAATAAAACTTTAACGCCTTCCAGTTTTTTTGCAATAAAAATATTTAATAATATGCATTAGATTTACTTATATTTTAAAAACACCGATTATTAACGAATGAGCAATAATCAATATGAGGATCTCTTGAAAAATATCTTTCATGCCATACTTGATTCCCAACAATGGGCTCTTGCTCATAATTTTTGATTGATTTAGCCCGGAAACTAAGCAACAGATTATCTCATGAAGAAATTAGTCTTAGCCTTGCTTACGATAGCATTAATACCCTTTGCTGTGCATTCTCGCGAACCAGTGCAGTTTACAGCAGCACGATCAGTTCACCTTGGTTATCCACAAACAGAATGCGACGCATTCTATCTCGAGTTGGAAGTAATCGACTCAGTACCGGGTTCATATTTTATGGCCTGCGGGTGGAACACAGGATACTTCGGAATTCAAGAGCTTGGAAATGGCTCCAAAATAGCCATCTTCTCTGTATGGGACTCTTCGCCTCAGGATAATCCAGATATTGTACCCGTTCACGAACAAACAGAATGCCTGTACAAAGCCGAAGATGTTAAAATTAATAGATTTGGCGGTGAAGGCAGTGGCGCTCAATGTCTGTTTAATTTTAATTGGCAGACTAAGTCGACCAATAAGTTCCTTGTAACTTCTCAAGTCCAATCAAATAAGACAACCTATACAGGTTTTATCTGGTTAAATGACAAAAACTCATGGAAAAAACTCGTTTCTTTCAGGACTAAAACCGGAGGTAAAAATATGCATGGGCTCTATTCATTTATTGAAGATTTCAGACGAGACAAAAAAAGTGTAAATGAGGTGAGAAGTGCCAGGTTTTTTAATATTTTTGTCAGGACTGTTGATGATGGTTGGCATTCAATTTCAAAGGCTCGATTTACAGCTTCAAACAGCGATTGGGAATCAAAGGATAATATAGATGCTATGATATTCGATAACAAATTTATTTTGATGACCGGTGGTTCTATTAAACAAAATTGTCCTATCGGGACCTGGTTAGAGATAAACAATCTAAATAAAGAACCACCTAAAGACCTACCGAATTTTTTAACTCGGCCTGTCATAACCCATTCGATGCCCTACGAAAGTAAATAAGCTCTATGGAAAAATAACATAATTCATCGTCTTATTAATCTTCACATACCAAAAATTAACTGCGTTGGATACTTAGCCTACAGCATTATCAAACCAAAAACTGTTATTACAAAAAACAAAAAAACACATATTTAACAAAATCGCTTATCTATTATTGGTTTTCAGAGTGCAAAGAAATTTTGAAAAAAAATAACTTGGGCTTCGTTCCTAATTTCAAGCATTTGGAAAATTGTCTGAATTGAAACCAGAGATTTTTGGAAAAATCCTTTGCAATTTAAAATAAAAGTCTTATATCTGAACATTGAAAAACCAGTGTGTCGTGAACAAGATTATGAGACTTGATAAATAATCAAATAGAAACCATCAAAAACTTTTTTACAATGAAAAATACCAGGACAAACAGCAAAAAGCCTATTAACCAATCGCGACGCGAATTTATAAAAAAAGGTGTCTTAATATGCTGCATCCCTACGATAATTAAGGCCTCAACTCTTGGTTTTATTGGCACAGTGCCAGCCAACAGTAGACTGAATATGGGTTGCATCGGAGTAGGCGGGCAAGGGACTCGTCAAATGGCTGGAGGCATCTGGTCACCAGGAGGCGGTTTTATTGCGCAACCTTCTATAAAAGTTGTCGCTGTTTGCGACCCAAATAAAAATAATGTTGAGCGTGCAAAAAACATTGTCGATCAACGTTATGGCAATAACGATTGCATGATATATCGTGATTTCAGAGAACTTTTAGCCAGGAAAGACATCGATGTTGTTTTAATTGCCACAGGTGAGCGATGGCATCCGTATATTAGCGTTTGCGCAGCAAAACAAGGTAAAGATATTTATTGTGAAAAACCGGTCTCCCTCACTGTTTATGAAGCACGCACTCTTTCAAACACAGTGAAACAATACGGTATTATTTTTCAAATCGGCACTCAGCAACGCTCAATGAACAATTTCAGGTTTGCCTGCGAGCTCGTGAGAAATGGATATATCGGAGACGTAAAGTATGTCGCCGCCGATGTAGCAGGCAGAGCGGCTTATTGCGACCTTCCAGGAGAACCTGTCCCGGATTGGTTAGACTGGGACCTATGGCTCGGACCTTCGCCCTGGAGACCTTACAACTCAAAAATCATATCCGATTGGATGGCTTATTCAGATTACTCTGGCGGCGATATGACCAACTGGGGTGCTCACGTCTTTGACATTGTTCAATGGGGCCTGGGGATGGATGAAAGCGGGCCGCTCGAAGTCATTCCACCAGACGGAAAGAAAATAAAATATCTCACATACATCTATCCCGGAAACATCGTGGTTGAACGCAAGTCAACCCTAGGTATGAGCAAAGGAATTATGTTCGTCGGCTCAAAAGGTGTTGTAAAAGTTAGCCGTGAGGTCTTTGAAACACAGCCAGAAAGTCTAAGATTTCAAAAAATCGCACCTAACGAAATCCATCTCCACTACAGCACGAACCATCATACCGATTTTCTCAATAGCGTAATAACAAGGACGCGCCCGGCAAGCGACGCGGAAATCGCCTGCCGTTCTATAACCGTAGCGCATATCGGTAACATTGCAGAAATTCTTGGCAGACCTTTAAAATGGGATTCCAAAGCCGAAAAATTCATAAACGACGACGAAGCAAACAAAATGCTTGCACGCCCTATGCGTGCACCCTGGGTATTATAAATTGTACCCGTTTACCTTTTTGAACTAATCTTTTTAAGATTAAAATGGTTTTGTATAAAAAACGAACAAAATATTTAAGATCTTATCATCAGACAGGATTGAGAAGCGACAAGCAAATATTTTTCGTATTGAAGTGATACAAATAAAGCCATTCTCAATTAGATATGCCAATTTCAATTTAAACCTTAATATGAATAAAAATATAATACGATTCCTCACACGATTTACAATAAGCGCATTGCTGGCATTGCAGCTTTACCTTGCAGGGCAAGGGGCAGAATCCAATGTGCCGGAAATAGAAAAGTTATTAAAGGAATCGATAAATTATAAATACGGACAAAATCGCCAGAAACTTGCAACAATAGAAGATTTAATTAGTAAAGCCACAACTCCGGAAGAACGGTTAAAAATTGAAAAGGTTTTTTCAGAGGCATTGATAAATCCGAACTCTACGATTGAGTTTAAGGAGTTTGTTTGCCGTCAACTCTGGTATCTCGGAACATCTCAGTCAGTAAGTTCCATATCAACATTGTTTACAAACGAAAACACAGTGCAATGGGCTTGTTATGCGCTGGTAAGAAATCCAAGTAAAGAAGCTGAAGAAACATTGGTAAATGCATTGAACATTACAACTCATGATCCAAAATCGCAACTTGCTGTGATAAATGCATTAGGGCAAAAACGCGCTGAATCTGCTGTCAGGCTTTTGGCAAAGTTCTGCAATGATAAAGAGCCACAAATCTCAGAAGCAGCAATCCGTGCATTAGGACAAATTGGAAATGAAGAAGCTTCAAAGATCCTGACACAACTGGTTGATTCACCAAATATGCAATTAAAAAAAGAATTACTGGAACCAGCACTTATTGAATGCGCATTACGCTTAGCAAATAACGGGAAAAAATTCATAGCACTACAAATTTACAACAAATTATTTAAATCATCTTCTGTTGCACCAATAAGACGAGCTTCACTTATTGGAATTGTGGAGAATTCCGTTCCGGAGAATGTCAGCATTATCATCAGCGTCCTGAAATCAAAAAACACCAATTTATATCCAACCGCGATTTATGCAATTAATGTTCTAAAAGACCCAATTTCTTTGCAAAGCATTATCAAATCGATACCGGACTTCTCACCAACAATACTACCAGATGTAATTAATATACTTAGCGAAAGAAAACCTAAAAATCTCTTGCCTGTCGTCAAGAATATGATTTCTGATTCGAACCAAAGAACTCGCCTTGCGTGTATAAAAGCTATCGGCCGAATTGGCGATAGTTCATCTGTGCAAACCCTCGTTAAACTCATTTCCCAAAATATACAACCAGAAAAAGACTTGGCAGTCGAAAGCCTGAAAAAACTGCCAGATGAAAAATGCAATAACGAGATTTTAAAATATTTAAAAAGCTCAGATTATTCAACCACGATTGAACTCATTAATATTGTCTTAGAAAGAAACATTAAAGATGCAGTAAATGAACTTTTGCAAATTTGCCAGACGGCTAAAGATGAAAAACTTCAGTCGGTTGCATTTAAAGCGATTGCACAACTTGGTGAACCTTCAAATATCAAGGAAATATTGTCTATTATCACAAGTTCAAAAGATATAATTGCGCTAAGAGAAGCCGAATCTGCAGCCATTGAACTTGCAAGCAAAATTGAGGCAAAAAATAATCGTTCAAAACCAATCTTAGATGAATGGAAAAATGCAAGGTCTGAAAATGCTCAAACCTCTTTACTACGAATTCTAGGCGGTATTGCTGATTCACAATCCTTGCAATTTCTTGGAAAGATTGCCCTTTCTGAAAATCAATCAAAACTACAAGATTTAGCCATTCGAGAACTCGCAGATTGGCAAGACACTTCTGCCATCCCTATACTTGAAACAATTTACCAAAGTAATCCAAATGAAATATATAAAAGTCTCGCATTTAAAGGGTATATAAGACTGCTTTCTTCAATGGATTTAGATCCGGTCAACCTTAGCGAAACGGTAAAATGTTTCGAACGAGCGTCCAGGTACGCTAAAAATCCCGAAGAAAAAAAATTAATTCTTTCTGGGTTACCAACAGCACCTGATATCAAAACCTTAGCAATTGCATTAGAAATGCTAAATGATAATTCAGTTAAATTAGAAGCGGCAAACGCAGTTCTGCAGATTTCATTATCAATTTCTGGAGCTTATCCTGAGGAAGCAATAGATGCAATAAAAAGAGTCATCTCATTTGTTGATAATGAATCATTGAAAAATCAAGCTAACATAACTCTGAAACAAATTAATGAGTTATTCAAATATATAACAGTTTGGGAGGTAAACGGACCATATTTCAAAGAAGGTTATAATTATGATGTTCTGTTCAACGTTGCGTTCCCCCCAGAGCAAGATCCAGCAAAGGTAAACTGGAAAATAGCACGGGCAGGAACAGATCCAAAGCAACCTTATATAATAGACTTGTTAAATATCTTCGACGGTGAACAAAGGGTAGCATACGCGAGGACTTTTATTTACTCACCTACCGATCAGGAAGCCAGATTAGAATTGGGAAGCGACGATGGTATAAAGGCTTGGTTAAATTCCAAATTAGTCCATGAAAACAATGTAGCCAGACCAATAACACCGAATTCTGATAAAGTTAATCTGATGTTGCAAAAAGGATGGAATTCATTGATGCTGAAAATCACACAAAACAATCTTGGGTGGGCATTTAGCGCAAGATTGGTCAAACCCGATGGAACAACGTTAGAAAATGTTAAATATTCTACAAAGCCAGACTAATTTCTCTTAGATTTTTATTTTTAACGGAAGTTCCATTGAATTTTGAGTGCGAAATTGGGGTTGAGCCTTACTTTGCATATTTGTGCAACAATTTTTCTGTTGCTTTTAACTCCATCGATTGAACAGGGGCTAGCTCCTCTTCATTCGCGCCTCGATCCCTTTCCCAATCCCATAACGATTCCATGTCCATATACCTCTTGCCAGTCATCCAGTCCACCATTCCCTGGCTATCGCACATACAACCGTTTGCAACACACAGGACTGGGAAATATCCTTACCACCCGCCCTCGACGATTAAACTCCTGATAACTGCTACATCTATAATTTGACCCTCAACTTGACATTTATCATTTTCGTCTATGTTTGCTCTTTCTTTGCCATAACCGATTACTCTTCATTTTTCATTTTCTATATTCAATCTATTTACATCTTCTCGGCCGGGCTTTATTCAATTTTACAGAAATTATGTTACACACCCCGGCTGTCAGGTCCGATCGGAATCTTTGTGTTTTGACCTGAACCTCTGGTGGGTGACCATTTTCAGTAGCTGTTCATAAGAACTGACCCGTTCAAGCCATTGCGCTTAGCCCAGAAACAAGCGCCGCAAGTTCTACCACATTCACCACAGCCTTGACTCCCTTCAGTTCCTGGCTTCCATTAACGGCCGCAAGGTCAAGACAGAGATCGGCCTGTTCAATGATTTTAACGCCTGGGAAAGGCACCGCTGGTGGTTCATCTTAAGCGAGCTGGCCTGTTGGGCCTGAAAAAACCCAGGCTCCCCATCGTACCCCTAAACCCGGACCAGCTTTGGAAATACGATCTCCTAACTACCAACTACTACAGTGGCAGGCATCTTGAACTACCGACCAAACTCGCCGCCGTAGTCCATCCGGCGGCCACAGAAGCTAAATGATCATCCTCCTCGTCATAACGGTGACCGTGATAACGGCTCTTTGCGTCTGGCGGCTTAGATGCACGATCCTATCGACGCCGCGTCGAGAATGTCGTTTACCGTCACACACCTCCAACTGCATTTTGGCATCTCGACAAGAAGCGCTTGCTGGCATTTGCGACTCAGAGTCAGGTCAGGTTCTTTCCCGCTCAGCAAGGTCACCGCCCACTGCTATGGTACCGCTAAAAATCATGTCTTCCAGGGTCGCCCAAACCAGCACCAACCACCGCCCCTTCGGCCCGGGACCAGAGGCCAGGGCGGAAAACAAACAAGATTTAGTGGTGACTCCTGCGAACCTCCCATCTCAATACAATGTAGGCGGTCACCAGAATGATTCGTAGAAATTTTCCGGCAAGAAGCAGACTCCCACTGCGAGAATGTGAAAACCAATTAATATCAAGAGGACGAGGGTCCGATGTTTTTCTTCCCAAAATAATCCAGGAACAAGAGAATACAGCGGTAATTGTAGAAAGGTGACGACGTCCAGTACCCACGTGTGGTTCCAAAATAAGGCGATCCGATAAAGAAAATAAGACCAAGGGAAACAGATTGTAAACGGCAGTTGGCTCCCATGAACTCCAGCGTTAGCTGCAAGAAACCACGCTATTCCCCACAAGGCGACTCCAGATAAAAGCCCGCAAAAGAGAAATAACATCATTCGGCTTGTGCGCCCCATCATAGCTACCCCTATCGCTCGCAAATGCACCGACATGATGCCAACCAGTCTTTGAGCATTCTCCGAAAACGCCGCGCAACGTAAGCCTCGGCTTGTCCAAACCGCCGAGAACTGACAGAAATCGGTTCAGTCCAATTGTCTTTGTGCCCGCCGGGGTAACTGGAAGGCCAGAAATCTGTGAAACTGCTTGGTGATCCGGTGATGGGATCCACAAATCCCTGTAACGTATGAACTCCGTGGTCATAGTAATCCTGCCAGCTATGGCTAAGCCGCCTCAGCGCTTTCAAACGCTCCCAACACTCTGGGATATAATTGAAACTCACTTCTTCATTTTGAAGGTATTGCTCATAAGCATTCCGAGCCTCAGTCCTTCGTTGTTGCACCTCTTGGGCGGTTTCAGTGGCAAACCCCGTGCGGTTAAAGTGCCGAGACAAATCATCTGCGGCGGAATCACGATCTTGACTCACGTTAGCGGCCACCAGAGTCTCTGTGATCTTCTTCTTACACTTACTGCTGAGCGGTGGTGTCAAGGCTGCCAAGGCAGTGTTCAAGGAGTTTCTTGTCAGTGTATCGTGCTTGCCCCCGTTCGGCCAACTCGTCCATAGTCCAAAGGCATCAATAAGGTTGACCGGGTTGTTTCCGAGCATGCCATATAGGTTCAGACCGCCGTGTTCCCCGATGGGGTCATGCAATGGCCAGCGGCCGGTGCTGGGATTGTAAATGCGGTACTCATAGAGCACAAAGTCCATCGTATTGTCAATGCGCTTGGTGGAGAAACGGAAGGGATTCAGGGTGGCTGCTGGACCGGAGACGCGGATGGGCTCGCCAAAGGGGCCATACTCGTAGCGGGCGGTGACGTCGCCGGTTGTGGAACAGACCAATGATACAATGTTACCATTGCCGTCATAGCAAGTAAAATGAGTACCAGATGCGGGACCGGATGCAGTGTGTAATGTTACCCATGCAAGGCCACCAACGCCACCGGCGCCAGATAGAGAAGCACTAAGGTCAAGACCCCATGCGTAGCTCCTGACCAATGTGTTGTTTGTTCCATTCAGCTCAACTATATGCCGGCCAAATAACATTGGGTCACTCACAAATTTCAAGTTCTCTACCACAAACCAAGCGTTGTTTGTCCAAATCGATGTTACTTGCTGTATCCTACGCCCAAGAGCATCATATGTCCACTCAATTCTACGCCATGAACTCGAAGGCGTATCCGGCCGACTCTCAACCTTTATCAGTCTGTTCTCTGCGTCCCACGTGTAATTCCAGCGACCATCACTGGTCATGTTACCATCAAGATCATAGCTGAATACCTCAGGTGTCCTAGCCACAAAGACGTTACCTGTTACAGTCGTTAACCCAGTCGCCGTAACCGCCACCGGTTGCCATACGGATCCAGTCGTATTGTTCATACTCAGTTCCTTCCAAAAATATTCTCCCTTGCGATTCGCTATTTGACTGTTTACATACACCAAATTAGTTGCAAAAGCAACTCCTAATATATCAACGTACCCGGGCACCGTACGCTGACTGTACTGGTTCAGCAGGTTGGCCGTGTAAAGGCTTTCACGCAGGTTCCAGCCGTTACCATCACCGCCACGTCGTGACACCTTGCGATTGCCTATGTCATCAAACCCGTACTCAAACTGTTACCCAGCCACAGAGGTTTCATATGCCCAGAATTTCTTACCCGTAATCACCTAGCTCATTAAGTCGTATTCGTAAAGACAATAATCAAGGCTCGCGGAAATCGCCCCTCAGACCAAAGAAATCGAAGTCAGCCGATTCAATAAATCGTATCTCTAAGTTGTCGTCATGCACTCGTTGCTGCCTTGCATGTACAATAACATTTCCGCTTCTACTCATTCAAAATAAATCCGCCACACCCAACTGCCCAGCCGCGGCGCTCCCGCTTCCAGGGGCGCCGCTCCGCGTCCCTGTTAACAACGTTGGGAACGGTATCAGGTCGCTAGATTCCTTACACCACTTGTGCGAGAAAGTCGGCTCACAACGTCGGCATTCCACCTCCGCCCGAAGAGGATCGCGAAACGACAAACGCTTTTATTTCAATTATGTTAGTTGGCGCATTGTGGGAGATGCACCACGCTATCCACGATTCCCTGTTGGTAGAGATGATGGCGTAACATGTCGGATAACGTTTGCCTTTGTCCAACACAAACCAGAACTCATTTGTCATAATTGTGCCGTCAGAAGTGCTGTAAAAGCCATCCATGTATTTCCAGTAAGCGTTTCCCGAGATGAATCTGGTGGTCGTTTGCAAGGCCCGCACATCAGGAATGACCACTTCAGATCCTTTGTCCCGTGAAATCTCTATTGCATAACGGTCATTATCCCCGTCCGGCCATCGAACCAATTTGAACTCCTCGTTTCTCAAGCTGCCGCGGCCATCCGCAAATCCCAAAACCAGGACTCCCAAAGAAGTGCAAACAATTGTTCTTATTCGCATAACTCAGTGGCTTCTCAATTGGATTTTGGTTTCGCATTTGCCTTTCGACGTGTCTCGACAATCCTTGTCGGCCTTTTCTAACTCTTTACTGTCTATCTCGCATTTCGCGTTTTCCCAAACCCATTTGCCGTCCTCGTCTTTCTCTTGCTGGCCTGTCCACTTGTTGATTTTCATCCTAGAAAACACACGACCGTAAACCCACTCCTCTTTTCCTTTCCATAAAGGACTGAAATTTCCGAACGCACAACAACACTTCATTGTGCATTTGTATTTCATTCTGCAAGGGACGTTCGGAGCTTCGTCACCCGACATCGGAAGCCATCGCGTGCCGATTGGGAATGGGCCAATTTCACCGTCCTCTGCTTGCCCGCCTTCCCCAGGTACTATCACTATAATCTTGATTGAAACACTAGTCAGAGCTTCGGCGTATCCGCTATTCACGTTTGCCATGGCTTTTCCACATGGCTGCGCTGAGAAGGGCATTTCGAGATTTCCGCTCGGACTGTTGTGATCTGATAAACTAAGTCGATCAAATCGGCTGATTAAGTTGTTCCGAGCAAAGCCATACAGATTTCGTCCTCCAAGTTCTTCGATGGGATCTTTGCTTCCCCATCTACCAAGTGAAGCGACGTGAATTCGCATTTCATACAGCACAAAGTTCGTCGTATTATCGGTGCGCCTGGTCGAGAAACGGAAGGGGTTCAGGGTGGCAGCAGGACCAGAGACGCGGATTGGCTCGACGAAGGGGCCGTATTCGTAATGGGCATGGGGCATGGAGCTTGGAGCATGGACCAGAGCTGCCACGTTGCCGTTACCGTCATACGCCGCAAAATAGGTGGAGCTTAAAGCTGGGAGCTGGAAGCTGGTCATCATTACCGGACCTCCGACCCACCCGCGCCATCCATCGTGCCCAAAAGGTCAAGTCCCCAGACGTAGGCGCGGACAATGGTATTGTCGATCCCGCTCAGCTCGGCAATGTGCCGGCCAAAGAGCAGCGGGTCGCTGATTAATTTGAGGTCTTCCGTCACTTGCCAGGTGCCGGAGCTGCCAGCCGTCGTGATCTGACGGATGCGAAGCCCAAGGGCGTCGTATTGCCATTGCACCGTCCGCCAAGACTCTTGCGGTGTGTCAGTTCGACGCTGCACACGAATCAACCGATTCTGAGCGTCCCAACGATACTCCCAACGTCCAACCTGCGTCAAGTTGCCCCCGGCGTGGGATTGACCCGTGGGAATATGTGCGCGTTGTGCTCAACCGATTGCCTGGCATGAAACAAACCGAGTTGTGGAGTCTGCCGCCGCGCTGCTGGAAACCGAGCGACAAGCCCACAAATTGAACCGACTTTCTGGCATTCCTTCTGCCATTGCGGCCTTGCACCCCACCGGACGGTTACGTTTCTAGGAAAGCCTCTGTTCCACCTTGTCACCGACGCAGACGTCAGAACGGCGCGTAACCCAGAACCGTCCACAAAATTACAAAAAATAGCAGAGGTGAGGAAAACAACAACGTCAGCGCTAGGACGCTTTTGAGTAACCCTCTGTCGCACCAACGCAGTCTCACTGCCACTGCGCCGGAGAAAACGACTGCAAAACTCCACGTGGCCAGCGTTAACGCCACATTCACTCCCAGGGAGAAGCCGAGCTTCTCGTAGAGTTGGCATGAAAACCAGAGAACGCCGCCACCCACGCATGCAATAAGCAGAACAAGCGGCACTAATGACTCGCTGTCGTTGGGTTCGTTACGGCCGTTCATTATGGGATACCCAATAAACCATCTCACCGCATCAAAATGGTCGCGTATCCGGCTTTAGATTGCCATACTTGTCGAAGTATTTCTCCTCGCACTCTTTGGCGACTTTGCAGTCGCAGGAGTCTGGCTGTTTTGGACCGGGAGTTCGTGTCTCCGGCTCACAAGCGGAAACGCAGTCTTTTCCGGAAAGCCCGGCCCAAATTCCAACGATGTCGGCCTTGATGTCCGATTCGTAATCGCGTTTGTAAGCATCCACATCCCCGCACCACTTCCAGCACAGCTCCTCTTTCATCGTGCAGAATTCGTACTCAATGTTGGCCGCCATCAGGTGCTGATAGATTTCCTCATCGGTCTTGCCAGGAAACTGATAGTACTTCGCCATGAAGCAGTTAGCCAAACAATGAAGGGCGTTATGGCCGTTGCTTTTGGGGTTGTAGCTTGGGTAGAACAATTTCAACAAAACGAAGGCGTCAGTGATTGCGCTCCCCGCGCAGTTTATTGGCCCAGCGTGCCCCAACTCCACTTGCAACGCCCACTTGATAGCACAAGCAACCCCAAGGCCATCTACATCATGCCGATTGACTGGATTGTTACCCACGAAGGCGTATGTGTGATGTCCTGCTTTAAGCCGTTTTCTCAAGAAGGTTCGCCTGAACCCAAGCTCTTTGACCGGGTCATGCGATAGCCACTGGCCCAGGGTGAGGCTGTAGGCGCGGTATTCGTAGAGGACCAGGTCGGTGGTGGGGTCGATGCGCTTGGTCGAGAAACGGAAGGGGTTCAGGGCGGCGGCGGGGCCGGAAACGCGCACCGGTTCCCCAAATGGACCATACTCATAACGGGCGGTTTCGGTGCCGGTAGTTGCACTTACTAGGCCAACCACGTTCCCGTTTCCGTCGTATGCCGCAAAATGCGTGCCGGCAGCAGCACCAGAGGCAGTGTGTAACGTCACCCATGCAAGACCACCAACGCCACCATCGCCGTCCATCGTTCCAGAAAGATCCAAACCCCAGACGTAGCTCCGCACAAGTGTGTTGTTCGTGCCGTTTAGCTCTACTATGTGCCGACCAAATAACATTGGGTCACTCACAAATTTCAAGTTCTCTACCACAAACCACGCGTTGTTCGTCCAAATCGATGTTACTTGCTGTATCCTACGCCCAAAAGCATCATATGTCCACTCAATTCTACGCCATGAACTCGAAGGCGTATCCGAGCGGCTCTCAACCTTTATCAACCGGTTCTCAGCATCCCATGTGTAGTTCCATCGACCATCACTGGTCATGTTACCATCAAGATCATAGCTGAATACCTCCGGTGTCTTAGCCACAAAGACGTTACCTGTCACAGTCGTTAACCCAGTCGCTGTAACTGCCACCGGTTGCCATACGGATCCAGTCGTATTGTTCATACTCAGCTCCTTCCAAAAATATTCTCCCTTGCGATTCGCTATTTGACTGTTTACATACACCAAATTAGTTGCAAAAGCAACTCCTAATATATCAAAGTACCCGGGCACCGTACGCTGACTGTACTAGTTCAGCAGGTTGGCCGTGTAAAGGCTCTCACGCAGGTTCCAGCCGTTGCCATCTCCGCCACGTCGTGACACCTTGCGATTACCTATGTCATCAAACCCATACTCAAACTGTTGACCGGCCACTGGCGTTCCATCTGGCCAGTATTTGCTACCTGCAATAACCTGGCCAAGGGTGTCATATTGGTAGAGCCAGGAGGACGAATCGGACTCGGTCCGCCCGATCCGCTGATTGGCGGCGTTGTATTGGTAATTGAACCAAACCGCCGCGGCATAGAGCGGCCTAAATTCCTATTCACCGTTTGTGCGGGACAGGGCTCTTTGGGTTATGGGATGGAGAAATGATTTGTTACGATTCCAGTTCGCAACAGAGCTTTTCTTAACCCCGCCGAGCTTACTTTCTCGACGTGGCCATCGCTGAAAAGAAGATTCCCTTTGATGCCATGCAGTCCCACGCTTTTAACCCACTTCGGTGGTGCAGACAGAACCGATTCCAACACAACCCCGGACATTTGCGTGATGTTCCGGTCGCCTGCCACAATTGATGTCGGTAAAGCCGGATTGCTGTCTATGCCAATGAAGTAGGAGATGTTGGAGTTCGCCATGCTCAACCAATTCGGCGCTGGCTGCCGCACATCTTGAGGACAGACAACGACAACCGTGACGTAAATATCGTTCGAGAGAACCTGCAAATGACGGAATGTCTGCTCACCCATTGCGCCGAACTCAAGAGTGCCGCCACTGTTTGTTGAAACCGCCCATGGATAACCACCATAACTTTGACTGAACAATTGAGCAGCAACTCCCATTTGTTTGAGATTCACGGTGCAGGTTAGCCGAGAGCTGACCTGCCTCGGCGATCTCAAGCATGCAAACAACAGTTCTGCCAGAATACAACAAACAAGCAACACAACCAAAAGCTCTATCTTCGTAAAGCCGCACGATTTTGGACTGTTCCTTTGAATGGTCATGTTGATGTTTACGCAATGAACAGGCTTTAAAAATCCACTTCGTTTACAGTGGCACATTGGGCCATTCTGGTGCGTTTGTCGGCGGTGGCCTGTCAATGATCAAGTCTAGATACTCATACTTGGGCGTCCAATGCGGGATCGGCTTGGAGCAATCCCCTTCCGCAAAACTCGGATCAACTGATCCTGAATATGGATAATTTCCAGCAAAAACGCTGTAGTCTTCACCGGGCGAAGCGTGATGCCAATAGTCAAAGACAATCTTCTGCGGTTTCCCGGATTTGGGATGCGACACACACACGACGACGTTCAAGTCGTGTGACACCCAACCACCAAACGGCTCAAACTTATATGGCCCGCGACGGTTTTCCACATAGCATGTCCAGCATGGTGGGATTGGCTTCATGAACTTGCCAACATTCCAAGCCACATTCAAACATGACCATGAGCCTTCTTCCGGCATAATCAAAGGACGGTGCGGGTCGAGATAGCTCTCTGCTGCTGCATATCTGCCAACAAGGATTCTCCGAGTCCGGTCAATCATGTTTGCATCGCAGCAACAATTCTCGTATAGGCCAAACACGTCGAATATCGAGATGGGATTATTGCCCACAAAGTGATAGAGGTTTGCACCGTCACCTTGCAGGGACGGTCGCCCACGCCGAAGAAGTTCAAAGCCCAATTCACCCAACGGGTCTCTGTTTGGCCACCGGCCCGTGCTTGACTGATAGACCCGGTATTCGTAGAGGACCAGGTCCGTCGTGTTGTCCGTGCGCTTGGTCGAGAAACGGAAAGGGTTCAGGGCAGCTGCAGAGCCGGTCACGCGGATCGGCTCACCTAATGGCCCGAATTCATAGCAAGCGGTTTCAGTATCAGTGGTGGCACTGACTAATGATACAATGTTACCATTGCCGTCATAACATGTAAAATGAGTCCCAGATGCGGGACCAGTTGCAGTGTGTAACGTCACCCATGCAAGGCCACCCACGCCACCAGCACTGTCCA
>Ga0315298_1000318_pt1 | contig 95120 bp, 63 predicted proteins | sample WHS_1_MG_FD_203077 | JGI IMG/M metagenome (GOLD analysis project Ga0315298, IMG submission 203077) | Extremophilic microbial mat communities from Washburn Hot Springs, YNP, Wyoming, USA - WHS_1_MG | ecosystem: Environmental > Aquatic > Thermal springs > Hot (42-90C) | place: USA: Wyoming...
CTTGCCATCCTCGTGAACCTGCTCGCCCACGACATACACGCCGGGAGGAATGATCAGCCGCCCGCCGCCAGCTTGCTGAATCTTTTCGGCGGCAGCGCGAAAAGCGGCGCTATCATTGTGCCGGCCATCACCGAGCGCGCCAAGCTGTTTGACATCCAGTGTCGGCCCTGTAACACGAATCTCATTCAAAACAGGCTGAAGCGCCGTCGCCGAAACGCCATTCAATCCAGCCGCCACGCCAATTATGACCTGGACAAGCGCCACTGCCATCCGGCGGCGCACAAAGCGCACTTCCTGGACCGACTCAACCCATCTCTTTGAGCCTTCACAAGGTGCCGTCAATTGCCTTCGGGCTGTGTTCATTTTCAAGCGATTCTAAGCCCGCAGCCAATCATGTCAAAGCCCCATGCAATCTATTCCCGCCGATGCACAAAACGCGCCTTCACAATGCCAGCCACAACACTCTAAGCCTTTGAAAGAAAGACAAGCAAACTTTGGAAAGATTTTGAAGACGCCAAAAATTTTGGTGCGCATAGCAGGACTTGAACCTGCACGGGTTTCCCCACTACCACCTCAAAGTAGCGTGTCTGCCAATTCCACCATATGCGCACCCAAGGCCAAATCAAATAGAGCAAAAATGGCCGGCCTGTGCAAGTCGAAAAATGTCTCCATCAAAAAGCATATTGTCTTGCTGGCTGTGGATTACTGAGCCGGCCTGGAAGCGGCTTCAAGCCATGTTTTCACCGCCGCGCCCGTGGCGTCGTGCAAGACAAACTTTTTAATGACAATTTCCCCCGGGGCACTGCCGGGGTCGAGGCGCAGGGCGGTGATGTTTTCGACGGGCAGTTTGATTTCGTAATCGTGCTGCCGGCCATCATGCTCAATATCGAACGAAACGGAACGCTCAAGCCGATAGCCTGGATTGGCCTTGTTTGCGTAATAGATTACGCCTTTGCCTTTGCCATTGCTGCTGAGCCGGAGTTTCACTGTGAAGGGGCCTTTTGCATTTGGAGGCAGGTCGCGCGTGCTTATCCATGGATCGCCGCCGGTGGACTTGATTCGGAGTTCGCCCTCTGCGACTTGCAGTTGGGTGTCTCTACTGCCCTGCCACGTGGAGGCGCCGCCGGCGGGCTTTGCGTTTTCAGAATCAGCCCTGCCTCTGACCGTTTGTTTTCCTTCCAGTTCGGGATGGTATTGCGCCGGATCAAAGGCCGGGTTGGGAACCGGCACCACGGCCCTGGTATCAGAAAGGAATTTTTCAATGAGCGCATCGAGTTCGCGCACCAGTTCGGGTCTCTGTGCGGCGAGATTGTTTTTTTCGCCGAGATCATCGCGCAGGTTGAACAGCAGATAACGGTGTGCGCCGTTGTCGCCGCCGTGGAAGATGCGGATGAGTTTCCAATCGTCCTTGCGATGGACTGAGACTGATGGCGGCAGCCAGTCGGGCACGCCGGGGTCGTGCGGGAAGAATTGGAAGACGGCCTCGCGCTCCAGCGTTCCTCCTTTGAGAGCGGGCATGATGCTGACGCCGTCAAACCTCTGGCCGGGCGCGGGCTTCAGACCGAGGCCGTCGAGAAGTGTGGGGTAAAAATCCTCGCTCTGGATCAAGGCATCGCTTCGTCCGCCGGGCTGGGTGACGCCGGGCCATGCGATGACGCACGGGACGCGCGTTCCGCCCTCAAACATCGTGGCCTTGCCGCCACGCAACGGGGCGTTGCTTGTGGGGGTGGTTCCATCCACTTCGTTATACATGTTGCCGCCATTGTCGGAGGTGAAGATGATTATGGTGCGTTCAGTCAGCTTCAACCGGTCAAGGGCGTCTAGCAATGTGCCTATTGCGTCGTCGAATGATTCGACCATGGCGGCGTAAGTCGGGCTGCGCTGCGGATCAGAAGGGTCCACGCGGGCGCGATACTTCTCGATGAGCGCCTTCTTGGCATCGAAAGGCGCATGCACGCTGAATTGCCAATAGTTGAGGAAAAACGGGCGGTCTTTGTTCTTTTCCATCCACGCCACGGCTTCGGCGGCCATGCGATCTTCGATGTGTTCGCCGGGGAACCTTTCCTTGAAGTTCGGAAATTTCCATGGCGCAACGTAACTGCCGGCCGGACCCGGTCCGGGCCAGTGTGGTATGTCCACGTCAAAACCGTGTTGAAGCGGCGAATACGGTTCCGGCCCAAGATGCCACTTGCCGAAATGTCCGGTAACGTAGCCGGCGGCCTTCAGCGTTTTGGCAAGTGTGGGATAATCGGTTTTCAGACGTGTCACCGAGACCGGCGAAATGGTTTTTTTGGCCGGTGGCGCGCTTTTGCTGAGTGCGGCTTCGAGAATTGCTTTCGGCTCATGGCAGCCAGGAGTGGTGATGCCGGTGCGCGCCGGACTCAGGCCGGTCATGATTGCGGAGCGGGTGGGCGAGCAAAGCGGGCTTGCCGAGTAAGCCCGCCTGAAGGTTACGCCGCGTTTGGCAAGCCGCTCGATGTTAGGCGTCCGGTAAAACTTTGTAGTGCCGAACAGAGTTGTGTCCGACCAGCCGAGGTCATCGGCCAGGATGAAGACGATGTTGGGCAGTGATGCACCATGGGCCGGCGCCAGGGAGCTGCACGACGCGAGCGCAATGCAAAAATATCTGATGAAACTTTTGTTCAATTTTAGCTCCTTCCACGCATTGATTCCGATTAGTTGCTAATAATCCGCCCCGGTGAGACTGCGCAGGACGGATTTCTGCCAGTCGCGAAGGCGGTTTTGCAGTTTACCGGCTATATCCGGTTTCTGGCCAAACAGATTGGTTTTCTCAGCCGGGTCTGTCTTCAGGTCGAACAACTCGATTCGCGGCCCGCCGGTTTTCTGTTCGTGTATGACGAGCTTGTAATCGCCGTCAATGATCGCGCGCGGGCCGAGATAATCTTCATCGCGGATAACCGGGTGCCGGTAGTTGAGAAAATCGCGCGTAGCCTTGCCTCCCAAAAGTTTGGCCATTGGCGTGGTGCCGCTTTGCAATTCCGGGGCAATCCACGGCTGCTGTCCGGCTTTGTAGGCAGCCGCGGCGTTGAATTGCCAGAAGCATAGCGGGGCAGGGCGCTCCTCAAGTTTCCCGTCCAACACAGGCGTCAGGTCCATGCCGTCAAGCGGGCGTTTTGGCAGAGGCTGGCCTGTAAGCGCGCAAAGGGTTGGGAGCAAATCGCTGGTGCAGGCGCGGAAACCGGTGTGGCGCGGCTTTGGAATGCGCGCCGGCCATTCGATCAATCCGGGCACAAGCGTGCCGCCTTCATAGACCTGGCCTTTCATGCCGCGATGCGGGAAACCAAGCGCTGCATCTCCGGAAGTCCCGTTGTCGCCGCAGTAAAACAGCAGCGTATCGTCGCGCAGGCCGTTTGTGGCGAGATATTTCCGCATCTGGCCGATGGCGCGGTCCATCGCGGTAATTTCGGCGTAGCGTTCGCGCAGGACTTCGCCCTGCGGACGCGTCACGCCCCTGCCGGTTTCATTCGAGGTGACCCTTACCGGCTTTTTGTACTTCGCGGGCAGATCATCGTAAAGCGCGAGGTCAGCAGGCAGGCCGCTGTAGGGTTCGTGGGGCGAGCCGAACCAGATCAGAACCAAAAATGGCTGGTTGTCATGCCTTGCCTTTTCGATGAAACGGATTGCCTCCCGCACCAGAACCTCGGAGCTTTCACCGGGGAAAACCTCAGGCGGACCGCCGTTGCGCGACAGAGGCGGGTTCAACTCAAAGAAGTTGTCGTGGGAGAGCCACTCGTGGAACCCCATCGCGCCGGGGCTGGTGGGCGACTCTTTCTTGACCGGCCCGACGTGCCATTTACCGAAGTGCCCGCACCGGTAACCGGCTTTTGAAAGGATGTGCGCGATGGAGATTTCCTCGGGCCGCAGCGACCAGCCGGGGTCAAAGGTGCCCATGCGGTTCGGGTGGCGTCCGGTCAGAAAACTTGCGCGCGTTGGCGAGCAGGTCGGATGCGCCGCGTAAAAACAGTCAAAGCGCAGCCCGGTGGCGGCCATCTCGTCGAGCACGGGTGTTTTGACATGCGGATGTTTGTTGTAGCCGGTCTCCTCCCAGCCGTGGTCGTCGCCCATCATCAATATGAAATTGGGCCGGGGCGCGGCAAAACCACAAGTCAACACACCAAACAGAGAAACAACCAGGAGGAGCGGCTTCATAATATGGATAGTTATTTTTTCCTGCCGGCTTTGTTTTTACCAGACGCGGCTGTGGCTTCCGGCAACGGCGGCAAATTATCATTCGGTTGATTCCACAACCGCCAGGGGTCATCCAGGCGGCGCATTTCCGAGAGCAGCAACGCCTGCATCTCTTTCAACTTGTCGGCATACCGTGGGTCGCCAGCGAGGTTGACCTGATTTTTCGCCGGAGTATTGCCAGTGAGCGCGATGATTTTTGGATCATGATGCTCCGCCAGCAATTCGTCCGGGTTTTCCTTAAGATTGAAAAGCTGCGTTTCGTGAACTTGTCCGCCATAAACGTCGTACTGGATAAGTTTCCAATCGCCTTTTCTCACGGAACGGATGCCGGGCCTGGAGCCACCACTATAGACGCCGAAAAGTGTGTCCCGGATGGAATCTTTCCTGCCTTCAAGAACCGGCTTGAAGCTGATGCCCTCATTGGTCTCCGGAGCGGGAATGCCGGCAATGTCACAAAAAGTTGCAAGGACATCGAACAGGTAAATGTTGCCCTGTACGCGGGAACCAGCTTTTACGCCGGGGCCTTTGGCGATGAACGGCACGCGCCATGAGTGCTCGTAAAGATTTTGTTTGCCCATCAAACCATGCCTGCCGATGGCAACACCGTTGTCCGAAGCATAAAAAATCCAGGTATTGTCCAATTCGCCCATAGCTTTGAGCCGGTCAAGGACACGCCCGATCTGGATGTCAATGTTTTCAACGCATGCAAACTCGCGGCCCAGCTCGTTGCGAATGGTGGCCTCATCGCGGTTTTTCCATACACCGCTGACGGAGACCTCGTCGCGGACATTGTCATCGCCATGTCGAAATGGATGGGCGGGCAGGTAATTGGGGGGCAATTTTGGCTGCAGCGGGTTTAGCAATGGACGCGTTGAACGGTCTGCATGATTGACCGCGCCATATTTTGCCAGCAATTCCGGCTTCCCGTCGCGGGTGTCGTGCGGGTGTGAAAATCCGAGGTAAATCAGAAACGGACGCGTGTCCTTCGAGGCTTCGCGTTGTTTAAGGTAATTTAACACCTGCTCGGCATGCCATGCGCTGCCGGTCTGGTCATCGGGGCCGCGCTTGGTTGCGTCATGACGTTCCTGGAACAATTTGTTGGCCGCTTCGTAGCTGTTCCCGATTTTGCAAGTGCGCATCGTGGCGTATCCGGCCCGGTTGAAAACCGCCGGAATGGTCTGCTGTTCCAAATTCGGCGGGCACTTTCCTCGCGCCATGGCTGCCGGCAAGATTGGCAGATGCCAGACGGTGCGCCCGCTCATGATCATGTGGCGGGACGGCGTGCACACGGCGCCGACAAATGATCCCATGATGTACGCATTGTCAAAAACCATTCCTTCTGCAGCCAGCCGGTCTATGTTCGGCGTTTGCAGAGTCGAGGCCGGATTGTAAATCTTAAGGTCAAACGGCGACTGGTCATCCGTTAGGATAAAAAGGATGTTTGGACGGCTGGCGGCTTGTGCGAGGCCGCAAAAAATTAAAAGCAAAATCGCGGCAATAAGGTTGATCACCGCATCGTGTCCGCCAACTTTGACCGGTTGCAGACCCGATCTTGAAATGTTTTTCATTTGCGAAAGCCTTTCTCGGTATCCGAGCCTCTGCCAGCGTTTTTAAGGGTGCCCGGAGTCCAGTTTCGGGCAATATCAATATCATCGGCAACACGCCCGGTCAACCTTATGACATCCACATAGCCAACTCGATTGTAAAGGGCCGGGACATATTGTGCGTCGCGAATGGCTGCGTACCGTTTCCAGTGTGCGAGCGCATCCTCAAGATGGAGGATGGCCGCACGTCGAACCTGCGATCTCGCTGTATCAGGAAGAGGGTACGACGGACGCCGCCGGACGCTGAACCTGGCCGTCGCGGGGCCCCCATCATCGGCGCCTCTGACTGCGGTTTCGCCGCCGATGGGCCTGCGAGGCGAATGATCAATCACATCGCCGGCAGAGGCTGTTTGCCCTGGCCAGCAAGCGCGTTGCCGCGTCATGGTTTGATGGGGATTTCGGCGGGAATCGGGTTCTTCGTGCGCAAGGCTTTGGCGCCTGTGCCGACCAGGCGCAAGTACCAATCGCTGGGCAAGCCGTCGTACCCTACGAAATGGCCTTGAACGGGCGGGGAAGAGGTGACTTTGAAAATCGCGGTGCCCTCGTCCACCTCGTCGAACATGGCCACATAGACGGAATCAACTCCCAGTTTCGACAGCTCAGCGAACTGCTCCCAGAGGAAGCGGCCGCCGCGTCGCGGGATGAGGGACGAGCCGGCGGGCTTGCGCTGGAGGTTGTCCCAACTGAAGCCCGGATAGACGACCGGGAGCCACAGCATCCCGTGGCGTTCGCACTCACGCTTGTCTTCCGCCCAGTGGGACATGGACGCATGCGCTTCGCCCGCGGCGTCGCACACGTAGTTGCCGACGTTCCACGGAGCGTAGGCGTCGAAGCGGCGGCAAAACACCTGCCACTCGGGATCGGCGTGACGCCTCCAGTTCCAGTCTCCGCCGCCAACAAGGAAGGCCGAATAAGGCCCTGGGCTCTTGAAGAACTGAATGAGCTTGTTGGCCAGTTCCGCAGTCATGCGGTTGTACTTGTTGTTGTAGTAGAAACCCCAAATCCCCACCACGGGCCGGCCGCCTTCGCGCAGGTAGCGCGGGTCCTTGATAGTCTTGTCATCCACCATCTTCTTCCAGTCGCTGGTCAAAACGTCGAAGATGCGGCCTGTGTCCATGCCGGCGATGTCGTAACAGAGCGCCCAAACGCGCCCGGTCTGCTGCGCGGCGGCACGAACGTGGTTGAGCACGCGCAGGCGGGACGGATAGCGCTGCGACTGCGTGCCGCCGGGCAAGTCCACCAGGAAATGCTGCAGCCATGCGCCATCAATGCCGTACTGGCGCATCCACTGGAAATGCCGCAGGACCGTGGCGGCGTTGTCCGAACTGAACAGGCAGGCCTGGCTGCCATCGGGATGGGTGAAGCCCGGCGCGGGGAAGCGCTCCGCCGAGGAGTACTCGCTCATGTCCGGCCACATCTCGAAGACGAGCAGTTCCGGCGCGATGCGCCTGGCATCGCGGCTCCAGTGAATCCAACCCATGCCGCAGTCGTCGCCCGGGCAGCGGAACCAGCCCTGGTAGCCGCACATCACTTTCCCCCGAAGTGACGTGGCATCCACGATTGGCGCAGGCTGGTCCAAGCCGACGGCGGGGCCCGTCTCGGCTGCCAAGAGCGGCAGCGCCATCAGCATCGGCAGAACAGCATGGAGAAAGAGTCTCATGACGCCTGTCGTCCTTGCCTGCCAGTGAGGAATAGAAAATTTGATTTCAAGCCACCGGCGGTGAGGCGCTGGCCGACAGCAGGGCTATGGCTGGCACGGGGTAAAAATCCATGTGCGCCACGTGTCGATGGCTGCATTGTTTCGATTGCCATGCTCATCGCTGGCATTCTCCACGTCCGTCCGTCCAGCGCAATCACAAAATCCTCCCGCTCGATTTGCTCGGCAGGATGACCAGGGCCAAGTGTCAAGTGCCAGCGGCTACGGTCAGTGGCTATGGTTCTTCCGGCGCGGGCACGTATTCGGGGTCAGCGCGGTAGATAACATGGGCGTTGTCGCTGAGCCGGATAACGTGCTTGATGCTGAACGGGCAGCGCACGATGTAGCGCAAAAGCCGCATGCCTTTCACCGGTCCGCTCGCTTGTCACCGGTGCCGATCGTGACAATCAAAGGATGGTCGCTCAAGACAAGCTTGATCGAGTCGATCCCGCTGTGGGTTTGGACGGGCTCCGTGCCGACCGTAGGATCATATACCTTCACCGATGCGTGTGTGCCGCCCAGGCGGACCGTCACGCTGTCCTCGCCCTTTACCCGCTCGCCCCAGACGACCAACTGGAAAGTACCGTCGCTATTTTGCAGGAGCATGTCATGCACGGTGGCCGGTTGGTCAGGGATAGAGTAATCGAGCTTGCCCAGCTTGCGGAGCGTGCCTTTGTCGGCCAGGATCGTCGTAAGGTTGTGGAGATACACGGCTGCCTTCCGCGGCGTGTAGTCGGGCTTGTAGAAACCGAACCGCTGATTGCCACCTTCATCCGTACGATCTCGCAGGATGTAGACGGACGTGTAGCTCCAGGACCGCTTGAACTGGTCCAGATACATGCTCATCAGATTGAGGGCGTGGAGGTCCTCCGTGACGGGCCCGCCCACCTGGCAGCCGGTCTCCGTGGTAACTTTGGGCAGTGTCACGAGTTCAGCCTCAGAATAGCCTCTGAAGCGCTTCGCCCACGTCCGGCCGTAGTTGCCGTACAGGCCGTCGACCTTGCAGGCGGAGGTGGGATCCGCAGCATTCCACGTCTTGTTATCGGCCGGTGAGGCGGAATTGGGATGGTAGATATAGTTGTGCACGTTGGCGAAGTCGGCGTACCTGGTGCCGTCCGGCATGAGCGTGCCGGCGCCCTTGGGGATGGTGAGGAACTGGAGCCCGACGTTGTCCCGTTGGGCGCCATTCTCGCTGATGGACCAGACGGGATACTTCTTCAGCAAGGGGTCGCTCTTGACGGCCTCGTAGAGATCTCGCTGGAGCTTGGCGACGGCCAGCCACGACGGCGCCTTGCCGCCGCCTTTCTCGCCCTGGTAGGTAACGCCCCAGTTGTTAGGCTCGTTGTTGCCCTCGAACGCCAGCAGTGCCCCGGCCGCGGCTATCTCCCTGGCTGTCTCAATGAGTTTTTTTAGGTCCGTCCCGCCGCTGCCGAGCCCCCAACTGAACAGCACGCCGGTTTTCTCGTGCAGTTCGAGGTATGTCTTCACGGTAGTGGGGCCGTTAGCGCTCAAGCCTTCGATGCCGCCCCTCACCCAGCGAAAGCCGACGTACCTGACCATCTCGACGGTCTTCTCGATGGACTGCCCGCGATCGGGAAAGGTGGAGCATATGCCGATGCTGTTGAGGAAGTCCGTCGTCCTGACCGCGGTTGTCGCCGCTCCCTCGGCCGCCAGCGACAGAGCAGCCGTCGAGGCAAGCAGCAGGCATGTCAGGAACAGGAGCCAGCCGGCAGAACACCGCCGGACGGAAGCACGCTGTGCACGTCCGCCCTGTGTGAGCAGTGCACGTGGCGACGAGCGGCCGGTGGCGGCCAGAACCGAAAAGAGCAATAACGATTGCATTGGTGATAGGAATAGGAATTTTGATTTCAGCCCACCGGCGTCAAGGCGCTGGTTTGAAGCCTGCTGCCAGTCCTGCATTGTTTCCGTTGCCGTGCTCATCGCTGGCATTCTCCACGTCCGTCTGTCCAGCGCAATCACAAAATCCTCCCGCTCGATTTGCTCGGCAGGATGACCAGGGCCAAGTGTCAAGTGCCAGCGGCTACGGTCAGTGGCTGTGCTTCTTCCGGCACGGGCACGTATTCGGGGGTCCGCTTCGTAGCGCAGTTACAACGTGGTCTGCACCGTCGTCGGCAGGGCGCAGGCCGCGTAGCGGACCGTCCGCTGCAACCGGTTGTTGGGCCCCGGTTCATGTTCATGAACCGAAAGGCATGCGCTATATGATCAAATCATCAAACAACCCCTGCATGCCCGAAGCCGCACCCTCCCGGCTGATGCAGACAATTTTCTTCATAACCACATCTTCTGAGATTCTGGTGAACCATTCCGGGGAGGGCACCAACGCGTTGTTAAGATCATGCGGCTCAAACTTATTCAACTTATCTCCATATTTCCGCACTTCTCTTGACATGATTTGCTGCCCAACGGGCGAACAAAAATACAGGAAAAGATAATTAATGAATCTCGCTCCAAACAGATTGGGATAGAAACAATGGAAACAGGTCAAAGACACAGCACGGCTTGTGTTACGAATAGCCTTGAAGCCATTTCTCGAGAACACCCCGAACAAAATCGGGGCTGGCTGCCGGCTCTCCAACTTGAACCACGGTTTTCGCATTCGAGTTAGGTACCTCTTGTCAAAACCTTGGCGTTCCCCGAAGTCGATGTATCTTTTTACAGCTTCGTTTTGGAACGAGGAAAGATCCGCCAAAAGAACGCGTTCATCGTTCTCGATAAGGCGCTTAATGTCGGTGTCCGTTATGAGGGCTTGTTTGATCTGTGAACTTCGCGAAATACAAGGGTGGAGGATCGAGGTCGGCAAATCCCACTTTGCTGCATCGGACTTGGACAGTAGGAAGAACTCGTTTGCGCCGGTCGCAATTCCCCGGGAAAACGAGCCATACAGCGACAGGGGCTGGAGAGCCCCGCGATTTAGAGCACACGGCTCCTCGAAGTGCCGTAACCACTTATCTGTGGGCCTGAGCTCCTCTATCGGGACAGCCCGGCACGGAAAATCGCTCAGGTTGCGCTCCAACTGATCAAGTGTTTGTACTGTGCAAAATTTGACGGGTTCATGCTTTCCGTCATCTGCCACGAGAATGATACCGACTGAAGTTATGGCGTCAGGAAAGACCTCACCCTCCGGCTCGATCCGCAGTAGTGCCTTGAGACGCCCTTTATGGAGAAGGGCTCGCTTGATAGTTTCTCCGTAACCTGTGTTCAGGAATTCCAGGGGCATCAGATAAGCCAAGCAGCCACCCAGCGCGAGTTCATGTAGCGACTTCAGCAGGAACGCGGATGCAATGTTCGAGTAGCCGGACAGCCTTTGCCCTAAGCGTCTTTCAATCTCCGGAATGATTCGTTGACGGTCTTTAAAGTTCTGGAACCGCATGTATGGCGGATTGCACACAATGGCAGGATACGTGATGTTCCACACTGAGAAGTAGTCAGCGTTCCTCAGGCTGAGCGTTGTATGGTCAAGGTTTGGGTGATCTTCCCTGAAATGCGCTAGTACCGTTGCGTCCTTTTCAACGCCGCAAAATCTAATCTCTGGATTTAACTCCTTTGCAGCAAAATAAAACGCGCCTAAGCCAAAGGCCGGATCAAACAACTCCTTGGTGCCTTTCTCCAGAAGCCAGCGGCACATGAACCTCGCGACCGGTGATGGCGTAAAGAACTGCCCATGTCGCTGCCTGTGACCTAGTTCAACCACCTTTTTGTAACGTGCTACGGTTTCAATCAACACCCAACACCTCCTTCAGTAACGGGCCGTCTAGGTATCCACGACCACCCTCAAAGGTTACATAAAACAGAAGCCTTCCTCTTTCGAATTCCTTCATTTGCGAGCGGTGAACCGGCATATCGATTTTGCCAATCACTTCCCGCCCAACTTGCACATTGATCTTAATTGTCGTCTTGCCCTGATTCTTAACATCTCGCTCAACAGAAAATACTTCGCCTTCCTTCTCCGTATCTGCCGCAATCTCGAGGATTTGCTCAAATGGGATCAAATACGCCTTATCGAAAAACACCTGCAAGTAATAGTGCTTCACCCCGAATCGCTGAATCCAGCGATTTACGAGCGCAATGTCTTCCACCTTTGGCGTAATGCTCAGGTAATCTCGTTTGTGAAGAATTGCAATATGCTTCTTAAGCTCGCCAAGGAGTTCGGTTAATCGGCGTAGCTGACGCGAAGATGACCATGATGGTCTTCGGAAATCGAGCTGCTTGAATGATTCATTATTCGCACTTTCTAAAAAGCGATACAGTTCATTATTCTTCTGCCGGAGAAGTTCAGCCAGTTCTCCGCCTAGTATCTCCTCCTTGATCCGGGCGCAGGCGGCGAGTGCCGCGGCTCCGCGCTGCTCCATGTACGCAGCATACCGGTTGGCAAGGAAGGAACTTGAACGAACCTCTATCGCCGCAAGCGCGCTACTCACAACTTCGTCACTCGAAGTATTTGGAGTGTCAGACGGAAAGTCAGATCGCTTAAAGATCAAGATGTCAGGCCGCTTGCCAAGTTCATTCAGTTCGGCTTGATAGGAAGCATAGAACTCCTCAAATCCTTCGTCACCGGCAGCCAGTGACTCAGAGCGCCCGTACTGCACAGCAAGCAAACCAAGTTCATTATCGTTAATAGCGGTCTGAACGAGTTTTTCGGCCCAATCGCCCTGCTCCTTGTTCGTTAAGAACTCCGAATTTGCCATCGTCGGCGGTCGCCCACCAACTTGGATGTCAGGGTCAATCCCAAGGTCTAGGGATTGAATCAACTTGAGGATTCTCTTCTTGTAAGTCGCGCTCATATTCCGCTTTTTCTCCGCACAGGTTGGGGCTGGCGCTCAGGCTTGACTGACGCATCTTCATTTGGGGCCCAACTATTGTTTATATGGTTTCCACCTAACACACCTCAGCTGCCTTCCGCCGGCATAACGCGCGCTGGCGGGTGAGTTGTCGATTTCTTTGTTTTCAATGCCTATTCTCCATTTATAAAAATCGTCTTCATGTTATACGGTTTCCTTCCAGCACGCAACAGCCTCTTATTAGTCATCAAAATACTCTTAAGAACAGGAATTTTGATTTCAGGCCACCAACGTCGAGACGCCGGCAAGCACGGGGTAAAAATCCACGCGCGCCGCGTGCCGATGGCTGCATTGTTTCCGTTGCCGTGCTCATCGCTTGCATTCTCCACATCAGTCCGTCCGGCGCAATCACAAAATCCTCCCGCTCGATTTGCTCGGCAGGATGACCCAAGGCCGAGTGTCAAGTGCCAGTGGCTACGGTCAGTGGCCATGGTTCTTCTGGCGCGGGTGTCGTGCGGGTGTGATAATCCGAGGTAAATCAGAAACGGACGCGTGTCATCTGAGGCTTCGCGTTGTTAAAAGCAAAATCGCGGCAATAAAGTTGATCACCGCATCGTGTCCGCCGACTTTGACCGGTTGCAGACCCGATCTTGAAATGTTTTTCATTTGCGAAAGCCTTTCTCGGTGTCCGAGCCTCTGCCAGCGTTTTTGAGGGTGCCCGGAGTCCAGTTTCTGGCAATATCAATATCATCGGCAACACGCCCGGTCAATGCTATGACATCCACATAGCCAACTCGATTGTAAAGGGCCGGGACATATTGTGCGTCGCGAATGGCTGCGTACCGTTTCCAGTGTGCGAGCGCATCCTCAAGATGGCGGATGGCCGCGTTGCGTTCCAGCTCACTGCTTGTTGCGTCAAACAACGCAAGGGCGCATGCCCCGCGAATCTTGGACGCATAATAGCGGCCAAGCCATGCCAGCGCTTCACAATCATTCACAGTTTTCTGCAGCTCAAAGTCCGATTTCGCCGGCTCGCGAAGCGCTTCCAGCGCGGTAAACGTTTTTGCCGCCGCCCCGTCCAGGGCATCTGCAATGTCCAGTGGCGTGGTCTGCGCCATCGGCTTGCTGGAGATGAGCCGCGCGCGCCAGTCGCGTATGGACAGAACGTCCGCACCGGGCATGGAAACGCCTTCCATGAAATTCCGGACAGTGTAAAAACCGTTATGCTTGGGATGACTCCAGCAAGCCTCCGGATACCACTTCAGATCAATGTCTTTCCAGAAGAACCGCGTGATCAACGGCATGACACGCGATGCGCCTTGCAAAGCATTGAAAAGGTCGCGCGCAGACGCAGTGGGATGCCGCGCAGCAAGGGCGCGCTCGAAATGCGAGTCCGGCAGAGATGGATCATAGGCGAGGCGCCCCCAAATCATGAACGAGTACCATTGTTTTTCGATCACCAGCGGGCGCGGGACCTGTGCCGGATTGCGTTCCAAAAATTCACGCCCCCAGGTGTAGCCGTCCGGTCCCATGTAGAAACCAGCCAGCTTGCCGGCAGGCGGCATGTTGAGGACGTACTCGCGCGCGTAGGCAGGATCGCCGAAGCGAAAGGTGTAAATGTCATCATTGCGCACCGTAAGCCAGGTCTTCCTGCCGGGCGCAAGGTTTTCCAACAACGGCTGGATGAACGGCGGATTCGGAATCGAATACATGTGCGCCACCGAGTACTTGAAACTGAAATCAAACGGGCCGGGATAATCCTTGAACGCGTTCAGAATGTCGCCCTGCGCGGTCCAGTGGAAACGATGGATCAAGCGGAATTCGCGCTCTGGCTCAGCCTTCAAAGCATCGCGCACGCCCTCGCCGTAGGTATCCCACAGCCATTGCTCCTTGATTTTGGAATCCATTTTCGCGGGCATGCCCTCGCCGGCCGTTATACCGATGCCGGCAAGCAAAGGATAAGTCTTGACCATCTCGCGCACGCTGGCGCGAAAGTACTTTTTGGTAATCTCATTTGTAATGTCGCATTTGATGCCGTGTTTGCCTTCCGCGCCCCAAGTGAAAATGTTCCAGGTGAAAAAGTAAATTTTTATTCCGCGCTCATTGGCGTATTGCATGACCCAACGCCAGAACTCGATTTTCTCGTCAATTTTCATGCGCTTGACCACTTCGTAATCAGCCAGCATCGCCGGGCGCACCATGTCGTTGCCTGCCATGGAAAATTTGTCATCGAGCTTGACCCGCGTGCGCCAGACATCGTCCAGCGCAACCTCAGGAAACTCTGGAACTTTGACCAAGGAGGGGAACGGATGAAGACTCCAAAGCGTAAGCACGTTGTAGCGGTGCCGCGCCATTGCATCGAGGAAACGCGTCCAAAATTCACGTTCCCACATCACGGGGATGTTAGCCTGCGCCGCGTCGGAGCAATCCGAGTAACTGGGCGTCCGGAGGTCAAGCGGGATGTTAAACTTTATCCCGCGCTGCTTGATGAACGGGCTGCAGCGATAATCCAGCAACGGCAGCCCCAGACGCAGCCTCCCGGCCACTTCGAGTCCACCATACATCGCGCCGGTGGCGTCGGTTCCGGTGACTTCAACTTGCCCTTCTCCAAGCCGGCGGATTTCAAACGCCTCCGGATCGGATTTCACCGGTTTAACAAGCAGCGTTACGCGCAGATTTTCGCGGCCCACCGCCTTTAATGCCTCATCAAGTTCCCGCGCGGCAAATGCCAGTTGCGGAATCGAGGCGTCATGCGCAACAGCGGCCCCAAGCGGTTCCTGCAGGAATATCCCGCATGCCGCCACCAAAGTTGCAAAAAGATTTTTGAGCTTCATTTGTTTTCTGGCTTCAAGGCCTCATAAAATGCCGCCCGGAATGCATCGCCGGCCCTGGTGTCAACCAGACACCGGTCCCAGTCGAGTACCGGCAACTGACGCTGCTGAACCGGCGGAATTTTCAACGTCCCGGCCAGTCGTTGAAACTCGCGCGCCCATGCCTTCATCGTCCCGTTTGTTGTCAGCAAGCCGGTGAATTTGCTGCCATCCCGCGCAATGGCGACATCGTACAACCCCCAATTCAGCCAGCCGCACGCCGGCCCCGCCGTCCGTTCGACCGCGCGAGCGCACCACCGGGCCTGTTGCTGCTCGTCGCCGTTTCGCACCCAGCCAAATTCAGCGATTACAACTGGCTTGCCCGGCGCCGCAACCTCGCGCACAACGCTTTCGAGATACGCCCAATTACGGGCTTCAAAGTCACCGGCGCCGTGATCCAGCGGATAGAAATGGATTTCCATGAAATCCAAAAATTTCGCCTGACGCGCCGGTCGAAAACCAGAATAGTGTTTGACCGCAGGCAGCAGCGCCGGCACCGACCATTGGATCAAGCCGACCGTTACCAATGCATCCGGGTCCGCCGCCTTGATCGCCGCGACCTGCCGGCGCGTCCATTCATCCGCTATATCTTCGCGCGAGCGCTGGTACGCAAGCAGGTCGGCGCCTTCGGGCGGTTGCCAGCGCACCGAAGGTTCGTTGAGCAGGTCATAAGCAAAGATTACGTTGCGGCCACGGTAGCGTTGCGCAAACAAACGCCAGAAATTTTCCTGTGCCGCCAGCAACTTTGGATCGCCAAACCGATCCCCCTGCGCCCATTTCGGCACGCCCTCCCAATGATCCGGCCCGGTCGGATGCACGTAAATGCCGGCTTCCTCCGCCAGCGACAGGAAGTGGTCAAACTTCGCCAGCCCGGCGGCATCAAGCGCGTTTGTCTCCGTAAAAAAGGAGCCGAAAGTCAGGAACACCCGAACGCAGTTCACGCCGAGTGATTTCATTATCGCGAAATCCCGGCGTGTGACTTCCAAATCAAATTTCTTCCAGATTTGCGGCGCCCAGCCGGTGTCGGGCCGGTAATAATTGACTCCAAACGGCACAAACTGCCTGCCGCCTTCAGTTACGAAAGTCCGCCCATCCCTGGCGACCCGGACTTTCGGCAACGGCTTTGCTGCAACCGGCGCGCGGTCGCCGGCATAGTCCGCCGCCTGAAACGCCGCCGGCAACGCCAGCAGCAGCGCGACAATAATGGCATAAGAGGATTGCGCGTTCATTTCAATTTGCTCCGTCTGACAGTTCGAGGGCATTGTAACTTAAGCGATCGAACTTTTCCAATGATTTGAGCAAATTTTGGCGGGAATGGCTGGAATGGTTTATTGGGATTTGGGCGGGGGAATGAGCGCGCCTTGTAATTGGGCAAGTTGTTCCTGGCGGTCATAAGTGCCGTAGAATGGTACGTTGGCATCCATCCAGAGGTAGAGGGTCCGCCGCGCCTGCTCAGGCAGGCCAATGCCAGCATGATTGGCATCGTCAAGAATCCGCGTCAGCGGGCTGGCATCAGCCCCCAAACGCCCGGGATGCGTTGCTATCTGGCTGATGCTGGCTCCCCCCATCCGTAAACCGGCCTTGCGCCAAAAGGCATGCCGCCAGTTTCAGTCAGCAAGGAACATAATAAGATAATTTGAAATGGTTCAACTTTTGAAACATTGCCGGGATTTGATTGTTTCAACAGGCAAATAAGGCGGCTTTATTTGACAAACCACTGCATCTTTCAAAATTATCATGTAATATTAACCTGTTGATTATCAGCATATTACTTCGTTAACAAGCTGGTTTCACAAAATTCATTGGAGGAGGAATTAGAGATAAAACCAAAAGACGTCAGGAGAAAAATATTTTCTAATGTACAAAAATGGACAAAAACATGCCAAGAAATGTAAAGCACGTTTCCAAAAACCGTGGAAAATTTGTTTTGGGCAAAAGGGATAGCGGACGAACCAGGAGACAATTATGGATTTGCAACGAACAATAAAATATGAGTCCGACCGGGTGAAAGGGTTTGGCCGGGAAGTAATGAGCGTGCCTGGGTGCGAGCAGTTACAAAGCTGCATTCAATGCGGGACATGCTCCGGGGTGTGTCCACTGTCAATCTACATGGACTACTCGCCGAGGCAATTGATGGCATTGACGCGGGCGGACTTCAAGCATGAGGCGCTGCGGAGCGTTACGATATGGCTTTGCGCCTCGTGTTACGACTGCACGGTGGAATGCCCGCGGCAGATCAGGATTACCGACATCATGTATGAATTGAAACAGCGGGCGATAAAAGAAGGCATCTATCCGAAACGCTTTCCGGTGCCGGTGCTGGCTAGGACATTTTACAGCATGGTGCACAGCCGCGGCAGGGTTACTGAAAGCTGGGTGGTGGTGAAAATGCTGTTGAAGTCCAATCCTCTGGCAGCGTTGGGCATGTGGAAGCTTGGGCTGAAATTGCTCACCAGGGGCCGGTTTTCGTTCAAGATGGAAGGCATCCGGCAGCGTGATCAACTGGCAAAGATGATGGCGGTTGCCAATGAAGTGGATTCAGAGCACCTGCCGCCACAAGAGGAACTCAAAAAAGCACACTGATTTATGAAATACACTTATTACCCGGGCTGTTCGTTGAAGGGCACAGGCCGTGCATACGAGGAATCGTTGCTGGCAGTGATGCGCGCCTTGGGCGTTGAGCTTGAGGAAGTTGAGGATTGGAACTGTTGCGGGGCAACGGCTTACATGGCCGTGGATGAAGTAAAGGCGTGCATTCTGGCGTCCCGGAATCTGGCCATCGCCGAAAAGATGAACAACAAGGTGATGATGGCGCCCTGCAGCTCATGTTACCTGATTTTGAACAAGACAAAGCATTATCTGCACGACTCGCCACAGGTAAACTCGGTTGTTAATCGCGCGCTTAAAAACGCCGGGCTTTCCTATTCAGGGAACGTACCTGTCCGGCATCCTTTGGATATTTTGATAAATGACGTTGGACTGGATGCCATTAAAAAACAGGTGAAACGCCCGCTGAAGGGGTTGAAAGTCGCCACTTATTATGGCTGCCAGATCGTTCGTCCGTACGCCACGTTTGACCGTGCGGACAATCCGACAACGATGGACCGGTTGATGGAGGCGTTGGGCGCAACGGTAGTTCGGTTTCCGCTCAAAACTCGTTGCTGCGGAGCAAGTTTGACCGGCACATTGCCCGAACCTGGGCTTTTGTGCTCCTACATCATTTTGAAGGAAGCCATCCGTTGTGGCGCCGAGGTCATTTCGACTGTCTGCCCTCTCTGCCAATTTAACCTGGACGGATACCACGATAAAATCGCAGCCAAATGGGAACATGTTGAGATACCAACATTGTACTTTACCCAACTGATGGGTTTGGCTTTTGGCCTTTCAGAAAGGGAATTGGGACTGCATCGGAACTTTGTCCCGATGAAGAAACTGCCGGAGGCACAGCCGGAATTGGCGGTGCGGTAAAACATTGGAACATTTTGATTTAAAAGGAGTTGCCATGGAAAACGTCAGCCAAAAGAAAAACGGCGGTGAACAGCCGCGAATCGGCTTTTACATCTGCCACTGCGGCCACAACATAGCCAGCATGGTGGATTGCGCGGATGTGGCAAAGTATGTTGCACAACTTCCGGGGGTTGTCCTGTCCAAAGACTACAAATACATGTGCTCGGACCCCGGGCAGGAAATGATAGCCAAGGATATCAAGGAGCATGGCTTGAACCGGGTGGTGGTGGCCTCATGCTCGCCGTTGTTGCACGAGCACACTTTCAGGAACGCAACCGAAAAAGGCGGTCTAAACCCGTTTTATTTTCAGATGGTCAACGTGCGGGAGCATGATTCCTGGGTGCACACCAACCGTGAGGATGCTACGCACAAAGCCAAGGCGCTGGCGCGGGCTGCCATCAACCGGGTGGCGCACCACAAGCCGCTTGAGACCAAGAAGGTACCGATTCATCCGGACGTTTTGGTAGTGGGTGGCGGGATAGCGGGCATTCATGCCGCAATGACGCTGGCCAATGCCGGCAAGAAGGTAATTTTGGTTGAACGCGAGCCTACCATCGGCGGGCACATGGCCAAATTTGACAAGACATTCCCGACACTGGATTGCGCGGCGTGCATCCTCACGCCCAAGATGTCTGAAGTCGGCTCGCATCCAAACATACGGCTGATGACCTATTCGGAAGTGGTCAAGGTTGAAGGGTATGTTGGAAATTACCAGGTCACAATCAAGCGCAAGCCGCGGTATGTGGACGAGGAATTGTGCATAGGCTGCCAGGAGTGCATCCCGGCCTGTGTATTCAAGGAGCCAAAGTTTGCCGATGAATTCAATGAAGGCCTGGGCAAGCGCAAGCCCATTTACATCCCCTTCCCGCAGGCCACGCCCCAAGTTGTGACCATTGATCCCAAGGTCTGCCTGAACTTCAACAAAAAGGGCGAAGTCAGCAACAAATGCAAGAAGACATGTGTGGAGGCCTGCGGCGACAAGAATGCGATTGATTTTACACAGACTGAGAAGTTCGAGGAAATCAAGGTTGGCGCGATTATTGTTGCAACTGGATTCAAGACATTCGACGCGAGGCGCATCACCCAATACGGCTATGGCATTTATCCGGGTGTGTACACCTCGCTTGAGGTTGAGCGTCTGGTCAATGCAGCCGGCCCAACCGGCGGGCATGTTGTGTTGCGAGACGGACGCAAACCCGAATCCATCGGCATCATCCATTGTGTTGGTTCCCGCGATGAAAAGACAAATCGCTGGTGCTCGCGGGTTTGCTGCATGTACTCGCTGAAACTGGCGCACCTGCTCAAGGAGCATACGGGCGCGGAAGTGTACAACTTCTACATTGACATGCGGACGCCGGGCAAAAATTACGATGAATTTTACGGTAAACTGCTCGAAGAAGGCGTGCATTTCATCCGCGGGCGTGTGGGTGAAGTCACCGACTGGGCGTTCACAAAGGAGGAAGAAGGCAAACTGGTGATCCGCGTTGAAGATACGCTGGCCGGATATGTCCGCCGCATACCGGTTGACATGGTTGTGCTGTCGGTCGGGCTTGAACCGCAGCCTGACGCGCAGGATGTCCGCCGGCTCTTCGGGATGAGCTGCGGCGGCGAAGGTTTCTTCCTTGAGCGCCATCCCAAGCTGGCGCCTGTGAACACGTTCACGGATGGAATTTATCTTGCCGGCTGCTGCCAGGGGCCGAAAGACATACCGGACACGGTTGCGCAGGCTGGGGCCGCCGCCGCCGAAGCCATGCAATTGATTGACAGGGGTTATATCGAGCAGGAACCCAACACCGCGTTCATACTTCAGGATGAATGTTGCGGGTGCAAGTCCTGCATCCCGCTCTGCCCGTACACCGCCATCGTGTTTGATGAGTCCACGCAAAAGGCCATCATCAACGAGGCGCTGTGCAAAGGTTGCGGCACGTGCGTTGGCTCATGCCCGTCAGGTTCAATAGTGCAAAACTTGTTTGAAGACGACCAAATCTTCAGCGAAATCGAAGGAGTGCTGTCCTATGACTGAGAAAAAATGGACGCCGCGGCTGGTGGCGTTTTTCTGCAACTGGTGCACCTACACGGCGGCTGATCTGGCCGGGGTGTCCCGGCTCAAATACGCGTCGAATGTCCGGATCATCCGCGTGATGTGCTCCGGGCGTATAGACCCGCAGTTTGTGCTGGAAGCGTTTGCAAAGGGGGCGGATGGAGTGCTCATCGGCGGCTGTCATCCAAATGACTGCCACTACGTCGAGGGCAACTACAAAATGCTGCGCCGCTACCGGCTGTTGAAGAGGATGCTCGCCGACATGGGGATTGAGCCTGAGCGCTTCCGGCTCGAATGGATTTCGGCTGCCGAAGGCGAAAAGGTCAAGCGCGTGGTGGACGATATGGTGCAAAAGTTAACGGCGCTTGGACCGCTTGCATGGGACAAAAAGCTTGAAGACTGGGACCGCGAAGTAAAGGCCCTGGAGGAGCACGTTCAAGCACAGCAAACAACCAAAGAGGTGGCAAATGCCTAAGCCAAAAGTTGCCTTTTACTGGTGCGCATCCTGTGGCGGGTGCGAGGAAACCGTTGTTGACCTTGCCGAGGACATTCTCGGCGTGGTTGAGAAGGTGGACATTGTCCTCTGGCCTGTGGCCATGGATTTCAAGTACGCCGATGTGCGGGCCATGCCGGACAAATCAATAGTGGCAACATTTCTCAACGGAGCCATTCGCTCAACCGAACAGGAAGAAATGGCGCGGTTGCTGCGGCGCAAGAGCCAGTTCCTGATCGCCTACGGTTCATGCGCACACACCGGCGGCATACCGGGCCTTGCCAACCAATTTTCGCGGGAGGAAATTCTGAACTTTGTGTATAAAGGCTCCCCCTCAACCGTCAACGAGACGGGCACGCTGCCGCAGACTGAATTTGAAGAGCAAGGCCGCCGGGTGCACCTGCCCGCGCTGCATCAAGGTGTGCGCAGCCTCGATCAAGTTGTCGAAGTAGATTATTACGTCCCCGGTTGTCCGCCGACGCCGAATATCACCAAGGCAGCGGTAGGCGCGCTGCTGGAAGGGCGGCTTCCGGCCAAAGGCTCAGTTCTGGCGCCTGACATCGCCTTGTGCGATGAATGTCCGCGAAAGGCCACCAAACCCACAAATGTGGCCTTTACCGAATTTGTTCGTCCGCATCAGCGGCTGTTGGACCCGAACAAATGCTTTTTGGCCCAGGGGGTGGTTTGCATGGGGCCGGCAACACGCTCCGGCTGCGGCTCACAGTGCCCAAGCGGCAACATGCCATGCACCGGATGCTTCGGTCCCACTTCGCGTGTCAAAGACCAGGGAGCCAAGATGCTTTCATCACTTTGCGCCAACATCGAACCAAAGGATGAAGATGGAGTTGACAAAGTGTTGGAAGGAATTCCGGACCCGGTCGGCACATTTTACAGGTACGGCCTGCCCAAGAGTCTCTTGAGGCGCAAGGGCGGTTTGCCAACATCCTGAACGGATATAATTTCTGCCAGCAAACTTACACAGTATGAACGAGCAAGCCAAACAAGTGTGGAACCAAGCACAGGCGCAGGCCAACGCTGCTTTTGCGGCAAGGCGGCGCAATGTAACCGTTGACCCCATCACACGGCTGGAAGGCCATGGGAAAATTGACGTGTTCCTGGATGAAAAAGGCAATGTGGAACGCGCCTATTTCCAGGTGCCGGAGCTGCGTGGATTTGAGGTCTTTGCCCGCGGGCGGCCTGCCGAGGAGATGCCGCAAATCACCAGCCGTATATGCGGCGTCTGCCCGACAGCCCATCACATGGCAGCCACAAAATGTCTGGACAGTCTTTACGGTGTCAAACCAACGCCAGCCGGGCGAAAAATTCGCGAGCTTGTTTATAACACATTCATGCTGGAAGACCATGCCCTGCATGTTTACGTGCTGGGCGGGCCGGATTTCATTGTCGGGCCTGAGGCGCCTGCCGCGGAACGAAACATTGTGGGCGTGATTGGGAAAGTCGGGGTTGAAACCGGCAAGCGCGTAATCGGGATGCGCCGCCGGTTGCGTGAGCTGATTGCATACTTTGGCGGCAAGGTGGTGCATCCGGTGCTGGGTCTGCCGGGCGGAGTGTCGAAGGCGCTGAACCCGGCGGATTTGCCGAAGTTTCAACAACTCGCCAAGGACGCCGTTGATTTTGCCCAGTTTACCTTGCAGGTCTTCAAGGATATCGTCCTGAAAAACAGCGAATACGTGAAGCTAATCACCTCCGAAGCGTACACGCACAAAACCTATTACATGGGTATGGTGGACGAGAAAAACCGCGTCAACTTTTATGACGGGATGCTGCGCGTGGTAAATCCAGAGGGAAAGGAATTTGCCAAATTCCCGGCGGAAAACTACCGTGAATATGTTGCAGAGCACGTGGAGCCGTGGAGCTACATGAAATTCTGCTACCTCAAGCCGCTGGGTTGGAAGGGCTTTGAGGAAGGCGCCGGCACCAGCGTGTATTCTGTTGCGCCGTTGGCGCGGCTTAATGCGTCGGAGGGATTCAGCACGCCGCTGGCCCAGGCAGCCTATGATGAGTACTTCAAGACACTGGGCGGCAAGCCGGTGCATCATACTCTGGCCAATCACTACGCCCGCGTGGTGGAAATGATTCACGCAGCCGAGCGGATGGTTGAGCTGTTGAATGACCCGGACATTACAAGCCCGGATGTGCGCACTGTCCCCACAAACCGCCCAAGCGTGGGCATTGGCGTGGTTGAAGCGCCGCGGGGAACGCTCTTCCATCATTACGAAACCGATGAACGTGGCATCATCAAGATGGCAAACATGATTGTCGCAACCCAAAACAACGCCGCCCGAATCGCCATGAGCGTTGACCGCGCCGCCAAGGCGCTTATCAAAAACGGGCAGGTGCGCGAAGGTTTGCTGAACAAGGTGGAGATGGCATTCCGCGCCTATGACCCGTGCCTGGGTTGCGCCACTCATTCACTGCCGGGTCACATGCCGCTGATAGCCCGCATCTACAATCACCGGCGCGAGTTGGTCGGGGAAATCGAGCAGCATTAAGCACGGCGGCACAATCCGCCGCGGATGCGCCGTTTGCAAATCATAAAGCGCCTGCTCAGCCCTGATCCGGCTGCAGCACAAAGGCGCGATGCGCCGCAAAGGTCTTGCGCAAGGCAAGGCTCGCCTGGTCCTGCAATTGTTGAAGCGCAGCGTATATTTTCACACGCGCCGGCGACGGCTCCGCCGTCTCAGCACGGTTAAGTTTCACAAACTCGTCAGTTATATCGCTGATGGAGCATTGCTCCCCTTGTTGCAGCCGCCAGCACCAAAGCGCCTGCAATGCCGCGCCATAAGCCGCCCCCTCACCGACCTGCAAAGTAACCACCTGGGCGTTGAAAATATCGGCCATGATCTGACGCCACAGCTTCGAGCGCGCACCACCGCCGGTGGCGCGAATCTGCGTTGGTTTGACCCCAAGTTGAACAAGCCGGCGCAGGCCGTAGTTCATGCCCAGGGTCACACCTTCCATTGCCGAGCGTGCAAAGTGCTGGGCCGTGAATGTGCGCGGCGTAACGCCAATCCATACGCCCGTGCCATCTGGCACATTCGGCGTGCGCTCCCCTTCAAGGTAGGGTATCAGCAGCAGGCCGTCGCAGCCTGCCGGCGCCCTGGCTGCCGTTTTTTCAAAAGCCGCGTGATCAAGCTGGAAATCGCGCCGCACCATTTCCGTGGCCACAGTTACGTTCATTGTGCAAAGCAACGGCAGCCAGCGGTTTGTGGAATCGCAGAATGCCGCAATCTCGCCCTGCGGGTCCACAACCGGTTTTTCGGCGCAGGCATAGATCGTGCCGCTGGTTCCAAAGCTGGCCGTGACAACTCCCGGACGTGTGTTACCGGTGCCTATAGCGCCCATCATGTTGTCGCCGCCGCCTGCGCTTACCAATATGCCGGCCTCAAGCCCCAATTGCCGGGCCGTTTCCTTCTGAAGCGTTCCGGCAGGCTGGTCGCTTGGAATCAGAGGTGGCAGTTTCCCGGCCAAATCATCATCTATTGCGCGCAAGACCGCCTCGCTCCACTTGCGCCGGCGCACATCCATCAGCGCGGTGCCCGAAGCGTCGCCGTACTCCATCACCTTCCGGCCCGTAAGCCAGAAGTTCAAATAATCATGCGGCAAAAGCACCGTTGCCAGTCGCGCGAAATTCTTCGGCTCATGCTTTTTAAGCCACAATATTTTCGAGGCTGTGAATCCGGGCAGCACCGCGTTTCCAAGCGCCTTGATGGTGGCCTTGCGTCCGCCAACTTTTTCCATGATTTCCTCGCACTCCGCCGCGGTGGACGTGTCGCACCAGAGCTTTGCCGGCCGGATTACCTCGCCAGAGGCATCCAGCGGAACAAAACCGTGCTGCTGGCCGCTGACGCCAATGGCTTTTACCTCACCGGCCTTTGCGCCGGCCTTTTTCAGGGCGTCGCGTATCGCTTTGGCCGCCGCATCCCGCCATGTGTGCGGATGCTGCTCTTTTGCGCCGGGCGGCAGATTTGGGATTAAATCGTAGGCAACGGATGCCGAGGCCAGCACCCTGCCATTGCGCGCGTCCACAACCAAAGCCTTGGTGGATTGCGTGCCACTGTCTATGCCGATCAATAATGTCTTCATGAGCTGTCTCTTTTTCGTCTGCCAGTAACAAAAATGCCACTCGATATCAAGACACTTCGATAATTTGAAAAAAAATTTAACCTCGGACAGCATTTGTCCAGGCCGGTTTGCCAGACTGCGCCCGTATGAAAACAAATATTGGGCAAACATTGAACCGGCGGGAATGTTGCGAGTGCATCGAAGAGCCGGCGTGGCTGACGATTGTCAACAGCCTGCTTTTCTGGGCGCTCGTAATTCTTGCATTGAAAATAATCTGAGCGCGGCCTGCAGCACACCGTTAATCAGCGGGCTTTTGGAAGTCGGAGGGATTCACCCAGTCCGCCGGAACTTTTTCCCCACGCTGGGTTCGCTCGTAGAAGCCGCGATTACGTTCATTGGCATACGGGTACTCGTCAAAAATATGGCCCTGACCAAGGATGCGCGGGTCCTGTTGCGCCTTAAGCTCGTCAAACAACTTTTTTTCCAATCTTTCGGAGATGGCTTTTAATTCAACTTTGGATGCAAGGTTGGTGACACAGTCCGGATCGGACTTTAGCGCGTACAATTCGACGGCAGGTCTCTTGTCAAAGCACAACTCCCAATAGCGGCGGCGCGCGGTGTCAAATCGCGCATTCAACACCTCGGTTTTTGTGGGGCCGCCATCGCAATCCAGATAACCGGTCTCAGGATTGCACGCAGGCCAGCGGGAAGGCTCAAAGTTGCGCAAATAGAGATAATCATCGGTGACAATCCCGCGCACCGGATAGCCTTGATCATGCGGGCGTCCAACATCGTTGCGCTCGCGCCCGATCAGCACGAAGTCCCTCGCCGGATTAACCTGCCCGTCTTTATCGGAAAAGAAAATGTCCACAAGGCTTCTGCCGGAGGTTGGCGCCATTCCGGTCTGCTCCCATTTTATACCGGCCAGCTCGATAAAAGTCGGGGCGAAATCGGTGAAGCTGACAAAATCATTGACCTTGCGGCCGGGACGGCGGATTCCCTGCGGCCACATCACGGCCATCGGCATGCGGTTGGCGTTATCGTATGTCTGGCCTTTTATCCGCGGAAAGGGCATCCCGTTGTCTGAAGTAACCACAACCACCGTTTGCGCCAGCAGTCCGCGTTGTTCCAAAAGCGCAAGCATCCGCCCAAGGTGCATATCGAAATGTTCAACCTCAAATGCGTAGTCGAGCATGTCCCCGCGCACCACCTCATTGTCGGGCCAGCAAGCGGGCACGCGCTCGATGTCCGTCAGTTTTTTCCCTCCCTTCGCCACGCCGGAGCCGGCTTCATAACCCCGGTGCGGTTCCAAACTGCCGTACCAAAAACACCACGGCTTGCCGGCGGGAACAGCATCCAGAAAATCCGCAAAGTTGGCCGCGTAATCGTTGTTTAATATTCCTGAGGCCGGCGGAGTCGCCTTGCGGCGATTGAACGGCTGTCCCGCCATGAGGCGCGGTTTCCCCGAACTATTGGTTGCCACGCCGGGACCCCAGCCCTTGGCGGTCATGCCAACAAAATAGCCGTTCTCGGCAAGCGCCTCCGGCCATGTTTTGAACTCAAGCGGAAAGTAACAGACATGATTGGCGGCCGCCTTCAATTGCCATGGGTTGCGCCCGGTGAGGATGCAGGAGCGCGAAGGGGCGCACTTGGAAGTTGGCGTGTAGGCGTGATTAAAAAGAATCCCCTCACGCGCCACGCGGTCAAAAGCCGGTGTTTTAACCCACCGGCAGCCATAAGCTCCGGCATGCCCATAAGACCAGTCATCAGCCACTGCAAAAAGAAAATTCGGCCGCACGGGATCGGCGGCAACCGCCCTGTCGGCGCGGCAAACCGCCATCACCAATGCAACCAGCATGGTGCCGGACAACACAGCGCGCATGATTGAATTCACGGTTCAAAAACATAGGATATCCGCTCCAAGCTGACAAGCCCGGCGAATTGGATAAATCAAGGCTGGCTTTTCCTGCGGCTGCCGCGCAAGATGCTGCTTATGCCATACAAGGAATTCAGTATGGACGAGGCCGCCCGTTACCTGCACTTGAACCGGCGCGAGCTTGAAGAGCTGGTCAAGACAGGGGAGATACCATTTGAGAAACGGGGCGGACGCGTCGTTTTCCGGCGCATTGAATTGGACGGATGGGCATCCAAACGCATACTCGGCCTGGGCGGCAAGCGGCTGGATGAGTATCACCGGAAAACCACCCGCGCCACGCTGGAGTTGTTGAAAAAGGAAACCATCATGCCCGAGCTGATAAAGCCGGAGTACATCGCGCCGGCGATGCCCGGCAAAACCAAGGCATCAGTACTGCAAGTTTTGGTTGAAATTGCCGACACCACGGGCCTTGTAGGAAACCCGAAGGATTTGCTCAAAAGCCTGCAGGAACGTGAAGAGCTTTGCTCAACCGGACTTGCCGACGGTCTTGCGGTGCCCCATCCGCGCTGCCCACAGGAGTATTTGTTTGAGTCCTCATTCATTATTGTAGGCCGCACCCTGCAGGAAATACCGTTCGGCGCGCCTGACGGAATGCCGTCGGATTTGTTCTTTCTAACCTGCTGCCAGGATGACCGGCTGCATCTGCACACGCTGGCGCGAATCTGTCTGATGGCGCAAAAGACAAAAATGCTGCAACGGTTGCGCGAGGCCGCGGACGCCGATGAAATGCACAAAGTAATTTTGGAAAGCGAAGTTGAGGCGCTCCAGGCCCGGCGGTAGGATTGCAACTGGCGCGGGAACGCAATGCAAGCCGCTTCCACAGAGCTTTTTGAAATCGTGCGACAACTGGCGGTTCTTCTGCAAAAGGCCGGCGGCCGCGCCCTGCTTGTCGGCGGTTGTGTGCGCGATGAATTGCTCGGCGCCGTCCCAAAGGATTACGATTTGGAAGTTTACGGCCTGCACCCGGACAAGCTTCAAGAATGCCTGCGCGCCTCCGGCTTCGATGTGGAGCTGGTTGGGCGCGCCTTTGGCGTGCTCAAGCTCAAGCACCTGCCAATTGAACTGAGCATACCCAGGCGCGAAACCAAGACCGGCCCCGGCCACACCGCTTTCAATGTGGATTGCGATCCATTTTTAACCCCGGAAAAGGCCGCGCTTCGCCGTGATTTCACCATCAACGCCATCTCGAAAGACCCGCTCACAGGCGAGCTTTTGGATTTTTACGGCGGACTGGATGATTTGCGAAACAAACGGCTCGAACCAGTTTCCGAAAAATTCATGGAAGACCCGCTGCGCGTCTTGAGAGCCATGCAATTCATCGCGCGCTTCGAGCTTTCGCCCTCGGAGCAATTGCTTGCCTACAGCCGGCAGATGACATTGGAGGGACTGGCGCGCGAGCGGATTTTTGATGAGTTCGCCAAATGGCTTCTACAAGGCCGGGACCTCAAACGCGGCCTGGAGTTCCTGCGTGATTCAACCTGGATTCGTTTTTTCCCGGAATTGGCGGCGATGGTTGGCGCGCAGCAAGACCCGGAGTGGCATCCGGAAGGTGACGTGTTCACGCATACCGGACACTGTCTCAACGCGTATGCCATGCTGCGAAGCGGCTGCGCTGATGACGATCTTGCGCTGGGCTTCGCAGTTCTGTTGCATGATGTGGCAAAGCCAGTCACCACCGCACAAAGCGACGGGCGGCTTCGCTCTTTTGGACATGAAGAGGCAGGAGCTGAACTGGCAGCGCAATTCATGCGCAAACTGACCGCGCGCGAGGATTTGATACAGTTGGTTGCGCGGCTTGTCAGGGAGCACATGGCGCCGGTGCAATTGTACAAGTCGCAAGCCGGCCCGGCAGCTTTGCGCCGGCTTGCATTGCGCGTTGGCAGGCTGGATTTGCTCGCCAAATTGGTGCTCTGTGATCAACGAGGCCGTCCTCCCATCGAGGCCAATGAAGTGCCTGCCGTTCAATGGCTGCAAAAGACAGCCGGGCAACTCGATGTAGCGGCGCAGAAACCCAGGGCCATTATTTTGGGCAGGCATCTCATGGCCCTGGGCGTAAAGCCCGGTCCGCAGATGGGCGCATTGCTCAAACAACTTTTCGATGCACAGTTGGACGGGCGTTTCTCAACGGTTGAAGAGGGCGTTAACTTTGCAAAGATGCTCCTTGCCGAAAAAACAAAGCCGCCTCAACAGAAGGCTTGATTTCGCCTGAAACAAAAGCAATGCCATCATACGCGCAATTCGTGGAGAATTATCTTCTGGCATGTTCCGGCTGCCTGGGTTAACAACATTTACATGCGCTTGGGTTCTGCAAGTTTTCTCGGTTTCATTCTGACGTTGCAACTGGCGGGCACGGCGGCAAATCCGGCCAAAGAAGACGACTTCATCCTGGATTTCCGCTACGCGCCAACCAACTGGCAGACTTCGATCTGCCTGCCGGACGACTGGCAAAAAACACTCGTCGGACGTGATGGCGCGCTGCTCTATGATTATCCCGGAAAATTCGCGGGCTTCGGCACCCGGCTGATCTTCAGTCTTGCGGAGGAAACCAGGTGGCTCAAGCAGGAGCTGGTTGGGCCGCGGGTGCCGATCGTCCGCACATTCAAGCAATATGAACAGGTCGAGTTGGTTGAGGAAACCTTCGCATTGCCTCCAAATCTTGCGCCCTCCAAAACTCGCCGGGCCGCTTCCATCCGGGCTGAACGGTTGGGCGGGCAGGAAGTGCTGCGAGACTGGGCCGCGCCGCCGCCCAACACAGATCCGGCTTTCCGACATGTTGCTGTTGGCTGGAAGGAGCCTGTCCAGTACCGCTTCAAGTCGCGCAAAGGGGAACATTACACGGTTGTTTTCGGCTTGTGCGAAGGCTGGCATGAAAAACTTGGCAGCCGGATTTTGGACTTGTCGGTCGAAGGTGGCAACTCGCGGACGGTTGATCCAGTGGCCGAACAAGGGCGCAATCAGCCGTGTTTGTATATTCTGGAAGGGATGGATGCGGATGGCGATGGATGGGTTGATTTGCGCGTGGCCGCCAATTCCAAATCGCCCGACCAAAACACAATCGCCAACATCTTCTGGGTGTTTCGAGGCAAGACTCAGCCTTCATTGGCGGATTTGAAATCCGGCCGCGATGCCGGAGCATGGCTGCGCATTGCATGCGGGGAAACGCTGCCGGGCGAACGCCAGCCACGGCATGACATAATGTTGGTGCGCATGCGCAACACCGGTTCCAAGCCAACCGCCGTTTCACCCATGCTCACACTTGAAACCGCATCGCCTGTCACACCCCTGAACGAACAAAAACAAGTGGCAGTCGGCGGGCGCACCTTGTTGACGCTTCCCGAATCGCTGATGCGCGTCGAGGCGCGCTCCAACAAAACCACTCTGGCCTTTCACGCCCGCCGCATTGCGCCCGGCGAGATAATCACGCTGGCTTTCGCTGTCACCCGCGGCTCAATCTCGCCGGCCATGGCGCCGTTGCCGTCCCGCGCTGCCTACTACCGGCAGGAAGCCGAAAAGTACTGGCAAAAACTCAATCTGCCTTATGGAGCAATTGAAGTGCCTGACCCGGCCGTGCAGGCGCTTTTGGACTCCTCAATCCGCAATATCTACCAGGCGCGTGAAATCAAGAAAGGCCTGCCGGCATTTCAAGTCGGCCCAACTTGCTACCGCGGGCTGTGGGTTGTGGATGGCTCGTTCATCATGGAAGCAGTGGCATATCTGGGCAGGGCGATGGAAGCGCGCAACGGCATAAAATATCTCCTGAGCTTCCAGCGCCCGGACGGCGCCTTCATGCTAATTGACGGACACTGGAAGGAGACCGGAATCGTGTTGTGGGCCGTCACCCGCCACGCCCGGTTGACTGGCGATAAAAAATGGCTGCGCGAAGTCTGGCCCAATCTGGAACGCGGCTTTGATTTCATTCGCAAGATGCGACAAATGCCGCCCGCCGGCTCGCCAAATGCCGGTCTCATCCCGGACGGTTTCAGCGACGGCGGCCTTGCCGACAAGGTCCCCGAATACACCAACATTTACTGGACACTGGCAGGCATGCGCGCCGCAGTACGCGCAGCCCGCTGGCTTGGCCTGGATGAAACTGCCACCGAATGGCAGCGTGAATACGAAGATTTTTACCAGACATTCCGAAAGGCAGCCGAGCGGGATCAACGAACCGATGCCCACGGCCACCAATACCTGCCCATCCGCATGGCAAAAGGCGAGGGCATCCTGCCGCAAAAGGCCCAGTGGGCATTTTGCCACGCAGTTTTCCCCGGGCAGGTTTTCAGGGTGGATGACCCACTGGTGCAGGGCAACATGGCGATGTTGAAGGCAGTCGAATCTGAAGGCCTTGTATTGGACACCGGCTGGCTTGGCAAAGGAATATGGAATTACTTCGGCTCTTTCTACGCCCATGCATGGCTGTGGCTTGGGTACGGTGAAAAGGCGGCACAGACACTCTATGCCTTTGGCAATCACGCCTCGCCACTGCTTGTATGGCGCGAAGAACAAATGCCTGTTGGCCAGGGCGCCGCCGTGGTGGGCGACATGCCGCACAACTGGGCCAGCGCGGAATTCATCCGGTTGATACGGCATCTAATCGTTCTGGAACGCGGCTCGGAGCTGCACCTGTTTGAGGGGCTGCCACGCACATGGTTGAAACCGGGCGCAACAATCAGGCTCAAAGAAATCGCAACTGAATTTGGGCCGGTTTCACTGGAGCTTGAAGTTGACAAGTACGGCGCCACGGCGCGCCTGCGACTGGAGGCCCCGCGGCGCGAGCCGCCGCAGCGCATTGTAGCGCATCTTGAAGGCTGGGCTGAACCCGGCGGCACAATCAGCCTACCCATCCGCGGCACAATCAAACATGACTTCGTTCTAAAAAAGTAAACATCCTGCCTGCCGAATTCTGCCGGTAACCGGGCTTTTGGGCTTTTGCCGTCAGTCGCATCGTGGTATAAAAAGGACATGAACGCGAATTTGAAGATCGGATTTCTGGGCGCCGGACAGATGGCCACCGCGCTGGCCAAAGGTTTTCTGAAGGCCGGACTTGTAACAGTGGAGAATTTAATTGCCAGCGATGTGTTGGAAAGCGCCCGGCAGAAATTTGCGCAAAACACCGGGGCCCGTGTTGTCACGCAAAATGCCGATGTCTTGAGGTTTTCGGATGCCGTCATAATCGCCGTCAAACCCCCGCAGGTGCCCGAAGTGTTGAAGGATGTGCGCGGGGCGTACACCGGACATCAATTGTTCATCTCAATAGCAGCCGGCGTCACCCTTTCCCGTCTGGCCGAGCATCTGCCGGCCAATGCCCGCATAATCCGGGCGATGCCCAACACGCCGGCGCTTGTAGGCACATCCGCCACTGCCTACGCAGCCAGCGCAAACGCAACCGGGGACGATCTTGAGCTTGCCCAGAAATTATTCTCCTCGGTTGGGCTGGCATTCGCCTTGAAGGAACAGTTGTTGGACGCTGTAACCGGCCTGAGCGGAAGCGGCCCGGCTTATTTGTTTCTTGTGATCGAAGCGTTGAGCGACGGCGGCGTTGCCGCCGGGCTGCCGCGCGAGGTGGCCACACGGCTGGCGGCTCAAACCGTAAAGGGAGCGGCGGAGATGGTGCTTGCCACAGGTCTGCATCCCGCCGTGCTCAAAGAGCAGGTGACAAGTCCCGGCGGCACTACCATCGAAGGCCTGCACGAGTTGGAAAAGGCCGCCACGCGCGCCGCTTTCATCAGCGCAGTGCGCGCCGCGGCGGACAAAGCGAAAAAATTGGGCGCCGGCTGAGGCGTGCTATCGCCAATACTCGGTGCGCAAGCCGGCAAACAGGTTGTCCCGGCTCTCAACATCCTGCAGCCATCCCTCATCCACGCGCCCCTGTTTAAGCTGCTCGAAAAGGTGGTTGAACCGTGACAGGTGGTCGGTGACTCGCCTGCGCGCATAGTCCGGGCTGGTATTGGTGCGCATGATAAACGGCCAGTCGCTGGCTTGCGCCAAAAGCAATTCGCGGCCTGCCTGCCGCAAGGCGCGTTCCATAAGACCGCCTGCATTGCCAAACTGGACGGCGAGCTCGGTCATGCGTTTCTGCGCTGCTTGCAGGTGCGGGAAAATCCATTGGTTGGTTTCATTAAGCCAGAGCTTGAAGTAACCTTGCTCGCCCCAACTTGATGCCGCAGGTGTGGCCATTTGCTGCGTGGGATGCCGCCGCAGATACTCAGTTGGAGTAATCAGTTCGAGTTTCTTTCGATACCCCGCCGCGGCCCTTACATAATAGTCCAGGAATTCAGGGCCTTCATACCACCAGTGGCCGAACAGCTCCGCGTCGAAAGGTGAAACCACAATCGGCGGGCGCTCCATCACCCCAGCAAGGCGCTCAGTTTGAGCAAGACGCGCTTCAAGGAAATGTTGTGCATGGGCACGCGCCGTTTGCAAGGCAGCCTGCCGGTTGTACGGCTCCTTGTGCCGGCCCGGACCTGTTATGCGGTAGTACTTCAGGCCGGTGTAGCCTCGCAGGCCGGGCGATGGCAAATACGGCTGCAAATATTCAAAATCCAGATCAAACCCGATGTCGCGGTAAAAATCGCGGTAATTAAAATCGCCCGGATACCCTTCATGCCGGCTCCAGACCTGGCGCGCCGACTCCAAATCGCGCCCAAAAGCAGCCACGCCTGCATTGGTGAACACCGGCGCATAAACCCCGAATCGCGGGCGCGGCGTGGCGCAGAGCAGCCCGTGGGCCTCAACAACAAACCATCGCAGCCCGGCCTCGCCGAGCGTCATTTCCAAGCCCGGCTTGTAGGCGCATTCCGGCAGCCAGAAGCCTAGCGGCGCCGCCCCGAAATTTCCGGAATGTTCATCACGCGCCACCAAAACTTGTGCGCGAATTGAAGACTCATGATTCAAAAGAGGCAGCACTGCGTGCGTTGCGGAGCAGGTGATCAATTCAAGCCGTCCGGTTTTTTGAAAGTTCGCCAGAGCGCCCGGGATGTCCCTTCCGCAAGCCACCCAGGTCTCGCGCAAACCGCACCAACGCTTGTGATACATTTTCGCCAGCTCCTGCAGCGGGCGCTCAAAATGCGTGCGCGTAATCTCCTTCTCGGCCAGTTCAATCAAGCCGTTCAGCCGCCGATAATAACGCGCTTGCAGCAGCGGGTCCCGCAACATTGTGGCAAGTGTGGGCGAAATTGAGATTGTCAGCGCCCACGGCACGCCGTCCCGCTCCCAACCCTGCATGATTTCCAGCAACGGCAGGTAACATTCAGTGATGGCCTCGAAGAGCCAGCTTTCCTCCAAAAATCGTTCATGCTCAGGATGCCGCACAAACGGCAGGTGAGCGTGCAAAATTATTGCGTGATAACCAACCATGTCCACAAAACGGATAACTGTTTACAACTCCTTGAATGTATTTTTGGGGCGCACAGGCGGCGGTTGTTGTGCCGCATGCGCCTCGCGCCCGATGGAACAGGCCCTTTATTCAAGCGCCGTTCTCCGGCGGAGGCGGTTCCAATGACTGATCCTGCGGTTGCACTCCAACATCGCCGCGGTAATCAGTCCTGCGGCTGAATTTCAGCTCCGCCGCCCTGCCGTCAGTGCGATCAGCCGAGATTGCCACCGCGGGCAATTCATAATTGCCATCCGGCAACGCAAAGCGGCATGAAAAAGTGCCATCAGGCCGCAACTGTATCGGCCTGCCGCCCAAGGTAACCTCGGCGTCCGGCTCCGTGGCGCCGTAAATCACGATCTCGGCGTTAATGTTGAACCAAAATTCCCTTGATGGAGGGGCAGACGGCCCCTGGGCGCTGCTGGGGGCCTGGGCCGCTGCTCCGAATGGAACGCCAGGCGATGCAATTTGTTGCGGCGGCAGCGCCAACCCGCCAGGCGGTTGTTCACCGCCCAGTTGCCGGCGCACCAATTCAGTAATCTCCATCGAGCCAATCCATACCCGCCTCAGGCTGTCCAGCGTGATCAACTGTTCCAAGACCTGCTCCCTCTCCCGGGTCAATTCCGCCCCGGTCAATTGGCCGCCAACCGCGGGAATTGTCCGGGCAAGCGCCTCGGCAAGCGGTTTGTTTTCAGCCGCTGCCGCCTTCACGGCAGCCACTACTTTCTGCAGTGGCACTTCCGGCGGGATGGTCGCCAGACGCACTGTCTTTTCCATCGAAGGCGCTTCAGGCGGGGTGAATGTTGCCTCGGATTTTCCCAATGAACACCACAGCCCCAAATTATCGTAGTAACCAAGCTCGCCAAAAAACTTCGTGCCCGGTTTGTCCACATGCACAAACCAATGACGGGTTCCCGGAGGCAACTGGATTTCAAGATACGGATGCTCTGTGATTTCGTTCAGATGCACCCGCAAGTGCAGGCGACCCTGGCTTGAACGAGCCTCAACTTCCTGCAACTGTTGTCGCGTATAATCCCAACTTGCATACAGCCAGCGCGAATCCTGCGCGGTAACAATCAACTGTTGCGTCCCGTACGCCTCTGGCAACCCGCTTCCAACCCCAGACATCGCCGCCGCCGGCGGCGCCGCAACAATTGGTTCCGGAAAATCTCCACTCAGCAGGTAAGATGGTATTTCTGGAGCCTTTTTCTTTGGCTTCGCCACCCTGGATTTCTTTGGCGTAGTTTTCCTCTGCGCCGTTTTGGCCTTTGAAACAACAACCCTGCGACGCACAGCTTCCGTCTTTGGCTGGGACCTGGCCGGCGCGCTTTTTGCAACCACAGGCTTTTTCAGTTTGCCTGTCCTGGCAACCGGACGCGCGGAAGCCGTTTTAACCGTCAACCGTTTCTTTGTGGCGGACGCCGCTGCGCTTTTCTTGGCAATCTTTTTTTTCGTTGTCATAAGGCCTTTACCCAGGGCGGGCCACGGCTTGGCCAGCTAACGCCATCATACGAAACAGCATGAAACATTCAACCTTAAATCGCTGCAAGCGTTTGGAAAAATTTTGCCGCCGGTTCGCAGGGGCGAATCAGACTGTTTTTATTCTTGGCGCAGTGCGCCCTGGCGCTTAAACATCGTGTGGATGAAATCGCGAGCCTATGCAAAGGCGGGTGTGGATATTGACCTGGGCAACAGGGTGAAAGCCACCCTGCCGGAATTGCTCGCCTGCGCACGCAGGCCGGGCGTATTGGGGAAGATCGGGGGGTTTGGCGGACTGTTTGCGCTGGACAAACGCCGCTACCGGCAGCCGGTTCTGGTTTCAAGCATGGACGGTGTTGGCACAAAGCTCAAAATCGCCTTCGCAATGAACCGCCATGACACCGTCGGCCAGGACTTGGTCAACCATTGTGTCAACGATATCGTTGTTCTGGGGGCTGAACCGCTTTTTTTCCTGGATTATCTCGGGACCGGCAAGCTCAAAGCCGGTGTTTTTGAAGAGATCATAAAGGGCTTTGCCAAAGCCTGCGCCGAAAATCGTTGCGCATTGATCGGGGGCGAGACTGCCCAGATGCCCGGCTTTTATCAACCCGGCGAATATGACTTAAGCGGCACCATAGTGGGTGTGGTCGAGAAGACGGCCATCCTTGGCGGCCGGGATGTCAAGCCCGGCGATGCCGTAATCGGCCTTGCTTCATCCGGTCTCCACACCAACGGCTACTCGCTTGCGCGTAAAATTTTCTTCGAGCAACTCCGGCTCAAGCCGGATTGTTTCATCCCTGAATTGGGCTGCAAACTCGGCGATGAGTTGTTGAAGATTCACATAAGCTACGGCCCCGCAATACTGGCGCTTTTGAAGCGGTTCAACCGGCCCGGTTGCCCCCGAAAAATCAAGGCCCTCGCACACATAACCGGAGGCGGATTTGTTGACAACATCCCGCGGGTGTTGCCCAAACGATGCGACGTTGTCATTCGCAAGGGTAGCTGGCCCATACCGCCCGTTTTCCAACTGCTCGCGAAGCATGGGAGGTTGGACGAAGCCGAGCTATACCAGGTGTTCAACATGGGCGTGGGAATGGTGGTTATTGTGGAAAACAGCTCCGCCGAAGCAATCACCCGCGCCTTAAAAGCAAAGGGACACCAAGCATGGTTGATCGGCGAGGTGGTGAAAGGAACAGGCGCTGCGCGTGTTGTACAGGCGACCCCATAATGTGAGTCACTTTTGGTCATGAAAAAAAATCCGATTATTGTGGCTTTGGACGTTCCCACGGCTGAGCGGGCGCAACAGTTGGCCACGGAGCTTGCCCCGGTGGTGGGCGGATTCAAAATCGGCGCCGAGCTTTTCACCAGCGCCGGCCCGGAGCTTGTAAGGCGGCTTTTGGATACAGGCGCGGCTGTATTTCTGGATTTGAAATTCCATGACATACCAAACACTGTTTCGCGCGCAGTAGCCGCCGCCACACGGCTGGGTGTCCATATTCTAACCATTCATACAAGCGGCGGTCTGGCGATGATGCAGGCCGCGGAAACCGCCGCGCAGGAAACCGCCAAAGCCTGCGGCCGGAGCGCGCCGTTGGTGCTGGGGGTGACGGTTCTGACCAGCCTGGACACCCAAGAATTGAATGAGATCGGCATAACAGGCCGCGTCAGCCAGCAGGTTGAACGGCTGGCCCGGCTCGCTGTTCGAGCCGGTTTGCGCGGGCTGGTTTGCTCGCCGCTTGAACTGGCGGGATTGCGCGGTTTTCTCCCATCTTCAATGCAACTCGTCACGCCCGGTATTCGCGGGCCGGACGACCCTCCCGGCGACCAGAAACGCACATTGAGCGCCAGGGAAGCCCTGGCCGCCGGCGCAGATTTGCTGGTAATCGGACGCCCAATTATCGCGGCGAAAAGCCCGCGGGCTGCAGCGGAAAAAATCCTGAGTTGATTGGCCGCCGTGGTGAAACAGGCTTCAGGCCCGCAGTTTCACGAAAAACTCTTCGGCTGTTTCGCAAGTTGCCCGGCCTATCTCCTCAAGGCCGCAACCTTTCACACGGGCCGCCACTTCCGCAGTTTCCCGAACAAACGCCGGCTCGCACCGCTTTATTTTATTCGAGCGATGCGGTTCCGGCACCAAATAGGGGCAGTCGGTTTCCAGCATGAATTTTCCAAATGGCACCGCTGCAAGCGAGTCCCGCACGTTCTGAGCGTTTTTGTAGGTCAAGGTTCCGGTAAAACTGACTATCCAGCCCAAATCGAGCAGTTGACGCGCCGCTTCCGCTGTCTCGGAAAAACAGTGAAACACCGCCCGCACCCGCCCGGCCCCGGGACGCATTTGAGCCAAAACGGCGTCAAAGCACTGCCGTTGATGAATTATCAGCGGCATGCCCATCTCGAATGCCAGCTCGATCTGCTCCTGAAAAATGCGCGCCTGGTTATTCTTGAGGTGTTCGTCTTCCACAGGCCCGCCCTTTTTTTCGCGGCTTGGCAAATGGTAGTAATCAAGGCCGGTCTCGCCTATGGCGACAACTTTGGGATGCCCGGCCAAAGGCCGGAGGATTGACTTCAAATCTTGGGGCGCATCGTTGGCATCGTTCGGATGCCAACCCACTGCGGCATAAACGCAGGCAAAGCGTTCTGCCAGTTCAATTGCGCTTTTGCTGCTGTTCAAATCGGTGCCCACCGCGATTATTTTGGCGACGCCGGCCTGCTGGGCGCGCGCGACCACCTGCTCGATGTCCACCCTGAACGGTGGCGCCACGATATGCGAATGTGTGTCGTAAATAGTTGTCATTTTGCCTGCCGGCCCCAAAAGCACGCCGGACGGCTTCCGAATTTGAGCCAAAATCGCCAAAAATGCAAAAAATGCTTTGCATTTTTCTTGAGGAAATGTAAAAAGCCGGCAGAATTAACAAAAATTATGGCACAATCCATATATCACCCAAGCATAGAGGGCGCCCAACACGGCGCGAAAACATTGGCGCAATTTCTCGACTACGCAAAGGCCAGCGGCGCAACAGGCGCACAGCCTTCCAATTACATGCTGCAGTCGGAGAAAGGCTTCAAATCCGCCAAAGAAATCCGTGAAACCTTTGAAAGCCGGGGCATGACGTTGGACGGCATTTCCTGCCATTGTCCGTTGTGGGTCCACACGACGGCATGGACAGGCAGCCCGACCATCAAACCGTTCATCCCCGCTGATGTGGCAAAGTTGCCTCCTGAAAAAATCGAGAAATGGGCCGAAACCTACATCCTGAAGTTGATGGACCTTGCCGCAGAGTTGAATGTGAAAATCCTCCCCACTTTCTGGGGCGTTGCATTCGGCTGGGAAGTCGCCAGCGGCTACCCGTGGGGTTTCTGGCAGGCAGGTTATGACCTGATCAAAGAAGGCCAGGAGCGGTTTGTGAAGAAGACCGCCAAAATCCGCAAGCATGCCAATGAACTTGGCATCTACCTCGCCCATGAAATCCATCCCGGCACGGCAGCCATGTGCGCCGACGATTTCAACATGCTCGTCAAAATATGCGACGGTGACCCATGCCTCGCGGTCAACGCCGATCCGTCCCACTGCTGGGAGGGTGAATCATTCGAAACCCGTTTCTTGAAAGTGGCCGATCGCATCTATGCATGCCACGTCAAGAATTTCGTAATCCGCTCCGGCTTCCCGCTCCGGATGATGGAGGCCAACTGGCAGAAGCGGGCCATGCAATTCACCGACTTGCCAAGCGGCCAATTGAACATGACCCGCTACGCCGAGCTGTTGGTGCTTTGCGGCTATCCGCAGCGCTACATGAAAGTCATGGGAACAAAAACGGCGCCGCTGGTTGTCGAAGCCGAGAGCGCCTACCGCGATCTGGATGCCACCAGCGCAAATGGCATCGCGTTTGTGCGCGACAACCTCTGTTTCCCGCTGGCTTCCGGCTCCTTCGAGGAAGGCATGGGCGCATAATCGCCCCCATGGCAGTGATTCTTGCACAAGGCGCGGCCCTCAAGGCCGCGCTTTTTTTTCATGGTTTCATTTCCAGCACGTCTTGTACTATAAAAAGCCCAATGAAGTCATTGCATAATAGGATTCTGTTTACGGCTCTGCTGTTTGTCTTTGGATTTCAGTTCATGGCTGCCTTCTTTGGCACAGCCGCTCCCCAGCCAAATCCAGATGATGGCATTGAATGGACAGGCGATGCCCCGCCGCCGGAGGAGCCGTTATCACTGTGGTATCGCAGACCTGCGGCCCAATGGGTGGAGGCGCTACCAATCGGCAACGGGCGGCTGGCTGCCATGGTTTTTGGCGGTGTAAACCGGGAACGGCTCCAGTTGAATGAAGACACCCTTTGGGCTGGCGGCCCCTACGACCCCGCCAATCCGGAGGCGTTGGCAGCCCTGCCTGAGGCGCGCCGCCTGGTCTTTGAGGACAAGTTCGCTGAAGCCCAGCGGCTTATTGGACAAAAAATGATGGCCAAGCCCCTTCGCCAGATGCCTTATCAGCCTGTCGGCGATTTGTTGCTGAGTTTCCCTCAAGTCAAAGCCGTTGAGCAATATCGCCGGGAACTGAATCTCGACACTGCAATCGCGCAAGTGACGTATTCGTCCGGTGGGGTTCAGTTTACCCGGGAGGTTTTTTCAAGCCCGGTTGATCGGGTCATCGTCTTGCGCCTGACGGCTAATCGTCCAAGCCAGATCGCGTTTGCTCTTGGTCTGCGAACGCCACAAAAGGCCACAGTGGAAGCTGCTGACCGCAATACTTTGATCTTGCGCGGCACAAATGGAAGCGCCCAGGGCATCGCAGGAGCGCTTAAATTCGAGGCCCGGGTACGAGTGTTGCCATCCGGTGGCACTGCCGAAGTTCGTGATTCCCAGATCGTCGTCACGAACGCAGATTCAGCTCTCGTACTCATTGCCGCCGCGACAAGTTACCGTAATTATAAAGATGTCAGCGGTAATCCATCCGCCCTGAACATCTCAACACTCGACAAGGCCGTAAAGAAAAGCTTCGATGCCCTCAAAGCTGCGCACATCGCCGAACATCAACGCCTCTTCAGACGTGTAAGCATTGACTTGGGAACAACTCCTGCTGCCAAACAGCCGACACAAGAGAGGATTAAGAAGTTTGCAGATGGCGGCGATCCGCAACTGGCCGCTCTCTATTTTCAGTTCGGCCGCTACTTGTTGACAAGTTGTTCACGCCCGGGCACCCAACCGGCCAATCTACAAGGTATCTGGAATGATAGCATGAATCCGCCTTGGGACAGCAAATACACCATCAACATCAACACCGAAATGAATTATTGGCCGGCTGAGTCTTGCAACCTCGCAGAGTGTGTAGAGCCACTTGTTAACATGGTGCTTGATTTAACTGAGTCAGGCGCCCGCACTGCAAAGACCCAATGGGGCGCTCGTGGTTGGGTTGTCCATCACAACACTGACCTCTGGCGTGCAACCGCGCCAATTGATGGACCGTTTTGGGGCTTCTGGCCCATGGGGGGCGCCTGGTTGTCCATTCACCTTTGGGACCACTACGAGTACAGCGGTGACAGGGCTTTTCTGGCAAAGATTTACCCGGCACTTAAAGGCGCCGCCCAGTTTTTCCTGGATACACTGGTCGAAGAACCGTCCCACAAGTGGCTTGTAACTTGCCCTTCACTTTCACCGGAAAACGCTCATCCGAAAGGATCAAGTATATGCGCCGGACCTTCCATGGACATGCAAATACTTCGTGACTTGTTCAGCGCGTGCATAAAGTCAGCCGAGATTTTAGGCCGTGACAGTGAGTTCAGGAAACAGTTGGCCGATGTACGCTCACGGCTTGCACCGCACCAGATTGGAAAGGCGGGGCAGTTGCAGGAATGGCTTGAAGATTGGGATATGCAGGCCCCGGAGATTCACCATCGCCATGTGTCACACCTTTACGCCCTTTACCCGAGCCTCCAGATCAACCTGCGCGACACTCCAGACTTGGCTGTAGCGGCAAGAAAATCGCTCGAAACACGGGGTGACAACGCAACAGGCTGGGGCCTCGGGTGGCGCTTAAACCTTTGGGCCCGGTTACAAGACGGTGAGCATGCCTACAAGATTTTGAAGATGCTGCTGTCACCTGCAAGGACTTACCCGAATCTCTTTGACTCTTGTCCACCATTCCAGATTGACGGTAACTTCGGCGGCACAGCAGGCATTGCGGAAATGTTGCTCCAATCTCTGCCAATATCTGCCTCATTTCTGCAAGATGGCGCTGAGTTACAACTCCTTCCGGCTCTGCCCGGTGCATGGCCTAAAGGCAAAATAACCGGTCTGCGCACAAAAGGCGGGTTTCAAGTTGATATCGAATGGGATAATAGCCGCATGTCCCGCGCAACAATAAGGTCTCAGCTAGGCCTTCCATGCAAAGTAAAGGCGAACGGAAAGGAACTAACGCTGAAGACAAAAGCGGGGGGTGTCTATCAGATAGACAGCAACATGAACCTAGTCAAATGAAAGCAAATAGGACTGACCCCAAATAGTGATATTGGAAGTGATTTCAATTGAAACCAAATTGTGATAAAGTTGTGAATATCGCGAATAACACCCCAACAAGTTGTGGAGTAACAGGACTATTTACCCGACAGGTAGAGTATTCACACATTTATCCACACCAAAAATCAAAGAAAAATGCCACTGAAATGCTTGACAAAACAAGTTTTACACAGTATTGACTCCCCTTAATAATAGTAAGGCTTGCTTTGCAACAGGAAAAACAGTATTAACAAATCATGAAACTGACAATAACCAAGGAGCAGCTTGAGACAGGCCTGCGTACTGTACAGAGCGTTGTTGCGAGTCGGACCAATTTGCCTGCCCTGGCCAATGTTCTTATTCAAGCCGACGCAGACGCAGTGGAGCTGACGACTACAGATTTGGACATTGCAATCTCGTGCAAGGTGCAGGCCAAGGTTGAAAGGGGCGGTTCAATATCAGTTCCTGCGAAAAGGCTTTTCGGAGTTGTTTGTGAGCTGGCATCTCCAGAAATTGAGATGGATGCTGACAGCAAGAACCGGTGTGTAGTCAGGGCTGGTCAGTCTTTTTATCGTTTCAACGGGCTGCCAATTGAAGAATTTCCGCCTCTTCAGCGCTTTGATGGAGACAGGAAGATTACAATCCCGCACGAAAAGATGCGAATAATGCTCCAGAGGACGTCATTTGCCACCTCTGAAGAGGAAAGCCGGTATGTTTTGAATGGAATCTTTTTCAGCATTAAGGACGGCAAGATTATGATGGTTGCTACTGACGGGAAACGTCTTGCCTTGGTTGAGGAGCAGGTTGAGATGCCTGAGAGCATGCAGGGTTCATTCATTGTGCCAAACAAAGCTGTCAACGAAATTAAAAGGTTGCTGACAGCCAATGGAGAGCTGGACATGGGGTTTGATGAGAAACAGGCGATGTTCAGGTTCAGGTCCGAAGGGGTGCCTGAAACACTTCTGGTCACAAGGCTTGTTGATGGCAACTATCCCAATTTCAGGCAGGTTATTCCCACTGAGGTCAAGGAGCACATAGAACTGAACAGGGAAGAGTTTTTACATGCTTTGAGGAGAGCTGAGTGCCTTACAAGCCCCAAGCAAAGCTCTGTAAAACTCTCTTTATCTCAGAACAGTTTAGTGATTTCGGTGAACAGTCCTGAATACGGCGAAGGCACTGAAACCATCGCAATCAACTACCAAGGCTCTTCTATCTCCATAGCGTTTAACCCGAAGTTCCTGATTGACCCACTCCTTGCGCTTGAGAACTTGGACAATATCTATCTGGACCTTATCGACGAGCTTAGCCCTGGAGTCATAAAGGACAACCAAGGATTCCTTTACGTAGTCATGCCAATGCGCCTCACATAGCCTGACACGAGACGCTGCGAAAAAGTTGGCCATTACATAATTCTTTCAAGCGCAGATGCCAGTACATCACTCAGCGATAATGCTGCCTGTCGAGTTCTGTCCATAAAACTCAGCATTTTGGCGAGCGATTTTGGCCGTCGAAGAAAACGAGCGGAGGCTTTCAAAGCCGAAGGACGCATCTGCTTGTCGAAAAGCTCGTTGAAATCCAGCGGCAGGTCTTCTTCAGCGGTATCGCTGATTATCCTAATGGTTGCGCTTGGGACGTTTATCTTCCTGCAAAATTCTCTGATTGGCCCGGACTCCATTTCAACAGCATCGGCCTTTGTTGCCAGCCACAGAGCTTTTTTTTCAGCAGCACTTACAACTATTTTGTCTGAACAAAGAAACTTTCCTCTCTTGCACTGGAGTGAAAGCAGGACTGACTCCAGCGCATCTAATGCAGAATCCTCATCTCTATCAAATACAATCTCCCCAAACTTTAGCGCGGGATTGAGGCCACCTGCGAATCCACAAGAAAGCACCAACTGAGGCTTTACAGATTCAAGGTATCCTTTGATTGCTTTTTCGGCATTATTCCTCCCGATTCCAGTTACAAGAACATTGCAGCCAGTCTTTGAACCTGAGAAGCGTCTGAAAGGCTTTGCCTCCTGCTCAATGGCGAAGGTTACGAGCACCTCCTGAAAATGTGCGCTCACGGCGTTCGAAAAACTATTTGATGCCAGCCAACCGCTCGCGCCAGATTCGATAGAGCTGAACAGTTGCATGAACATCGCGCAGGCAGTACTCAGCGATTTGGCGGTACTGTCCAGCCTTGACCAAGTCGTTCACATCCTTGCCGCTGACACCCTGGCCCTTTGGTGATTCAATGCCGAAGGCCTTGCAGTAGAAGTCCAGGTTGAACCGTCGGGCTGCGCCTTCTTTTCCACTGACACCGTAAAAAGATAGCTGCTCGGCGAGGTCACAATGTGGCTCCGTCGAGTAACGGTATCCGAGCCAGTCTTTCCGGGTGATTGGCACATTCAAGATTGCGGAGCGCAAGTAGAGGAAAGGCACATCAAACCCACGCCCGTTGAAGGTGACAACATTTTGATAATGCGTGGCAACATCCCAAAATGCCATGAGCAACTCGGCTTCATCCATGCAGGGAGCGAACTCGACTGGACCAGCCTCAGGCCCTTCCTCTTCAAAATCATCCGCCACATACAGCACCTTGCCCCCGTTTGTATCGGCGTTGACCATTGCAGCGCAAACCACCTGCGCGGTCAGAGGCCAGAGGTTCAGGTAGCGGATTATTTCCTGTCGCCGTTCCTCACGCTGGGCGCCTTCGGGGAGCTTTTCAATCTCGCGGAACAGGTATTCCTGTTGGGCTTCATCAAAGCTCTCCAACGGCAACGCAGTAGTTTCAATATCGAATACCAATGTGGCCATAAATGAGATTCCTGCCTGCTGGACACCAATACTGCTGGAAAATGCGCAGGTTTCCAGAACAAATTGCAGCCAGTTCAAGATTGCATTTGGAAACGTCCAATGGAATCTTTTTCGGAAATGCTAAAGCTAATTGCCGCCACTGGCAACACTCATAAAGTGAAGGAAATTCAGGATATCCTGGGTTATGAATTCATTGTCGCCAGCATGCCTGAAGACTTGAAAAAGGTGGAAATCGTGGAGAATGCCCCGGACTTTTCGGGTAATGCGGCCAAAAAAGCACTGACTGTTGCACAACTGATTTTCAAAGGCGGCTGCATGGAGTCTGAATTGTTCGGTGTTGTTGCTGACGATTCAGGTCTGGAGGTGGATGCTTTGAATGGCGCCCCCGGAGTTCACTCGGCGAGGTTTGCGCTGATTGGAGCAGGAGACTCTTCACATCGAAGCAGGAGCGAGATTGACAAGGCAAACAACGAGAAGTTACTTGCGCTTTTGACTGATGTCCCGTGGGAAAAAAGAACAGCCCGCTTCAGGTGTGTCCTGGCCTTGGTGACAAGGGATGCGCCTTCTGGGCCGCCGCACTTTTTCGAGGGCACGTGCGAAGGGAGGATTCAATTCGCGCCATCGGGTGATGGCGGCTTTGGATATGACCCGCTATTTGTGCCAGAGGGATTTGAACAATCCTTTGCCGAGCTTGGACATGAGGTAAAAAACCGCATTAGCCACCGTGCTCGCGCCCTTGAAAAGCTCCGGAACTGGCTTCAATCTGTGGCTGCCTCCAGGTGAAGTGCCAATTACTGGAACTGGCAGGGCGCCATTTATTGATGGAGAACCGATTGAGCGAGACAGGGTTCCAACCCCTGAAAAAAATTTTCAATTAATTCTGGACAACAAAGCAGCCGCCGGCTAATGTTGCTGTTGAAAAAAGAAAAGCCGCCATGATGCTGTCAGCAACGGAACGAGCGTGGAAGACACAAACGTGTCCGGCTCTTCTTATAAACGGTTCCACGCCTCTTTTCAGGTCGCGCGATCTGATGCTGGCAACGCATAAACCAAGAAAGGCAGGGATGTGCCATGGAACTCCAACACCCTCTCCTTGAGGAATTCCCACAATACAAGGACCTGATCATCCGGCTCAGGGATGAAAATGCGCATTTCCGCGAGTTATACGACGAATACCACGCCGTTGACGAGCGAATTGAACGCATCGAACTTGACAAGGAGAGGGCAACCGACCAGGAGCTGGAATCGTTGAAACTGCGCCGTGTGGGATTGAAAGACGCCCTCTTCCATATACTGCGCGTTTCAAGACGTAATATGCCGGCAGTAGCTGCTTGACGCTCCCGCCCGGTGGAAATCGGGGCAGGGGCAAATCTATAATTGGTAATTCTGCGTCGTGTGCGTGCACCTCGCGCCGCACAAAAAAGAAAAATTTTTCAAATTGCCGGGTCACCGAGGCCAAAGCACGCCCGGCCAAATTCAGGTTAATCAAACGCAGTTATTTTCAGGGCTTTTTCCCTTCCAAAATCTTCTCGATTGCCTTGTCCAATCCGGCCATTGGATGTCCGTGCCAGGCAATTCGCCCATCCCTGTCCACAATGAAGGCATGTGGAATTCCGTTTTGGTTGAAAGCGGTCATGTAAGCCGCGCTGGTCTGCCTGTTTCTGTCCAGGGCCACACGGTAATCCATTTTGTCGCCCATGTTTTTAACAAACGGCTTAACTTTCTCTGCGGTCTCATTGCTGACGCCGACTATGACCACGCCTCTGCTCTTGAAACGCTTTTGCAACTCCGTCAGATGCGGGATGCTGGCGCGGCACGGCGGGCACCACGTCGCCCAGAACTCCACCACATAAACATTTTTGCCGTCGGTCACATTCACCGGCTCGCCCTTGATCCATTCAGATATTACTAGAGGGGCCGCCTTGTCCCCGATTGACCCAGCCATTGCATTGCACAACCAGCCGGCTGCCACGATTGCCAGTACAGTTACGATGATCTTTTTCATTTTATTCCTTTTGTTTTCCGCATTGGGTTTTTCGCTAAAATAGCCCGACTACCAACCTAAATCAACCTTTGAAATCAATTTTTTTAGAGAGCACGGTTGGATTGTAATTTCTTTGAGCGTGCACCACAAACCGATCCATTCCCAGCGGATGAAATTCGCCCTTGCCAAAAGCTGGGGATAGAAAGTAAATTTGAATTTCCGGTCCATCCGGAGGCTGGCTAGGTAGCTCAGTCGGTAGAGCAGAGGACTGAAAATCCTTGTGTCGGCGGTTCGATTCCGTCCCTAGCCACCATTCATTGGTTGTCCGCCTCCTGCTGCATTTCAAAGGGTGGCTTCGGCGCTCAAACCGGTTTGTCATTCCCACCAGACTGCGCATTTTTCTTTCGCGAGTTGTGTGCTGGCAATTTCAATTTTACTGGCTTAAAAAACGAATCTTATAGCTTGCCATTGCCATTCTGGCCGGTGGCATCCTTCTGAGGCTGTCTGGGGCAGAATTGCGCCGCCATAATATGACAGTTCATTCAAGTAACCCAAAAATCCCAGGGCGTGCCTGTAAGCATTCTGTAACAGGAAATTCACCGTTTGTTAATTGGACGCTTCGGAGGCTCAGGCGCAAAATAGCAGCGCATAGGAAATCAAATAACAAAGGAAAAGATATGAAAAAGATGCAAAAAACAACGTCAATCTGGAAGAAATTGCAAATGGGCTGCAAGCCTGGACTTCTCGCCTGTTTAGTTTTTGCGGCCAGCTTGGCTGTCAAAGCTCAACCGGTGATAAAAATTGATGGCTCAAGCACCGTTTTTCCGGTGACCGAGGCCGTCGCGGAGGAATTCCAAAAGGAGATGAAGGGCAAGGTGCGCGTTACGGTTGGAATTTCCGGCACCGGCGGTGGCTTCAAGAAATTCATGCGGGGTGAAACGGATGTGCAGGATGCTTCACGGCCCATCCTCACCGAGGAAATGGAGTCCTGCAAGAAGAACGGGATTCAATACATTGAACTGCCGATTTGTTTCGACGCGCTCACAGTTGTGGTGAATCCCAAGAACAACTGGTGCAAAGAGATGAAGGTTTCCGAACTCAAAAAGTTGTGGGAGCCGGCAGCCCAGGGAAAAATCACAAAGTGGAACCAGATACGTCCGGAGTGGCCGGATGCGCCCATCAAGTTGTTCGGACCGGGCGCGGACTCGGGGACGTTTGACTATTTCACTGAGGCGATAGTCGGCAAGGCCAAGTCAAGCCGGGGTGATTATACGGCAAGCGAAGATGACAACACCTTGGTGCAGGGGGTTGAAGGCGACAAGTATGCGCTGGGATATTTCGGGTTTGCCTATTATGCCGCACAGTCCGACAAGATGAAGGCGGTGGCCATACACTGGGAGGGCAAAACGGATGGTCCTGTGGAGCCGAGCCTGGCGAATGTGCTGAAGGCGAAATACAACCCGCTGGCTCGTCCATTGTTCATTTATGTCAATGTAAAGTCACTGGAGCGGCCGGAAGTTGTGTCGTTCGTTGAATTCTATCTGAAGCATGCCGAACAATTGTGCAAAGAAGTGAAATATGTGCCGCTGCCCAAACACGCCTACGAGATGGCCATGGAACGTTTCAAGAAGCGCACGCTGGGCACCGTATTCGGAGGCGTACCTGAGGTTGGCTTGACGATTGAGGAAATCCTCAAGCGCGAAACAAAACAATAGCGTGGGACGGATTTTGCATCTGTGACTCCATCTCTGACAATCACGGTTGCAGCGCCGGCGGCCAGCAAATTGCGCCGCCGGCGCAGGCGTGAGCGGCCAATAGAATTCTTGTTATTCGCCGCCGCCTTTTCATCTGTGGCGATAACCGCGGGAATTGTGTTTGTTTTGTTTACCGAGGCGTCCGTTTTTTTCAAACACATATCCTTCAAGGAATTTTTGACTGACCGGCAATGGACGCCCATGTTTTCCGACGCACACTACGGCATCATGCCGTTGGTGGCGGGGACTCTGGTAACCACAGGTGTTGCGCTGGCGGTGGCTCTGCCGCTTGGAACAATTGTTGCCATATACCTGAGCGAATTCGCGCCTCACAAGTTGCGGGAAATACTAAAGCCGCTGCTCGAATTGCTCAGTGCGGTGCCCACAATTGTCTATGGCTACTTCGCGATTGCCATAGTGGCGCCATTTCTGCAGAAGCTGATCCCGAACCTGCCTCTTTTCAGCATGCTGAGCGCCGGCATCGTGATGGGGATAATGATTGTGCCCTACGTCAGCTCTCTCAGCGAGGATGCCATGGGAGCCGTGCCGATGCTGCTGCGGGAAGGCTCGTATGCACTGGGCGCATCAAAACTTGGCACAGCCCTGAAGGTTGTATGTCCCGCTGCGCTCTCAGGGATCGGTGCGGCATACATACTCGGAATATCCCGTGCCATAGGTGAAACGATGATAGTTGCCATTGCTGCCGGAATGCAACCGAACCTTACACTCAACCCGATGGAACCGGCGGCAACCATTACGGCTTTTATTGTGCAAGTGAGCCTTGGCGATTTACCCCACGGCAGCATTGGCTACCAATCAATTTTTGCAGCGGGGCTTACGCTATTTGTGATGACACTGATATTCAACATAGCGGGACACATTATCCGGAAAAAGTTCCGGGAAGCTTACTGAGATGACTGATTTCAAAAAAATTACTGCCAGGCGCCGCCGCGAGGACCGCATTTTCAAGGTAATTGGCATTGCCTGCACGTTGGTCGGTTTGTTGACCCTGAGCGTGCTATTGGCGGATTTGTGCTGGGTTGGTTTGAAACGTATAGACTGGCAGTTCCTCACCTCGTTCCCATCGCGTTTTGCCGAGCGTGCTGGAATATTGTCCGCGTGGGTGGGCACGCTGACGGTAATGTTTGTAACGGCAGTTGCAGCCATACCGCTGGGAGTGGCTGCGGGGGTTTACCTGGAGGAGTATGCGCGTAAAAGTTGGCTGACAGAAATCATAGAATTAAACATTTCCAACCTTGCCGGCGTGCCATCCATCGTTTACGGGCTGATGGCCCTCGGCTTGTTTGTCTATCAGTTTCAATTCGGGCGGAGCATTTTGTCAGCCGGGTTGACGCTGGCGGTGCTAATCCTGCCGATAGTGATTGTTGCCACACGTGAATCGCTGCGTTCAATTCCGATTATCATCCGCGAGGCGGCATACTCGATGGGCGCAACCAAATGGCAGACAGTCGTGCATCACTTGCTTCCTTACTCGGCGGGCGGCATTGCAACCGGAGTTATAATAGCCCTCTCCCGTGCCATTGGCGAAACTGCTCCGCTTGTGACAATAGGCGCACTTACGTTCATTGCGTTCCTGCCGCCGTCTCCTGTTACAGGCACTTTTCCGTTTGTTTCATTCGAATGGCTGAAATCGCCTTTCACCGTCCTGCCGATTCAAATGTTTAACTGGACCTCACGTCCCACGCAGGACTTCCATGTCAACGCGGCGGCCACAGGTTTGATTTTGATTGTGGCGACTCTCGCCATGAACACCGTATCCATCATAATACGCTACCGGATACGCAAACGAATTAGATGGTAATCTTATGGACCCTTTGGCCAAAGCTTTTATTCAAGCACGACAATCAGGCAGTGAGCCTTTTGACAAAACCGGGCCTGAAAGGAGTGAATTTCCATTCTCCGAACCGGACCCAGCCCTCATCGAATGGCTCAAGGACAAACTTCATCAGCCGCCGCCGCAGCCGGTCGCCCTTGCGCCAAAGTTACAGACACGCTCTTTGGATTTTTACTATGGTAAAAAGCAGGCCCTGAAAAACATAAACATTGAATTTCCTGAAAAGAGAATTACTGCGTTGATCGGCCCGTCAGGCTGCGGCAAGACAACATTGCTGCGATGTTTCAACCGGATGCACGACCTTTATCCGGGGATAATTTATTCGGGAGAAATCCTGCTTTTGCCGGATAACCGAAACATCCTCGATTCTACAGTTGATCCCATTGAGTTGCGCATGCGCATAAGCATGGTGTTTCAAAAGCCCAATCCATTCCCCAAGTCAATTTATGAGAATGTGGCTTACGGACTGCGGTTGCGTGGAATAACAGACCGCAAGACTCTGGATGCAAAAGTCGAAGAGGCCCTGCGCGGCGCGGCTCTGTGGGAGGAGGTTAAGGATCGCCTCAAGGACGGTGCTTATAATCTATCCGGGGGCCAGCAGCAAAGGTTGTGCATTGCTCGGGCCATGGCGGTTGACCCCGAAATTGTTTTGTTTGATGAGCCGACTTCAGCGCTTGATCCCACTGCCACGGCGCGTATCGAAGAGCTGATCATGCAAATCAAAGACAAAGTGACCGTCATTATTGTCACCCACAACATGCAACAAGCGGCGCGCATTTCCGACTTTACGGGCTTCATGTACCTCGGGGAACTGGTTGAGTTCGACACCACCGAGCGGATTTTCCACAATCCATCGAACAACCTTACCGAAAAATACATAAGCGGCCAGTTTGGTTGAGCGCGGCCCCACATATATGCCACTACAACATCAACATCTGTTAAGCGAGTTCGACATTACATTAAAACGACTACACGACGATCTCTTTCTCATGGCCACACTTGCCCGGCGCGCGCTTGTCCAGGCGCACCGGGGTCTCGAAAGTTGCCAACCTGAGCTGTGCACGAGCATTGCGGCTGATGATGATGCCGTGGACCAACTGGAACGGCAGGTGGACGAATGGGGGCGTGCAGTCATAACCCGTTTCCAACCGATGGCGGGTGATTTGCGCCGGGTGCTCTCGGCAATGAGGGCGGCGATGGACCTCGAATGCATTTCCGACGAAGCAGTGTACATTTCCCGCATAATTTGCGGGTATCCAGCCACCACGCAGTTGGCGGAAACCAAATTGCTGGCAAAGTTGTTCACCGAGGCAATCGAGTTGTTCACAACGGCCATCCGCGCCTACGTCGAAGGCGACGCCGCCAATGCTTATGCGCTTGTACCGCGAAAAAAACTGCTCGATGATGAACATGCCAGGGTGGTTGCAACGCTTGCAGAGCGCATTCAACAGGAGCCGGCCCGGGCCATTGATTACCTGAACCTGATTTTCATTACAAGGCACTTGAAGCGTGTCGGTGGTCATGCCGCCAGCATCGCCGAGGAAACCGTCTTTATTGTGACGGCTCGTGATATCCGCCACACACTTGCTGGCGGCAAAATCAAGGTGCTCTTTGTATCGGTCAGCAACAGTGTCCGAAGTCAAATGGCCGAAATGTGGCTCAAGAAAATTGGAGGGGAGCGGTTTCTGGCTTACAGCGCTGGTTTGGAACCGGGAAAGGTTGATCCTTTTGCTGTGGAGGTGATGCGCGAAGTTGGAATTGATATGAGCCAGAACACAACCCGCAACGTGTTTGATTTATACAAGGCGGGGGAGATGTTTCACTACATCATAACCGTTTGCGACAAGGCCAGCGCCGGCCGTTGTCCGGCCTTTCCGGGCGCTGTTCAGCGCCTTGACTGGGACATCCCACTGCCTGCGTTGGCTGCAGACACCAGGGAGGAGAAACTGCGCCAGCTAAGGGAAATCCGGGATGCCATCCGCGAGCGGGTTGAACAGTGGTACAAAATGACAGGTCCGATTGGACGCGAGCCTGCCCCATCGCGCAATACAGCCTGACACCGCCGGCGTCGAGGCGCATCCAATCGCTGCCATACAATTTTTTCCTGTCTTTTATCGTTGCTCAGGGTTGTTCTCGACCTTCACGAAAGCAACAGAGTCAGCAATGACTTTTCCGTCCGCTCCAGCCGTGGAGATAGTAACTGTATTGGTATGAGATGCGACGAAGCGAAACGTGCCCACCACGACTGCAAAGCCGTGGGTTGATCCTTGGCGCATATTCCACATGATGTTGGTGGAGCCACCGGCATACCTAATGGAGATCGGGACATTCGATGCCCGATCACGGCCGGGTTTGTAAAGCAGTGAAATTTGGTAAAAGCCATCCTCTGGAATCGGCAGAGTAAAAACCGCTTCAGATGGTACCTCTGCCGTACCGGTCAGGAATTTGAATTCAAAAAGATTGGCAATTCCGGTGGCTTTCTCCATTTTCCAAATCCCGTTTGTCGAAAAATGCCTGCTGTCGGTGTAATGTATGACGCTGCCGGTGAGCCTGTTTCTGGCAAGGTCAATGCCGTTGGTGGCCGTGCCTTGTGGGCCGACTTCCGCCGCAAACGGCGGAGTGATGGGTGTGCTGGAGCTTTGGTTTCCGCTGTTCACCACGTTCAAATTTTTCCAGATTATCTTCACCGCACCATCAACTGAGTTGTAAATCCAGTTGTCCTTGACGATTGTGTTGCTGGTGTCCCAGTCGAGGAAGATGCCATTGGCAAGCCTTCTGACCGGGGTGCCGTTTGGTTGTTGGTTCCATCCCCAAATATCGTGCAGCCAGTTGTTCAGGATGTAGTTTGGCGCGTTAAGATGGTTCATGGTTGCGAAGTGAATTGCCGCCCCGTCAATGGTTGTCTGCATGACGTTGTGGATATGATTGAATTCCACCACGTTGCCTCCCTGATTGCGGAAGGCGAAAACGCCGTTGCGTGACAGATCGTGGAAGTGATTGTGAGCAATGTAATTCCCTGGCTCCATCGCCATGCTGAACGGGCGCGAGTCCAGATGCACTCCACCGCCGTAGCAGCGAATTTTGCCGCAATGTGCGACGGTGTTGCGCGTGATCTTGTTGAGTATAGGGGCCACTTTCGCCGCCGCTTCACCGGGCGTGTAAATTTTGCTGTCGTCCATGTAGGAAAAACGTGCGCCGGTCAGCAACACGCCGCCTCCGCCGGCATATAGTACCGTGTTGTGATCGAAATCATTGTGCTGACTGTCGAGGTGCAGCCACAACGCATAACCGCCGATGTTCTCAAAACGGCAGTTTTTGACCGAGCAGTAACGGGCGTTTTCAAACATGATTGCAGTGTCGGTATGAACCCGCGGCTCGATGTGTCCGAGGGTGAAGGTGGTGTGGCGGAATTCCAAGCCGTCGAAGTGGACATGCTCGACATGAGTGCGGGCGTTTACATCACCTTTCAGATTGACGATTCGATTCAGATAAGGCGCCACGATTTCCAGGTCATTGGGATTAACACTGTTTGATGGCATGTAATACAGCCGGCCGGTGTTGACGTCCAAAAACCATTCGTCAGGCTCGTCGAGTTCTTCCTGAACCCCCTCGATCCAGAACCAGCTCCCGGTGTCAATCAGACGATGCCGCTCACTGTCGGCGATATCAATGCGGCCCGTGTTGGTATTGACGCTTGTGACAGTGTTCCATTGGTTGAAGAACCGCGATTTTGGAACGATGTTGATCTGCGCATCGGCTGCAGTTCCCCAGCTCGCCTTGACCAGGCGCGGGTTGACCATTACATGGTCCATCCCGCCGCCTGTTGCGTATAGAAACGGATTTGGAGCGCTGGCGTTGGGATATCGGGCGCGGGTGGCCCGCCGGCCGTTGACGAACAACTGGCGGAAATTCCACTTGTTTTGCCCCAAGCCCACCCCGGGAACAACAGTAAGCCAGATGCCGTTGCCGCCGTTAATCCATGGTCCTATGATTCGCCTGCCGCCGCTGAGAATAACGGAGCCGTTGACGGCTGCTTTCCATGTGATGGGACATGATGCTGTGCCGGAATCCTCCGGACGCAGCTCCAGCGGCGCATTCAGGTAATATGTTCCCGGGGAGAAGATCACTTCCACCGGATTGGTCAGGCCCGTGGTAATGAGCTTGCGAACCAGCCGCTGTGCTGCCTGCGGGGTTGCCACCGGTTGCAGCCTGGTCCCGGGATTTCCATCATTGCCGCCGGTGGCGATGTGAATCTCGGTAGCCGCCGAAAGGAGCAAGGGCAAAATGATTGTTGCAGACAGAATGGAGTGACAGGCTCCTGCACGGGTTGACATTAGTGGGCGCATTGCATGTCAAAACTTCCAGATTAGGCGGAATGCTTCCTCATGGCTGGCCGCACAATATCGCTTTGCATGACTGCGTCAATCACATTTGTAATTAGCTGGCCATCAAAATATTGAAATTACTTTTCCTTGTTTGGCCACGGGGCCGGGAACTTGGTTGACTTTCATTCGCCATTGGAGGATAAGAGAGGGTATAGGGCGCGTGTATGTGAATGGCATGAAAAAATGCATTTCATATTCTGTTTCCTTTGCAGAAAGCATCCTCTGCCGCAGGAATGCACGGCACTGCGCAATTGCCATGCTGATCTGCTGTCTCTTTGTCGGTGGATTGACAGCGGATGAAGCGCCTGTTTCAATAGGGCCGTTGTTTCAGGAAGCGACAAACCAGTTCAAGACGATGCGCAGCACCCGGTATCAGCACAAGACCGAGGTGAACCGCGCGGCCGGAATTTACAGGTACGATTGTGTCGGCTTTGTATCCTACGCGCTGAAGCAGGCGGCGCCGCGCGCCCGGGAGTCGGCCTTCAAGGCGCTTAATATAAAGCCGGGCCGCATACCAAGCCCGCCTTTGTACAGAGATTTTTTTGCCAGCTTGGCGAAAAAGCCACAGCCGGGGTGGGAGGCGGTTGGCAAAGCCTCCGATTTACGCCCCGGAGATGTGGTGGCCTGGGAACGCAGGACGGAGACTTCTTCCGGCCACGCCGTGATAATTGGAAGTATCCCAGCCGCCGGGCCGGATGGGTCCTGGGTGGTTGAAGTGTATGACTCGACGGCTTCTCCGCACGGCGATGATTCGAGGCCAAATGATTCCCGCGCCGAGGTGCTGGCCACAAACGGACGGCGCAGCGGCCTTGGTCACGGCGTGATGGCGTTCATTGCCGACCCGGCCACGGGCGCACTCATTGGCTACCGCTGGAGTCCGAAGTCAAAGCCAACTATTGTCCCAATTGCAGCGGGCCGGCCCACTTCATGATCGGCGCGGATGAAAAAATTGCTCTCCAAATCTGCAATCTCAAATCTGAAATCAAGCGAAGCGTGGCGGGTTCCACCTTGGCTATATGTGTAGCTGCCGCCGTAAGGCGGCAGACCTGTCCGCCAACTTACGTTGGCGGCTACGCGTTATGTCCAAATTCGTAGCAACCGGCGTAAGCCGGTTGATTTTTTCCCCGTTTACAATGAGACCACGAAACCATGTTGCCACTACGGGGCTGGAAAATTTTCTTTGGACTTTGATTCTATAAGCCCATCCCTACGGAATTAGTGGAAGAATATCCGCCGGCTTACGCCGGCGGCTACATTTTTTTCGGGACGGCGTGGAAGCCGTTTCTTTATCCACGTAGCTGCCGCCGTAAGGCGGCAGAGATTTGTCCGCCGGATCACGCCGGCGGCTTCAGGTGTTTTTGTGTGGGGCGTGAACCGGTGCTGTATTTGTTAAGATGAAAACCACTTCAACTTAGTTCACCGGTGTCAGCGTAAAATCCTTGATGCTAACCCCGCGGCTGCCTTCCTTGAGCGTGAAGCGGATGACGTTCTTTCCGTTGACAAGCGAAAGCTGCACCGGCTGTGTCTGTTGCCAGAAGCCGACGGTGTATGGGACTGCAATTTCCACTGGCGTTTTGGAATCATTGGCCGCGATCAGGAATTTCTGGCCATCCTGCACTGTCACTACGCGCGCCATCAATGCATATTTCCCGGCGCGTGGCACCTCGACTGTATATTCGGCATTGAAACCGCCAGAGCAGTGCAATTGCATGCCGCCAGGAAAACTTTTCAAAACCGCAAAGTGCCCCGATGGTTTGCCGCAGGCGACAGCAGGAATTGTTATTGACCCATTCTGTCCGATGATGGGCTTTACATCCGCCTCTGACAGCTTGATTTGGTCGGCCTTTAGCTTTTCCTTTGGTTCATTTGCCTCGGCAAATTCCTGGCCGAGCGGGCCTAATTCAACCGCCGTGGATGCGAGTACAACCGTTTGATAATGTGCCATGAGGCTCCAGAAACCTCCGGCGATACCCTTGCGATCATTGTAGGCTTGTTCGCCAAGCGCGTGGCTGATCCATTGCGCCCGCAGGACTTTCCAGTAATCCTGCTGATGTTCCCGCGCCTGTGTCTCCAGCAGGAAATCCGTCCCGCTGCGCGGGGCTTCATCCTTGTCCCACCAGCTTTTGTGGAAGCCGGCACCGAGGTTGATCACCCAGCCTTTCGGTGTCCAGTGGCTCAATGCGGCGTGGGCATGCTGGGTAACGCCCCAGGTCGGTATGCCAAAGCTTTTCAGGATGAACCTTCCGAAAAACGCGCGTCTGCCGCATACCCCGCCATTTTTGATGATGTTCTGAAAGAAATTAAGCGAAGGCAGGTCGTACTTTACATCCTGGGAACCGTAACGGACATCAGTCCTGACTGCCGCCGAATAGCGCCAGCCGTAATCCGGGTTGTAAACATGATCAGGCCGGTAATTCCGGAGCATCTGGCGTCCCCAGGCCATGATATGATCCGGTGCTTCGCAGTTGACCACCATCCGGTATTCCCAGACGGTAAAATCCTTGAAAGCCGGGTCAAGCTCGCCGTCCAGGAAGGCTTTTTCATAATGCAAGTACCGCTTTACCGGGTCAATGAATGCAACCGCATTCGTTTCAATTTCGGCATTACGTTGGGCAATTGGAACGGCGTGTTCAAGACTTGTGGCCAGCGCCAGACGTTGGAACATGCTTTCGCGGGCCTTCGGGCTGGCTTTCTGGATGGCCGTGTAAATCTCCATCGCCCGTCCGTACTTGCCGAACTTTGCACCGCCGGCTTCGAGCATCTGTTTCATCAATGGTATGTCGGCCAACAGTTTCTCAATCAACGCCTCCTGCTCTCTCCCCTGTTGGGCAAATTCAGCCAATCCGCGCGGTGTTGCATCGGCCAAAACAGTGCATTTGACGAGTTTTGCGTCCAATTTATCGCTCGAAAGGAAAGGCCCCAGTTCAGTCAGTATGGCCTTTGCTGTCAAAAGCTCGTTGGTTCGCGCCCTGGCCAGTGCAGCCTGTGCATCCTGATTGGCCTTGAGCAGCCTCGGCTCGTCGGCTTTCAGTTTGTCCAACGCTTCCTGGCGTTCCTTCAGGGCTTTTAGTCCGTCTTGCTTGTTTGCCTGCCACTTAGCCAGCTCTTTTCTTGCTGCTTCGCGTTCAGCTTCTGTGGTGGCCTTTTTGAGGGCTGCCTCCGCTTGAGCAATGCCTTTCTCAGCGCCGCCGATCCATTTGCCCTTGGCGTGGTCCACCAGAGCTTTTGCCTGCTGAATCTTGTCCGCGGCTTTCTGCGCTGCGTCTGCCGCTGCCTCCGCCGCCTTCACGGCGTCACGGGCTTTTTGGAGGGCCTTTTTATTTTCCTCGCTCAGATTTGGCAGTGATTTGGCAATCTCCGCCTTCAAGGCCGCGAGCATGGCTTCGTATTGGGCGTGCAATTTCTCACCGGTCGGGGTTAAAGGCTTGTTCTCAACCTTTGCCGCTGCGGAGAGGTTTCCGGCTCCGAGTGCCAAACAAGCCGCCAGCAAAATGCTTTTAGCCAGATGTTGCATGTGTATTTTCATAACAAATGAACCTTTCCCGGCGTTGTTATTGCTCCGTTCTTCGAGCCGTTAAACGGCATCAAGCTCAAACACCGCCGGATTATCCGTCAAGGGGATGTTATTTGCCGCTGTTCAGTAGTTCAACCATCGCCTTGCCCATTGCCTCGCCGATGTCCATGTACGTTTCAGCATTGCCGTTGTAATGACTGTTCGAGGCGCCGCCGTGGCTGATTGGATTGGCATAAACAGTGGCCACGTTACCCTTGAACTCCGGGTACTTCCCGCTGTTTCCATCAACCGCCAACTGTGCTTCGAGGATATTGGCCTCGTTGATGTTGCTCTTGTCGCCCTTTTTGGTCTGGCCGAGGGTTGCAAGGACAAACTTGGCATTCGGGGCATTGAAATCCTTGCGCAACTGTTTGATGAAATTGACCAGATTCAACTCGTAGCGGCTGGCATGGGCTGCGTTGTAGCGGTCCTTGTCACCCTGCCAGAAGAAGAATCCTGCGATTTCGTACTTCGTTGCGCCCGGATAGTACTTGTCAAGCTCAGCCAGCACTTTTTTTGCGGCGGCGGTGTCGTCGTCGTAATTTTTGCCGGCATACCAATCAATTGGTTTTCCGTTTTTATCAACCCACGGGGGTGGCTCGGTTGCAAGGCCCTTCGACTTGTCCATCTCCCAGAAAGCAGGCCGGTCTTTGTAACCGGCGTACACATAGGTTTTTTCAGCACCCGTTTTTTTGTCCTTTTCGACGAATTGAAAACGCTGGCTGCCCGGCGGCAGAAGGTCCCAGCCCAGACTGCGGTTGCCGATGCAACTTTTGAGGATCATGACCGGCTCATCGGCCTTTGCTCCCACATAATGGGCTATGCCGAATTCCGGGCCGATGGTTCTGCATGTTTTGACCGTCATCCACTCGTTTTTGAGCAGGCCCTTGCCCTGCATGCACTGGACATAGCGGACGTTTTTGCTTTCAACCCAGTTGCCCGCCTCATCCACGAGGTAGGGGTACTTTTTCTTTTCCTTTATTGCATACTCCAGGGAACCGTCAGCGCCCTTAATCTTGCCCATTCCAACCATGTTGGACTGGCCGAGCAGGATGAATACCTTGACCGGCTTGCCGCCTTGGGCCGGACTCGAATTGTCCCCGGCAGGCAGGGCCATTTGGGCCAGCAACGCAGCCGAGATTACCAAAGTTTTAATTCGTTTTTGTGTTTTCATGTTACCGTGCTTTTCTTCTGCAGGAATTGATATGATTTACAAGAATTGAAAGCAATCAAATTCAGCGCTTTTTTACAGGATGGCGGCAAGTCTGAAGCGCCGGTAGAATTTCGGCATGAATTCCGGCATCATTTAATTTAATGGTGAAAAGAATGTTTATTAGATTATGCAACAGTCCGGGAATGGGTTGACCTGCCGCAAAGGCGTCTGGTCGAAGGCCGGGGAAATATTTTCATTTGGCTGGCAGAGTGCTGGCTGCCGGCGATGCCTGGGAAGCATTTGTCCGGGCAGGGTTGCTATCGAACACGCCTTTACTATCCATCCTGCGTCGCTCAGACTTGCCGGTGAGGGGCCAGTTTGGATCAGGCTGGTGTTCGGCTTGCATAAGTGCTTTTGCCTGCGCCACAAGATCGGGTTTGGAAGCGGCAAGGTTTGTCCGCTCGCCCGGATCGGTGGCTAGATCGTAGAGTTCTATTGCAGCCTGCGGCCCGTTCTTGACTGCCTTCCAGTCGCCGAACCTTACCGCTTGGAGCGGGCGTTCAGTTTCGTGCAATTCCCAGTAAAAGCATTTGCGAGCCGGAGCCGGCCCGCCCCGCAGGAATGAAACAAGGGAAAAGCCATCAGTACGGAACCCCGGCGGGAGTGTGGCGCCGGCCAGCTCAACTGCCGTGGGCAGAAAATCCCAAAAGGCCCATGGCTCGTTGCGCACGCTGCCGGCTGGCAGGACCCCCGGCCAGCGGGCAATGGCAGCCTGGCGCAAACCGCCTTCGTAAAGCTCGCGCTTGAAGCCGCGCAGGCCGTTGGCTGCCTGCTGGAAAAGCCGGCCCAACTCGGAATTTGGCGCCCACGACGAACCGTTGTCGCCGGCCACAATGACCAGCGTCTTTTCTTCCAGCCCCAGTTCCTTCAACAGGTCTAACAACTGCCCCACGTCGTGGTCGAGGCGGCTGACTTGTGCGGCGTAAGCCTTTTGCTGTGCGGTCCAAGGCTTGTCGGCATAGATGCCCAAGTTGTCAATTTCATGCCGTCCGTGGGGCAGTGTGATTGCATAGAAGAGAAAGAACGGCCGGTTTTTCTGGGCGCGTACCCAGCGCAACACTTCATCCTGGATCAGATTTTGCGCATAAGTCTTGCCAATGGTCTTGCCGTCATTGCCAGGCAACGTGAAGCGCTGATCATCATTGTAAAGATAAGTGGGGAAGTAGCTGTGGGCGTGTCGCTGGCAATTGTAACCGAAAAAATGGTCAAAACCCTGCTTGAGCGGGCTGCCGGTTGTATCGAACATGCCCATGCCCCATTTTCCCATGCAGGCGGTGGCATAGCCGGCGCGCTGGAGCAGTTTGGCCACCGTCACTGTATCAGCGGGAAGCGGGAACTGGCCTTCGGGTTTTATCTCCCAGTTGCCGCGAATTGGGCAATGACCGGAATGCAGTCCGGTAAGGAGCGAGGCGCGGCTGGGTGCGCAGACGCTGGTGCCGCAATAAGCTTGGGTGAAACGGATGCCTTCCTGAGCCATCCGATCAAGGCGGGGTGTTTGAATGAGCTTCTGGCCATAGCAGCCAAGATCGCCTTGTGCCAGGTCATCGCTGAGAACGAAGATGATGTTGGGTTTCTCGGCGGCGCAGAGCTGGGCGAGCAGCGCCGGCATTGCAAAAGCAAATAGGAATTTCAGCATGGCGTTATTTTACACACAAACAGTTCACGGCTGCAACCCATGGCCGCGCAGCGCGGAATTGAGACAGCATCGGACAAATTCGACAGTGCTGCCTGCTGCCGTGTTTTTGCATGCAGCTTCGTACACTTCGCGCATGGCCGGCAGCGCCGGTCTTGCGCGCTCGCCGAGCAGTTCCAATGCGCGGGCGGCGTGCAAGGCGACATCCCACCGTGACGAGCGCAGCTCATTTTCCAACACCGCCAGCGCATCGCTGTTGCCGTCCAATTCCACCAAGGTTGCCGCCGCTTCGATTCGGACCACTGCGCTGTTATCTTTTAGAGCTTTCAGCAACGCAGTACGCGCTGTCGTCGCCTGCGGGCCGGCGGCGTGCAGCCCGACAGCCGCCCAGTAGCGAACGCCATCGTCGGCATCGTCCAAAAGTTTGCTCTGTTTTCGCACCGACTCCGGACGGCCAACCATGTCCGCGGCCTCCAGCAAACGGCTCAACGGATATTTGGCATTGTCCCGCGCCAGCTCCAACACCGTGCCCTTGTCTCCAAGGCGCTCCCATATCTGCGGCTCGGTGAGGAATCCGGCATCGCGGGTATCAAGCATCCAAGCCTGCAGTATCCGTTGCATTTTTTTCAACGTGGCCTTGTGCGCCGGTGAGCCGGCGAGATTATTGATTTGATGCGGATCGGCGTCGGTATCGTAAAGCTCCTCGAGCGGTTTGCGCTGGCCGGCGAAGCCAAGCTGTGCGGCGTTGAGTTTGCCCTCGGCAGCCAGCCGCTTCAGCTCGCGGCGGAATGGCGAAGCTGCTTCCTGTTGTTCGATTGTCCAAAAAGTGCCGTCCGAAAAGGACTCAGGCTGCATCCACGAGAGGTGCGGGAAATAATTTCGGATATAGAGGTAACGAGCGTCCCGCACCGAACGTGAAAGCTCAAAGGCTTCGTCCACACGATCCCGCGCGCCGAACACAAACTGCCTGGGCTTGCCGGCGGCATGGCCGAGGAACGCGACCCCTTGCGTGTAGCTTGGCGGTTTGACCCCGGCGATGCTCAAGACCGTGGGCGCAAAATCCACAAAGCTGACAAGCCGGTCGGTCGTCCCGCCAGGCCCGACTGGGGCAAGATGTCGGAATTTTTCAGGGAACCGTATCAGCAGCGGTACTCGCAGGCCGGTATCCCAGAGACAACGTTTCCCGCGCGGCATGCCCATGCCGTTGTCACCGAAGAAAAAAACAATTGTGCTGTCCGCAAGGCCGTCGGCGGCCAACTGGTCGAGAATTGCACCCACCTCCTTGTCCATGACGGTTATACAATCGTGATAGCGCGCCCAGAGCCGCCGGGACTCGGCGGTATCGGGGTAAAACGGCGGGATCGGCGCCCTGGCGGGGTCATGCCGCTCATTGGAGGCGAGTTTCGAGCCAACTTCTTTTTCGAATTGCGCGTGCGACCAGACGCTCAAGCGCGACTGGTGCGTGGTCATGATGTTGAACACGGCGAAAAAGGGCTGGCCCGGCCTGCGTCCGCGCCAGTGTGCCTTTACCGAGCAGTCGTCCCATGAGTCGCGGATGAAGGCGCGCTCGTCCTTCATGTTGTAGTCGGTTTTCACATTGTTGGCTGTGTAATAACCGGCCTCGCGCAGCAGCGCCGCAAAGCCCCGGATTTCTTTCGGCACCGGAAACTCCGAGCGCAGCCTTTGCGTTCCGAGTGATGTTGCATACATGCCGGTGATGAGGCAGGAGCGTGCTGGGGCGCAGACAGACGCCGTCGCGAAGGCGCGGGTATAGCGAACGCCATCGCGGGCCAGCGCGTCGAGGCGAGGCGTGCGCGCGTAAGCATCGCCGTAGCAGCCCAAGTCAGGACTGAGGTCCTCGGCGGTGATCCAGAGAATGTTGGGTGGAGGGGAGGCTGCGCTCAGCGGTACCACTGCAACCAAAAATAACAGGATGCCTTTAACCATGCTTTTCATACGACTTGTTTTGTGTTGTATCGGGTTGGAGTGAAGACCGCAACGGTAAAGGTGAGGCACCTCCGCTGGCATATTCGTCCGGTTGTCGCTGTTTGTACCATCTAACGAAGTCAATTTTGTCCGGCTCAATCATTCGGTGGGAGTGCCAAAATATCTACAAATCTTGTGATGTATGGCACAGGTGGAAAGTATCAGACCTATTTTGGGGCATTGGTTGGCGTCGTGTCTCGATATCCAGCAACATTAGCCGGTGCAAGGCAGCGATGGCACACGTCGGCTCTGGCGTGAGACTGATTGCTTGCGTGGGCCGCGCCTTTGTTAATAACTTTGCAGCATGTGACGTGGAACCTTGCACGGACACATCCGGGAATGTCCTGAGCGCGTGCGACGTACTGGGCGTTCTTTTGGGGTCGAATACCAGAACCCGTCAGTTCGTCTATGTCTAAACCAATGAGAGCCGCAGTCACAATGAACGCGCCTTTTCTCCCGCTTGTGTTTCGCATGCTGCTTTTAGCATTGGTCTGGATGGCTGGGGCTGCGCCGCACTTATGTCGCGCAGCGGACTTCCTTTACTCCAACAAGTTCGACACCGTCGCGGCGGAAGTGTGGCTCCCGGGCGACGCGCCGGTGGTGCGCGGGATGATCGTCCATGCCGCGAATTACAAACTCAAGGCGGACGATCGCTGGGCTGAGTTCGGACGTTCGCTAGGCTTCGGGCACATAGCGCTCAACATGGACAACGTGCGTTCGGCTGGCAACCGGGGGCCGCGCCTGCGTGCCGCCATGGACAAAGCGCTCAAGGAATGCGCGGAACAGACGGGCCGCACTGAATTGCTGAATGTGCCTTTGGCAGGCACCGGCCATTCGGCGGGCGGACTGGTCACGCCCACTTTGCTCGCCACGCCCGGGCGTGTCCTCACCCTGACCATTGATTGCGGGTGGGTGAGCGATCCGAAAAAGCTCAAACCGGCAGACAAACCAGTGCCGCAACTCTTCACGCTCGGTGCGATTCCTGACGCTTTCAACATGCTGCCTGGCATCGAGAATAATTTTGTGCCGGCACGAGCTGACGGTTGGCCCTGGGCGCTCGGTTTGCAGCACGGGTGCGCCCACGATTTTGGCAACGCGGCCGTGCTCCAGACTGCGTGGATGAAAGGCGTCATCGCCGCGCGGCTGGCTGCTGATGCAGATGCGCGCCTGGGCGTTCCCAAGCTCCGCGAAATAAAACTCGAAGATGGCTGGCTGGGGGATATTGATTCAGTATCGAACCAGTGGGCTTCCATCGCCCCCTGGAAGGAGTTCAAAGGGGATAAGTCGCGTGCGGCGTGGTTTCCAGACCGCTCCGTTGCGTATGTCTGGCGCGCGTGGCAGACTAAGAATTCGCCATTGGTGCTCGAAGTTGCGTCCGCCGATGGTTCGACAAAGCTGCCGCCTTGGAATCCAAAGATCGCGCGCGACTTGATGCTCAATCCGGGCGCAGACGTTCATCTTGGCGTGACAGTTGCAGGCGGTATGAGCATCAAAAATGTCCAGTACTTCGATGGAGATACATTGTTGGGGAGCGTGTCGGCGCCACCGTGGCAGTTTGTCTGGCGCGCGCCCCGCCCGGGCGCACATGCCATCCATGCGATTTGGGAAGACGCGGAAGGGAAGCGGGGCGCGGTGAATCCGGCGCTGGTCGTTATTCGTGGCAGGAGCAACCCATGAAGAGACTGCTGCACAGTCTGTTGCTTTTGGCCATCGTCAATACACTTGATGCGGCGGTATTCCAATTCAGCGTTGCGGTGACGACCGCCAGGGAAACCAACCGCGCATGGCTGTGGATTCCTCCCTCCGCGCCGCAAGTGCGCGGCGTGGTCATGGCGGGCATGACGCTCATGGAACGCGAGTTCGTGAAGGATGAGACCATCCGCCGCGCCTGCGCCGATGAGCACCTCGCCCTGGTTTTCCTCAACTGCGGCCTTTCCTCGCCGGACCTTCCGCAAGTGCTTGCCGAGCTTGCCTCCGTTTCCGGCTATGACGAACTGGCTCGCGCCCCGCTGTTTTTTGTGGGCCATTCGGCGGGTGGGCCTCAGGTTAAGGCCTGCGCCATCAAGTTTGCTGATCGCTGCTTTGGCGTGGTGCAATACCGCGGCGGCGTTCCCGGCGGCAGCAATTCGGTGCCTCCAGGCATTCCCGCGTTGATGATGCTGGGGCAATTTGATGAGTTTGGCGGGGTCATGCGCGACGATTCCGGGCGCGAGACATGGGAAGGCGGACGTGACCAGCTCGCCGCCTTTCGCGCCGTGGACGAGCGCAATCTCGGCAGCATCGTCGTTGAACCAGGTGCCGGACATTTCGCGTGGTCCAAACGGAACGCCGATTACCTTGCTATCTTCCTCCGCAAGGCGGCGCAGGCGTGCATCACGCCAGAGGGAAAGTTGCGCGCCATTGATTACCGCCGCGGCTGGCTGACTGAGTTGCCCGGTCGTGGACCGGCTCGCCACCCGGCAGCCCCATACGAGCGCTACGCCGGGCCGAAAACCAATGCTGCGTGGCATTTCGACGAGGAACTCGCTCGAGCGACACTTGCCTATCATGCAAATCTTAATGGCAAACGCGATCAGTTCATCCGTTGGGCTGACCCTGTGTGGGTGGATGCCGGCGCGCGCCACTTCTTCACCAAAGTCTCATGGGTTGGCGATGGACAAACCTTCGAGGTGCATCCGGTCTATGCGGACAAGTACCCCGGCCTCCACGATGGCAGAGGCCCGCGCTGGCCCAACGCGGGGAAACCGGTGGGGCACTCAGATGCGCCCATTCTCGTGAAACCGGTTGGCGGTCCGGTGGTGGCGGTTGGCACCAACAGATTGCGCATCCAGTTCGATGCTTTGGCGCCTGCCGGGGAAGGCGGGCGTGTCACCTTCATGGCCTGCAGCGTGGGCGACACGGAATATCGGTACACCGAGCAGGTCGGCATGTTGCCACGCGGCTTTGGCGCGTTTAAGAACGGCAAGCCGCAAACCATCACCTTTGCACCGCTCCCGCGCCTCAAGGCCGGCAGTCCGCCGGTGAAACTCAACGCTGCAAGTGATGCAGGATTGCCAGTCGAGTTCCATGTCGCCTACGGGCCGGCCATCGTCAAAGATGGGAACTTGTGTGTTGCCGAACTGCCATTGCGCGCAAAATATCCCATTGCCGTGAAAGTCGTCGCGTGGCAGTTTGGCCGTGGTATCGAGCCGCTTGTGCAAACCGCAAAACCAGTTGAACAGATGACTTTCATTGACAAATAATCTCCGTGCAAAAGCCATGAGCCAGCGCTTATCCAATCGCAATGTCCTGCTGACAAATCGGATTATTGCAATGCTCGCATGGGTCTGCTTCAGCGTGAGCCTTCCCATGTTCAGCGTCAGATGTACCGCTGCCCCGGCAGCCGATCATCCATTCATCCTTTGGACCCGCGAGGAAGCGGCTGCGATTCGCCGGCGCATCGAAACTGAGCCGTGGGCAAGGGAGCAATACGCAGCGATGCTCAGGCAAACCGGCCTGGGACAGACCTTCCGAAACCTGTTCCGCTTCCTTGTAATGGGAGACGAGTCGGTGATTGACGCGGAGAAGAAGTATCTCGTCAGCCTCATTGGAAATGATCCGCGCAAGTTTCGTGGAGACACTGGTGGCGGACGCCATTACGACCAATACTTGAGCGTGCTCCGCTACGATGCCCTTTACGACCGGCTGTCCGAAGTCGAGCGGCGCGGGCTGGAGGACACCTTCCGGGATTTTATCAAACACCATTGCGAGGAGGAGACGCTTCAGTTCACGCGCACGAGTTGGCTGCCAAACATGCAATGGCCCCGACCAATGACCGCTCATCTAATGGCGGTGGCGCTGCGCGATGAGAAGCTGATTCGACAATGTTTCAACTCAAGAGGCGGATGGAAATACTACTTCGACGATTATCTTGCCGACGGACAGTTCTACTGCGAGGAATTCGGCAAGCAGTATTCGATGATCGGTGAGATGTTCCTCTGGTGCCGCGGCGTGGAGCGACTCGGCTTGAACGAGCTGGGCTACGGCTACACCGGCAGGAACGGCGCGACGATGCGCCGCTACATTGAAAGCATTATTGCCATCGGCTATCCGCGGACGGAAATTCCCGGTGGACTGCCACACTATCCGCAAATCACGATGGGCGATGCGCGCAGTTCCGGTTTTGACGGCGCCCCGCCCTATCTGTTCCAGAAGTCCATCGTCGTCGGATATCTGCCCAATGGCAGAGGCGGCAATGCAAGTTGGATTGCAGCAAACATGAATGGCCGTGACCACAAGAACGCCAAGGTGGACAAAATGCTCGCGCCGCATTGGTTTGAACTGGCGCACGTGAAATGGCCCGATGCCGGTTTTGACTATTTTCTTGCCCAGATGCGCCGTCCAGGCGAAGCCCGATACATACCAAGCCTGTTCTGGGGGTGCGCGCCGATTGACCCAGCCATGGTGAAGCCGCCACCAGCTCGTAGTTATCTTGCGCACGAACGCGGCTTTGCGTTTCTGCGTGCCGAAGAATCGCCCGCCTATTGGGAATCGCCTGCGCCTGCTGTCGCTCTCCAACTTGCCAGCTATTACGTTCATTACGCCCACGACTGCTTCTCCCTGCTGGGGTTTCACGCCTTTAATCGCCCCATTTATCTAAATCGCCAAATTTCCAATGGCTATGGCGGGGGCTGTCCCTGGACCGACAGCGCCCGCGGCCATTGCGGCGTGATGGTGGACAACCTCCAGTACGAACTGAACGACGCTGACCCCAAGCGCGACCACCCCCACTGGCCCAATCCCATCGGTGAGGTGCCAACGCGCCACGGCTTCGATGCGCTGGTGAAATTTGTCGCCGCGCGTGCCCGGCCTGCAGGAGGAAATGTCAGCCTCGACAATCGCCAGCCGCTTGCCAGCGGCACGCTCAGTTTGGAGCTGCGCCGCGAGGAAAAGGAGGTCTGGCCCGGCGTGGATTTGGAGCGCGCCCTGTTTCTCACCCGCGAATATCTATTCGACATTCTGCATCTGGCCAGCGATCGCCCGCACCAATACGACTGGCATGTTCATGCTCTTGGCCGGTTGATTGATGCACAGCTTTGGAGGCCGACCCAGTTCGGTCTTGATCAACTTTATGCAATGACAAACCGTGCGATTGCACGCCTGTTGGCGGACCCCGTCGAGGCTGAACGCTACGCGCTCAAGGACGTGCATTCGCTCAGCGTCGGAGACGGCGCGTGGAGCGCCACCATCCAGCAGGACTGTGCATTGTCCAATGTCACCGAAAGCGTCCTCGGCAAGGCTTGGTACGACCGCCGGATCGGAGTACGCATACACATGCTTGGGGAATCCGGCACCTCCGTCTTCGCCGGCCGCTCACCAGAGAGCCGACGTGCGCCCGGCAAAGAAGCAAACAAGGGCGACAGGTCAAACTTGTCCAACGAAATCGGTGGCACCACACTGATTGTCAGGCGTCGCGTGCCCAGCACGACCTTCGTCGCGCTGCATGAGCCGTTTGAGAACGCCACGCCATGCGTGCGCGAATTCCGCCGCATCAACCAGAGCGCCGATGCGGTGGCTGTAGCTGTGACGGGTAAGGGCTTTGATGACCGCTTGCTCTACCGTTACTGGCCAAACTTTGAACAGCCTGTGACTGTGGAGGGCGACGGCGAAAGCTTTACTTTCTCTGACCGGGCTTTTGTGCGGATTCATGCTGACCGGGTGGATGTTGTCGGTGACTTGCGGGCCATGAGGATCAAAGTGTCCGGCCGTCCCTCGGTGGTAATTAATGGGCGTCCCGTTACACCTGTTTTTGAATCAGGAATGCTTGTTTTTTCAAAACAATGAAAACCATGACTAATTCCACACAATTGTTTGGTTAATATGATAATGCAGTTATACACGACAAATACGGTGAGGCTGTTCGGCTTTTTGTTACTGGCGACATGCGTTGTGCACACCGGTCTGTCTGCTGACTGGCCGCAACTGCGCGGCAACCCGCAGCGCACGGCTTTCACCACTGAATCGCCAGCCTTGCCGTTGCGCCTGCAATGGGCCATGGCCTTTGCCGGAGAACGGATTGGCACGGCTGTGGAGCCGATTGTGGCCGATGGCCGTGTGTTCATCGCCACGCATGCGGGGAACCTTTACGCCTTGGATTGGGAAACCGGTGCGCCGCGCTGGCGGTTCGCCGCGCCGGGGCCGCTGCTGCATTCACCGGCGGTTGCCGAAAACCGCGTTGTTACGGCCTCGGCTGGCGGGGGTGTTTACGCGCTTGATGCCGCCACAGGCCGCCTGCTCTGGGCTGCGGTTACCGACACCGAAGGCAGCGGTTTTGCCGCCGCACCCTTGATCGCGCGCAACCGCGTTTACATCGGCTCGCGTGACGGGCGGCTTTATTGTCTTGACTTGAGCAATGGTCGCGAGTTGTGGCGGGCTGAGCTGGGAGCGCCCATACGCCAACCCGCAGCCTGGGACGGCCGGAGTGTGATTGTGACAGCGGAAGACCTGGTGGCCCGCGCATATCAAGCCGAGGGGCCTGAAGCAGGTCGCGAGCTTTGGCGGCAGCCGCTGCGGGGCCAATCGGCCCGCGATTATCCTCCGGTGGTTGTCAGAGGTCAAGACGGCCGCCCTCGAGTGATCATTCGCACCAACCCAATCCACATATTCTCGCGGCGCATAAATGAAGATACCGGAGTTTTGACGCGCCATGCCGGCTTGAAAGAAACCACGTGGCAGGCCATGGACGCCTGGATGAAAAGTGACGGCGCGCGCGGCACGCCCCAGTTGTGTGCCTCGGAGCAGGAGGCCATCAGGGCGCATCTGGCAGCTCATCCTGAGGCCCAAACTTTTTTTGTTTTCGACAGCGCCACCGGCTTGCCAGAGCCGCCATGGCCTGTGCTCTGGACCGGCGGTTGCCAGGGGGTTGGCAATCCGCCGGCTCTGACCGCGGACGGCCGGTTGCTGGTGATGTATCGCAGCGCCTATGGCAACTGGAACCATGGCGTTGCCCCGCTGGTCGCGCTGGGGCTGGCAGACCCCGCGACAGGCCGCATCGAGCCGCTTGTTCATCAAGGCGGTCGGCAGCCACCTTGGAACACGTTTTGGGGCACAGCCGATGAAGCCCAGAGCTTCACCGTGGCCGGACGGCTGGCGGTGCTGACGCATCAGGGTACGCTGGGCGGTCTGGACCTCGAGTCGCGCCGGTTGTTCAACATCCACGGTGCGCGTGACACATTTGGCGGATTCCGCAATCCACCTTGGGCGCGCAATGAATGGCACGGCCCGGCCCGCGGGGGCGTGGCCATCGCGGGCGGCCGCGTCTTTTGGATCACCGCCAGCCGGGTGTTGTGCTTGGGGGCCGCAGACTCCCCGCGAAAACCCGACGAGCGAATAGTAAACGCCGATGATGTGCACGCCGAACGCGCCCCGGCGCCGGCACCGCCCGATTTGAAGGCCAGACTGGGCGTGGCCGTGGCGGAGTTTTTGGAGCGCCGCTGGGCGCCGTTGTGTGTCGAACCGGGGCTTGCCGGGCGCGAGTTCTTCTTCGCGCACAGTGCTGAAGCGTTTGCCGCGCTGGCGTGGGCATATCCCCATCTTGCCGGCGATCCTTTGCAGAATCGCGTGCGCGATTGGCTGTCCGCCCAGTGGGAGCAACACCCGCCGTTTGCTTCTGTCGGTGCCTACGATCTTGGGACCGGTGCGCGACGCGAATACCATCCCATGACCGGAGCGGATCTAACCCGCGACGGCGCGGACCGGCCTCCGCACCCATTCGGACATTTACCCGCCGTTTGGCTGTATGCCACGCGCGTGGGCGAAACCAACCGTATCCGGGAGGCATGGCCGCGGCTGCGTGCGGCGTTCGAGGAGTGGGAGAAAACCGGTTGGCGCCTGGACGGGCGGCGTGGCGACCTGCATGCCAACCGATACTTTGGCGCTTTGTTGGCGTTGACCAACCTGGCCGCACTGGCCGGTGACGCGGAAACTGCCGCCCGCGCGCAGCCGCATATTGCGGCCACGGGACGTGAGCTGGTTGCTTGGTGGGAACGCGCAGCGCGCGAAGGCACGCTGACGTCGCTTACAAGCGTGGCCCAGTTGGACCCGTTCATTGGCGGTGGAGACGGACTCTCATTCCGGGTGAAGGCACATCGGCACAAAATTGCCCTGCTGCGCGATCTGACTCCGGAAGCGTCTGGCTGGCTTCGGAAAGCTGCACCCGAGGCCGTGGAAGCTGCATGGCAACACTTTGCGCGCCTACATTCCACGTGGTGGCTGGTCGGCGAGGAGCGCCAGGTGCATTTTGGGGAGAATTATGTGGACCCGCCGGACCTGGCGCTGGGAGCGTTTCAGGGGCTGGCCTGGCTTCTGAAGGTCCCCGCCGCGGAGTTGGCCCGGCGAGTTGACCGGCCATTTTGCCGGGCGGACCTTTGCTACATCACCAAACTTGCCATGGCTTTGGAAGCTGGCACTGCGCAAACCCGCGACAGCAGCCCATGAGCAGGCACCAGCATTATTTGGATTGGGGCTGAACTTCGACATTCGGCAATTAGGCAAGGCAATCTTGAATGCGCTTGCGCCGGGTTTTGCAGAGCCGCTCGGCTGCTTTCGGCACGGTTTTCGGTGGGTATGCCGATTTTTTATGGCTGGACCTTGCGAATGGTTTCCAAATCCAGCGCTGCACGACTGCCGATGCGGCTGCCAAAGACCTGAAGGCTTTTAATTTCACCGCGGAATTGGCGGTCGAGACCGAAGCCGTGCATTGTTTGGTTGAAATTGCCGATGGCAAGGCCGCCCAAGTTGAAGCCCACCGGGCCGTTGTTGTACGAGGCTTTCCGGTCCAAACGCACCTCAGTGGCGCCGGGTGCGTCCAATGGCGGGCTGAAATACCAGCACACGTTCTCCTGTGACTGGGTTGCGTCGTAAGTGACGGCGAAAAAGGTCCATTTGCCAACCACCAGTTTGCCCGGCGAACTGTCATTTTTGATGCTGTCGGGCCATTGGTTGAGAGCCAGACGCAGCCTACCATCGGCGTGGCAGACCAGATCGATTCCATCGGCGTCTCTGTTCAGGCAGAATAGAATGCGGTTGCCGCCGCTACCGGTCTGGAGACTCTCCGGCTTTAACCAACCCATGATTGTGAAAGAGCGAAGTCCGCGCAAATCTGCCAGCGGTTGATCCCCGGCCTGCACCCAACCCCAAGGCGCGCCACCGGGTAGGATTAGCGCACCATCCGCCCCGCGTTTTGCGGTGCCGTGAAACTTGAGCGCTGGCCGTTCGTCGTTGACAAATCCGGCACGGACAATCGGTTGGCTTGCCTCCCGCTCGGTGACGATTTCGGCGTAGGCCACGGTTGACGCGCCGTCCGCAGCACTCACCGCGAGCGCAACCTGATAAATGCCCGGTTGAACATAGGTATGTTTTACTTCGCGGCCTTCGGCCTTCGTCCCGTCTCCGAAATCCCATTCTGCGCGCTGAGCGGTGGTGACGGCCCTGAAAGCCACAGTCAACGGCGGCACTCCTTCAGTGGGGGAAGCCTCGATGCGGGCTTCGGGCCGGAGCGCTTCTCCCGCTGCGTATGGCGTGAAACGAAATACGATATCGGGTCGCGGCGGTTTCGCAATGAAATCTCCTGGACGCGCCGTGCCAGCGGGCGTAATCGTCATTTCCCACGGATCAATCATGTCCACTTTGTAAGGGCGCTCGCCGGCCAATTGGACCGTCTGCGGTTTTTGTTGCAGGCAATACACGAGGTAATAATCGCCGGGCTTGGAGAGGATAAAACGCCCCTTGCCATCGCCAAGCGGCTGGAGCTCGTGAAATGGCGGCGCTTGGGCCATGAAATCTTTGAGCCATTGAATGCGCTTGGGGCTTTCTCCATGCAAGACGCCGCCTTTGGCCCACCACAGGATGTCCTCCGGATGCTTGTAGGTTTCGCCGTGGCCCACGTAGCAACCGCTGAGCGTGCCCAGCCAGAACCGCTGGGTCATCTCCCGCGCAGTCAAGTTGCCCCAGCCTTGCGGGATGTTGCCCTCATATTTGCACTCATCATAAATGACTGGCTTACGATATTTTTCACGAAAACGAACGCCCCCGTTCATGTCGGAAGTCTGGAGGCTGGCGTGCGTGACCCATGCCTTGGTGTGGTCATACCACTTGCTGCCATTGTGAATGCCGCGCAGCCGTTGATGCGGGTCTTCAGTTTGCAAGATGCTGAAAAACCGGTCCCAATCTTCCCATTGTTTGTTGCCGCCATGTCCGGCCGGCCTCTGTTCGGTCATGAAATCGTATTCGTTGGCCAGCGACCACCAGACATTGCGAAAGGCGCTGAGCCGCGCGATGCAATAGCGCAGATAATGGTCATCCTCGGCGTCGCTCATGTTGGCGAACCCCCAGCGGTCGTATGGATGCCAGAGAATGATGTCCGCCTCAATCCCGAGCTTTTGCAAATCGAGGATGCGCTGCTCGAAATGCCGCCAAAACGCCGGGTCGGGCCGGCTGAAATCGAACTTGCCGTCGGCACCCCGCTGAAAGGCAAAGAACTCCGGCTCGTTATTGTTGTAGGCATAGCTTTTGGGGAACACACAGAAGCGGATTTTATTGAAGGGAGACGTTGCCAGCGTTTTCAACGTCTGCTCCTGCAACTGCCGCGGCTGGTGCACCCAGGCATAGCATGTGGTGCCGAACTGGTGGTAGGGCGTACCGTCGGCATAACGCAAATAGTATGTGTTGAATACTTGCACCGGGCCATGGTTGCCGCCGGTGGGCGGAGTGACGGTAAAGGCGCCGCTCTTGCCGTTCAACGCCGGCGTGGCGCTGCGCGTTTCATAACGCCACTCGCCTGTGGTCGGCGGGCTGAATCGCACTTTGTAGGTGCCGCCGCCGTCCCAAAAGCCAGGCACTGTCACCTGCCGCCCGCCTTGGGTGAAGACGGCGGAAAGCTGAACGTCGAGATATGGATTTCCCGACGCCGGGCCTTGCAGAGTCAGTTCAAACATGCCCCAGCGTTCAGCGGCGTGCGCCGCCACTGTAAAGCAGACGAATAGCAGCAAACGAATTAGCTTCATTGTCGAGATGGTTTTTAGGTTTTCATCTGGATTTGAACGATTGGCAAATTCAAGATGCCTATTTCAATACTAAACCTTTTTCCGCCAGCAGCACCGGCGCGTCATAGAGAGGTACATCCTTGAAAGTCGTGGTGTCATTTTCAACCACGATGCGTTCAGGTGGAAATTCGTAAATCCCCCCGGAAACAAGGTCCACCCAAACTGGTTGCTTGATGGGGATATTTTTCACCATGACCTGTGCTGGATCAGTTGCGAATGAGTCGTTTGGTATCCCTGAGTTGTCCCAGAGGACAATCAGATTCTGGCCGGTTTTTTTGTTTCGATAAGCAAAACATGCCGTGCTTTTTTCAAATGTCACTTTTATGGCGGCATCTTTGATCCGTTCCAGAGTATCATCAAACACTGAAACGCAGTTCTGCACCGAGTAGTAGGCGAGCTTGATCTTGTCCACTTTTTTGTCCTCAGTTGCGTGAAGCAGTCCCTTGCGGTTCATCTCGCGGCCGATGTGGTTGAAATCACAGATCGTGAATATGGCCGATTCAACATCGTGTCCCAAATCGCCCAGCATCCGGCGCAAGTCCCACTTGGCCTGGCTGAATTCCGTCCACGGGTGATTTGAGAGTGCGAATGTTTTCGTGGGTTCCGATGGACAACCGTTTTCGCCCTGCCGCATTTTTGCCTTTTTGGAATACTTTGCCGCTATTTTTTTCAATTCCTCCACGTTTTTGTAGGAACTGTCCGGATTCATTGCGTATCCGTGGTAGATGAACCAGTCAAAGAGGTCCACCTTGTTCTTCTCTGCAAGAGCCTGCAGGCAACTTTCAAATAACTTCGGGCTGGAACTGGCAAGCGACAGGCCTGCGATTCGTGCCTCTGGAATCACGCGCCGGATGATCTCCGCGGTGCGGATGTTGAATGCGGAGATGTCGGCCGGCGTGTGCTTTTTGTTGATGTCAGGCTCATTCCACATCGCCCAATCACGCACCTTGCCCTTGTACCGGTTTGCCATTGCCTCAACCCAGCGGTCCCATGCTCCCAGCGCTTCCTCGGAAGTTGGAAATCCGCCCGCCAAATCCCAGCCTCCGCCGCCCGGATAGATTGGGTTTCCGTAGTCTGTCTCCAGCAGGATGTTAAGCCCGCGGCTTCGGGCATCGTTGATGATGGTGTCGAGCCACTCGAAATTATAGACACCTTTGACCTTTTCTGTCTTTGCCCAACCGCCTTGCAGCCGGATTGTCTTGATACCGAGCGGCACGAGATATTCTTTGTATTGCTGATAATCGGCAAAATCCCGGTCGAGTGTTTCGCATCCAAGCGTCCAATTGGAGCCTTCAATTTCATTTGCGCTTCGTGGCCTGATTGTGCCGATTCGCTTAAGCCCCGGATTCAGTGTGGTTTTTGCCCGGTCCGGAAAGGTGTCAATCTTTGGCCCGGCTGCCGGCGCGCCCAAAATGGAGGGCGTTGCGAGGAAGCCAGTCACAACAGCAAAAGTGGCGGCCCATCTGGCGGCTGCCGAAAACCGCAACGGGTAAATGGCCGGGCAAAGACAGTTTCTTGGAATTTTTGCCATGACATTCGCCGGGAGACAGTCAGGCACTTGTTGCAAGGGCTTTTGTGATTCCATAATGGCTCCATGCTACCCTTGGGCAGTTTCGAGTGTCAGCACCAAAAAAAACGAATCTCATGCCCCGTTGAAAATACGTAATTTACCGGGATTGGGAAATTTTGTCCGGGCGCGGTTGAAATCGCATTAGTATCAGACAACGGTTCCGTGGCAAATGGCTATTGCCATCGCCAGTTTCGTATTTCGGGCATGTCTTCGCCATGTTTCCGGATGTATGCCTTGTGCTCGATCAATTTGTCGCGAAGGAACTGCTTGATGTAGGCAGCGCGCGGCCCCAGGCTTGGCACCCGGTCAATTACATCCCCCACAAGGTGAAAGCGGTCGAGGTCATTCAACACCGCCATGTCGAATGGTGTGGTGGTTGTCCCCTCCTCCTTGTAGCCGCGGACATGCAGGTTGCAGTGATTTGTCCTGCGGTAGGTCAACCGATGAATCAGCCAGGGATACCCGTGAAATGCAAAAATAATAGGTTTGTCCCTGGTAAAGAGCGCATCAAAGTCTTTGTCGCTCAGGCCATGTGGATGTTCGGATTGAGGCTGGAGGGTCATCAAATCAACCACGTTGACGACGCGGATTTTCAGCTTTGGCAACAGTTTGCGAAGCAGTTGCACTGCTGCGAGTGTCTCAAGCGTCGGCACATCACCTGCGCAGGCCATCACCACATCCGGCTCGCCGCCGGAATCGTTGCTGGCCCATTCCCAGATGCCCAGCCCGGCGGTGCAGTGCTTGATGGCGGCATCCATCTCCAGCCATTGCAAGTCCTGGTGTTTGCCGCTGACAATTACATTGACATAGTTGCGGCTGCGGAGGCAGTGATCAGTTACCGACAGCAGCGTGTTGGCGTCTGGCGGGAGATATACGCGAATGATCTCAGCTTTTTTGTTGACCACATGGTCAATAAACCCCGGGTCCTGATGGCTGAATCCGTTGTGATCTTGCCGCCAGACATGCGAGCTGAGCAGGATGTTCAAAGAGGCAATTGGCCGACGCCACGGAATTTGCCGCGTCACTTTCAGCCATTTGGCATGCTGATTGAACATGGAATCAATGATGTGAATGAATGCCTCATAACACGACAGAAAGCCGTGCCTGCCGGTCAGCAGATAACCTTCGAGCCAGCCTTCGCACTGATGTTCACTCAACATTTCCATCACCCGCCCTTCAGGCCCAACATGGTCATCTGTGGGAAGAATCTTTGCTGTCGAACAACGATTTGTAACCTCGAATACGGCGCCCCACCGGTTTGAAGCGGTTTCGTCGGGGCTGAACACGCGGAAATTGTCCGGGTTCAACTTGATTACATCGCGTATGAAAGCGCCCTGAACAGCCGTGGCCGAGGCGGCGATTACACCCGGCCTGGGTACCTTGATTGCGTAGTCGCGGAAGTCGGGCATTCGCAAATCGCGCAAGAGCGTGCCTCCATTGGCGTGGGGATTGGCGCTCATGCGGCGTGTGCCTTTGGGCGCAAGCTCTGCAAGCTCAGGCCGCAGTCTGCCCCTGGAATCAAAAAGCTTTTCCGGTTGGTAACTCTTCATCCAACGCTCCAGAATGCGGATGTGTTGGGGTTTGTTCATTTCGCACATTGGCACCTGATGAGAGCGGAAAGTGCCCTCCACCGGCTTGCCATCAACCATTTTCGGGCCAGTCCATCCTTTGGGCGTTCGTAAAATTATCATCGGCCACCGCGGGCTGGTTTTGAACCCGTTTTTTCGCGTGTCGTGCTGAATGTGCCGGATTTCATCCAATACAGCGTCCATTGTGGCGGCCATGAGCTGATGCATCTGGCGCGGTTCATCGCCCTCGACGAAATACGGCGTGTAACCATAACCGCGGAATAACGCCTCAAGCTCCCCATGCTCCAGCCGTGAGAGAATGGTTGGCCCGGCTATTTTGTAACCATTAAGATGCAAAATTGGCAGCACCGCCCCATCGCGTACTGGATTGAGAAACTTGTTCGAGTGCCAGCTCGTTGCAAGCGGGCCGGTTTCCGCCTCGCCGTCGCCCACAACGCAAACAACAAGCAAATCCGGATTATCAAATGCCGCGCCAAATGCATGAGAAAGGGCGTATCCCAACTCGCCGCCCTCGTGAATGGAGCCGGGCGTTTCCGGGGCCACATGACTTGGAATGCCGCCGGGATATGAGAACTGCGTAAACAACCGTTTCATTCCCTGTTCGTCCAACGATACGTTGGGATACACCTCGCTGTAAGTCCCTTCCAGGTACGCGTTGGCCACAAGACCCGGTCCGCCGTGCCCCGGACCGGTAATGTAAATGACGTTCAAATCGCGCTCCCGAATGACGCGATTCAAATGAACGTAAATAAAGTTCAATCCCGGCGTTGTGCCCCAGTGGCCTAGCAGGCGCGGTTTTATATGTGCGCGCTTAAGAGGTTTTTTGAGCAACGGATTGTCACGCAAATAGATTTGTCCAACTGACAGATAATTTGCCGCTCGCCAATAGGCGTCCATCTTGCGCAGCAAATCCGGCGACAGAGGCGTGGCGTTTTGTTGAGTCAAGTTGTTGTTTTTCACGGCTGTTTCCTTCCCTTCCGCAATCCAAGATTCGTTTCCATTTATCATTAACGGTGTGCGTGGCAAAATACCAGACGGAAAAATGGGGTGTTGGCTTGGATTGGTATGGTGCGGGCTTTCGGCCCTTGGTTTCTTGTAACCTTTTGTTCCCCGATTCAACTTGAATAACATAGCGCCCTGATTAGAATAATTCCCATACGTTTGCATTTTATGATCAGAGCCGGGAACCAAAAATTTTTTTGCAGCGAAGCTCCAAATAAGCTACGGGAAGCCAGATGTAGGTTTGTCACCAGCCCCAGTAGCGTCTGCCTGCGTTCACTGCAAGCCTTCACCTTGATCGAATTGCTTGTGGTAATCGCAATAATCGCGATTTTGGCTGCGATGATGTTGCCCGGCCTTGCCCGTGCCAAGTCTCTCGCCAAAGAAAAGGCCTGCGTCAACAACCTTCGGCAGTTAAACATTGCCCTATTGATGTATGCAGACGATCACGAGGACTGGTTTCCGCTTGAAACAACCGAGCACAATCCCCACCCCGACCTGCTTGATAATCTCGAAAAATACCAGCACGGATTAATCCGGGTGTTTTATTGTCCCGAGGCCAGTTACATGGAAACCTACGCCCAGGACCCAAATTATACACCCATAGGCGGAATTGATTCCGTGATTGACACGCCAGAAAACCGCACGGCGGGGAACATTTCCTATATCTACTTCAGCTTCCGCACCAACAAATACTGTAATGCAAGCCCGGGCGGGTACTGGCGTGAAACAGCCAACTTCATCCCGCGCCATATCAGGACAACGGATGTAAAATGGCTGGACGAAACCAAGCCGCCGCTCGAGGGCACCGTCAGTGAGCGCTGGGTAATGAGCGACTTCTTCAGACAAGGAGCTCCTTTTCCACATGGCCGCACTCATGCGCGCGGAGTGAATGTTTCCTATTTGGACGGGCACGTTAAACTTATGAACGGCAGACCGAGGCAGAACTACCGGTAGCCTTGTTTTTGGAACCCGTTTTATCGTGCAAGCAGTGCAACGGACTGATAAAGGACGGCATTAAGGAGGCGCGATCTCCGTGTTTTCACATCCAGTTTATCCCGGTAATAACCTCGGGCCAGTTGCCACTGTGGCTGTGGCAGTTCGTCCAGGCATTCCCGCAAATACGCCTGCAGCGCTTTCAAACAGGTAATTTGTACGTACCCTGTTCTACCACGCGACCTCCGGCGTTGAAAATTCCTCCTCCATCTGCACAGGCAACCGCCAGACGTGGTCGCCTTTTTGGTTGGTAAAATACAGGCAGGATTCGGAGGGCTGGCGGCCATGGCCGTCGGCCCAGAGGGCGTAGAAATCCGGATGGGCATTTACCGGACGCCGTGCGTAGGTGTGGTTGCGCGGACTGTTGCGGGTTAGTTGCTTGTGCCGTTGCCACGTCAATCCTTGATCGGCGCTGACCCACATCACCATTTCGCCGCCGGGATTGTAGGGCTGCGGCCCCGTTTCGGTGGGAGCAATCACCCGCCAGGTGCCATCCGGCTCCAGGTAAAGTGAACCATGGTCATAGTTGTTATTTGAAGTCGTGATTGGTCGCCGCACCCATTGCCCGCCGGTCCAGTGCAGAATCTGCCATTGACGCGGTCCATTGGCAGGACCTGCTTGGTGGCCTTTGCTGGACAAAAACAAAATCACGGGACGCCCCTGCTGGTCAAAGTTTATATCCTTCAGATAGACGAGGAATCCATCAGCGCGCGAGTCGTAGGCCAGTGCTGGATTGCTTTCCTGCGTCAGCGGCAGTTTCACAGGCTCGCCGCGAACATTGCGCCAAGTGCGTCCCAAATCTTCAGTTTCCAAATAATAAATGTTGGCACGGGAATTCAGGCCGTTCGGACGGGGATGAAAATCGAAGGCGGTACCCATGCGTTTACCAGCCAGCCAGCTAATCTGGTAATCGCCCTTGTCAATGCCCGCCAGCATCTGCGGCTGACTCCACTGTTTTCCGTCATAGCTGGACATCCAGAACAAACAACGCTCGGCGTCAATGCCCAACGAATTTCCGCCCTGATAACGGGTGTGCAGGAACACAAACCCCAGCCCTTGCACAAACCATGGCTGGGGATAGGAAAAGTTGGTGACAAGCACGCGCTCGAATTCATCAATGTCATAGGGTCGGACACTGCGGTGAATATAGGAAGGGCGGCTGTTCCCGTGTGAAGGGGAAAACACCCACAGGTGCCCCCGCTCGTCCATTTGCAAGGTGGGGTTATCATGGGCGTCATCGGTCTGTTTATTCAGGAGTATGCGGGGGCGCGGCACCTTGCCGGTTTTATGATCGTAGTAGGAAATCATGTGCAGCAGTTGCTGCTTGTCTTTCGCTTTGCGGGCGGTGGTTCCGCCGTAAACAAAGAAAGTCTTGTCCACCTCCTTGGAATAGATGGCTATGGGTATATGCTGCTGCGGATAGGTGGCAAATCCGCCACTGTATTTGTACTTGTACTCGTCATTCGACGGCTGGTTGAAGTACCAAATGCCGCGGTATCCATCATCCGTCGCCAGCTTGAAGGCCATTGCAAGCGCATCGCCACTCCTGCTGCTTTTAACCGTATCTGTTATTGAAACCTCAGACCTGCGTATCGCATCGGAGGCGGTGGAGAACGAAACCCATGCCAGGGTGAGTAACGCAACCCGCGCGTAATGCCCTAACTTGATATTCACGAGAATCACCTATTACCGGAAAACCATCCAAGTCAACCAGAAATCTCTGTCAAAACTCTTCAGAAATGTCCCCTTTAACCCGAAAAACTGAGTTGAAGTGGTTTTCATCGTAGTTGCAGTGGAGGGACTCAAATTGAAAGACTCCAGCCCGCCCCACACAAGAACACCTGTAGCCGCCAACGTAAGTTGGCGGATAGGTCTGCCGCCTTACGGCGGCAGCTACAAAGATACAGCGGTCAGAAATGGCCGTCGTTCTGTTTTCCCGTAGCCGCCGGCGTAAGCCGGCGGATATTCTTCCACTAATACCGTATGGATGGCTGCTTATAGAATCAAAGTCCTAAGAAAATTTCCCAGCGCCGTAGGGATTGCACGCTTTTGTGTCCTCATTGTAAACGGGGAAAAAATCAACCGGCTTACGCCGGTTGCTACGAGTTTGGTCATAACCCGTAGCCGCCATCGTAAGATGGCGGGCAGGTCTGCCGCCTTACGGCGGCAGCTACGAAGATACATTCTTTTCATAAATTCGCGTCCATTCGCGTCCATTGGCGGTTTCCAATTTTCTTTTTTAACCGCGAATTGCGCGAATAAACGCTAATTATGCCATTATGATTTCTGCCGCCTCACGGCGGCAGCTACGTGGATAAAGGAACGGCTTCCACGCTGTCCCGAAAATGGCCCCACGCTGCGCTGGATTTCAGATTTGAGATTCCACGCTGCGCTTGATTCCACGCTGCGCTTGATTCCACGCTGCGCTTGATTCCACGCTGCGCTTGATTCCACGCTGCGCTTGATTCCACGCTGCGCTTGATTTCAGATTTGAAATTTGAGATTGAAGATTGAAGAAGAATCTTTTATGTCGCTCCCGCCACGCTTCGCTTGATAACAGAACGAATTTTTTAAACTCAGTTTTTCGCGATGAATCAGTGCAAACAAGAAGAATGTCAAATTTCGACCCCAAATTACGCGCCCATCACTTTGATGAATGTTCTGCGTTTCATACTGCCTCCGTTTTGCCTGTTCGAGGGCAAGGCAATCTGCTCCTGCGCTCAAAGCAAGAGCCGGTAACCATTGATTTTCCGGCAAAACTCATGGACGCCGGACGGCCATTGCTGCTAATAAAGGCGCACCGATGAATTGGGTGAGACATTGGCTGTTGGGGTTCCTGCTGGGAATGTCCGCCATCGCCGCGGCGGCGTCCGCCGTACCCGCCTGGCCGCCCATCACCCGCGAATGCCGCCCCTGGGCTTACAATTGGTGGCTCGGCAGCGCGGTGGACCGAGCCAACTTGGGGAAGGAACTGCAAAGGTATCGCGAAGGCGGGTTGGGCGGCATCCATATCATCCCCATTTATGGCGCCAAAGGCGCGGAAAACCGGTATCTGGAATACTTAAGCCCCGCTTGGATGGAGATTCTTGATTTCGCGGTGTCGGAGGCGAACCGGCTGGACTTGGGGGTGGACATGACCACCGGCACCGGTTGGTGTTTTGGCGGGCCAAACATCCCCCAGGAGATGGGCGGCTGGAGGCTGCAAACCAAAAGGATTGATCTGCCGGCCGGACGGAAACTCACGGAACGGTTCGATCCGCAAGCCATCCAGGCCTTGTTGGCCGTGGGGCCATCCGGCGAAAAAGTGGATTTGCGGGAAAAACTCAACGCCCAAGGACAAGCGCAATGGGAGCCGGCGGGCGGGCCGTGGAAGGTTTACGCGGTGACTGCGGTCCCCGGTAAGCAAGCGGTGAAACGCGCCGCGCCCGGCGGCGTGGGGCCGATGATCAACCCGCTCGATCCGGCGGCGATGCAGCGATATCTCGAACGCTTCACCGATGCCTTTGCGACCTACCAGGGCCATCGCCCGCGCGCCATGTATCACGATTCGTACGAGTATATCTCGACCTGGATGCCCGCTTTTGCCGACACCTTTGCCCGCCGCCGCGGCTACCGCCTGGAAGACTATTGGCCGGCGTTTTGCGGCGACCCAGCTCAACCGGAGCTTGCTGCGCGGGTGCGGCATGATTACCGGGAGACTGTTTCCGACCTGATCGTGGAGGAGGTTTTTCCGCTGTGGGCCAAGTGGTCGGCGGAGCGAAAATTTCTCACCCGCAACCAGGCCCACGGCGCGCCCGCCAACCTGCTCGATTTTTACGCGCTGGCGGACATTCCTGAGACAGAGATGTTCGGAAGGGGGCAGCGCGACCCGCTGAAATCGGGCTTTGACGCGCGGTTTGGCGAGGGCGACCGCGATCCGCTGATCAGCAAATTCGCCTCCTCGGCAGCGCATGTGGCCGGCAAGCGGCTGGTGGCCGCCGAGACAGGCACCTGGATGGCCGAGCATTTCTGCGAGACGCTGGAGGAACTAAAGTGCCTCATGGACCTGCTTTTCTGCGCCGGGGTCAACCATGTGATCTACCACGGCTGTTGCTATTCCCCCGATGACGCCGCCTGGCCGGGCTGGCTGTTTTATGCCTCGACCCAAATGAATCCGCGCAACCCGATCTGGCACGACGCGCCCGCGCTCAACCAATACGCGGCCCGGTGCCAGGCGGTGCTGCAGTCCGGGCAGCCCGACAACGACGTGTTGCTGTATTGGCCCATCCATGACCTGTGGCAAACCGCCCCGGGTCTGCTCGTCAATTGTTCGGTCCATAACCATCAATGGCTGGACGGACAACCGGTGGGCGCGGCCGCCCGAAGGCTTTGGCGGCGCGGTTTTGGTTTCGACTATGTTTCCGACCGGCAACTGGCCGCGACGCGGATTGCCGACGGCAAAATTCAAGCCGCCGGCGCCAGTTATAAGGCGGTGGTTGCGCCAAACGTCGAATTCCTGCCGGTGGAAACCCTCCACAAACTGCTGGCGCTGGCGGCGGAGGGCGGGGTGGTCATTTTCGAGAAACGCCTGCCCCGCGATGTCCCCGGCCTGGCCGAATTGGAGCCTCGGCGAGCTGCCTTTCGCGAGCTGCTCAAGCCGGTGACGGCCCAAATATCCAGTGCGGCGCAGCCATTGGCGGCGGCGCAATTAGGGCGCGGCTGGGTGTTGGTGGGGGACCTTGAAGCGGCGTTGGGCAAGTCGGGCGTCCGTCCCGAGCCGCTGGCCGAGCAGGAGGGAACCCTCTTTATTCGCCGCAGCCATCCGGACGGCTGTTATTACTTCATCGCCAATCAAGGGAACCATTTGCTCAACGGCTGGCAAACTTTGGCCACGCCAGCGGCCGCCGTGGCGGTATTGGACCCGATGACGGGGGCGATTGGCGAAGCGCCCATCAAGCGGGATGCGCATGGGCGCCCACAGGTTTTTCTGCGGTTGGAGCCGGGGCACTCGACCATCCTGCAAACCTTCCGCTCCGCGCTGAAGGGCGTGCCGCCATGGCGCTTCGACCAGCCGGGCAAGCCGATGGCAACGATTGATGGCCCCTGGACGGTTCGCTTTCTCATGGGCGGCCCACAACTGCCGGCGGAGTATCAGACCAACCAACTGGCTTCGTGGACGCTCAACGGCGACCCCCGCACGGAAAGCTTTGGCGGCACGGCGGTTTATTCAACGAGTTTTGCCGCGCCGGATGGCTCGGGACCCTGGCTGCTGGACTTGGGCCGCGTTTGCCACAGCGCGCGAGTCCGCCTGAACGGGCGGGAACTGGGAACCTTGCTGATGTCGCCCTATCGCCTGCGCGTTGACGAACTAATGCCGCACGACAACCGGTTGGAAGTCGAGGTTACCAATCTGGGCGCCAACCGGATTCGCGACTTGGACCGGCGCAAGGTGGCGTGGAAATATTTTCACGAAATTAACCTGGTGAACATCGCTTACAAGCCGTTTGACGCGTCGAGCTGGCCGGTGATGGAATCCGGCTTGCTGGGACCGGTCCGGCTGCTGAAAGCGCAGTCCGCGGAAGCGCTGCCGAATCAAGGAGGGGCCAAATGACCGGCCACATCCCAGGGCAATGGGCTGAGGTGTATTTGCAAGCTCCTTCCGGACTCCGCGAGGTCTTGGAGTGCGGCAGCCTCCCGTTCCCGCTTTATTTCTGCCGGGCACTACACCTTTTCAGCGCTCGCACCAAACCGCTTCTTTTTCAACTATGGGTTTAACCAAAATCATCGCTTGGGCCGCCCTTGGAGCGGGCTTCCTGTTTGCTGGTCACGCCATCGCTGCCCCCGCTGCTGCGCCCTTGAATTTTGAGGGGGCGCAATGGATTTGGGTCGGCGTCGAAAACCCGCCCGAGTTGAACGATCTTCCCAAGGGCGGCGGTTTTTTCCGTGCCGCCTTCGAGGTGACCGAGAAAGCACGGGTGTCCTCGGCGGAGTTGATCATCACCGCCGACAATCTTTGGGACTTATATCTCAACGGCAAGCCGGTGGGGGAAAGCGATCCAAATCCCAATAATTGGAACCAGCCCAAGCGTTTTGACGTGGCGGGATTGCTCACCGCCGGGATCAATGTGCTGGCAGTCGTGGCGGTGAACACCGCGCCTGGACCCGCGGGCCTCCTGGTCAAACTCGAGGCCCGTCTCGAAGACGGCCAGAAAGTCACGGTGGCCACCGACGGCCGCTGGAAAACCAGTGAGCGCGAGGAGCCAAACTGGCAGCAGCCGGATTTCAACGATCAGGGCTGGCGCGCCGCGCGCGTCCTGGGCGACTTCGGAATGAAGCCCTGGAATAAATTCGAAGCCCGCGCCGCCGCGCAAAAAGCGGGTGGCCCGCGCGAGACCGGCCTGGCGGCGCCCCCGCCGGATTATGCCTGGCCCGAGGGCATCATTTTTATCGGCGACGATTGCAGCCTTGAGCGGCCGATCCAGCATACCGCCTCCAGTCTGGACAGCCTCAGCGTCACCATTTTCAATCCGCGCAATTCGCGCGCGTTTCCCGAGCACGACCTGCCGGCGCCGATGAAAGTGGGCCGAAAACTTTACGCTTTGAAACCGGCGTGCCCCGGCACGCCCCCGCAATTATTGCTGGACGCCGGCGCCGGCGCCCTGGGCAGCCCCACCGTTTCCTTTGACGGTCGCTGGATTTATTTTTCCATGGCGCCCGCGGGGAGCGCTTTCTTCCATATATACCGGCTGCCGGCGGCGGGCGGCCAGCCGGAGCGGCTCACCGACGGCCCCTTCCATGACATTGATCCTGTCGAGCTGCCCGATGGCCGCCTGGCCTTCGTCTCCACGCGCATCGGACGGTTCGAGGAATACCACAACCCGCCTGCGCGCGCCTTGTTCGTAATGCAGGCGGATGGCCGCGACATCAAACCGCTGACGCATACTTTCATCTTCGACAACGAGCCGGAAATCATGGCGGACGGCCGGTTGCTCTTTATTCGCTCCGATAACTTCTTTGACCGCGGCAAAGTGGAAACGCTGCTGCACGCGGTGCATCCCGACGGCGCGGGCGGCTACACGGAGTTCGGATTGGACCTGGGGCCGGAATACGGCGGGCGGCTGCGGGCTTTTTACTGTGGCAGCCCGGCCCCGTTGCCTGATGGCCAGGTAGCTTATCTCACCGGCTCGGGCATCGCAGTGGGCTTTCCGGGCTGCGCCCAAAAGGATTTGCGCAACCTTCCCCTCGAGGCGGGCGACTTGGCGGCGCTGCCCGACGGCCGCCTGCTCTGCACGTTGCCCACCAAGACTTCCATCACGAAAATGGTCCGCAAACAGCAGCGCACGGTCAGCGAATACAACTATGTCAAAATTTGCATCGTAAACCCGCAAGAGAAGGAGCCAAAACCAATCCTGGTGTTCGACTCGGGAGATAATGCCATCCACTCGCCGGTTTTCCTTGGGCCGCGCGCGCGCCCGCCGGTGCTGTACGACAAGATAGACCGCCGACGCGAGGGCCGGCCGGACGCGACCGGCATCCTGTTTTGCCAGGATGCGCGCTTCACGAAAAACACGACCGCCGGCTGGCCACAGGTGCGCGCCATCCGCGTCCTGGCCGGGGAAGGGCTCACCGTGCGCTCGTCCCATTCTTACATCGTGCATGCCGGCAGCCGGGTGGCCGAGCTGGGCACGGTGCCGCTCGCCCCGGACGGCTCGTTCGCCGTCGAGGTGCCGGCGGATACCGCCATTGCGTTTCAGGCGGTGGATGCCGAAGGCCGCTCGGAATTGAACGAGATGTCCTGGATTTACGTGCGCCCCGGCGAATCCCGCGGCTGCGTCGGCTGCCATCAGCCCCGGCAGGTGACGCCGCCGGTCACCGCCAAACACGCCCTCGCCATGAGCACTCCTCCCTTGCGCCTCAAGATCACCGCGCAATCCCACCAGTTCCGCGGCAACAACGCGGCGGTGACCGGCCTGATGGAAATGCAGTTCGACCGCTACCGCGAAGTCGCCGGCATCAACCGCCACAACGACCCTGACCCGTTGGCCACCGGCAAACAAGAGGTAGCGGAACTGGTGGCGCGGCTTCGGTCCGGAGACGCGGACGCCAAGGTTTCCGCCGCGCAGCGCCTGGCCATATATCGCTCCACCGACGCCGCGCCGGCTTTGGCGTCGTTGCTCAAGGACGCGAGCCGCGAGGTGCGGGTGGCGGCCGCGGTGGCCTTGTCGGCCTGCGGCACCCGGGATTCGGTTTCCCCGCTGTTTGGGGCGCTGGAGGATGACGATCCGCTGGTTGCCCAAGCCGCCGTCATGGCACTGGAAAACCTCACCGGCCGGATGCGAGAATTTGACGCCTTTGCCGCGCCGGAGGTCCGGCGCGCGCAAGGCCGCGCCTGGCGGCAGTGGCTGGAAACCAACACATGGGAGCGGCTGGAAGTGGAACTGGTCCGTCAGTTGGACAGCGGGGACCGCGACCAAGTTCGCCGCGCGGCGGTGGCGCTGGGGCACACCGGCAGCGCGGCCGCCCGCCCGGCCTTGCGCGCTTACCTGGCCCGCGAACGAAACAACAATCCGCTGCCCGAGTGGCGCAAAACCCACCAGGGCGACGGCGCGCGCTTCAATTCGTTGTCCGCTGTCAATCCGCGCACCCTGCAGGCCGCCACGCGCGCCTTGGGTCGCCTGCGGGATGCGGAGGCCGTCAGCCTGTTGGCGGAAACCCTGGGCCAGCATCACCGGCCGGACACCGGCAACCTGTTCCTGGCCGAGGCCGCCGTCGAGGCGCTGGGCATGATCGGCAGCCCCGCTGCCGAAGACGCGCTGATCACGGCTTTTGCGGCGCTGGACGATTACCCCCATCATACCGGTTGGTATGGCGATCACAGCGCGCTCATCGCCTGCCACGCGGCGCCCATTCATTACCTCATCACCGAAGCACTCGATTCGATGGGCTCGCACAAGACCGCCGCCATTGTTCCTCATCTCCTCCGCTCGCTGCCCACCGACCCCGACCGCGCGTTGCTGCTGGAAAACGACGACTGCGAAACCTTGGTGGGCCGCGTGATCCGCCGCGCCGGCGCCGAGGCGGCGGTGGTCGAAACCTGCCTCGCCATCCTGGGCGACGAACGTGCCGCGCGCGCGCCGGAAATCGAGAAGGCCATCGCCACCACCCACCAAGCCTGGGGCGGCAAGCCGGGCCCCGAAAACCGCGCCGCCCAGGTCCTTTCCATTGTCTGCCGCGACCGCGCCTACGAGCCGCGCATCCGCGCCGCCTTCGAGCGCCACCGGCAAAGGCCGACGGACATCCCGCGTGTTTTCGACGCCGGCATCCCGGTGATAAACAAACTGCCGGACAGGCATTGGATATCTTTCTACCTCGCTCGTGCTTTGGGCAACCTGGCCGACCCGCGCTCGGTGGACACCCTCGTCGCCGCGCTCGAGCAGTTCCCGGCGGAAGCCGCCGCAGGTCGCCCCGATCCGCTTGGGCCGGGCGTGCTGTTCCTGCACAACGACCTCACCCCCTGCTGGCGGGCCGCCGCCGCCTGGGCACTGGGCCGCATTGGCGACCGCCGCGTGATCCCCGTCCTGGTCAAAACCATCGGCAACTTGGACAACGCGCTGGACACCCGCCATGCCGCCGTTGAAGCGCTCGGCAAAATGGCCGACGCCGGGCAAATTCCCGAGCTGCAGAAACTCGCCGCCAATTATCCAGAGATATCAGTGCGCCAGACCTTGGTCAAAACGATTGCGCGCTTGGAATAGCCCGCGCCGCCGGCCGCCAGCGCTTCGACCGTCTCCAGACCCGCCGTCAAATCCTCGCGGCCATAGTGGATGGGAATGCAGCGCCTGCCCGGCTCACGCAGAAAATCGGCCTGGGCCAAGCCGGCCCTTCCCGCCGGCGGGCCTGCTTTGTCTTCGAACGGTCCGCCCGTGCTATCGTCCGCCTTGCAAACTTTCATCCTGGATGAGAATGGGGGCATCGGAAGCGCCGCAGAACGCCGAGATAATTTGCTTTATCCCGAAAAACTAAGTTTAAAAAATTCGTTCTGTTATCAAGCGAAGCGTGGCGGGAGCGACATGAAAAATTGTTTTCCAAATCTGCAATCTCAAATCTCAAATCTGAAATCAAGCGCAGCGTGGGGCCATTTTCGAGATGTTGTGGAAGCCGTCCCTCTATCCACATAGCTGCCGCCGTGAGGCGGCAGAAATCATAATGGCATAATTAGCGTTTATTCGCGCAATTCGCGGTTAAGAAAGAAAATCGGAAACCACGAATGCACACTAATGAACGCGAATTTATGAAAAGAATGCAGGCGCAATCGGTAGAGATGGGTGCGATTCATCCGCCATCTTACGATGGCGGCTACGTGTTATGACCAAACTCGTAGCAACCGGCGTAAGCCGGTTGATATTTTCCCCGTTTACATTGAGGCCACAAAAACATGCCGCTCCTACGGGGATGGAAAACTTCTTTGGACTTTGATTCTATATTCATGCCACTCCTACGGGATTAGTTGAAGAATATCCGCCGGCTTACGCCGGCGGCTACATAAAACAGAACGGTGGCCATTTCAGAGCGCCGTATCTTCGTAGCTGCCGCCGTGAGGCGGCAGATTTTTCCGCCATCTTACGATGGCGGCTACAGGTGTTCTCGTGTGGGGCGGGCTGGAACGGCGCAAGTTGTTACGGGAAGCTATCTTGCGCTGGCCAAAACCAACTGCGGAGAAGTTGGATTCCGAGCACCCAAACTGGAGTCTTTCAACTTGAGTCCCTCCACTGCAACTACGATGAAAACCACTTCAACTTAGTTTTTCGGGTTGAAGCCGGGTGCCGGTGTGAATAGCGCTTGGTGCGCTGCGTGCGGCGCGGCCGGCGCGAGCAGCAGCGCGGCGAATTGAATGCGCGGGAAAAGCAGAGATTAATCTATCCTTTTCAGCCGTGGGTTTGCGAGATCAAAAGTGCCTTTGGCAGCGCGCGGGAGAATGAAGCGCAATGTGGTTTCGTCCTTGAACGTGGTTTTGATCTCAAATTCAATGCTCTGCTCCTGCCATTCCGTAGCCAGTGGAATCCGGGCTTCCTTGGAGAGGCGGCGCCAGCCATCGGCCAGCTCAAACTCGACGGATTGGCCCGGAGTGCCCCGCGCGCGAAAGGCGAAGCGGTACCGGCCGCGGTCGAGTTTGGCGTTATTGCCAAAGGTATAGTTCAGACTGGAGCCTTCACCGAAATCTCCGGTCACGCGGATGACGCGATTGCCGCCATCGGTTAAAATCTGCTTTTCCAGACCGCTGCCTGACGTTTTCAGAGTCCAGTAACGCCATGGGTTGATTAACTCAATACGCGGATCAGGAGTCCACGGCGTCACCGCTTTCACCTGAGGCGCGGGCGGCGTCTTCACCGCCAGCAGTTTCTCAGGCACCTTGTAATGCAGGCTGTCATCAAAGGCGGGACTGTCAAAGGCCACATTTTTCAAAGCAGCCTCCTTCGGCGCCGAGCCGATGCCTATGAATCCCAAGGGATGCCATCCGCCACGGAAGTAATTCGCGATCGCAAAACGTGCGCTCGGCATCATGCCGCCTTGGCGGTCAAGAATGGCTAGCGCGAAAATGTATTGGCCCGGCTTGATGTTTTGCGGCAGGTCGGCCTGGCCCTCATTGCGATGCGGCGCGGCAGTGCGGCGATAGGCGAAAGCCGTGCTGTCCCAATCCTCGCCCGGCAGCCATTGGCGGATGTCCACCCCCGCCAGCGGAGCCGACCAGACGGGTTTTTTCGTCGCGGGATCGAGCAACCCGACCGCCACGGGCCAATCGAGGTAAAATGGGGCGCTGCCGGTGTTTCGCACAATCAGCTTCACCGTGAGCTTGTTTCCGGGCTGCACGGAGAGCGGGTAGCTGACGGAGTCGAGCACGAAGCGATATCCGAAAGCCTTTTGAAGCTCGGCTGCGCCCTCCAGAACATCGCGGTTGGAGGCGTTGTAGCCGCTGATCCAGCCGAGGTAACTCGCATGATAGCGCCGGATTTTATCAATCATATAACGCCGGTAGGCAGGCACCGTCATTGTCTCGTCAGGGGTGCGTCCGAAGGTTTCCTCTGGTTTCGCGCTCTCGCGCTGTTTCTGCCAGTTGTATTCCACCTCGCCTTCGATGGGCGCGTGCTTCCAAATGTTGGAATAGACATAAGTGGCCTGCCACGGGAACTGGTCCTTGGGGCCGTTGGGCGGCTCCCGGCTGAGATTGGCAAAGGTATCATAGTAGATGCCGAAGCCAGCCTGCATGAACTCAGCGTCATTGTGCCGGACGAGCACGGGTTTGTGCTTGAACGCTTTTTTGAAGGCTTCCGCGAGCAAACGCCTTTGCTCGGCCGTGGGTGCGGGATTGTGGTGCTCGCCAAAATATCCGATAAGCCCCATCTGCACGGCAAAGATGCGCGGGTCTTCGTCCCAGGCCTGGCCCAGCTTTGCCACGAGTGCCTTGAGCCTCGATTGAAAAGCGGGGCTGTCGTAGTCAAAGGTGTGCAAGTCGGCCGGCCAGTGCTGCTTTCCATCGGACCCATCCCAGTCGAGATATACGCGCGGAACAAGTTTGACGTTCAGGTCCTCGAAGCGCCTGCCTTTGATTTCAGTAATCTTTTTGGTGTGGGCGATGATGCGATCCACAGTATCCTCCGCACAAACCTCGATCTCATTCCATTTGATGTATTGGCGCTTCAGCAGCCCGTAGCCATCCGGCTTGTAATCGCGGAAGCCTTTAAGTGGATTGTTGATCGCGCCGTGGAACTCCGGCGGCACAACCGTCACCCAACCATCTTTAACCGATGTCCCTGTTAATCTCGAAGGCCGCTCGTCATCAGCCCGAGCGTTCCCCACAATTAGGAGCGCACAAAGTAACAGATCGAGAATGGAAAGGAGTTTTGTTTTCATAATCGTCAAAAAAATAAACCTGTCGCGCATTTCATCGCTTTGGAGCGGAATCGGTTTTTCTTTCTCCCAGGGGTTTTCGACTCAACTCGATGTCTCTTTCCACCGCTGGCGTAAGTGATTTCCAGGAAAAAGGTTCTTTAGAGTTCGATGGGACCGGCAGCCGGTTGAATTTTTCGCCCAGTTCGGCCAGGCGCTTCCAATGGGCCAAAGCCCGCTCAAGGGCGGAGACAGCGATTGCCTGCTGCTGGGTATCGTTTTTGGCGCGGGCGGTGGCGAGCGCCACACCAGCGCGCAATTTCTCGGCGAAATAGTTTCCATAGGAGACCCAGGCTTCTATGTCCGTCAGTTCACATTCCAATATTGGCGACGGTTTCGTCCTGGCACGGATGGCGGCCACCTTTTGCAAGGCGGCTGCGCCATCGCGCTCAAGCTTTTCTGCCAGTGCGAGCGGAGAAAGTTTGCCCGGCTCGGCAACGCCGCCGGCCTGGACGAAGTCGGCTATGTTGACGTACCGCTTCGTATCGAGCACCGGGTGTTTGATGAACGAGTCAATATCGAAAAAAGTGCGTGCCCCACTATCCCGGTCAATCCAGGATGAAAAGCCTTCCGTGTATAGTGAGCCGTCCCACGTGCCCCGATGGAACGAAGCGAAATGGAGCGGCACCTGGCTGGCCAGTTTCCACGCCTGCAACAGTTCGTCGCCCAACCCTGCGCCGAAGCGTTCCTCCAGTAGCGTGGCGAAGAGACGGTCGGGCGTCGCGGCGTCGTAAAGCAAACGTCCCCACACCGTGTAGAAGAGCCATTGCCGCTCGAAAGCCCAGCGCCAGTTCTTATGCGGGCCTTCCTTTGTGATGTAATCGAGCGCTGGAATGTAACACTCCGAGCCGATGATGGCCCCGCCCACGTAATCCTTGCTCTGGTTTTGTATGAATGCCCGCACGAAGTCCGGCTGGCCCCAGCGCAGGATGAACATGTCCTCGTTGCGCATGGTCCAGACGATCTTGTGCCGCGTTGGCGGCGGGTTCCAGTAGGCATCGGAGAGCTTGCCGCCGTGGACGATGAACAGGTCGGGCGAGGAATGGGCATGCGACCAGTTGTGTTTGAACTCGACATAAACCGGCCCGGTGATGTTGTTGGAGAGCGATTCGATTTGGGCGCGCGTGCGCCGGTCGTTCTCCTCGCTGGTCGTTCCGCCGGAGCCCGTGTTTGCCGAGAGCGGCGCGCGGTAGATGAATTTCGCCGGCCGCCTGGCATCGGCGATTCCTGCGAAGAAGGTCTGAGCCAGCCAGTCGCGCCGCTGGTCCGGCGTCATGCCGCCCATGCGTTCGCCCAGCGTGATGCCCAGCCCTGTCAGGTCGGGGTACTCATCGAGCACTTGCGTCACTACTTCGCGGGTATATCGGATCACAAGCGCATTCGTTTCGGACTCCCTGCCGAAGTGGCTCAATGTCACGCTCCATGGCGCGACATTGTGCGCGCGGGAAAATTCCGGTGAGACGAAGATGTTCCAGTTGATCAAATAGGTTTCAATGCCGCGTTCTTTCGCCATCGCAAAGATGCCGCTCCAAAGTTTTTTCCATTCAGCCAGCTCGGCATCGTTGAACGGGCAAGCTTCAGGAAAATTTTTTGGCCGGATCATGTAGTGAAAAGGATGGAGGCTCCAAAGTGTGAGCACGTTGAACCGGTTCTCGGCCATCATGTCGAGGAACGCCTCCCAGAACTTGAGGTCCTTGCAGGTGGTTTGATGCTGTTCGAGGGCTGGGCTGGTGCGGTAGGCGGCCCACGGAAGGTTGAACTTGATGGCGCGAAACTCAAACTGCGGTTTCACCGAGTGCGCTTCAATCTTATCCCAGGGTGTACCGCGGCGGATTTGCTCTGCGACGTCGAGTACGCCATACATCGCTCCGCGCTCGCTGCCACCGGCAATCAACAAGCCATTGGGCATCCGGGCCAGACGGAACCCCTCTGGCCCTACGCCTCCCGCCACGACAGGATTGGTAGTGACACTCAGCATTGCTGCCTGATCGGGCGCAGGACTGGCTAGCAGTCGCAGCGTGTCGCCTCGTTGGCGGAGGCAGGATTCCAGTTTTCCCAACGCGAAGCGGAGCACGGGCGAATCCGGCGCGACGACGGTGACTTCGGCGGCCGGCAGCAAGGCCCCGCCCAACAGCACCGCCGCCACGAGCATGGGGAAACCCTGGAGCAGGTGTTTCATGGGCCGGAGTCTAAATGGCGACGAATGAAAAGTGAAGGATTCCTTGAAC
>Ga0315298_1000319_pt1 | contig 95022 bp, 89 predicted proteins | sample WHS_1_MG_FD_203077 | JGI IMG/M metagenome (GOLD analysis project Ga0315298, IMG submission 203077) | Extremophilic microbial mat communities from Washburn Hot Springs, YNP, Wyoming, USA - WHS_1_MG | ecosystem: Environmental > Aquatic > Thermal springs > Hot (42-90C) | place: USA: Wyoming...
ATCAATAAAAATCATCATATTTTGTGGCACCACATTTTAAACATTTTTACGAATTTTCAAAGAGCAAACTGAATAATTACAAATAGTTATAAAAACCAATCACAAAACAACTGTTAAAGATCAGTAAGAATATATGGGCAAATTGATCAAAAAGTTGCTGCTTTCCAGAAGACTACAGGAATAAAATGCCTTTCCGGGTGTGGGCAATGCTGCGCCTCCGGAAAAGTCAAGATTTCGCCCCTGGAATTTATTCCCTTAGCCCAGCACTTATTCCAACGTGGAGAAGCAGATGCCTGGTGGCCATATTTAATTGAAAACCAGGAAGGAACTTGTGTCTTTTTCCGGGAAAATCTAACTAAATTTGAGAATGGGCATTGTACAGTATATCCCTGGCGGGCAGCTACTTGCCGTTTATATGGGTTTGGAGTCAAACAAAATAAATACGGGACTCTCGAACCAATCACCTGCCAATTTTTGAAAAATGATTTTTATAAGGCAATCAAGGACTTGGATAAAAATAATTCAAAAGATCTATACCCGAGCTATGACTCTTTTATGGTCCAAATTGCCTCTCTTGACCCTATCTTGAGTAGAACCCCCCTACCTGTAAATCAGGCAATTGCTAAAGCTTTAGAAAAATACGCTTTGGTATTTCAATTTAATTCTTCCAGCGATTATTTTGCTCCACCAGAATCCGTTTCCCATTTTAATGATCCTGATCTAACTGAAGGGAATATAAAAGGAAATCCAAGAAGCGAAAATTAAGATGACCAGCCGCTCCATTAACAAAAGGCATCCTGGCCAAACATCAGAAAGAAAAACCTTCCCCAGACATTAATGTATTCATCTAAACTGTGCCCCAATTTTTTCATGGTAGCATTTCTGCCTACTTGGCATAAGGCAGAGGCTATGGCAAAAATCCACCACATAAATTCAATAAGCCTTTCTATATCTTAGCTAAGTTATTTTTTACATCATTGGCCAAGAGTCATTCATTATGGCTAAGCCCCTCGGGTTCGCCAAGGCATCTTTTCTAAGAAAAGAGTAAAATATTTAATCCCCTCATCAATAGCATGAAAGCCAGGAGTGTTATTGGAATTTTCTATTTCTTTCTTGATTTGGAGCAACAAATAAACTATATTGAGAGCATAAATTTATTCCAGAAAAGATCTGTGCTGAAAGGTTCATAAAAAATTGACCTTAGCGGAAAGAATTAAAGAAATTTTGGCCCAACGACCAAAAGTTTCCCTAAATGATCCGCAGCGCAAACGAGCTGCTGTACTTGTCCCGCTTTTTCGAAAAGGAACCGCTTACCATCTCTTAGTTACCAAAAGGACTGAGCAATTACCCCATCACAAAGGGCAGATTTCTTTTCCGGGAGGAAGCCAGAACCCCGGCGAAGATCTCCTCACTACTGCTTTACGGGAGGCGCAAGAAGAAATAGGCCTGCGGGCGCAAGATGTAACTATTTTAGGTGAACTTGATGATACGAGCACTTTTTCTTCTGATTTTTTAATCTCCCCTTTTGTAGGCTTCATCCCTTATCCTTACCCATTTAACATAAATTTTCAAGAGATCGCCGAGATAATCGAAATTCCCTGGATCGAATTAACTAATCCCCAAAACTGGCAGCAAGAAATAACTAAAAAAGATGGCCATTTTCAACCCCTTTATTTCTTTTATTATCAAGATTATCTTATTTGGGGGGCGACCGCCAGAATTTTAAGACAATTAGTTAATTTGCTCTGCCCCAAAGAGAAATAGTAAATGTTCTTGGGGAGAAGGGTTAAGTTTATATTTGATCGCTATCTTCGGCGGGCTCTACAAAGACCAAGCTTTTTTTGATTTCTTCAGCAGCTTTTACGCCTTCGGCAAAAGCCAGTTTATTTAATTCTTCTGTGCCGCGCGGTATGCGCGCTAAAACGGCCGCGGCCATAGAGGCGGGAGAGACAAGGCCGTCTCCGCCAGGAGCAATTTGAATAAGCAGACTTAAGGCGCCTAAAGCTACGATGTTAGCCATCTGTTCCCGGCCACATTTTTCGCGGGCAATCTTGGTAAAGGATATCTTGATCACCCGCGGATAAGTTACTTCTGTAACCAATTGGGAATCGACCACTAAAATCCCTGCGGGCTTCATTTCAGGAGCTGATTCATCATAGGCCATTTGGTTCATCGCTAGTAAAACATCTAAGGCCATAGCTTTGGGATAATCGATCTCTTGATCACTGATGACCACATCAGCCCTACTTGTTCCGCCGCGGGCCGCCGGGCCATAGCTCACCGTCTGCACCACATATCTTCCCTCATAAATGCCCACGGCCTCAGCCAGAATGATCCCCGCCAAGACCAATCCCTGTCCTCCAGACCCACTTAAACGAATTTCAAAACGATCGATCATTTTTTAAATCAAGTCCTTTTGGTGAAATTTTTTATATCCGATCGGAAATTTCTCGCCGATCGCTCTCTTCCTTCTCCTCTTTTTCTACTTTCGCCGTTAATTGATAAGCAGCCGCTTCCTTTGCTTTCTGCCTTACCTTCTGATACTCCTCTATATAACTGGGAGCCTCCCGATCAACCAAGATGCCAATTTCAAATTTCCCTTCCATTTCTTGGGGAGTCATTTTTTTAGCTTTTTCAACGGGGACAGCATTATCACGCTGCCATTTCATCATTTCTATATGGTTGCCCATTTTATTAAGACGGCCGAAATGCGTATGACATTGACTTATTACTTCTACCACCCCAAACCCTTTCTTTAAAAGAGCTTTCTCGATTAATTGATCAAGCTGACGTACATGGTAAACTGTTCCCCGAGCCGCAAAGACAGCCCCGGCGCAAGCAGCAAGCTGAGCAATGTTGAATGAATTTTCTACCGAACCATAAATAGCCGTAGTAGCTCGCTGTCCGTAAGGAGTCGTCGGGGAATATTGACCGCCCGTCATACCATAAATGTTGTTGTTGACTATGATTGCGGTGAGCTCTAAATTACGCCGGGCGGCATGAATGAGATGATTGCCCCCAATAGCTGTGGCATCACCATCGCCCATGATGACGATTACTTTTAGCTCCGGCTTGGCCAATTTTATGCCGGTAGCAAAAGTCAAGGCTCGCCCGTGGGTGGTATGCAAAGTATTAAAATCCACATAAACGGGCAGTCTACCCGAGCACCCAATTCCCGAAACCAAAACAATTTCATCTTTAGAGTAACCTAAATGGTCAATAGCCCTAATCAATGAACCTAAAAGAATGCCGATTCCACATCCCGGGCACCAGACATGGGGGAATTTTTTATCGTGACGCAGATATTTATAAATAAGGGGGCGATCTTCCATTATTTGCTAACCTCCTGAATCTTTTCGAGGATTTCCTGTGGTTTGATTATCGTGCCGTCTATTTTATTAAGCGTCAATACTTTGGTCTTCCCTTGATTAACTCTTTTCACTTCCCGAGAAATCTGCCCCATGTTCATCTCCGGCACCAAAAGAATTTTCCCGGCATAAGTTAAAGGTTCCACAAACTTGCGCGGAAATGGCCAAAGAGTGATTAATTTTAAAAGGCCTACTTTCCGCCCCTGAGCTCGAGCTTCCACCATGGCCCGATGCGCTGCCCGGGCGGAACAACCGTAAGCAATGATAACTATTTCCGCATCCTCTATTTGATAAGCCTCTACAAGTTGAATGTCATCGAAATGAGAAGATATTTTGCGAAAAAGACGCAAAATAAAGGGTTCGATTTCATCTTGGCGTAGGGTGGGAAATCCGCGGATATCGTGGGTTAAACCTGTAACATGGTATCGATATCCTTCGCCAAAAATACCCATAGGAGGAACACCCGAACTTGTATCTTCATAAGGCAGGTACCACTCGGGAGGAACGGATGGCTTGATGCGGTCGATCACTTCGATCTCGCCAGGGGCGGGCAAGACAATCTTTTCACGCATGTGGGCGATAACTTCATCCAGGAGTAAAATTACAGGCGTGCGATATTTTTCCGAAAAGTTAAAGGCTTTCACGGTCAGGGTAAAGCATTCCCAGACCGAAGCGGAGGAAAGGACGATTATGGGGTGATCGCCATGAGTCCCCCACCGCGCCTGCATTACATCCCCTTGGGCGGGATTGGTCGGTAACCCAGTACTTGGCCCTCCGCGCATCACATTGACCACCACACAGGGAACTTCGGCCATGCAGGCAAAGCCTAAATTTTCCTGCATCAAAGAAAAACCTGGACCAGAAGTAGCGGTCATGGACTTGACTCCGGCCAGGGACGCGCCGATTATAGCTCCCATACTCGCTATTTCATCTTCCATCTGAATGAAAGTGCCATCTTCTTGGGGCAGGCGGTAAGAAAGACGCTCCGCAATTTCGGAAGCAGGAGTAATGGGATAGCCGGCAAAAAAACGACAGCCCGCATATATAGCCCCTTCCGCACAAGCTTCATTTCCCTGCATTAATTGAGCTTTAGCATCTTTTTTATTCATTAACTACTTCCTCGCCAACAATATTTTTTTCTTTCTCTTCCTTTTTCTTCCTGGGTGAGCGGAGAGTGATGGCAAAATCAGGACACCTCAATTCACACATCTGGCAACCCGTGCACTTTTCCGGATTTTTTACAAAGGGGGTCCCAGATTCATCCTGGCCTAAGGCCTCTACGGGACAGAAAGCCACACATATGCCACACTTCTTACACCAGCTTTTAAAGATCTCTATGTTATATTTTCCTTTTTTACTCATCTCTTCCTGCCTGTTTTTTTTCTGCTAATACTTTCTTCATGGTCAAGCCCATCTCGGCCGGATTCTTCACGACCACCACTCCGGCATCCGCCAGGGCTTCCATTTTGGCTTGGGCAGTGCCCTTTCCTCCGGAGATTATCGCCCCGGCATGGCCCATTCGTCTTCCTGGGGGGGCATTCTGTCCGGCAATGAAGGCCACCACTGGCTTAGGATAATGACTATTTTTTATATAGGTAGCTGCTTCTTCTTCGGCCTCCCCGCCAATTTCGCCAATGAGCAAGACAGCTTCGGTTTGCTGGTCTTGGGCAAATAACTTTAAAATATCCACAAAATTTAGACCGATAATTGGGTCTCCTCCTATACCTACGCAAGTAGATTGACCTAATCCTAATTGAGTAAGTTGATGAACCGCTTCATAAGTAAGAGTGCCACTCCTCGACACTACGCCTATTTTACCAGCCCGATGAATATAACCAGGCATAATGCCAATGCGACATTTATCAGGAGTGATAATTCCTGGACAGTTAGGCCCTAAAAGGAGGCTTTTCTTCCTTGCTAAATAACCTTTAGCTACAACCATGTCTAAGACCGGAATTCCTTCTGTTATACAAACTATTATTTCTACTCCGGCTTCGGCTGCTTCCATAATGGCATCGGCCGCAAAAGGTCCCGGCACAAAAATCATGGAAGCCTGTGCTCCGGTCACTTGTACTGCTTCAGCTACAGTATTGAATACCGGAAGGCCATCTATAGTAGTGCCTCCTTTCCCAGGGGTGACGCCGCCAACCATCCTCGTCCCATAAGCTAATGATTGGCACGTATGGAAAAGTCCTTGCTTTCCAGTAATTCCTTGACAAATGACTTTAGTCTCAGCATCAACTAAAATACTCATTTTAATCCCTTTTTTTAAATGGAGTTGATTTATCTTAATAAATTTGATCAAGGGGCGTCAAGGGAAAAAGGCTCTCACCGTCGATCAGTTTTTAAATTCCAGCTTAATTCAGGCGGGAGGAGGAGAGGCTCATTAAGAGGAGGAGAGGCTCATTAAAATGAGGCAAATATTATTTCATGGGTACGGGCGGGAGATAGACATCTATTTTAAAAGAAGGAAGCTATTATTTAAGTTTATCTGGTGTAGACAAGTATGTCCCCGCCGTTCTTAATTTCGCCTCTCCCCCTCCCGCCTGTTTCCTGCTGGCGAGAAATATTAAAACTGTTAGATGGTCAGTTCCACTTGTTATTGCATCACTGAATGGTGGATGACCTAGTAATTGAATTATTAGTTCCTTTTGTTTGGGAAGGTGACGAGGCATTTTATTTAAATTTCATCTTTCTCTTGGCCCTTTTCTAAAGAAGGGATGGGGAGATTATCTTCCCCTTTTTAAAACCATAACTCTTCCTCTACTCTTTAGAGACTGGGTCATAATTAATAAATAGCTAATTTTATTGAATGGCGTAGAGGCAGGCCAGAGGCAGGCCAGAGGCAGGCATTCATTCAGAATCATGAGGCAGTGGCTCTTCCATAGGTGCGGGCGGATTTAGAAGCTTAATCATCTTAATTAGTTTAACGATCCGCCTCCCTTTGCGGAAAATCGTCGGTCGATTTTGAACAACTTCTGCTCCCGCCGATGCTTCTTCATTCATGCCTGCCTCTGGCCTGCCTCTGGCCTGCCTCTGGCCCTTTCTGGCCATGACGAAAAAGTCTCTAATTTAAGAAGGAGTTGAGGGAGTTAGAGATTTTTAAAATTTCTTGTAGGCCATGCTCCTGAGACTTGCCGAACCGCCGGCGTTAACATCGGTTCGAAGAGGATTAGAAAAAACTTGACTATTAAGCTCCTTATAGCTCATATTATTTTTAGCGAAGAAAAAAATCTTTTGGAGATTTTTCTAAATTATTGGTGGGTGCGATCGAAAATGGAAGGAGAAAATTTATTGGTAGAAAAAGAAAAAAAGAAGCAAGTAAAAATTCATATCAACCCCAAATGGTGTAAAGGTTGCTATATTTGTGTGGAAATATGTCCGCAAAAAGTTTTAGGCAAAGCAAATGAAATCTCAGAAAAAGGTTTTCAACAAGTAGTGGTGGTTTATCCAGAGAAATGTACGGGCTGTCTCCAGTGCGAAATGCTTTGCCCTGATTTAGCTATTAACGTGGAAATAAAAAAGTGAGGTCTGATTATATGCCTTGGAGAAAAACAAAGAGTCTCTTAGAGCCAGGCTGGTATTTTATGCAAGGAGACGAAGCCTGTGCTGAAGGGGCTCTGGCGGCTGGATGTCGCTTTTATGCTGGCTATCCTATTACGCCGGCGAGTGAAATTATGATCCGCATGGTTCACCGCCTCCCCGACGTTAACGGTGTATTTATCCAGATGGAAGATGAGATTGGGTCTATCTCTTCTGTAATCGGCGCTTCTTGGGCAGGAGCTAAAGCGATGACGGCCACTTCTGGTCCGGGAATCAGTCTGATGACGGAAAGTATAGGTTATGCGGGTATCACTGAAACACCTTGCGTTATTGTAGATGTACAAAGGGCCGGGCCGAGTACGGGGCAAGCTACTCGGCCTGCGCAAGGGGATATCATGCAAGTGAAGTGGGGATGCCATGGCGACGTGGAAATTATTGCTTTCGCCCCTTGGTCCGTGCAAGAAATGTATGATTTAACCATTAAAGCCTTTAATTGTGCCGAGCGCTTCCGGGTACCTACTTTCATTTTAGCCGATGAGGCAGTCGGTCATCTGCGCGAGACTCTATTGATCAAGGAAGAAGTAGAAATATTTGACCGCTATAAAGCCCCTGGTTTGCCTCCTTTCGGTACAGATGAACCCAATGGCGTTCCCCCGATGCCAGCTTTTGGGGAAGGAGCTAATTTATTAGTCACTGGTTCAACTCACGATCCCTGGGGATTTCGCCAGACCGCTGACCCGCAGACCCAGGCTCGACTTACCGAAAGGTTAGTGCGCAAAGTAAAAGATTTTCGTCCGGAAATTTTGCAAACCGAAGGACATTTTCTAACTGACGCCGAAATAGGGGTAATAGCTTATGGCTTCACTGCCCGGGCAGCCTTGGCGGCCGTAAAGAAGCTGCGTCAGCAGGGAATAAAAGCTGGCTTATTACGCCTTATTTCTATCTGGCCTTTTGCAGAAGAGGCTGTGGCCGAACTGGGGCGAAATTGTAGGGTTATATTTGTCCCCGAGATGAATAGGGGGCAAATTGCGGGGGAAGCCCAAAAATTCACTTCCACCTTGGTCATCCCTTTGCCCAAAACTAACGGGGAAGTATTCGAACCAGCAGAGATAGTTGAAACCATCAGGAGGAACTTAGCATGAACCCCAAGATTATGGAAATGATCAACACTCCAGCCTTCCCCACGCCCTTTTGTCCTGGTTGTGGCCACGGGATTTTGATGAATGCCATTCTTAGAGCCGTGGCGGAGACGGAGTACGACTTACAGAAAATGCTCTTTGTCTCGGGCATCGGCTGCGCGGCCTGGATTCCCAGTCCCCACTTCAAAACAGACACTTTACATACCTTACACGGCCGGGCTATCGCTTATGCTACGGGCGCAAAACTATATAACCCTAATCTAAAGGTGGTCGTAGTAAGTGGAGACGGAGATTTAAGTTCCATCGGGGGCAACCATCTTATTCACGGGGCGAGGAGGAACATAGACTTAACTGTTATTTGTGCTAATAATAGTATTTACGGAATGACTGGTGGGCAGGTTGCTTCCACTACTCCCCTTGGTTCCTTAACCACTACTACCCCACAAGGAAATAAGGAACGGCCGTTTGACCTATGCCGTTTAGTGAAAGCAGCCGGAGCGACTTTTGTAGCTCGGCAATCGGTAGCTACACCCGTACCGCTCGTGCGTACCTTAAAAAAGGCTTTGGCGCATGTGGGGTTTGCCTTTGTGGAAGTAATCTCTCCCTGCCCCACGCAATATGGGCGCAGAAATGCCTTTCGTTCACCTTATGAATTAATAAAGTACCTAAGGGAGAACTCTCTTTCCGTAGAAAAGGCCCAAGGCCTTTCGCCTGAGCAGTTACAAGGGAAATTTTTGCTCGGAGAATTTTAAACTAAAAGGAGATCTAAATAATTATGAGTTTGACCCAAATTCGTTTTGCCGGCTTAGGCGGGCAAGGAATTATCCTCATGGGCGAAATATTGGGCGAAGCCGCCGCCTTAGATAAAAAATACGTCGGCCAAACTTCTTCTTATGGCTCCGAAGCACGCGGGTCGGCTTGCCGCGCCGATGTGGTTATTTCTGATTCTTGGATTGATTATCCAGAAGTTACTGCAGCAGATGTCCTGGTTTGTATGGCCCAGGGAGCTTATGATTTAAACATCACTAAGGTAAATCACGAAAGCGGATTAATTTTCTATGACTCCCAATTGGTAAAGCCTCACCAAGAGTCTAAGTTGCGGCATATACCCGTGCCGGCCACGGAAAAAGCCTTGAGCGAGCTGGGCAATAAAATGGTGGCTAATATAATTCTTTTAGGAGTGGTGGCAAATGGCCTAAATTTAATTGGCGAAGAACCTTTAAAAAAGGCCCTCTCCCATAGAGTTTCACCAAGCTTCTTAGAAATTAATCAAAGAGCTTTAGCCATTGGCTGGTCATGGGGAGAGAGCTTAAGAATATAAGAGATTTTGCTGGCCAAAAATTTTATTGCTTTTAAAGAAAAATTCAGTACAATAAGGGGAATCAAAAAATAAGTTTGCCCAAAATAGATTTGGAAAATTTCTCACTTGCTGTCGAGAGTGGGTCATATAAATTTTATATGTTGGAGCGAAAGCGCATTCCTTCGAAATCATGAGGCAGTAATTCTTTTAGGACGTAAGGGGCGCTTATTTTTTATATTTATAAGAGTAGGGTGAGGGGTCGGCCTTTGCTGAAAAAAGGCCAGCTATAAAGGCTTGCCCCTTAAAGTAAAAGGCAACGGGGCCGCTTCATTTATGCCCATTTGCCCAATGGTGAGCCAGTCTCATCGCGGATTTTAGGAAAATGGTTAGAAAAGGGGGTGGAGTGTTTTTAGAGGAGGGTAAGGCAAAAAATTGCCTGTTCAATAAGTTTAGGGAATCAATGGGTTACGAATTTCGGGAAACCCAGTAAAAAAAGAAGGAGGTAAAGGTTATGAAAAAGTCATTATTTTTAAATTTAATAATGTTTGTGGGCATAATTGCCTTCGGTCTCCAGGGTGAAGCGGCGGAAGTAAAAATTGGGGTTATTTATCCTATGTCCGGCCCTACAGCCCAGGCAGGCCTTGACGACAAACATGCTATCGAACTGGCTTTAGACATTATCAATACTACCAAATATAAGCATTTGAACCTTCCTCTGGCCAAGTCGGAAGGTCTGCCGAACTTAAAAGGGGCTAAATTAACTATTACCATTGCCGATCATCAGGGTAAACCGGACTTAGGTCTGAGTGAAGCTGAGCGGCTTATCACTCAGGAAAAAGTGGCGGCTCTTTTGGGATGCTACCATAGTTCCGTAACCGAAACCGCCAGTATGGTGGCCGAAAGAATGAAGATTCCCTTTTTGAATCCGGAATCTTCTTCGCCCAGATTGACCCGGCGCGGCTTCAAATGGTTTTTCCGCACTTCTCCGCACGACGAAACCTTTTCTGAGGCTATGTTCCAGTGCGTCCAGGATTTAGAGAAGAAAAGAGGGATTAAATTTAAAACGATAGCTGTAATGTATGAAGATACTTTATACGGAAAAGATAGCAGCCGAATTGAGAAAGAATTAGCCGCTAAGTTTGGCTATAAAGTCGTCGCCGACATTCCCTATCGGCGGGCTGCTACTTCTTTGACTTCCGAAGTGCAAAAGCTAAAAGCCGCAAATCCTGACATATTTTTCCCCACTTCCTATGCTTCTGATGCCATTCTTCTTTGTAAGACTTCTAAAGACTTAGATTTTAACCCGCCTGTAATTATGGCTCAAAATGCTGGCCATACCGACCCCTCTTTTATTGAAGCTGTGGGTAGGGATGCTGATGGCATATGCAGCCGGACGGAATTTTCTCTTGATTTGGCCAAGTACAAACCCATGCTTACAGAGATCAACGAGCTTTTTAAGAAACGATCGGGAAGAGACTTTTCCGGAACTTCCGCCCGGTGTTTCGTTGGCTTCTTAGTGCTGGCAGAGGCCATTAACAGAGCTGGCTCCACGGAACCGGAAGCAATCCGCAACGCTCTAGCCCAAACCAATATTCCTCCCGATCAATTGATAACTCCGTGGCGGGGAGTAAAATTTGATGAGACAGGACAAAATATTTTGGTTGATGCCATCGTAATCCAATATCAAGGGGGGAAACCATATACTGTATGGCCTTTCCATCTGGCGGCCAAAGAAATGATTTATCCCATACCTAAATGGTCACAAAGGAAGTAAACACGCCCTTTTTAAAGGCCGGAAGTGGTGGTTTTTCCTCCGGCCTTTAAATTATCTTAGCTTTAAAAGTTACTTTTAAAAGGCATTTTTCTGAGTAAGTAATAGAGAAGTTCTCAAGCAAAGAGCAGAAAGGAATTTCTATGTTTTCATCTGAAATTATTTTGCAAACTATCATCAGTGGTTTGCTTATGGGATGTATTTATGCATTAGTGGCCGTGGGGTTATGCTTAATTTGGGGCCTTATGGAAATCGTAAATTTTGCCCATGGCGAGATGCTCATGCTGGGTATGTTCACAGCCTTTTGGATGTTTACTCTTTACCATATCGATCCTCTTCTTTCTTTACCCCTTTGTCTCCTTCTGCTCTTTTTAATCGGAGTAGCCACTTATTTTATCATCATCAAAAAGATTCTTAAGGCCCCTTTTTTAGCCCAAATCTTAGCCACTTTTGGGCTGGGAATCTTCCTGCGCTATTTAGCTCAATTCTTATGGACTCCTGATTTTCGGATGATCAAAAATCCACTGCTTAGTGGCAGAATTGGTTTAGGGGGCATTTTTATTGGTATTCCTGAACTCACGGCCAGTGCGATTACTGTTCTCTCCTTTGTCTTTTTGTATTGGTTCATAAATAAAACAGAGATCGGTACTGCTCTGTTAGCTACCAGCGAAGACCGAGAAGCTGCCGCTTTGATGGGCATTAACAGTGACCGCATGTTTGCTTTAGGTTGGGGAATCGGAGCTGCTTGTTTAGGAGTAGCAGGAGCTCTCATGTCTAACTTTTATTATATCTTTCCCGAAGTAGGGTTTCCTTTTGCTTTGATTGCTTATGTAGCCGTCGCTTTGGGTGGGTTTGGCTCGATTCCCGGCTCCTTTATAGCGGGTATAATAATAGGCTTAGTAGAATCATTGGCTGGACTTTTCATTGCCCCTGCCTTTAAATATTCTTTTGTCTTCGTTATTTATTTGCTGGTTGTGTTCATCCGTCCCCAAGGGCTTTGGGGAAGATATTAATTTGAAGGGATGATGAAATGAAGAAAAATACATATCAATGGTTTTTACTTGCAGCGGGGGTAGCTGTCTTAATGGTATATCCTTTAGTCCTCAAACTTCCTTTTCCCCGACATCTTATGATAATGATTTTCCTTTACGCCACCCTTGGTTTAGCATGGAATATGATCGGCGGTTATGCTGGCCAAATTTCGCTCGGTCATGCCGTCTATTTTGGAACGGGGGCTTATACTTCTACGCTATTGCTGATGAAACTAGGCGTCAGTCCTTGGGCCGGAATGCTGGTTGGGGGTTTATTATCAATTGGCCTGGCTTTCCTTATCGGTTACCCATGTTTCAAACTGGCGGGACATTATTTTGCCATTGCCACCATTGCTATTGGCGAAATTGCTCAGCATTGGATGCTAAACTGGGATTGGGCTGGGGCGGCTGTGGGGTTAACTCTGCCTATCCTTCCCGAATCTTTGATCAATCTTCAATTTCATACTACTAAACTTCCCTATTATTACATCGCCTTGGCCATTTTTGCGCTAACTATTCTGGTAACTTATGCTATTGACCGGTCTAAGCTTGGTTACTATTTTAAAGCGATTAAAGGAGATTTAGAAGCGGCTCGCAGTTTAGGAATAAATGTGGCCCGCTATAAATTTTATGCTTTAGCCCTTAGTGCTTTTTTCACTTCCATTTGTGGATCTTTCTATGCCCAATATGTCCTGTTTATCGATCCGGACAGCGTTTTTCCCCTTATGCTTTCTATCATCCCTTGCCTTATTGCCACCCTGGGTGGGGTGGGCACGGTGTGGGGGCCCGTTATCGGAGCTTATATCCTGATCCCCATCTCCGAATTTACCCGTATTCATTTCGGGGGCGGAGGGAAAGGAACTGATTTAATTATTTATGGTTTTCTCATCATGATTATCTCTATTTACCAACCCTTCGGAGTTATCGGGCTGACTAAAAGATTCCGGAAAAAGGAGCAACCCTAATGGCGCTGCTGGAAGTAAAAAACCTCACCAAGGATTTTGGGGGCCTGCGGGCCAATGATCAGATAAACCTAAAGGTGGAAGAAGGAGAAATTGTGGGCTTAATTGGGCCAAATGGGGCCGGCAAAACAACGCTTTTTAATTGTATTGCCGGATTTTATCCTCCCAGTGCGGGAGAAGTCTGGTTTAAGGGCGAGAATATTACTGCTCTGCCCGCTAATCTAATTTGCCAGCGGGGCATTGCCAGGACCTTTCAGTTAGTCCGAGTCTTTAAAGATATGACGGTCTTAGACAATGTCATGGTAGCAGCTTTTAACCGAACTAATAAAGCTAGCTCGGCGCAAAAGAAAGCTTTAGAAGTTCTTGATTTTTGCGGTTTAGTCACTAAGAAGAATATGCTGGCGGGAGGATTAACTATTGCTGATAAAAAAAGATTGGAGTTTGCTAAAGCTTTGGCGACCGCACCTTCTTTGCTTATGCTGGATGAAGCTATGGCTGGGCTCAATCAGACCGAGACGGCAGAGGCCGTGGAGCTCATAAAGAAAGTACGCGCATCAGGAATTACTATATTCTTAGTGGAACATGTGATGGAAGTAGTCATGCCCATTTCTCATCGGGTAGTGGTCTTGAACTATGGCCGGAAGATTGCGGAGGATATTCCCGAAAAAATTATTCAAAACGAAGAAGTAATTAAAGCTTACTTAGGAGAAAAATATCATGCTGCGCGTCGAAGGTATTAAAGTTTCTTACGAAGAAGTTCCCGCTCTGCATGAAATTACCTTTCAAGTTAAAGCTGGCCAATTTGTATCTATTGTGGGAGCGAATGGGGCGGGTAAAAGCACCATTTTGAAGACTATTTCGGGTAGCCTTCATCCTGAGACGGGAGCCATCTACTTTGGCGATCAGCGCTTGGACAAAATGCCAGCCCATCGCATAGTGGAAATGGGCATAGCTCATGTCCCAGAAGGAAGACGACTTTTTGCCCGTTTGAGTGTCAAACAAAACTTAATTTTAGGCGCCTACACTAAAAAGTCTTTAGCCCATCGCGAAATGACCATGCAAAGGATTTTCCAGCTTTTTCCGGTTTTGAAAGAACGTGAGGATCAGCAAGCTGGAACGCTTAGCGGCGGCGAGCAGCAAATGTTAGCCATCGCCCGCGGCCTAATGTCCCAGCCCAAATTACTCATGCTCGATGAACCTTCGATGGGCCTGATGCCTAAATTAGTCACCGAAATCTTCGAGATGATCCAAAAATTAAATAAAGAAGAAGGCCTAACGATCCTACTGGTAGAACAAAATGTGCAAGAAGCTTTAGAATTGGCAGATTATGCCTATATATTGCAGACCGGGCGTCTGATCATGGAAGGGAAACCAGCAGATCTTTTGCAAACCGAAATGATTAAAAAGGCCTATTTGGGTTTATAAAAGAGAAGGCTTTTTTTCTGGGCTAAGTGATTCTTTGACTAATTCTATTATTTTTTGAGCTGCCTCAGCCATATTGCTGTATGTTTTAATATTTAAACCAGATTCTTCTAATATTTTCCTCCCCAATTCCACGTTCGTCCCTTCCATCCGAATCACTAAGGGAACGGGTAAAGGATTTTCGCGGAGGGCTTCGACAATACCTTCCGCATAACTATCACAGCGGGTTATTCCGCCAAACATATTCACAAAAATTCCTTTAACTTTAGGATCAGAAGATAGCAGGCTGAAGGCATTGCGAATGACTTCTTTGGAAGCACCGGCGCCAGCATCCAAAAAATTAGCCGGCTCTCCCCCATAATAACGCAGTAAATCTAAAGTAGCCATGCCTAAGCCTGCGCCATTGACGATGCAACCAATATTTCCGGGAAGACTAATAAATCTGAGGTTTAGTCTTTCCGCTTCCAAGTCCCGCGGATCTTCTTGTTCAAAATCGCGCAGGGCTAAAAGGTCAGGATGGCGAAAGAGAGCATTGTCGTCAATTTCCATTTTGGCGTCTAAAGCGACTAAATCACCGGCAACGGTCAAAGCCAAAGGATTAATCTCGCTGAGTACACAATCGTTATCCATGAAAGCTCGGTAAAGAGCCAAGGTTACGGCTGACCACTTACCTATAGTATTTCCCGCCAAGCCCAACTCAATAGCCAAACGTCTTCCTTGGAAAAGGGTAAGCCCGCAGCCGGGCTCAGCTATTATTTTCTTTATCTTTTCGGGAGATCTTGAGGCTACTTCTTCAATTTCTACTCCCCCTTCAGCGCAACCGATCATAGCCACTCTACCTTTTTGTCGATCAATGGTTACTCCTAAATAAAATTCCTGGGCTATGGGAATACTTTCTTCTACCAATACTCGGCTTACCTTTTTCCCTGCCGGGCCTGTCTGCTGGGTGACCAACTTGGAGCCGATTAATTGGCGGGCGACTTGGGCGACTTCTTGATAATTTCGGACCTGGCTAATTCCTCCCCATTTCCCCCTTCCGCCGGCATGAATTTGGGCTTTCACCACAAAGGGCCCTGAACCAATTGCTCGGGCAGCGGCCTCGGCCTCGGCAATCGTAAAAGCTATTCGTCCTTTGGGTATTTTAATTCCATAGCGAGCCAAAATTTCTTTGGCTTGATACTCGTGAATGTGCACTGGTTACTCCTTTATTTAAAAAACTCCCCTGCTCTGGCTATTTATGAAAATTTAATATTTCTCACTGAGCACTTTCTTCTTCAATTCGCCAATGGCCCAAGTGGGATTAAGAGATTTAGGACAGATAGTGCAATTGAAGATAGTATGGCATCGCCACAGGCCATGGCGGTTATCTAAAATCGGTAAGCGCTCAGCAAATCCCTCATCGCGCGAGTCAAAGGAATATCGGTAAGCTTTGAGCAGGGCTGCTGGTCCCAAAAATTGGGGATCAGCCCAATAGGAAGGACAAGAGGAAGTGCAAGCGCCACAGAGGATACATTCATAAGAGCCATCGATTTTTTTCCTATCAGCGATGCTTTGATAACGTTCTTTGTCCGTTGGCGGTGTGCCGGCAATTAAATAAGGTTTGACGGCTTCATATTTTTTATAAAAATCTTCCATATCAACCGCCAAGTCTTTGATTACGGGAAAATGCCGCAAAGGTTCGATTTCAATCACCCCCTGGCCCAGAGACTTAACCTGCGTCTCGCAGGCCAGCCGATTCAATCCGTTGATCGTCATGGCGCAAGAGCCGCATATGCCATGACGGCAAGAGCGGCGGAAGGTAAGGCTACCATCTTGTTTCCATTTTATTTCGTTCAACACATCTAAGATGGTCATCCCCTCCTGCACATCTACCTGATAATTTTTGTAATATGGCTTTTGGTCTTCATCGGGATTAAATCTGAAAATTTTAAAGGTCTGGATCATCGCTCTGCTCCTTAAAATTTTCTTTCTTCTGGTTGGAAACGGGTAACGACTACTGGCTTATAATCCAAGCGAACTCCCGTTTCTGTCTTCCAGGCTAAGGTATGTTTCAACCAATTGGTATCGTCTCGCTTGGGGAAATCAGTCCGGTAATGGGCCCCCCGACTTTCGGTGCGCGCTAATCCACCCACCACGATAGTCTCTACAAAATCCAGCATATTCCCTAATTCTATGGCGTCTAAAAGTTCGGTATTGAATCTTTGACCTTTATAGCCCACGCTGATCTCCCGATAACGCCCCTGTAAAGACTTAATAATCTCCAGTTGCTTTTTCAGCAGTTTTTCTTCCCGGAAGATGCCACAGTGGACCATCATTGTTTGTTGTAATTCTTCGCGAATGGCCGCGGGACTTTCTTTCCCTTGAGCGGCCAACAACCCTTCTATTTTAGCCCGGCTTCTTTCCAGAGCATCTTTAGGGAGATCTGTTTTTTCTGCTCCGCCATTAATAAATTTACTCATGGCTCGTCCGGTTCGGCGTCCATACACGGCACAGTCCATGGTGGAGTTGCATCCCAGACGATTTGCCCCATGCACGGACACGCAGGCGCATTCCCCCGCAGCGTAAAAACCTATAACCGGAGTATTTTGGGCATCCTTTACCACTTGGCCATGGACATTGGTAGGTATACCCCCCATAGCATAATGGGCGGTGGGCAAAATAGGCACCAAATCTGTGACGGCATCGATTCCAGCAAACTTAAGGATTAATTCATGGATCTGGGGTAATTTCTCTAAAATTGCTGCTCGGCCCAAGTGCCGAAGGTCAAGGTGCACATAACCTTTCCCGCCAATACCTCGGCCCTCATCAATTTCCCTTTGAATGGACCGGGAAACTACATCTCGGGGAGCGAGCTCCATTTTGGCGGGAGCGTATTTTTCCATAAAACGTTTGCCTTCGTTATTTATTAAATAACCCCCTTCGCCGCGGGCTCCTTCGGTAACTAAAACCCCGGAAGGGTAAAGCCCTGTGGGATGGAACTGCACAAATTCCATATCTTCTAAGGGGAGCCCGGCCTGTAAAACTATGGCCATCCCATCCCCGGTATTAGATAAAGCGTTGGTATTAACTTTCCAAGCGCGGGCATACCCCCCGGTAGCGAACATGACTGCTTTGGCATGGAAAATATGCAAACCGCCATGTTGCATATCCCAAGCGACGACACCACAGCAAGTATTGTCCTTTAAGATTAAATCTAAAACAAAGAATTCGTTATAAAAACGAACGTCATGCTTGAGGCATTGTTCATAAAGAGTATGCAACATGGCATGCCCAGTGCGATCTGCGGCATAGCAAGCCCGCCGAATTGGTCCTTTACCAAAATTGCTGTAATGACCGCCAAACTCGCGCTGGGCAATTTTTCCACTCTCTGTGCGGCTAAAAGGGCAGCCCATATGCTCTAATTCATAGGCTACTTCTATGGCTTCGCGCACTAAAATCTCCTGCGCATCTTGATCGCCCAAGTAATCTGCGCCCCGGACGGTGTCATAGAGATGCCATTCCCAGCTATCCTCTTCCATATTTCCTAAGGGAGCAGCCGTTCCTCCTTGCGCGGAGATAGAATGAGAGCGGGTGGGAAACACTTTGGAAAGAACAGCCGTATCTACGGAGCGACTCGTCTCCAGCGCGGCATAAAGACCGGCGATTCCCGCCCCGACAATTACCACATCATGTTCATGAATCATCATCATCCTCCATTTTGTTTCATCCGGCAAACGATGAATGGGTTTAACTTAAAAAGCTTTTCATTATTCTCTGCGTTCACAGCGATTTCTGCGGTTAAAAAATTTTAACTACCAAAAGGCACTATAGTTACCACGCCTAAAATAAGAAAAGTTATGCCCACTATCCAGGTCAAGCCGAAAAGGGAAACGCGCAACCAAGTGGTGTGTACGTAGTCGGCAATTATTATCCAAAAGCCATTCAAAATATGATAAAGAAGGAGAAGCACAAAGAAAAGGTGAAAGAATTTCCAAAAGGGGCTGCCCAGATCAACAGGTGAGATACCCCAATGCACCGCGCCCAAATGGATAATCAAGATCAGAACAATCAAAATCCCGCTAATCCTTTGAAACAACCAATTAAAAGCCATATTCCCCTCCTATAAAGCAGTCAGAGAGCCTAAGAAAAAGATTACTCCCAGGACGATCATCACCCAAAAAAGTTTCTTATGGTAGAGCGCCCCCTGCCCAAAATCAATGATTAATACGCGCACCCCATTTAAGGTATGATAGATCAAAAAGGCCAGGAGCAGCACAACCATAACCTTATGGGTAAGAAGATCGCTTAGCGCTGCCAAACCTTTCTGATCATATTTCATCCCGAATTGAGCCAATATATGGAGCAGCAGATAAATTCCTAAAGCTGCGCCAGTGATCCTATGGATCAACCAAGCTATTGCTCCTGTTTGCCAACGATAACGCATATTCTTCTCCTTTTCCAAAAGAGGACGCCGATGGACCCACTCTCTTTTTCTTCGGGAAAGTCTGGGTTAATCTGCGTCCAAATTTCTACCGGGCATATTGGGCCATGCCCTGCTGGTACAAGTCATTTCCATAAATATCATTGACGACAATTACGGGAAAATCTTCCACCTCCAGCCGGCTTATGGCTTCTGGACCAAGATCCTCGTAAGCTACCACCTCAGCTTTCTTTATGGCCTTGGCTAAAAGGGCGCCCGCGCCCCCCGTGGCCGCAAAATAAACTGCTTTATATTTTTTCATGGCTTCCACTACCTCTTTTTTGCGCATGCCTTTGCCGATCATGCCTTTCAAGCCTACCTCCATAAGCTTAGGAGAATAAGCATCCATCCGTCCGCTGGTGGTGGGACCGGCAGAGCCAATAACTTGCCCCGGCTTAGCGGGCGCTGGTCCTACATAATAGATCACTTGTCCCTTGAGATCTATGGGCAAAGGTTTCCCTTCTTGGAGTAAATCAAAGAGGCGTTTGTGGGCCGCATCCCGGCCTGTATAAATAACGCCGTTTAAAAGGACTTTATCACCTGCTTTTAATTTTTCCACATCGGCATCTGTAAGAGGAGTTTTTAAACGAATTGGGCCACTCATTTTTCATCTCCTTCCTTAAATAATTGCTTCCTTATGCCGGTGAGCATGGCAATTAAGGTTAATGGCTAAAGGAAAGCTGGCAATATGGCAAGGGATCATCTCGGCATGGACAGCTAAAGCAGTGATCCGGCCTCCTAATCCCTGCGGGCCGATCCCCAAATTGTTTATGCGGGCCAATAGATCTTCTTCCAGGGCGGCCAGTTCCGGATCTGGATTCTTCTGCCCTAAGGGGCGTAAAAGCGCTTTTTTAGCGATCAAAGCAGCCTGCTCATAAGTTCCACCAATACCAACGCCCACCACTACTGGCGGACAAGGATTGGAACCAGCCTGTTTTACCCACTCCACAACTCTTTTCTTCAGCCCTTCTTTTCCTTCGGAAGGACTTAACATCATCACTGTAGACATGTTTTCACTCCCCCCACCTTTGGGGGCAACGGTGATCTTGATTTTATCACCCGGGACCATTTCCAGATGAATAATAGCCGGGGTATTGTCTTTCGTATTTACCCGGGAAAAGCAATGGCAGGCTGATTTTCTTAGGTATCCTTCTTTATACCCTTGGCGGACACCTTCATTAATGGCTGCATTAAAATCTCCGCCAGTAATATGCACATCTTGTCCTAACTCCACAAAAACAACTGCCAAACCGGTATCCTGGCAGATGGCCACTTGTTCTTCGCGAGCTATCCGGGCATTCTCTTTAAGCTGCTGAAAAACCTCGCGGCCCACAGGCGACTCTTCCATTTTTTCTAATTTATCAAAGGCAGCCAGCACATCCTCTCCTAAATAAAGATTAGATTCAATACATAACTTTTTGACCACTTCCGTAATCTGACTGGCGTGAACTTCTCTCATCGGCAACCTCCTTGCGGCAAGCATGAAGGAGGGACCAACTAATTATCTTCGTCCCTCCTTATTTTATTCTGGGGCAAATCTTTTTCCTTCTTTACCCCGAGGAAAAATTTCTGCTTATTTCTCCGGGTAAGCAGGGATTATTCCTTTTTCCATTAAAACCTGCGTTTCCAATCTGGCTTTGCGGATCGTCTCTGAGGCTTTTTGGAAAAGTTCTTCTTTACTCAATTTGATGCGGGCCACTCCCTGCTCAATGGCCTTCAGTGCTGTGGCCACGGCCTGCCTGGGGAATACTTCCCATTCATCCATGGTGGGCAGGATATAATCTTCTCTAAGGCCTTTATCTTCCGCACACTTAGCTAACTCCAGAGCGGAAGCAATGCACATTTCATCGGTAATCGTCCGCGCCATAACATCCAGAGTGCCGCGGAAAATGGCGGGGAAACAGAGACTGTTGTTAACCTGGTTGGGAAAATCGGAACGTCCCGTAGCCACAATTTTGGCGCCGCCTTCTTTGGCTTCCCAGGGATAAATCTCCGGGATGGGATTGGCGCAGGCGAAAACGATAGGATCTTTGGCCATTTTCTTTATCCACTCTTTTTTAATCACATCAGGGCCGGGTTTGGCCAAGGCAATAACTGCATCTGCTCCTTCCATAGCTTCCGCTATCCCACCCTGCCTTTGTTCGGCATTGGTAATCTGGCAGAAGTGCCATTTTTCTTTAAATTCTTTCTGCGTATCAGTCCGTCCTTTGTGCAAAGTACCTTTTGAATCCACCATAATTATTTTTCCCGGATCAGCCCCGGCCGCAATAAGAATCCGGGCGGTAGCGATATTAGCCGCACCGGCGCCGATCAAAGTTAAGCGGGCTTTATCTAATTTCTTGCCCACCACCTTTAAGGCATTCACCAAACCCGCTAAAGTTACTGCGGCTGTCCCCTGCTGGTCATCGTGCCAAACGGGAATTTTGGCCTCTTTCCGCAGCGTATCCAAGATGTAAAAACATTTAGGTTGGGATAAATCTTCCAGGTTGATCCCCCCAAAACAAGGCGAGATTATTTTTACTGTTTTAATAATCTCATCAGGATCTTTAGTATCCAAAGTAATCGGCCAGGCATCAACCCCACCCAGATACTTGAAAAGAATGGCTTTGCCCTCCATAACCGGGATAGCCGCCTCAGGACCAATATCTCCCAATCCTAAAACCCGGGTGCCATCGGAAACTACCGCGATCATGTTGGCCTTATTCGTATGCTCAAAAACTTTCTCGGGATGAGCTTCAATATCCCGGCAGGCCGCGGCCACGCCCGGAGTATACCAAATGGCAAAATCGTCGAAGGTACGCACCGGGCATTTGAGAGTAGAAGAAATCTTCCCTTTGTAAAAGGGGTGCATCTTTAAAGCATCCGCCGAAGGCTTTTTGGACCTTGCTAATAATTCTTCTTTAGTTAACATGTTTTCCTCCTTTTTTTGCGCCGTTTGAAATTTTCCTTATTTTTACCTCTTTCTTCCAATAAAGCAAAGACAAATTTTAAAGTTTAGTTATTGGTTCATATTCCCCGAACACCTCCCGTAAAACATCGCATATTTCCCCCAAGGTGCAGTAAGCCCGCACACAGTTCAAGATAGGAAACATCAAATTGCCATCACCTTGGGCCACTTGGCGTAATTCCTTTAAAGAACTCTTTACTTTTTCGCCAGCTCTTTCGCGCCTTAATTCGGCCAGTCTTCTGATCTGTACTTCCCTTACCCGGGGGTCAACTTTCAATAATCCTTTTGGCGGGGGCTCTTTGGTCTGAAACCTGTTTACCCCCACAATAACTCTTTCTCCACGCTCGATCTCCTTCTGATACCTGTAAGCGCTCTCCTGAATTTCCTGTTGGATATAGCCTTTCTCAATCGCCGCTACTGCTCCACCCAGTTGGTCAATCTTGGCTATATAAGCGCTGGCTCTTTTCTCTATCTCCTCGGTGAGTTTCTCGATATAAAAAGAACCGCCCAAAGGATCTATGGTTTCGGCCACTCCTGATTCATAGGCAATTAATTGCTGGGTGCGCAAGGCGATCTGGACCGATTGCTCTGAAGGTAAAGCCAAGGCCTCATCCATGGAGTTGGTGTGCAAAGATTGGGTTCCGCCTAAGACGGCGGCCAAAGCCTGCCAGGCCACCCGAATTATATTATTGAAAGGCTGCTGGGCGGTTAGGGTACACCCCGCGGTTTGGGTATGAAAGCGGAGCATTAAGGAGCGGGGATTACGAGCATGAAACCTTTCTTTCATGATCTTGGCCCAGAGCCGGCGGGCTGCGCGGAATTTGGCTATTTCTTCTAAGAAATCAAGGTGAGCGTTGAAGAAAAAGGAAATGCGCGGGCCAAAAACATCCACATCTAAACCAGCTTTCTGCGCGGCTTCCACATAAGCTATGCCATTGGCTAAAGTAAAGGCTACTTCTTGCACCGCGGTACAACCGGCTTCCCGCATATGATAGCCACTAATACTAATCGTATTCCAATTGGGGACTTTTTGGGCACAATATTCAAAGGTATTCGTAATGATCCGCATGGAAGGCTGAGGCGGGAAGATGTAAGTTCCCCGCGAGGAATATTCTTTTAAAATATCATTCTGGATGGTGCCGTTAAGCTGGTCGGGAGTAACCCCTTGTTTTTCAGCAACCACAATATACATAGCTAAAAGGATGGCGGCCGGAGCGTTGATGGTCATGGAGGTAGAAACTTTTTCTAAGGGAATTTGGTCGAAGAGAATCTCCATATCCCGCACGGAATCGATGGCTACGCCCACTTTACCCACTTCTCCTTGGGCTAAAGGATGATCCGAATCGTAACCAATTTGCGTCGGCAAATCAAAAGCCACGGAAAGACCTGTTTGCCCTTGATCTAAAAGATAGCGATAGCGTTTGTTCGTATCTTCAGCGGTACCGAAGCCGGCGTACTGCCGCATGGTCCAGAACCGTCCTCGATACATGGTGGGCTGCACGCCGCGCGTATATGGATATTCTCCAGGCAAGCTTAGATTGGTTAGGTAATCCAATTCGGCAATATCCGCGGGGGTATAGATCCTTTGGATAGGTATGCCAGAAGTGGTCTGAAACTCCTTCTTTCTTTCAGGGTTTTTCACCAAAGACTTCTCCACCGTCTCCGTCCATTTTTTAACATTTTCTTCAATTTCGGCTATCTTTTTGGGGTCGAACATAGGCCTTCCCTCTCTGAGCTAAAATTTATTTAAGGTTTATTGCTCACCTTGGGCTTGCTTTTATCCTGGCTTTCCTTTTTAATCAATATTTCCTCTTCTTTCTCGGCCTTGGCCAAATCTTCGAACTTAATATCTAAGCCGCAAACGCCAACAATTTGCCCAATTTTATCTCTAATAGGGGCCGAGACGGTTAAACATAAACGCCCAGTTATCTTAGAAGTATAAAGTTCGCTCACGTGCACCTGTCCATCTTTTAAAGGTTCGATAAACCAGGAACGGTCAGAGTAGTCTTCATGTAAACCGACTATTTCATATTTCGCCTTATCCACCACTTGGGTAATATTCTTGGTGATCTTCCGTCCTTCTAAATCGGTAACGTAAGCGAATTGAATAAAGGGGTGGTCGGCCACTAATTTCAGCAACAAAGGCTCAATTAGCTTCGGCTTCATAGATTTTAAAGGAGCAGCTTCGATAATTTCTTCTATAAGATGAGCAGCCATTTTATGGGCGCGGGCCTTGATGCGGTCAAACTCCGAGACGAAATACTCGGGCAGATGTTTTCGGGCTTGCCGTTCCATCTCGGTATGCGAAATACTGGTCACCCTGCCTTCGTTATACTGGTCCATCACCCATTTATAAATTTTAGCTATCCCGGGATGTCGTTTGTCTACTCTCTTTTCCGGTGGTAGCTTTAAGTGGGTGTTCACCCAATGGGCAATACCGGCCAGGCCTGATTTATCCGTAATGATAATGGACATTGGTCGTTTGAGAATCTTGGCGGTATTGAAGATATTATATATTTCCGCCGACTTGGCTAAAGCATCTATATGGATGCCCGCTCCCGTAGTATTAAAATCCAATCCCACCAAGGGATAATTGATGGGGATATGCACCCCCATCTCTCTTTCCACGTATTGAGCGATGTCGGTAATCACGGTAGTATCGATACCGTTTGTTTCTCCCCGCAAGGCAATGTACTCAATGATTAAAGCCTCCAAGGGCGTATTCCCCGTTCTTTCTCCCAACCCCAAGATGGCTCCATTCGCTGCCGCGCAACCATATAGCCAAGCCGTGGTGGCATTTATAAGCACTTTATGGAAGTCATTATGTCCATGCCATTCTAAAAGTTCTCCGGGCACTCCTGCCTCATCAATCATGGTGCGCACTAATTTGTCTACGGCGCGGGGCAAAGCTGCGCCCGGATAAGTAACTCCATAACCCAAGGTATCGCAGAGGCGGATTTTGACTGGCATCCCACTTTCTTCCCGGAGCCTCATCAAAGCTTGGGCAAAAGGCACGCAGAACCCAAAGATGTCGGCCCGGGTTACATCTTCGAAATGACATCGCGGAATAATACCTGCGTCCAGGGCAGCTTCGACAATGTCCAGATATTCATCGAATACTTGCCTTCTTTTCTTGCCCAGCTTCAAAAAAATATGGTAATCGGAAACAGAAGTGAGGATACCTGTTTCTTTTAACCCCATTTCCTTGACTAATTTAAGGTCTTTTTTGTTGGCCCGGATCCAACCCGTAATTTCTGGGTACGAGTAACCTTTCTCTAAACATTTAGTTACCGCTTCTTGATCGCGCTGGCTGTATAAAAAAAATTCTGTTTGCCTAATTACCCCCTGCGGTCCCCCTAACTTGTGGAGCATGTCAAATAAATCTACAATCTGTTTGACGGTGAAAGGAGGTCGGGCCTGTTGCCCGTCTCTAAAAGTAGTATCGGTGATAAAAAATTCTTTCGCCGGACAAAGGGGAATTATTTTGTGATCAAAATCAATCCGGCTTACTTCTTCATAAGGGAAAATTTCCCGTTGCAAATTTGGCTCGGCCACATCTTGTAAATCTAAGCGCCAAAATTTAGTATGTTCGTGAGTCAGTACCCGCCGTTCTTCATCCCACTTGGCCATAAATTCCCCTAACTTTGGCGTTTCTTTTCTTAGAAATTCTGCGGGATAAATTATTCATCTGGCTCTGCACCAGAAAATCTATTATTTCTTCTTTGCGAAAATACGGTTTTAAGATCCACCGACGCAAAACTCCAAAAACGCCGCTGAAGACTAAGAAATTGGCTTCTAAAAAAGGGTCAAACGCCCCTGGACCCAACTCCCTAATCAACCTCCGAAAATGATCAACAATTTCAAATTCTTTCTGTAAAATAACCTTTAAATAATCTTTTTTTACGTAACGCGCTTGCGTATAAGAAAGCATTACTTGATCTTCCAATTCCATGGCTGCTTCCACAAAAGCTCGGTAATTAATTTTGAGCCGCGCCAAAGGGTCAGCTACCTGACAAGTGCTCGATCTAACTTTAGCAAAAAAATTAACCACATAATTTTCGAAAAAAAGATAGAGAATATCGTCTTTGGAGCTAACATAATCATAGATGCTGCCCAAACTGAGGCCTGCTTCGCGAGCTATCTCCCGCACTGTCGCTTTATGGAAGCCCTTCCTTTTGAATACCTGGATAGCTCCCGCAATGATTTGCCGCCTTTTTTCATCGACTAATTTGGCATCTTTAACTTGGGCTTTAATCAGCATAACGGCTTTGGCGAACGAATGTTCATTCATAAAGCATTATAAATCCCTGACGTTTTCTGTCAAGTGAAAATTTGGCTGATGGTCGATAACTTTTTAAATTCTAATCTAATTCAAGGGGGCGGAGGAGAGCTCAATTTTAAATTCCAGCTTAATTCAGGCGGGAGGGAGATAGGCTCTCCCCCTCCCGCCTGTTTCCTGATGGTGAGAAACATTAAAACGGTTAGAAGGTAAGCCAGCTCTAAAGACTTTGACAAATTCCCCCCTTGATGATATTCTTTTTATATAAAGAAATTATTTTTTGCCGCGAAGGAGGGCTCGATGGCTATCAGGGTTGGCATAAATGGCTTTGGGAGGATTGGCCGGAGCGTCATGCGGGCAGCCTTAAAATCTCCAGATTTTTCGGCCATTGAAATCGTGGCCATAAATGATCTTACCGACAACAGCACTCTAGCCCACCTTTTAAAGTATGATTCAATCATGGGCCGGCTGGCCGCAGAAGTTAAAGTTACGGAGAAGGGCTTATTAGTGAATGGTCGAGACGTCCTCATTACGGCAATTAAGGAGCCGGGGAAAATTCCTTGGCGAGATATAGGCGTGGAATATGTTATCGAATCCACAGGCCATTTTACAGACGCTACCCGAGCCCGAGCTCATCTTGATGCCGGAGCCCGGAAGGTGATCATCACGGCCCCGGCTAAGAATGAGGACATAACCATCGTCATGGGCGTCAATGAGCATGACTATAACCCTTATGAACATCATATCGTCTCCAATGCTTCTTGTACGACAAATTGTATGGCACCCATTGCCAAAGTAATCTTAGATAAATTTGGTATTCGCCGTGGATTAATGACCACTGTCCATTCTTATACAAATGACCAACGCATTTTGGACTTCCCCCATAGTGACCTTCGCCGAGCTCGCGCGGCCGCTCTTTCCATGATTCCTACCAAGACTGGCGCTGCTTCCGCTGTAGCCCTCGTCATTCCCGAGCTGAAGGGGAAGTTCGATGGCTTAGCCGTGCGCGTACCTACCCCCAATGTGTCTTTGGTAGACTTAGTCATAGATTTAGAACAGGAAGCAACCACCCAAGAAATAAATAAAGCTCTTAAAGAAGCTACTAATCGTTATTTAGCCTATACTGATGAACCCTTAGTATCCATAGATTTCCAAGGCGACCCGCACTCGGCTATTGTTGATGGCTCGTCTACTAAAGCCATCGGTACGATGGCTAAGATCTTAGCTTGGTATGACAATGAATGGGGTTACTCTCATAGAGTGCTCGATTTAATTTTACATATGAATGCGGCAGGCCGAATTTAAGATTCTTATTCTCCTCCTGGCTCCTTAAAATGAACTATTAAGAAAGGTGGCCCCATTTATTAGAAATCTGCTAAATAGACTTTTTTAAAATCCGAAAGACATGCTATGACTGTAAACCGCCAGTTGGAAGAAGTGCAGAAAGAATTAAGAGCCCGGGAAATTCCCCAAGAAGTCCTCGAATCTGCCGCCCTACAAAAGAATCTCCAAGAAACATCTGTAGCCCAACTCCAAATTGATCCCAAATATGAAGTGCTCATAGAGACGGTAGAAGGTTATCGGGGCATTCAGAAAGCCGCCGAAACCTTGCTCTTTGAGTTGCATCATCCCTTTAAAAATTGGGAAATAATCTTGCGGGAAATGCGTTCATTTGCCTTAAAATACTTTACCGCCTATAGCCGTCATCCCCGCGGGCCCCAAGCCATATCCGCCATTATTGATGTCTTTTTTGAGGCTATAAGCCAGGTCAACTCTGCTAGTTTACAAATAAAAGCTATAGATTATTTGCTCAATTATCTGGAAAAGATCGTTAATGAGCTAAATGGCCAAAATCATGGCGAAATCTGGCCCATATTGCAACTTACTTGTCAGCGTTTGGCTTCCCTTCCTGATCAGCAATTTTTTTATTTGGCTTCCAGCCATATCCCTTTAAAAAAGATCGGGCAGACTTTATTGCTGAAACTTCCCGAAAATTCTTTTTTGCCGGAATTTAATAATCTATTCATGCGCAGCCTGAAAATTACTTATGCTTATTGGCTGCAAGAAGAGGATCCGCTCTGCTGGTTTGATAAAGCAGGATCTGCGCCAGTTCAGGGCGAGCAATTAAAATATCCAGATGTTCTCCAGGCAATTTCTCATCAACACTTAAGGTCTCTGGTCCAAGAGTTAGAAAATTTTTCGGGCCAGGAAGAATTTAAAAGTAATGGCTCTCTTAAGCGGCTACGTCATCTCTTGACCTTCCCTTCCTACTTAGACATAGTACGGGCCTACAAAGAAATTTCTCAACTTTGGCCTGCTCCGCTAACGGCGGAAAAAGAAATTCCTCTTTTAGAGAATAAAAAAATATTAGCCCTCTTTAAAATAATGGAAATTCCCGGGCTAAAAGATATTCACGAAGAAACTTTAAGGGAAATTAATCATACGCTCGTGGAACTTATCCGCCAAGAACCCCCGGAGCGGATGCGCGAATTTCTAATTAAGACTTTTTCCCTCCTCAAGTCCAGTATGGAAAATTACCCCCATACGGCCTTGCAGTGCATCCAAACCTTAGGCGCAGAAATTTTTAATCAAGGTTATAGCCCTTTGGTGGAAGTCTTCTTGGAGTTAGTCTTACATTTCGGTTTTCAATACCCTAATGTGCAGGGGGTGGACACAAATTGGCAATTAATCTGCAATCCCTGCCATTTGCTCAATGTGCGGGTCTGGTTGGATATTATTGGCCGAAATCCCAAATGGTGTAGTACGCTCCTTTCCGCCCTTATAATTAACTTAAAATTAGCAGGTATTTGCATAAGGGATACTGATCTTTTTCAAAAAGAAGTAAGCAAACTGCTCAATGCGGAAATTGAGCCCGTCTACAATTTAATCAAGCAATTAGCCAAATTATTTCCCGTATATTTTAACGAAATTGGGGCGGAAGGAGAATTACGCGGGGCTACCACCGAGATAGATGAAATTATTAATCGTAAGGATCCCCTCATTCATTTTCTCCGCAAACAAAGTCATGTGGAGAGTAGTAATCTCATCGAGGATTTCGTTAGGGAGATAATCCGTTTTTGGCGTTTAAGGGATAAAGAGGGGTTAAAGAATTTTCTGCCGGCGGAGATTTGGGAAAAGATAGAGATTACCGGCCCTTTCATCGATGAAGTTAATTATATCGTTCAAAGGATCTTTGCCGAGAAAAGGCTCCAGAGCGAAAAGGATCTTTTAGGTCTAACCGACCATGAACTATCCGCCTTCATGGCTGCTTTGCCGGGTGTGGCGGAAACGGAAAAGAAACGGGTCTCTTTACTAATCAAGATTTACCGGCTTATTAATCAGAAGTATAACTTAGGCTTTCAGGAAATTGCCGCCCATTTGCAGGAAGCTTCCCGCTGGGGCTTCGAAGGCTTGGATGCTCTTTTACGGGTTATCGAGCGCAATGACCCCGAAGAATGTCTGGAACATATCTTGTCCTATCTGGAGAATTTGAAGAAAATTATTCTTTCTCCCCAGAAGTTCGAAGCCCGGGAAGATATCTACCGCAAACGGCATATAGCAGCTGACATTCCCTCTCTGTATGGTCGCTATCGCGAGAGGAAATTCGACGCCTTAGGTTTAACTTTTCGTTTAGAAAATTTGGCGAATATCTATTTTGAAAGACTCATCGACTCTTTAGATCTTTCCTTTATTACCCGGGCCACCTTTTTTAAAATCATCGCCTGTTTGCGTTATCTCATGCGCGCTATCGAATTAGATGGCATCTTTTCGCCGCGGCTTAATACCCAACTTATGCTCTTAGAAAAATCTTTAGAGATAAAGCGCTTCACTTTTATGCAGTACCTGGACATATTCCGCGGCTTCTCCGAAGGAGTTAAAGATGTCATCTCCGTTTATTATGTGAATGCCCATAAAAATAACTTGGAGCTTTTAATTTGGCAAATGGGCCCAAAGAATATTCTGCCCAAATATCAGCCCCCTTCCGCTGAAGAAATTGGCCCCCATGAGTTTGTCCATCAAATAGGTGAAAGATTTATTCGTGATCTGATCGCTAATACTTTTGGCCTCCAGTACTTGGATATTTTCTTGGCGCGGATTCAACAAACGTTGGCCGAGCAGAGAGAAACTTTGAACGAAGCTGACCTCGATTTGCTGATGACTTATGACCCCAAAAAAGTATGTTGTTTAATCCACCATCCCAATCGCTTGACTAATGATCTAATTCATTTGGGGAGTAAAGGGTACAACTTGGTGGTCTTAGCTTCCGAAGGCATCCCCGTACCTCCCGGCTTTATTCTGACTACGGAAGTATTCCGCTGTCTCAGGATAATTGAACGTTATCGGCACGCCCACGACCATTTGGAACGGGAAGTCCGCTTTGGCCTGCAGCAAATTGAAAAAGCCACCGGCCGGGAATTCGGTAATCCGCAACGGCCGTTACTCTTGGCCGTGCGCAGCGGGTCCACGATATCTATGCCGGGGATGATGGCCACTTTATTAAATGTGGGCATAAATGAGGAAATAGTAGAAGGATTGATCCGCTCCACGGGGGAAGCTTGGTTTGCTTGGGATAATTATCGGCGTTTTATCCAATCCTGGGGCATGTCTTATGGGATTGAACGGGAAGTTTTTAACGAGATCATGCGCCATTTTAAAGCTAAATACAGAGTAGAAAAGAAGAGACAATTCTCCGGAGAAGAAATGAAAGAAGTAGCCTTGGCCTATCGCTGCGCCGTTGAAGAAAGACATATCACTATTTACGAAGATCCCTGGGCTCAATTACAAGTGGCCATTAAACAAGTCCTTTCTTCTTGGAATTCCATCAAAGCCAGGCAATACCGAGAAATTATGGGTATTTCCGACTATTGGGGAACGGCGGTGATTGTGCAAGCGATGGTCTTTGGTAATCTCAGCCTCGCCTCGGGCAGCGGGGTAGTCTTCACGGCCCATCCCTACCGCAAGATTAGACGGGTCGCCTTGTGGGGTGATTTTACTCCTGGCAACCAAGGAGAAGATATTGTGGGGGGCTTAGTCTCTACTTATCCCATCTCTAAAGAACAAAAAGATTTGGAGGGAAGGGAAGAAGACTTGGAGGAAGCCTTCCCTAAAATATATAAGCGTTTATTTGAGATTGCCAAAACATTGGTCTATGAGAAAAAGTGGAACCCCCAAGAAGTGGAGTTTACTTTCGAAAGCCCAGAAGAAACTAGTCTATACATCCTGCAGACCCGCGATATGGTCTCAACTAAAAGGGAAAAATTTGAAGTATTTACGCCCTCGCCCTCTCTGCAGCAGAGTTTTTTGAGCAAAGGGATTGGCGTAAGCGGAGGAGCGCTTTCCGGGCGGGTAGTATTTAACTTAGAAGAGATTCATCATTGGCGCAGGTTGGAGCCAACGACGCCGCTCATTCTTGTTCGATCCGACACAGTCCCGGAAGATATCCAAGAAATTTCCTTAACTGATGGGCTGCTCACGGCGAAAGGTGGCCAAACTTCCCACGCGGCGATCGTGGCTTTTGAATTGGATAAGACGGCCGTAGTAGGCTGTCGCGGTTTAGTAGTTTTAGAAAATGAAGGAAGACTTTTTATTAACCATGTGGAAATAAAGCGAGGAGACTTCCTCAGCTTAGACGGCAGAAAGGGCTTAGTTTATTTGGGCAAGCATGAAATTAAGGCGGAAGAAGATCTCCCCACTTTTTTAGTTTAGCCTTTACCCAGAAGGTTTATAGCCATACAATTTTCCACAAAAAAATTCGTTATTAAAATAAACAGGGAGGGTAAAGATGAATAGCCAGTTAAGGACGGAGTTGGTGGAGAAAGAAAATAAAAAGAGTTCTCTGAAGTTGGGCATAAACGGTCTGGGGCGCATCGGAAAATTAACTCTTTGGCATCACGTAGCGCGGAAATATTTTGCGGAATTGATCGTAAATATAGGGCGAGAGGCGGGAAGAAGTCTCCAGGATGTAGCCGACTACATAGTTCATGACAGCACTTACGGGCATTTAGCTAATTATCTTTTTGGATATAAGGGTGGGCGAGTTATTGAGAACCTGAATGAAGAACATGGCACGATGTTAATTAATGGAATGCCGGTGACCATCCTGCGCCGCGATCGTAATCCAAAAGATTTACCATGGAAACAAATGCAGGTGCCCATAATAGTGGAAGCTACGGGCAAGTTTTTGGACCCCACCGCTCCGCCAGATTTTAAAAATGGCTCTATCAAAGGACATTTAGCTGCCGGCGCCCAAAAAGTATTGGTTTCTGCTCCTTTTAAGATCAAAGATAAATCTCTGCCTATGCCTGAAGAAGCAATTACTATGGTTATGGGCATAAACGACCACCAGTATCAAGCGCTCAAGCATAATATTATCTCGGCCGCTTCTTGTACTACCACTTGCTTGGCTTTTATGGTAAAACCGCTCCTTGATTATTTTGGGGCGGATAGGATTTTAAGTGCCTCCATGGTCACCGTGCACGCCGCCACTGGTTCCCAGGAGGTTTTAGATCGTCTTCCTGATCCCAAAGCGGATGACCTTAGAAAAAACAGGTCTATTATGAACAATATAATCCTCACCTCCACTGGAGCAGCTAAAGCCCTGGCCTTAGTCATTCCCGAAATGAAGAAAATCGGGTTTATTGCCGAATCAGTGCGCATTCCTACTAATACGGGCTCTTTGATCGTCTTGGTGGTAAATATTCAGGATGAAAACTTAGAAAATCCCCTAAATCGAGAAAAAATCAATCAAGTTTATCAGCGGGCCGCGGCCACTTACATGCAGAAATACCTTTGCTTTAGTGAAAGGCAGAACGTATCTGCCGATATAATTGGCACTCCCTTTGCGGCGGCCATTATCGAGGGAGCGGAAACCCATACGCGCACTGCCCATATTTGCGTGGATCTGGCTAAAATTCCTGGACTTCCCCAAGAAATTTCTGCACCAAAAGGCTCTTGCCTCGTGGAAATTCCGGTCACGCAAGCTGTCGTCTACGGCTGGTACGATAATGAATTGGGCAGCTATACCAATATGTTGGGAGACTTAACCGTCAAAGTGGCTGAAGAACTCCTTCTTTAAAATTTTCTTTTAAATCCTCAAGTTAAGAATAAGAAAGCCAAGATAAAATTTTTAGCCCGCCTTTAAAAATTTAATGGAGCCAAAAGAAGAGGTCTTTTTTATTTATGAGGCAAGCAGGAATCCAAGAGTTTGCCTAATTTCTGAAACATTGCCATAGAGATTGTGTTAAATGGCCAGAAAGGGCCTCTGGCCTGCCCCTGGCCTGCCTATAGACCCTTCATTTAATGTTAGCTATTTATTAATTAAGACCCAGTCTCATAGAAGGAAAGGACACAAAATTTGTTTTTAAATGGCCCTAAATTTTTTGCTTGACATACTACATATAGTGGATTAAATTATTTTCCATACTAAATATGCTATTTTTTATGGGGGTTGGATATGGAACCAGCAAGCCAAAAAGTGGGGGCAAGAGGAGTTAATTTGCCATTAAAGCCTTTTAATGCGGCGCTAAAAGAAACGACTGATCTGGCCCTCTTCGTGCGCACTTCCAGCGAAACTATTTCCGACTGGAACAGGCAGAGAATTGTGGATGCACTCTTAAGAGAGACGAACATTGCCCAAGAGGTAGCCGAAAAAATAAGCCGCGAAGTGGAAGAACAAATCATTTCTTCGAAGATCTCTTTAGTTACCGCTCCTTTGATTCGCGAGCTGGTGGATGCTAAACTGATTGAATATGGCCTGGAAGAAGCACGGAAAAAGCACACCCGTTTGGGAGTCCCGCTTTATGATGTTGATCAGCTTATCCTCCATCCCAATCGCGAGAATGCCAACGTTCCCCACGGCCCCGAAGCTACTAATCTTACTTTGGCCGAACGCATAAAAAAAGAATATGCGCTCCTCAATGTTTTTTCTCAGGAAATTGGCGATGCCCATATGCGGGGCGATATTCACCTCCATGATTTAGGTTTCATTGACCGCCCTTACTGCTCCGGGCAATCTTTAGAATATATTAAAAAATTTGGCCTCAATCTTCCCAATTCGCTTTCTATGGCCAAACCGGCTAAACATCCAGAGGTCTTATTAGCCCACATGGTTAAGTTTGCGGCCGCTTTGCAAAGTCATTTTGCTGGGGCCATCGGTTGGGATGCGGTCAATCTATTCTTTGCCCCTTATTTAAGAGGGCTCAGTGATCGGGAAATACATCAATTAGCCCAGATGCTTATTTATGAATTTTCCCAACAGGCCGTGGCCCGGGGAGGTCAAGCCATTTTTACGGACATTAATCTTTACTGGGAAGTACCTAAACATTTTGAAAAAGTTATGGCCATCGGTCCTGGAGGGGAATTTACGGGAAAAACTTATGCGGAATATGCACCCGAAGCGCAAAGATTCGTTTGGGCCCTCTTTGATGTTTACCGCGAAGGGGACGCTGTGGGTAGGCCCTTCTTCTTTCCCAAACCTCTGGTGCACATTACGGAGAAATTCTTTCAGACCCCGGGCCATTTAGACTTCTTAGCCCATATTTGTGAAGTGGCGGCCGAAAAAGGGAATACTTACTTTGTTTTTGACCGGGGGAGCACGGCCAAGGTTTCCGAATGCTGTCGGTTGAGTTTCAAATTAGAAGAAGCCGACCTGGAAGATGCCCAATATCCTTGGCGGATGCGCTATTGTGCGCTGCAGAATGTTACGCTGAACTTACCCCGTCTGGCGTATCAAAGCGCCGGCAGCGATGACCAGCTTTTTAATAAGATTGCCCAAGTTTTTAATATAGCTGTGCAGGCTCATCTGCAGAAAAAAGCCTTCTTAGAGAGATTATTGGCCTTGGGAGCAGATGGTCCGTTAGCTCTGCTGACCATGAATAAAGATGGCCTGCCCTATTTGCGGCTGGGGCGAGCCACTTATTTAATCGGCATGGTGGGCCTTAACGAAATGGTGCAAATCCACTTGGGGAAACAACTCCATGAATCTGACGAAGCCTTAAAATTTGGGTTGAAGGTAATTGCTTATATGAAACTCTTGGCTGACAAAATGAGTCGGCAATATAATATGCGCTTCGTATTAGAACAAACGCCTGCGGAATCGACGGCCTACCGTTTTGCAAAGCTTGATCTGCGCGACTTTTCTCCGCGGGCGGGCTATATTGTCAAAGGTGATATTTCGCGCGGCGAAATTTACTACAGCAATTCTACCTACCTAAATGTCGGCGCCCCCCTGAACCCCATCGAGCGGGTGCGCAAAGAAGGACTCTTCCATCCCTTGATAGAAGCAGGTGCTCTAACTCACCTTTGGTTGGGGGAGGCACGGCCGTCTAAAGATTCCTTGGCCAACTTCATCATCAAAGTTTTCCGCAATTCGCAAAATGACCAAATCGCCTTTTCACCAGAATTTACGGCCTGCCCTGATTGCGCCAGAACATCCCGTGGCCTCCAAGCAAAGTGTCCCTACTGCGGTTCGGCAAATGTGGAAGGAATAACGCGGATAACCGGATATTTTACCAAGATCTCCAGTTGGAACAAGGGCAAATTAGGAGAATTAAAGGACCGCTTCCGCAACCAGAATTATTTCTTAGAGAAAGATGGGGGACCAGCTAAAGATAACCGTCCTTGGCCGTTTCGAGAAGAAACTTCCAGAACCTTCGTCTAAGATGGAAAATGATAACTTAAAAACTAAGAGAAAATTTTCTTGGGCCGAAAGGAGGGGAAAAGAAATGACTCTTTTTGTCAAAGAAGGATGCGCTAAGTGTGAATATGTGAAAAAAAGCGTCGATTTGGCTAAGTTAGGGGTCAAAGTGGAAGTGTTAAGTCCGGACAACCCAGATTCTTTAGCCCATTTGGCCTGGCACGAATTAGTAAAAGTAGCCGAAACCCAAATGCCTATCTTAGTCTTGGATGACTCTTCTTCTCTTACGGGAGCCATACGCATAAAGAATTATCTCCTCGCGCTGAGTCAAAATTAAGAAGAATCATTATACTCCAAGGACATATGGTTTATTCAATCAAAGGGTTTTTAGAAACTTCCTTTTCCGATTGGCCGGGGAAAGTGACCGCTGTTCTTTTTCTCCCCTATTGTAACTTTCGTTGTCTTTATTGCCATAATTACGAGCTTATTCTTCATCCGGAAAAATTTCCCGACTTTCCCCTTTCAGAAATCATTAAAAAAATCTCTTTAAACCGCGGTTGGATTGATGGCGTCTGCCTCACTGGCGGAGAACCAACCATCCATCGCTGGCTCCCTGCGCTCCTCCGTTTTTTAAAAGAAAAATTGGGGCCGGATATGCTTATTAAGTTGGACACCAATGGTTCCGCCCCCCAGGTCTTGGAAAAACTTATTCAAGAGAAGTTAGTAGACTATGTGGCCATGGACTTGAAAGCGCCCTTAACCGTAGAGCGCTACGAAGAGGTGGTGGGTGTCTCTCTGGGCGAAGAGGGCTTAGGCAACATTAAAAAAAGCATAGCCACTCTCCTTTCCCAGGAAGTTGATCATGAATTCCGGACTACGATAGTTCCTGCTCTTCTCCAAGAAAAAGAAATTTATGAAATGGCCCGAACAATTAAGGGCGCGCAACGTTATACTCTGCAAAATTTTAATCCGCGCCAAACTTTAGCGGCAAGCTTGCGAGACTTTAAACCTTTGGATGAACCTACTTTACAACGGCTGCAGAAAAAGGTTACGGAAATAATCAAGGCGAATAATTGCCCAGATAAATCCCCAATTAAGCCGGAAGAAATCAGCCTAAATAAGTTATTTATCTCTTACGCAAAGTAATTGGGAAAGGCAACTTATATATGAAAGAGGCCATTAGCAGAATAATCCAGGAAAGCGTTGATTTAAAATTGCGCTTTGGGCAAAAATACGGGGAAACGCTGAGCCAAGTAATTAAGCTCATCGTCGAAGCTTTTAAAGCCGGTAATAAACTCCTTCTTTTTGGCAATGGGGGGTCGGCTGCGGATGCTCAACACCTGGCCGCCGAGTTTATAAATCGTTACCTGATTGAACGTCCGCCTTTACCGGCCATTGCTTTGACTACCGATACTTCGGTACTTACCAGCATTAGCAATGATTATAGTTTTCAAGATGTGTTTGTAAAGCAGATCAAAGCTTTGGGAAAAGCTGGAGATGTGGCTATAGGTATCTCCACCAGTGGCGCATCGGCCAATGTGATCAAAGGCCTAAAAGTAGCCAAGGAAATGGGCCTAAAAACGATTGCTTTAGTCGGGGGAGATGGGGGAGAACTGGCCAAGCTCGCTGATTTAGCTTTGATCGTGGAGTCGACCAGCACGCCGCGCATTCAAGAAGTGCATATTACCATCGGCCATATTATCTGCGAAATGGTTGATCTCATGCTTTTCCAAAAACCCCTTTAGGGAGGCTGCTTATGGCGGAGCTGAAAAAGGGGTGGTCCATTAAGCCTATTTCTTTGGCCCGTGTGCGTACTTCTTCCCTTAAGGGGAAAAAGAGCCTGGTTAACACGCAAGACTTCGCTCATCCTCTGCAGGCGCCAGCCACTTTTAAAGAATTTTTGGCCCATCTTCCCCGCATCTTGGCGGCCCAAGATTTTCGGGAGTTAATCGCCCGCCTTAAAAAAGCTTACCAAAAAAACAGGCCTATTCTCTTAGGTATGGGCGCTCATCCCATCAAAGTAGGCTTAAGTCCTTTAATAATTCAGCTTATGGAAAAAGGGATCCTCCACGGGGTAGCGATGAATGGGGCGGGCATTATCCATGATTTTGAGATCGCTTTGGCGGGAAAAACATCGGAAGATGTGGCGGCTGAAATCAGCAGCGGATCATTCGGCATGACCAAGGAAACTGGGAAATTTCTCAATCAGGCCATAAAAGAAGGATGGGCTAAAAGATGGGGTCTGGGTTACGCGGTGGGCGAGATGATCTGGCGAGAGAAATTCCCCTTTGGGGAGATGAGTATCACTGCTGCCGGAGTACGGTTGGGTATTCCTGTAACTGTCCATGTGGGGATCGGGACGGATATTATCCATATGCACCCCGAAGCCCAGGGAGAAGCCATCGGGGGAGCAAGCCACATAGATTTTCGCCTTTTCGCAAAATTAATTTCCCAGCTGGAAGGAGGAGTTTATTTAAACCTGGGTTCGGCAGTAATTTTGCCTGAAGTCTTCTTGAAAGCCTTGACTTTAGCGCGCAATTTGGGATACCGGGTCAAAGATTTTACGACCGCTAATATGGATTTTATCCCTCATTACCGCCCTTTAACTAATGTCGTCCGCCGCCCCACCCTGACTGGTGGAAAGGGGTTTCACTTTACTGGACACCATGAAATAATGTTTCCTCTTTTAGTGACCGCCCTTTTAGAAGAAATCACCCCTATGGGAAAAACTCTGGCGTTCAAAAAATCTCGGCGGGCTAAATAAACTTTTTTAAAGCTTGTAAATTGGGTAAGAGGTGTTCTTTTAAGTGGGGCTCGATAGTGAGGATGGGTTGCAATTGGTGAGCCCGCAGCGCAGAGAAGAGGGCGGCAAAATCTATCAAGCCCTGGCCTAAAGGTAAATGTTCATCTGCTTGCCGATGATTGTCATGAAGATGAATTTCCAGCAGATAGGGGGCAAGGATTTCTACCCATTGCCCGAGGGCTACCGGAGAGAAGATATGACCATGCCCCGTGTCCAAACAATAACCGAAAAAGGGCGAGTTTATAGCTTGCAGGAGTTTATGCAGAATGGAGGGATTTTCTTCAAAAACATTTTCTACAGCTAAGCGCACCGAAAGTTTTTCCGCCATTTTGACTAAGGGCCGCCAAGTAAGCAAGCTCTTTTCTAACCACAAATCCACGTCATCATCATAACAGAAACGATCATATCCCGGATGAAAAATTATTGTGCGCGGAGAGAAAAGGGGGACAAGGTCCATAACCTGATGAAAACGCCAGAGAGTAACCTGACGAATTAGGGTATCGACCGCTCCCGGATTTAAATCCATAAAAGGGGCGTGGAAAGTAATAGACAATTTTTTTTCCTTTAGCTGCTGAGCAATTTTTTCCGCCTCGCCCCAGCTTAAATGGTCAAGAATTTGGGCACTGAAATATATCTCTGGTTGGATCCCCATTTCTAAAATGGAGAATACATTCTCCGCCAGCATGGGAAAGGGGATGTTAACCTGGATTTTTTTTAATATCTCTTCCATACTGTTATTGGGTTCGGCCAAAATCAAGTTCCTTTCTGCGAACTGACTACTTCTACCTGAAAGTTAGCCATCTTTTTGGCGGAAGCCGGCTCCTCATAAAATTTCGTAAAAACAATCATAAAGGGAATTGCTTTTCCCGGGGGAATGTTTACATTGGCAAAAGTCTCTCCGAATTGGGCGGCCAGGCTCTTTTCTATGGCCTCGGGGGGGAAATTTTTAAGATCTTCTTCCAGAAGAATATTGCCGCAATAACTCGACCTCTCCTCGATTTTGCCACCCTGAGCATCTAAAAGAGTTCCTTTAACTTTTATAAAACTGCGCGGTTCACTCCATCGATTCACCGCTTCTCCTTCCACGACAAAAATCCTCTGGCGGTGCTTATTTTCTAAATAATAGCCCCTTATTTTCTCCAAAGAGATAAAGCCCGGCCCGCTTTTCTTAAACCCGAGGTAAGATCTGAGTAGGGAATAATAATAATGGCCCTTTTCTTTAAGGAAAGAGTTCGGCCCGAGCTGTCCTAATCCGTAGATTAAACCGGCCAGGATTAAAATCATAATTAAAATTAGCGCGCCTTTTCTGGCCCCCGAAGATTTGGAGGTAGCCCAGCCTTTAACTTTTCTTTCACCTTGGGTAGCAATTTGCGGGGGAGCTGGTGAGATTTCAGCTTCCCGTGGCTCGGCTGGCAACGCCGGCTCGGGGGAGATAAAAAAGATGTGTTGGCATTTAGAACAGCGCGCCTGGGCTCCTCCTTCAGGGATACGCTCCTCAGCTAATTTAAATTTGGTCAAACAACTTGGGCAAGTGATGATCATTTTTGTTTTTTATCAAAGAATTTTCTCTTTCGACTCCCTAATTAAATAATATAAATGCCGCGCAAGTTGCGGTATTCCTCGGCGCAGTCTAATCCATAGCCGACTACAAAATGGTCCGGAATTTTAAACCCTATGTAATCAGCCTCAAAATTTACTCGGCGCCGCTGCGGCTTGTCTAAAAGGGCAACTACTTTCAAAGAACGCGGCCTGCGGGCTTTCAAGCAGCGGCATAGGTAACGCAGGGTAATTCCAGTATCTATTATGTCTTCTATTACTAACACATCCTTTCCCTTAATGGGCATTTCCAAATCTTTGGTTAGTTTTATTTTTCCGGAAGAACATTGCCCCGAACCATAGCTGGCCAAGCGCACGAAATCCATTTTCACAGGAACAGTCATCTGGCGGGCTAGATCAGCCATAAAAATAAAGGCGCCTTTCAAAATGCCCACTAAAAGGACCTCTTTTCCCGCGTAATCCCGGGATATTTGCCGCGCCAGAACACTGACTTTTTTTTGAACTTCTTTCTCTGATAATAGTAGTCTCATAATGGAATTGAGTATATTTATTTTTAAAAAAAATGTAAAGATAGAATTTGGCTGATCGTTTAACCTTTTGCCTTCTCGACTTAACTTAAAGATAAAAATAATCTTGCCAAAAAGTGAATGATAAGATAAAAATCTTTCAGAACAAAAAAGGAGAAATTCATCCTTCCGGGAGAAAAAAGAAAGGTGACTTATGGAAGAGAGGCGCATAAAAGAATTGGCTGAACTGTTACTTACGGCGGAATGTGCAAAAAAACCCATTCCTCCTTTAACTGAGACAGACCCAGATATAGGCGTGGAAGAGGCTTACCAGATTCAGCTCCACCTCATCGAACGTAAAAAAGCAACTGGCCGAGTGGTGGTGGGTAAAAAGATTGGTTTGACTTCTTTGGCCATGCAGGCCCTGTTAGGGGTTAAAGAGCCGGATTATGGGCATATCTTAAATGATATGATAATTATGGAAGGAGAAAAAATTAAATTGGCCGACCTTATAGCTCCGCGCTTAGAAGGAGAGATCGCTTTTGTTTTAAAGGAAGATCTTCAGGGGCCCGGAGTCACTATTTCCGAGGTGCTCCGCTGCAGCGCCGGGATCATGCCTGCCTTAGAAATAATCGATAGCCGTATCCGCGACTGGAAAATTAAGCTTGCGGATACGGTCGCGGACAACGCCTCCAGCGCCCGGGTGGTTTTAGGCGGGAAAATCATTTCTCCATACAATATCGATCTGCGCACAGTGGGCATGGTCATGGAAAAGAATGGAGAAATTATAGCCACAGCCGCTGGAGCAGCAGTATGGGGAAATCCCGCACAGGCTGTAGCTTGGTTGGCCAATAAATTGGCCGAGTATGGAATTCCCTTACGTAAGGGAGAAGTGGTTTTATCCGGTTCTTTAACCGCTGCTCTGCCTATTACCCCCGGCGATTTCTTTGGCGCCGATTTTGGCCCAGTAGGCAGCGTAAAAATAAAATTTATTTAAAAAAATAGCACTTCCCCCTCAAAGGAAAAACTAATTAATCCCGGGAATTTTAACCCTTCCCCAGTAGTCTCTCAGCGCGACTGGTTCCCCAAGGGGGAAAAGGTAATTTCGCCCCAGCAGGAATCCAGATTTTAGGAATTTTTAAATATTTAGACGCCTGTTTTCACTAAGCCGGCTATATTTTTCTAATGTCTGGAGGAAAGATTAGGTCCAGCTTGCGAAATTCAATTTTCTTTAACATTAAGCTGATTATTCAAAACCCAAAAAGATTCATCGCGGAGGGCAATTTTTACTTTTTTACCTTTCCAAAGTTCTAAATTTCTGAAGGCATAGTTGGGAATGTTGATTTCAAAATTTACCTTTCCTTCTTTAGTTTGGAAATTAATTAGACGGTATCCACCTTTATCAATAAAATCTAAAATCTCTCCTTCAAAAATATTTTTTTTTAGCGACTCCTTGACAGGTTTCCCTTCCCTAAGAATCATTACTTCTTCGGGGCGAATAAAGACATCTATTTCTTTATCTCCTCCAGCATACAAATCAGGGGGAATGGAAAGAAGGAGACCATTTAAACCCCAAAAATGTCTCTGGCAATTTTCATCCCTTTTGAGAAATTCCGCACGATAAATGTTCCTCAATCCGAGAAATTGGGCAACTTTTTTAGACTTTGGTCTTAAAAATATTTCTTCTTTGGTTCCTACCTGCTCTACTTTTCCATCTATAAAAACAGTAATTCGATCAGCCAACGAATAGGCTTCTTCAAAATCATGGGTTACGCATAAAATCGTGGGTCGGAAGGAATCATGGATAGCTTTAAGCAGTTGTTGAATCTCAAATTTGATGCCGGGGTCTAATCCGGTGAAAGGTTCATCAAGAAGAAGGAGTTTGGGCTTTGAGGCCAATCCCCTTAGCAAGGCCACCCGTTTCTTTTCTCCCCCACTAAGACGAGCGGGATAGCGATCAAGAAGCCCTTCAAGTTTCATAATGGAAATTAAATCATTAATGTAGGGTTCATAATCCTTTAAAGGAAGGTTTCGCGCTCTTATTCCATAAAGAATATTCTCTTTGACTTTCATATGAGGAAAGAGAGCCAAGTCTTGAGGCACATAGGAGATCTCCCTCTTTTCAGGAGAAAAATTTTGAACCTGTTTCCCTTCAATCCAGATCTTTCCCTTTCTGGGCTTATGAAGGCCGATGATCGATTCGAGGATTAGGGTTTTTCCACTGCCTGTTGGCCCCAGAAGATAGTGGAAATCTCCTTGGTTAATCTCCAGATTAATATTAAAAAGTTTGAAAGATTTTAAGATGATCGTTAGCCCTTCGACCTTAATCATATCGAAATCTCTTCCCTGTCAAGCGCACGCCATAAAGGGCTATAATTCCTAAAAGTACTAAGACTAAAATAAGAATAACAGCCTTTTCAATATTGGCCGAAGCTAAGGCAGTAAATATGGCAATAGGCATAGTTTCTGTTTTTCCTGGCATAGCACCTGCGAGGGTAACTGTAGCTCCAAATTCACCCACGGCCTTGGCCCAGGAGAGAATAACCGAGGCCAGGAGCCCGCGAAAAGAGAGGGGCAAGGTAATTAGATAAAAGGTCTGCCATGGCGAAGAGCCCAGCGATCGAGCGACAGCTTCGTACCGGGGAGAGATCTCATCCAGAGAAGCTTTCATTAATCGAGTGGCCAAGCCGGCGACGGTGGCAAATTGGGCCAAGATAATTCCGGGGATCTCAAAGACGAAAAAAATACCTTTGTTTTGGATTAAATCCCCTAAAGGGGTGTTAAAGAAAACAAGAAAGGAGGCCCCCAGAGCAATAGGGGAAAGAATCAGGGGGATTTCTAAGAAGGCATCAATAAGATCTTTCCCTCTAAAATCAAAACGCGAAAGAGCATAAGCGGAGGGAAGTGCAATAATGATAGCCAAGAAGGTAGCCAGCGTGGCGGCCGTTAGACTAAGGCGGATCGAATATAAGGTATAAGGATTTAGCAATGCTTCCCAGAATCCTTTTCCGCCAACGAAATAGAAAAGGGAAAGAATTAAGACCAGATAAAAAAGAAAAATACCAAATGCTGCCCCAATCATGGCCCCGCGAAAGCTCATAGCGTCCTTTTACTCCATTCTTTGGGAAGAGCATAATCTCCTCCTACTGGTGTATCAGGTTTGGTAAAACGACGACTTTCTGGCAGGTCCATTAAATAATGATATTTCCGGAAAATATTTTTCCCTTCGGGGGATAAAAGGAAATTTATAAAATTTTGGGCACCCCTTTTGTCTTGAGTGAATTTTGAAATAGCGATGGGAATATAGCCAATTCTTGGAATTTCTTCGGGCTTTAAATAGATCGTCTCAATTCTTTGGGGATCCCAATATTGGAAAACGCTCCAACCGATCACGGCATCCACCGCTTTGAGGGAGATGGCATTCGCTGTTTTTTCACAACTTTCTGTATAATTAATTAAATTTTTCTTTAACTTCTCTTTCTCAGCAGGACTTAAATTCTTTTCTATAATTTCCACTGCATAAGTTCCCACACAAACAAATTCAGGATTAGCAATAGCTACCCGCATTCCTGGTTTTGTTAAATCTTTAAGAGAATAGATCCTTTTAGGATTCCCTTTTTGAACATTAATAGCAGGAATAAGATAAACCACAATTTTTTCTGTCTCCGAAAAGACTAGGCCTTCTTTCTTAGCCCTTTCCATAAAATCAGAGGAACCAGGAAAGAAAAGATCTCCTTTTTTAGCTAATTTCATCTGCGCAAGGATTAATCCCGATCCGCCAAAAGCGCTATCAATAGGGAGGCCATATTTTTTTTGAAAGAGTTGGATGATTTCTTCCGTAGCAGGCTTGCTGGCTGCTCCTGCTAAAAGAAGTAATCGGGAAGAAGCAAAGGTTTCGCGAAAAATCCCCATTATTATAAAAAATACTAAAAGGATTAGCCGTGATTGATAATAAATTTTTCTCATTGAGATGCCCCCAAAAATGAGACAGGGATTATGTTAGAGTGGGTGCTGCCATGGCAGCACCCATTTTTCGAGACATTAATTATGTCACGAACCATAGTATTCATTCCAAACCTTAATCGGGGGTTTATAATCAAGGGCCGAGTGGGGTCTTTCGGTATTATAACTCTTTATCCACTGCCTTATCCTTTCTTGAGCATGCCGGAGGCTGTCAAACTCTTCTCGATTAAGCAGCTCTTCTCTAATAGTACCATGATTGCTCTCCATATGACCATTATTAAAGGGTTGTGCTGGGGGTATCACTCCCTCTTTTATCCTCCATTTTCTTATCGTTTTCTGGAATTCCGCCGAGTGGAACTCTGGCCCATCATCCTGTCTGAAGACTCTGGGCGGGCCATAGAGGGTGCAAAGGGAATCAAGATTATGGGCAATTCTGCTGCCCGAGAGAGAAAAATCTATTGGTGGTTCAAACCCTCGGCGGGTAAGTACATCCAGGACATTGAAAATCCGGAATGTTTTTCCAGTGGTAATTCGGTCATGGAGGAAGTCTCCAGCCCATACATGTCCGGGGAATTCTGCCGGAGTGGCCGTAAAGGGTTGGGTAATGCGGGTATGTTTTTTCTTGGAGACCAAAGGTGGTTTCTGCAGGTTAGCTCTGCAGTAGATTCTGTAAATCTTTTTATGATTGACTCTGCTTCCCTGTCGGAACGACTCGATGCCGAGTTTGTGAAGTTCCGCCATGATCATTCTATAGCCCCAGGCCGGATGCTCAAAAGCTATTGCTTTTATCTTCTCCGCCAGTTCGCTATCATCTTTGGTGCTGCGGCGATAGAAAAAGGCTCTGGGCAATTCCAATCTTCGGCAGAGTACCGCTATAGGGATAGGAAATTGTTTACGGATTTGTTCCATAATCATTTTCAAGTCCTTTCTGCTCAGAAATTTTTTTAATGATGTCCGTAAGGGCTTGGATCTCTAATTCTTTTTCGGCCAGAAGTCTTTTAAGCCTTAAGTTTTCTTCATCCGGGGTTTTGGGGCGTTTAGCTTCCGAGGCGTTAAGGCCTTTATATCTCTGTCGCCAGCGGTATATGGTGTTTACCGTAATCCCGTATTTCCTGGCCACAGAAGCAACAGAGTTGTTGGGCAGATCTGCTTCCGCAATGATTTTGATGATCTGGTCTATTGAAAACTTGTTCGGTCTCATTTTGGCGCTCCCTTTCCTGTATCTTTTTATTATACATTTTTACATAACCAGTTTCTCATTTTTGGAGAGCACCTCAACCATGGCTATTAATTCTTTGCCTGTTCCACTTTCTCCCTTTATAAGAATTGGCGCATCAGTAGGAGCTATCTGACCGATCTGTTTATAAATCTCAAGCATCTGGGGGCTTTTGCCTATAATTTTTTCTCCTGCTCCAAAATCTTGAAGTTCATTAAAAGTGACGACCTCCTGCATTATTTTTTTAACATTAAGGGCATTTTTAACCCGCATTAGTAATTCATCATTATTAAACGGTTTAGGAATATAATCATACGCTCCTAATTTCATGGCCCATATGGCTTTTTCCGTTGAACTAAAGGCCGTCATCATTATTACTTGAATTTTAGCATCTACGGCTTTTATTCTTCGTAATACCTCAAGGCCATCCATTTCAGGCATTCTTACATCCATGATTACCAAGTCTGGCTTGAAATCATTTAATAGCATTAAGGCTTCTGTTCCGCTGGGCGCGGTATACACAATATACCCTTCAGATTGGAGGAACCTTTTAAGCGAATAACAGATTGCTCTTTGATCATCAACCACGAGTATTTTATTCATATATTTAAGGGTATCCGCACTGTAAAGGTCGTCCCTAAGTCATTATTTTCAAAACTAATATCCCCATTATGGAGGTTAACAATATTATGGTAAGCTATCCAAAGACCGAGTCCTGTGCCTTCAACCTTGGTGGTGAAAAATGGGTCAAATATTTTATTTTTTATCTCTTCGCTAATACCACCCCCAGAATCTGAAATGGAGACAAAGACGTGGCCGTTGTCCGGCCCACTTGTTACTGTAAGTCTACCCCCATTTGGCATAGCCTCGATAGCATTAAGAACAATATTAAGCAAAGCCTGCTCAAGCAATGATTTATCAGCTTTTATAGGGGGAAGTTTGGATAGTTTTAACTCTGTCTCAATTTTTTGGTCTTTTATCTGAAATCGCAACAGTCTTAAGACTTGCTTTATTAGGGAATTAAGATATACATCGGAGATGTGGAATCCATCACTTCGGGCAAACTTAAGAAACCTATTCAAAAGGTTCTCCATATGTTCGACTTCTGCAAGGATTACTTCTATATCTTCTTTCGTTAACTGGGGATTATTCTTAAACGTCTGGAATAAAACTTTAATTGAGGTAAGGGGGTTTCTTATTTCATGAGCAAAGCCCGCAGAGAGTCTTCCGAGAGCAGTTAGTTTCTCCGTCCTGAGCATCTTTTTATAAGACTCTTCTATGCGCTCTCTATATAACTTGAGTTCTTGAGATAGAGTATTGAAGGCATTTGCTAATTCCCCAATTTCATCTTTAGAATTTATCTCGACCGTCCTACCAAAATGTCCTTTAGACAGGCTGTGGGAAAAATAAACTAGTCTGCATAGGGGCTTAGTAATAACTTTGCCTAGACTGCTTGATAATACCAAACCAATTATTAAGCCCAATATCGTCAGCGTTAGAACAATATTACGGACTTTAATTAAAGTATGAGTAATCCGCTCTTGCTTCATTCCTATATGCAGTTCTGCCTCCAGGCCATTAAACATCTTTATTCCAAAATCTCTAATAAAACCAGTTTCCGTCTCTAATAACTTTGCAGAAATATTTTTTGTAGTTATAGGATTCCATTGCAACAGATCTGCGGGATAGCCATCTTTAAAAGTGTGCACGAGGATATAGCCTTCTGGATCTGTAACGAATATATATTCAATATCTCTTTCATTTTTAAGAATATCCTCAATCGCCTCCTCTATTTTAAAGCGATCATGGAGCAACACATAATCGGCTATTATATTGGAAAAATTCCTAACCAGTGATTCGCCCTCTTTCAATAATTCTACCTTCATGGTTTTAGCAACCAAATTTCTGACCGCCATGCCTATGAGCAGTCCCAAACCTACCACAATAACCAAATTTAAGATGACTATCTTAACCCAGAGTTTCATTTTTCGAAGAGGTATTTATGCATGAGTTCTTTTATCTCAGCTAAGCAACCATCTTTGTACAAAGTAAAGCCATTGGGCATCTCTGTCTTATGCCAATCTATAACCATACCGGAATGTTTGTTCTGGGGGTCAAAGGCAATTAAGGCTTCTTTTAATGCCCCTAAAATGATGGGGTCAACATTTTTATGGGCACAAATAAGGCTGCTCGGGTATGGTTTTGAGATAGCGATAATTTTGAGCTTTCCTTGGGCTGCTAATCTTTGAGCAAGTGTATCTTGCATCCCGCCTGCTTCGTATTCCCCATTTAAAATTGCCCTAGCAGTATTGGCGTGAGAGCCTGTAAAAATATAATTTTTTAAATCCGCCAATCTCACTCCGGCATCTTCAAGCATCTTTCGGGGGATAATATGGCCTTGGGTTGAGAATCTGTCGCCGAAGGCGAATGATCGCCCTCGTAGGTCCTTGATCGATTTAATAGGGCTATCTATCTGAGTTACAATAGCCGCATGATATTCAGGCTTCCCTTTCGCATTAAGTCCCATTACTAGACATTTGGACCCATGTTTCTCTTTGGCCAGGATACAATTAACAGGTCCAAGAGCAGCAAAATTAGTAACTCCCCGGCCTAAATTTTCCACGGTATCTTCGTATTTTTCGGTAAATCTTAGAGAAAACTTGTATCCTGAATAATCCTCTAAATAACGAAGAAAAGGCAAATATATGCGGACTTCCTCTCTGGGACTGAGTCTTAGATCAAAACCAAATTTCAAAATATCCTCGGCAGGCTGTTGGAGAGAATTTTTAGAAATCACAGGAGGGCGTTGATAAAGGCTTACTTTTTTAGCAACTTCTTCGTCTCCGCAACTTATAATCAAAAGGGGGAAAAGCAAGTACGCCAATTTCTTAATAGCTTTAAAATTCTTAACCTTCATTTTTTTCTCCCCTTGCTTTCCGCCCCAATTTTCTTTGCTATACTTATAAATTTGGCGTTTTGCCCCCAGATCCCGAGAGGACAGAAACGCCCTTCCATATCTATTTTAAATACCAACAAGCGTAATTTTATCTAATTAAATTAGGATTGTGAAGCCTTTTATAGGCCCTTTCTTGAAAGGCCTGAAAAATCGCTCCAATAATAAATGGGTAATAAGTGTAGTTATTCTTGCTCAGGAAAAAAACTTCATGGGTTGCTCTTTCTCAACAAGGGTTAAGCCCTTGCCCTACGCCACACTCCGTGGCCTAAGGCCTCATATAAAACCTTATATAAAAATGGCTAAATGCCTCAGAAGTTATTATTGGCGAATTTGCAGCTAAAAGGTTAAAGCTTCCACCCTTCAGTGAGGTATTCCTAAGCATCTTCTTTTTTTTCTTGACAAGATAAACCGCTTATATTATTTTGTATACTAATTATTTTAAAGCCGGAAAAATAGCTATGCCCCAATATGAGGATTGTTTAGTTTTTCTTTTAGCCAAGGCTTATCAAAAAGCCCATGCGGCTTTTAAGCAAAAACTCGCTCCCTATGGAATTACTCCCGTCCAACATCTCATTTTAGCCGTCCTGGCCGAAGAAGATTTTCTTTCGCCCGCGGAAATCTCGGACAGGATTCTCATGGATGGGGCAACTCTCTCAGGAGTCCTGGACCGAATGGCCGAAGCTGGTCTGATTAAAAAAGAAGAAAATCCGCAGGATCGCCGTTCCCTAAGAATATCTTTAACGGCCAAAGCTAAAAAAATGCGCGCTGACTTAGCGGGGCAAAGGAAGGCGATAAATGAAGAATTGACGGCTAAGCTTTCTCTGGAAGAGAAAATCTTGCTGAAAAGGTTGCTCAAGGAGATTAAAGGATAATTATTAGTATACAAATAATTTTGGGGAAAGGGCAACCGGATTAGGGAAAACATTTATGATCTATTTAGACCAAGAAAAATGCACTAATTGTGGCCTATGTGTTTCCGTATGCGTGCGCCGAATTCTCCGCCTGGGGGATAGAGGAGCAGAAGTAACTGATCCCAATATGTGTTTTTATTGTGGTCATTGCAAAGCAGTCTGCCCGGCAGATGCTTTTTATTTTAGCGAAGGCAATGACCAGTTCTTACCGGTTATTTCCAAAAGGGAGATTCCTCAGCCGGCTATTTTTTTCCGTTTTTTAAGGCGACGCCGCAGTTTACGGGTTTACGAAGATCGTTTAGTAGAAAAGACTAAATTAAAGATGTTAATCGAGGCCGGCCGCTATGCGCCCACAGGGTCAAACCGGCAAGCCTGTGAATTCGCCGTCATCAGCGGACGCCAGCTGTTAGACCAAGTTTGCGCCTTAGCCATTGCCGACCTCTGCCAACAAGGGGAAGAGATTAAAAAAGTAGTGGAAAAATATCGAAGTTTACCCCAGCCACTGCCCCCGGAATTATTAGCTAAACAAAATTTCCCCCCCATTTGGGAAAGGATCGCTAAAAAGTGGCCAGAGGGAGAAGACCAGCTCCTCCATCATGCTCCTGCTTTAATCATCATCCATATGGATCAAAATATTGCTACTACCCCGGAGATAGACGCGGCTATTGCGGCCACCCATATGATCCTCTTGGCCGAGACTTTAGGTTTAGGAACCTGCTTTATTGCCTTTCTTATTTGGGCCATAGAACACTCTTTAGACTTAAAAAAGCTGCTCCAGATTCCTGATCACCACCGCGCGCTGATTGCTTTTACCGTAGGCTATCCTGCTGTCCAATATCTTAGAGTAGTAGCCCGAAACCAGGCGCGCGTTAAATGGCTGGGGGAATACATTGACTAAGAGAGAAAGGAGGAAGCGAAATGCCCCACGAGGTTTATAAAAGGTTAGCTCAGGTTATGGCGCAAAGGGGAGGACCTTACCCCGGGCTGGACATTCCTGAATTTTATGATTTAGCCCAAGAACTTTTCACTTTAGCCGAAGCCGAAGTGGCGGCCGCGATGCCCCGTAAACCTGCTCCAGCCTCGATAATTGCTCAACAGTTGGGCAAAAAGGAAGAGGAGGTGCGCCTTATTCTCGAGGCCATGGCGGATAAAGGTCTTTGCAGCACTTTTGTAGCCGACGATCAACGCTATTATGTGCCCTCGCCCTTCGTACCTGGAATCTTTGAATTTCAATTTATGCGGGGCACTAAAACGGAGCGAGATAGAAAAATTGCTAAATTAATCCATGCTTATAAAAATGCCGTAGACCGCCTCTCTCCTGTTCAACCAATTTCCTTTCCGTTTAACCGAGTTATTCCTGTAGGAGTAACCCTGCGCCCCGATTCGCGCGTCCACACTTTTAATCAAGTTTACTCTTATATCGACCGTTACGATCCGATCGCCGTCTCTACTTGTTTTTGCCGCCACGAAGCAAAGCTTTTGGATGAAAAGGATGACTGTGGGAAGCCCGATGATGTGTGCCTGCAATTTGGCTGGGGAGCAGCTTATGTCATTGAGAGAGGTTTGGGCAAGAAGGTGAGTAAAGAAGAAGCTAAGGAAGTTTTACAAAAAGCAGAAAAAGCTGGTTTAGTCCATGCCAGCTTGAATACGCAAGAAATTGATTTTATCTGTAATTGTTGTCCTTGTCATTGCCTTATTCTAAAACGGGCTTTAAGCCAGCCCAAACCAGGAAAAGCGCTTTATTCTGGTTACCAGCCGGTTTATCAACAGGAGTTATGTACGGGTTGTGGCACTTGTGCGGAGAGGTGTCCGGCAAAAGCAGTAAACCTAAAAGATAATATTCCTCAACTCGATACTGACCGCTGTTTTGGCTGCGGAATATGCGCCTCCAGCTGCCCGGTTGAGGCTATCACCATGGAAGTTAAGCCAGATATTCCCCCTCCGCCCTTGAATCGGAAAGAGTTACGTCAGGCTTTAGAAATGAACCGTTAAATTTAATCCTTTGGGGAGGCCAAATGAAAAATAGTACCGATCTAAAAAATTTAAGCTCTTGGGTTGAATCTTTAATTAAAGATTTCATAAACCATTCTCCAGAAAATACATTAAAAAGCAAAGCCCATGAAAAAGCTTGGGATGACCCTCTGGTGGGCTTTGCCGCGGGGAGTGATCAATTATTTCATGATTTCAAAACTTATGTGGGCGAATTTCATTGGACTCCTCTGGAAATATTTGCTAAGACCTTTCCCACATGGACAGGCCATGCTGAAGATCTCACGGTAATTTCTTGGATTTTGCCGCAGACCGAGAGAACCAAAGCTGATAACCGCCAAGAAACATCTTTCCCTTCCGAGAGATGGGCGCGCGCGCGGATTTTTGGAGAAGAAGTCAACGTCAAACTTCGCCAGTATGTGGTGGCTAAATTACAGGAAAGAGGTATCTTAGCCGTAGCCCCTATGCTCTCCCCCTTCTGGGAGCAAAAAATATCTCCTCGTTTTGGATATGCTTCTACTTGGTCGGAGAGACATGCAGCTTACGCGGCTGGGTTAGGAACTTTTGGCCTTAGCGATGGGCTAATTACGCCTAAAGGAAAGGCTATGCGCTGCGGCTCAGTAGTGGCAAATATAAAGATTCCTCCGACTTCCCGCCCTTACTCTGATCATCATGCTTACTGTCTATTCTTTTCTAAGGGGATCTGCGGCAAATGCATAAAAAGGTGCCCAGCCCAAGCTATTAGTGAGAAAGGGCATGACAAAGTTAAATGCCGCAATTATATGCATCCCCTTATAGAAGAATATGTGGAGAAAAACTTTGGCTTTAAAGGGTACGGGTGCGGCCTATGCCAAACTGGGGTTCCTTGCGAATCTGGCATCCCCTTGACTGATGCTTGAAAGCTGTTTATCAATCATTTGATCCCTGAAAAAAAGAAAAGGTGACCTATGATTATTTATGATTCTACTTTTCGGCAAAAAATGAGAGAAAAATTGGAAGTGGAGCTTTTAGGAGTGGCATCTATCGATGAAAAAACTCCTCCCGAAATAAAAAATCAAGCCGCAGCCCTTCTTCCGGGAGCAAAATCAGTCATAGTTTTGGCCAAAGAGATCTTCCCCGAGGTAGTCGCCCTGCTTTCTCCGACCAAGGCAGCTGGCGAAGCAGAAGGAGGAGAATTGTTTGGCCCCCACAGTGACTATTTAAACAGCCGGCTCACCCGGTCCGTCTATGAATTGGCCAATTTTTTCCGTAAAGAAGGTTATCAATGTCTACCTTTACCAGCTGCTGGTTGCCCCACGGACCAGAGATTTTTGCGAGCCCTCTTCTCTTACAAGCATGCCGCCCAGTTGGCCGGGTTAGGAGTTATTGGCCGCCATGGGTTGCTGATAACGCCTCAATTTGGTCCACGCGTAAGGTTGGCTTGTTTATTGACGAGGGCCGAGGTAGAATCTTCCCCGCCTTGGCAAGAGAATTATTGTTTAGATTGCGCGGCCTGCATCCGCGCTTGCCCGGCGCAAGCTTTACAGATGCCCCAAGCAGGCGAACAATATGTGATGAATAAATTTGCTTGTCGCACCTATCGCCAGGCAGGGTTAACTTGCAGCGTTTGTTTGAAAACATGCGCCGAGGTTTTAGAAAAAAAAGGACGCAGATGAACCCCATGCGGCCGAGGCACAACCAAAAAATTATTTCTGGCGGAGGCCGCAGAAAAAACTGTTTTTTTAATAATTTTACTCATTTCTTTCTCTGCGTGCTCAGCGAACTTTAGGCGGGTCATGCTTTTTTTTAATAAAATTTTAAGAGTTGGCCTTTATATAAGGCAAATTTTCAAGATAAAAAAATTTAATTTTATTCTAAAGCAATCTACATAAACCCATATCCGGGATTTTAAAAGGAGGCCTAAATGTTTCAAACTAAAGTAACCGAGATGTTGGGCATCAAGTATCCAATCGTAGTGGGCACAATGATGCATTTAGCCCGAGCCGAGATGGTGGCGGCCGCCTGCAACGCCGGCGCTTTAGGAGTTTTAGCTTCAGCCATTTTCCAAAGCAAGGAAGAATTCCGGCAGGAGATTAGAAAATTAAAGGGGTTGACAGATAAACCCTTCGCTGTCAATTTAAACCTCTTTCCCGCTATGCGGCCTATCGATAACCGAGAATATCTCGAAGTCATTTTCGATGAAGGCGTCAAGATTGTGGAAACCTCGGGTCATAAAGCTCCCGATGAATTTGCCAAAGATCTCCGGGATCATGGAATCATCCTGATACATAAATGCGTAGGGGTGCGCTACGCCCTCAAAGCCCAGTCTATTGGGGCTAATATTGTGACGGTTGTTGGATATGAGAACGGCGGCGCTACGGGGGCCCTTGATATTACCACTCTTTGCCTGGTGCCGCGCGTAGTCGACGCCTTGCAAATTCCCATAATCGGTGGCGGAGGGGTTAGTGATGGGCGTGGTTTCTTAGCCCTCTTGGCTTTGGGCGCTCAAGGAGTTATTATCGGCACGGCCGTTTTAGTTGCCGAAGAATGTCCCATTCATCCCAATTTGAAACAAGCATTAATAAATGCTTCCGAGCTCGATACTATGATTATTATGCGTTCCATCCAAAATTCCCATCGGGTGTGGATTAACGAACCAGCCAAAAAAGTGGCCGAATTAGAGAAGCAACAGGCCGGTTTGGAGGCGATAATAAAAGCGGCGGGTGGCGAGAAAGCCAAAAAGATGTTTCAAGAAGGAGATCTCCAAGCTGGCGTCATCTCTTGCGGGCAAGGTATTGGCTTAGTAAAAAAGATACGGCCTATGAAGGATATTATCGAAGGCATGATTTATGAAGCTGATGAATTACGTCGGAAGTTGGCGGTAATTTAAAACTACCGTAAAGAAGCAAGGCGGAAGGCGAAAGGAGGGCGGAAAATATGAGCAAATATAAGTCGATCCTTACGAAGGCAGTTCATGCCGGGGAGCGCCGGCTTAAACCAGATTTTTACCCAGTTTCTACTCCTATCTATCAAACTGTGGGTTATATTTACGAGAAGATGGAAGATTTCGAGGAAATCTTCGCCAACCGCCGGGACGGGTTCGTTTACACTCGTTATGGTAACCCGACCAATGCCGCCTTGGAAGAAGCGTTAATATCTTTAGAGGAAGGACAAAGGGCTTTAACTTTTGCTTCCGGAATGGCTGCGGTTTATGCCAGCCTATTGGCTGCTGGGGTAAAAAACGGTACGGAAGTGATAGCGGCCTATGATATCTATGGGGCAACTTATGCCATATGCTCCCGGCTTCTTCCAGATATGGGAGTTAGAGTAAAATTTGTGGATGTAACCAATTTGGAAGAGTTGAGTAGAATATTGGCCGAAACTAACCCAGTAGCTATTATTTTGGAAACAATCTCCAATCCTTTAATGAAAGTGGCCGATGTGCCTACCATCAGTAAAATAGCTAAGCGAAGGGGTACTAAATTAATAGTGGATAATACTTTTGCCACGCCAGTCCTTTTCCGGCCTTTGGCTTATGGGGCTGACTTTTGCGTTCATTCCACCACCAAATACATTGGCGGGCATGGAGATGTCCTGGGGGGAGCAGTGGTCACCTCCCCAGAAAATGGAACTGTTCTTCAGGAAATCCTCAAAATGACTGGCGGAAATTTAGGGCCTACCGAGGCCTGGCTAACCCTCCGCGGACTGAAAACGCTCCCTTTGAGGATGCGGCAACATTGTCAAAATGCCTTAGAAGTGGCCAAATGGTTAGAAAAACACCCCCGGGTAGAAAAAGTATTTTATCCTGGCTTGAACAGCCATCCCCAACATGAATTAGCTAAAAAAATCTTTCCTCAAGGGATGTATGGGGGCATGATCTCTTTCGAGATAAGAAACGCGCAAAGGGCGGACATTTATCTTTTTATGGAAAAATTGAAACTAATCCTCCCTGCCACCACTTTGGGAGATGTTTACAGTTTAGTCCTTTACCCCCCCATGTCTTCGCATCGAGCGTTAAGCACAGAGGAGAGAGCAAGAGTCGGCATCAGCGAGCGCTTAATCCGCCTTTCGGTGGGAATCGAGGATGTTGATGAGATTATCGAAGACTTAGAAGAAGCCTTAAAATAAAATAGCTGCTGATAAGAAGTATTCCACCAGCAGCTATTTTAAAAGGAAATCTTGTTTATTTATCTTCCTGGCTTATTTTAAATAATTATCAATATAGATCGTCCAATCTCAAATTCAAAAGACGCGCTACCCGCTCTTTAATCGGAGGATGGGTGCTGAATAATTTGGTAAATCCTTCAGCGGAGAGAGGATTGACGATGAACATCTGGGCTTGCGCCGGATTTACTTGCATAGGCAGACGATGGTTATATTCCTCCAATTTGATAAGCGCATTGGCCAAGGGTCTCCCCGTGCCTATGATCCTAGCGCCTGTAGCATCTGCCTGAAATTCCCTACTGCGGGATATAGCCATCTGGATTAGCATAGCAGCGATGGGCGCAATGATGGCCATAAGCAGGACACCAATTAAATTGCTGCCTCCTCCCTCGTCATCATCGCTCCTACCCAGGCCTAAATAAGCCCCCCATTGGGCCATGGTGGCCAAATAGCTAATCGCGCCGGCAATAACTGCAGCCACAGAGCTAATTAGAATGTCTCGGTTTTTGATATGAGCTAACTCATGAGCCAGGACGCCTTCTAATTCGGCTGGGCTGAGCAAATGTAAAATTCCTTGCGTGACAGCTACCGCGGCATGTTCAGGATTGCGCCCAGTAGCAAAGGCATTGGGTGTATCTTGCGGAATTATGTATACCCTTGGTTTAGGTATTCCTGCTTGCATAGCCAACCTTTCCACCAGCCGGTGCAGATCAGGAGCTTCTTGAACGGAAACTTCTTGCGCCCCGGTCATCGCTAAAGCAATTTTATCGCTGAACCAATAGCCGACCATGTTCATGATCAGAGCCATAAAGAGGGCAAAATAAAGACCGGATCTGCCCCCGAAAGCTTGGCCAAAGAAGAGCAGTAGCGCCGTCAGTCCGGCCAGAAGGATGAAAGTCTTCCAGGTATTGCGAGACATATATGCTTACCTCCTTTTTTCAGCCGCTAAGCAAGCGGCATTTCCTGTAAGAAACCTACTAACATAGAACAAAGGCCCGTAGCCTTTTGCAAAGCTTGCGCCGCTAAGATACGCATAGCTGATTGTTCGTTCGTTAAGTTTCCAAAATTTCCGGCGCGCGTTTTTTTTATAAGCTTTTGCAGGCGATCGAGGCCGATAGTCACTTCTTCCATAATTTCTAATCCAGAACCGTTTTTCTGGGCATAAGTTTTGTCCAAGATTTGGCGAATTTCTTTCAAAGAAAATTTTTGCGCCTGCAGTTGCTTAATAATTACCATGCGCCTTTTGTCTTCTTCTGTATAATGGCGGTACCCATGACCGGGCGACTCTTGAGCAGGGTGGAGTAATCCTTGCCGCGTGTAAAAATCGACTGTCCGGGGACTTACGCCCATAAGCTTGGCAAACTCGCCTATGGTATAAGTTTCGTCCGCCATGATTCACCGCCAATCAAAATTTCAAAGAAAATATACAGCACAACTGTATGTTTGTCAAGTCGTTTGCATGCTGACCGTCGATGACTTTTTAAATTTCAGCTTAATTCAGGCGGGAGGGGGAGAGGCTCATTAAAATGAGGCGCATATTCTTTCATAGGTACGGGCGGGGAGATAAATATTTATTTTTAAAAAAAGAAGCTATTATTTAAGTTTATCTGTTATAGACAAGTATGTCCCCGCCGTTCTTGGCGGAGAGAAGGTGGGGAAGAGAGGAATGGTCATTTCCCAGCCGATTTTAATTTCGCCTCTCCCCCTCCCGCCTGTTTCCTGCTGGCGAGAAATATTAAAACTGTTAGACGGTCAGGTTTGCATGTTGATCGGCGATCAGTTTTTGAAATTCATGCTTAATTTAGGCGGGTGGAGCGAGGCTCATTAAAATTAGGGGGCTGGTCTTTTATTTTTTTAATTCGCCTCTGCCCTCGCGCCTTTATTCGGGTGCAGTAAAAATTAAAACTGTTATCTGGTCATTTCCTGTTGATCATCATGGAAGACATTAATCTCTACAGAGGGAGTAAAAATTTATTATGGAATTCTGCAGGATGATTATGTTAAATAATCTGCTAAGAGATACAACAAGAATTTTCAAAGATTAAGAGGAGGTGGGTTATGTTTCCCATAGCGCGCCTGCGCACGCCTATAATCATTTTGGGGATGAATACCGTATCCTTGATAGCTGAAGAAGTGCGTAAATTAGGGGGGCAAAACGTATTTATCGTTACTGATCAAGGAGTGGTTCAGGCTGGTTTATTAGAAAAAATCTTGGAACCATTGAAAAAGGAAAAAATAAGTTATGCCATATTTGACCAAGTGGAAGCAGAGCCCTCGATCGAAAATTTATTAGCCGCCACTCAAAAAGCCAGAACAAGCCCAGTTGATTTATTTATTGGCTTAGGTGGTGGGAGCGTTATGGATACAACTAAAATGGTTTCTGTGCTCCAAGTCCATGATTTAGATATTAGAGAGCTATTTGGAGTAGATAAAGTAACTAAACCTGGATTACCAACTATCATGTTGCCCACCACTTCTGGTACAGGCTCGGAAGTCACCCGCAATGCGGTCTTCACCGATAAAAGAGAAAATCTGAAAAAAGTGGTTTCCAGTCAAGCCATTGTGCCTACGGTGGCCATTGTCGATCCTATGTTAACTGTAACTATGCCGCCGCCCATCACTGCGACCACTGGAATAGATGCTTTCATTCATGCCGTGGAATCATACTTGGCCATAAATGCTTCACCTCTAACCGATCCTTTAGCCTGGGAGGCTACCCGCTTAATTGCTGCAAATTTGGGACCAGCCGTAGCTAATGGCCAAGACTTGGTAGCCCGCTACAATATGTCTTTGGGCAGCTTAATGGCCGGCATTACTTTGAATAATGCGGGGGTGGGGGCGGTCCATGCTTTAGCTTATCCTGTAGGGGCTGAATACCATGTCCCTCATGGTATTGCTAATGTGGTTACTTTTATTCCCACGATGGAATACATCTCCATGGCCAGAATTCCCAAATTTGTGCAGCTCGCGGCGGCCATGGGGGAACCCATTGCGGGCTTAGCGCCTCGAGAAGCAGTAAATCGGGCAATCGGAGCCATGCGGGATTTAATAGAAAAAGTGGGTCTGCCCACCAGATTAAGGGATATCGGGGCCACCGCGGACAGAATTCCTTATATGGCCCAAGCGGCTTTCAAAGAAAAGAGACTTCTGGGTAATACTCCTCGGCAATTGACTGAAGAGGATATCCGTAAAATCTTCGAAGCATCTTTTTAGAATAAAAAAAGCCCCGTAATCTTTTACGGGGCTCGGAGCGGGGACTGAGAAATTATTTATTTATTAGCCAATCCAATCCTAAAAAGCTGAGCCTCCCTTCTGTAGGCACACCGGTTTGGGGATCCCACCCCATGGCCTGATAATATAGTTTCAGCGCCTGAGCAAATTCATCTTTGGTTATGAGTTTCTCCCGGGCTGTACCTTTTTCTAAAGGCTCGTAAAGTCTCTCTGGCAAATAATCATCTTTAGCCGATAGACCCTCGCGGATGTTAAACATCCTGGCCATGGTTATTGTTCTTTCCCCTAATTCCATTAATTCATAGAGACTGGTATTCCAGCCCGTGATTGCTTCCACAGCTTCGGCCAAGCTCACCAAAGGAAATGCCGTATAAGGAGCAGCCCCAAAATTGCACACTCCCAAAGAATTAAAGAAGTTCCAAATCATTTGCGTGTGTACGAACTGGCGGATTTTGCGGGGTCCTAATTCCAGGGCCGAAGTAGGCTCTAAGACTCCGGCTGGCTTGGCCGCTTTCAGCATCACATTTTCGGAAAGAAAAGAGGTATCATGGGGTGCTTCAATATGGTCAGCCCCTGTAGGCGAAGTAGCATAACTAAGAGTCAATCCCTTCTTGCCTCGCGGATCGTGCATGGGCAGCTCCTGCCCTTTAATATGCATAGCATAAGCTTCGGCGCCTCGGCCAATCTTTTGGGCAGCCCGCCTAACTCCTTCAGCTAAAATGTCACCAAAGCCTTCGCGAAAAGCGATTTTGCGGATCATTGCTAACATACCATCGACATTCCCAAAACGCAGGTCAATCCCGTCTGTGTCCTTAGAAGTCAAGATTCCTCTTTCCGTCAATTCCATGGCCAAAGCAATGCATACTCCCGTGGAAATCGTATCTATGCCCCAGCGATTGCAATATTCATTGCCCTGGGCAATGGCCGCCAGATCGCTGATGCCGCAGAAGGATCCTAAGGCAGCTACTGTTTCATATTCCGGTCCGCCATATTGCGGCGAAGCAGAATATTTTCCTTCTACCTTTACGGCCCTTTTGCATTGCACGGCGCAGGCATAGCACCCCTCTGACTTAACTAATATTGTTTCAGTCATAGTTTCCCCAGAAATAGCCTCCGCCCCTTCGAATTGGCCAGATTGGAAATTTCTGGTGGGTAGGATGCCGGAATTGTTCAAGGGCATGACGAAGAAAGGTGTTCCATATTTCTTTAAGTTTTGGGCTAAGGGGGATTCTTTGAGCAATTCCAGAACCTTGCGGCCGATCTCTTGCACCTTTTCGGGAGAGGCAAAGGTCAATCTTTGGGTGCCCCGAACCGCTATCGCTCGCAGTTTCTTTGATCCCATTACCGCACCTAATCCTGTACGCCCATTGGCATGCTTCAACTCATTTAAGATACAGGCATAGCGGACTAATTTTTCTCCAGCGGGCCCGCATTGGGCAATCCTTATTCTTGGGTCCCCCAGCTCTTGCCGGATTATATTCTCAACATCCCCAGTATCCTGGCCCCAAATCTTTGCTCCATCTCTAATCTCCGCTTTCCCATCTTTGATCCAAAGGTAAACCGGCTTTGGCGATTGCCCTTCAATAATTATTCCATCAAAACCGGCCATCTTTAATTCCGGGCCAAAAAAGCCGCCAGCTTCTGCTTCCCCAAAAGCTCCCGTGAGGGGAGAACGAGCCGCTACCGTATAACGGGTAAGTCCGGGAAGGGGGGCACCCGAAATTACACTGGACATAAAAATAAGCTTATTTTCCGGGCCTAAAGGGTCCACTCCAGGTTTCTGTTCCTTGAGTAAATAATAAAGGGATAAGGCTGATCCACCCATATACAAGCGGTAGACAATTTCCGGCGGATTGTCTTCCGAAATATTTCCCGTGCTTAAATTTACTCTTAAAATTTTTCCATTATAACCAGTAGGCATTTTCATTCCTCCCTTCTTAAAATTAGAGTATTCTTATATAAATTTTTTACGTTTTAGTCAAGAAAACAAAATGCTGACCGTCTAACAGTTTTAATATCTCTCGCCAGCAGGAAACAGGCGGGAGGGAAGAGTCCAAAATTAGTTTAAAATCTCTCTCAGGTTCTAATTTAAAATTGATCGCCGGGCAAGAAATGAAATAATTGACTTGGTTCATAATTAAATTTTATAATACGAATCAAATTTACCAAGAATTCAAAATGCGAAAGGGAAGTCCATGCCAAATCAGAGGGAGTTAGAAAAAAAATCTTATGAACTATTACAAAGTGGAAGGAATTGAGCAGAATCAGTCCTTAAAATCCTGGGCGAGGATCTCAATTTTGATAAGGAGCAAGCTGGCAAGATGGCCACACCGTTTGGCGGTGGCTTAGCTCGGTGGGGAACGGTTTGCGGAGCAGTAGTTGGGGGAGCTATGGCCATAGGTTATGTTTTTGGTTGCACCACGGGAGAAGAAAAAGAGAAAAGAGAAAAGACTTATACCAAAGTACAAGAAATGATCAGAGGTTTTGAAAAAGACCATGCTACTATTCAATGCCGGGAACTTATTCGATTGAATCTCTTAGACCCTGAGGATCGGAAAAAATTTCAAGAGTTGAATATGCGCCAGCGCTGCGCCCAATTTGTAGCTAAATGTGCCCATTTAGCCCGGCAGTTGATTAAAGAAGGGTAGCCAACTTAGCAGGCAAAATTTAAAAGGGCCTTTAAACTTTTATGAAGTTCATTGCCGATTTACACATCCATTCTAAGTACAGCCGGGCGACTAGCCGGGATATGGAGGTGGAAACTTTATCTCTCTGGGCGAAGCGAAAAGGAATCCAAGTTTTAGGCACCGGCGATTTCACCCATCCGCTTTATTTCTTAGATTTAAAAAATAAGCTCCGCCCCTTAGGCAACGGCTTGTATATTCTGAAAGATGAAAAAGAAGATTCGCCAAGTACTTACTTCATGCTTACGGGCGAAGTGAGCAATATGTTTACTCAAGGTGGAAAAGGAAGAAGAATCCACACCTTAATCTTCGCTCCTTCTTTGGAAATAGTAGAAAAAATAAACTCCAAACTCAGTAAATTCGGAAAAATTAGCTCAGATGGCCGTCCTATCTTTGGGTTTCCAGTCAAAGATTTAGTGAAGATGGTATTGGACATTTCCCCTGATTGTTTGCTTGTTCCAGCCCATGCTTGGACCCCCTGGTTTTCGGTCTTCGGGGCTAATTCTGGGTTTGATTCTCTGGCCGAATGTTTTGAAGAAGAGACCAAGAACATTTTTGCTATTGAAACAGGCCTTTCTTCCGATCCAGAGATGAACTGGCGCTTAAGCTCTTTAGACGATATTACCCTAATCTCCAACTCTGATGCCCACTCGCCAGCGCGCCTTGGTCGAGAGGCCAATATCTTTAACTGCGAACTAAGTTATCGAGGGATTGCCCGCGCCATCCGGGAAAAAGATCCGCACCAGCTTTTATACACCATTGAATTCTTTCCCGAAGAAGGAAAATACCACTTTGACGGTCATCGGCAATGCCAAGTTCTATTCTCCCCTGAAGAGACGCGGAAACATAAGAGCATTTGTCCAATTTGTGGCAAAAAATTAACCTTAGGCGTAATGTACCGCGTCGAGGAATTAGCCGATCGTCCTCCGGGAACATTTCCCCCTAAAGCTATCCCGGCTTTACACATGGTACCTTTGGACGAAATCATAGGGGAAGCATTGGGAGTGAGCCCAAATTCGGCCGCTGTGGAAAAGGAGTACTTGCAGTTAATTGCCCAAGGAGGAACGGAATTTAATATCCTTTTGGAACTGGCGCCGGAAGAGTTAGCCTCTTTTACGCCTCCCCTTATCTTAGAAGGTATTTTGCGCGTCCGCGAAGGAAAATTGCAGATAACTCCAGGATATGATGGCGTCTTCGGCAAAATCCAAATCTTTTCCCCTCGGGAACGGGAGAAAGGAGTTGTTCGCCAAGAAGGCCAAGAACTCCAGCAGATGAAGCTTTTTTAGGCTCATTTCCATGAAATCAACTAAGCACTCCATCTTGCTGGTCAACCCTTGGATCCATGATTTCGCCGCTTATGATTTCTGGACAAAACCCCTGGGCCTGCTATACATTGGCGCCTTTCTCCGCCAAGCAGGTTTTAATATTTATCTCCTTGATTGCTTATATTATCCTGCTCTGGCGCAAGAATGGAGAGTTGCTTTAAAACCACCCCGCTTAGGCACTTTTGGCCGGGGTCATTTTTATAAAGAAATCATCCCTAAACCCGCTCCTTTACGACAAATTCCCAGATACTATCGCCGTTACGGAATTCCGCCAATTATTCTTCAAAAACATTTGGCCACCTTGCCCAGGCCCCAGCTTATATTAGTAACTTCTTTTATGACTTATTGGTATCCGGGTGTAAAAGAAACTATCACCTTTCTTAGAGAGAATTTTCCAGGAGTGCCCATTATTTTAGGGGGAATTTATCCCACTCTTTGTCCTGAGCACGCTGCTCAAAATGCCGGAGCTGATCAAATTTTAATTGGCCCATGGGATAGGGGAAAATGGCAGATCTTATCCTCATATTTAAACGACTTACCCGATTTTATATCCCCAGATTTTTCTTCTTGGCCTTATCCAGCTTTTGATCTTTATCCCCATTTAACATACGTTTGTCTTTTAACTCGTTTGGGTTGTCCTTTTTCTTGCACTTACTGTGCTTCTCCGCGCTTGGCCCCTGGGATTATTTCGCGGAATCCTGAGCAAGTGGTTCAGGAAATTAAACACTGGCAGGAAAAATTAGGGATTATTAATTTTGCTTTTTATGACGATGCTCTCCTTTACCGGGCCGAAACGCATATAAAACCCATTTTGCAGCAAATCCTCAAGGAAAAAATAAAAGTCAATTTTCATACCCCTAACGCTCTGCACGTAAAAGAATTAGATGAAGAGGTGGCTTTTCTCCTTTACCGAGCAGGATTTAAAACTGTCCGTCTGGGCTTGGAAACTTCCCTTCCCTCTTGGCAAGAGGTGACGGGGAGGAAAGTTACCAATTTAGATTTTCAATGGGGTTTGCAAAATTTAAAAAAGGCCGGGTATAGAGGTGAGGAAATAGGCGTTTACCTTTTGGCCGGCCTGCCGGGGCAGAGCGTGGAAGAGGTAGAAGAAAGTATTGCTTTTGTGCGCGCCTGCGGCGCAAAGCCTATACTGGCCGAATATTCGCCCATCCCGGGAACTCCTTTATTTGCCCAGGCGCAAAAATTCTCTCCATTTGACCTGGAGCACGAACCTTTATTTCAGAACAACTCCATATTTCCTTGTCAATGGTCAGAGTTTACCTGGGATGATCTGCGGCGATTAAAAGAGAAGCTTAAAACCTAAATACTTGCATATTGTTAGGAAATATTTTAATATTTTGAAGAGACTGGCAGGCCTTTTATGGAGCAGGAAGGATATTATTTACTTAAAAAAGACCATCTCAGTCACCTCCTGCAAAATCAGCAATATAAGGAAGCGCAAGAGGAAATTGAGAGACGCTTGCGCCTAAATCCTGATCAGCCCACCCTCAAAATTACCTTGGCCGAAATATACCTCAAATTAGGACGCTTGGCCTCAGCTAAGATTATTCTGGAGGAAATTTTAACCACCGATCCGCAAAACGAGCGAGCTTTATCTCTCATCGGGGATGTTTTTCTCAAAGAACAGAAGCCGCAAGAGGCCTTAAACTGTTATCGCCAAGCTTTCTTGCGTACTCCGCGGGAATATTTTCTACTCCAGGCCGCTCGGGCTTTAAAGAAGATGAATCGTTATGAAGAAGCTCTCTTAGAGCTGGATAAAGTTTTAGTCACTAAACCGCAGCATTTAACTTTTCTTAAAGAAAAGGCCCTTATCCTTACGCGCCTGAAACGTTATGATCAGGCCTTAACCATTTATGAAAAGGTAAAGGAGCTTACCCCAGCGGATAACTTTGTGCAGAAGGAGATCCTCCGTTTACGCAGCCAGCAGAAGCCTAAGTCCCAAGTACTCAAAGATCTGCAGATCGTCGTGGGGATGGAATCCCAAAAAGATGATGCCCAGATGCATGGCCTTTTAGCCCAAAAGTTGAAAGATGCCGGGATGATCCGGGAGGCGATCGCCGAATATAAAATTGCGGCCACCTTAGATCCTCATAACCCCTATTTTTTAAAACAACAAGGTTTCTGCCATTACCGTCAAAAGGAATATGACTTGGCTAGCAAGTGTTTGGAAGAAGCCCTCCGTCAAGATCCCGCGGATATTATCGTGCGTAAAACTTTGGGGAAAATATTCTCGGCCACGGGGCAGTTAGAAAAATTCTTAACTTTGTTGGAAGAGATCTTTCGCCAGCATCCCGAGCAAATTACCCTTTGGGGAACTATCAAAAGCTTACGCAAAAAATTAGGTAAAAATAAAGAATGAGCTGCCTGCCCAAGAGCGAAACGGAACAATATCTTTGTTAGAAAGATAGCTGATTCACCTTCTCCTTGCTATTATATTACCCATGGAGAGCTTAGGGCTAAAAAAGAGAGGGATTTTTTATGGTAGTTGGTGATCTCATCGAGGTTCCAGAAATTAAGACGGTCATCCAGTTAAAGGACATAGAGAAGCTGGAACTTCGGCAAATGATCTTGGACTCCTTTGTTGTTACGGCGGAAGTACGCCAAAATTTAGAAAAGATTTTTAACTCGCTCATAAAGCCCAGCGGAAGTGGCGCTTTTCTCAAAGGTCATTTTGGTTCAGGGAAATCGCATTTCTTGAGTATCCTTAGCCTTCTTCTGCGTTACCCGCCAGCCTGGCAAGTCATCTTAGAGCAAGACCCTTCTTTAAGAAATTTCCAAGAATTAATAGTTCCGAAAAAATTATTAGTAGTGGAAATCTCCTTGGTTCAGCATCGCGCCACCGAGTTTCTGGAAGATATTTTTCGGCAAGAAATTTTTCAAGAACTCTCTCGCTACCTACCGCCATCTCCCCCGGGTAAGGGTTCCCGTAAGGAGATTTTCGCCGCGATCCAGAAGCAAATTTTGGGCAGTGGTTTTACCGGATTAGTTTTATTGGTGGATGAACTTTCGGAATTTCTCCGTTCGAAGACAGATGCTCATGCTTTTCAGGAGGATATTCGGTTTCTGCAGTTTTTGGGCGAAGAGGCACCTTCTTTTCCCTTATGGATAGTAGCTTCTTTGCAAGAATGGATCGAAGAGACGGGCGATATAAATCAAGATACTTTTAATAAAATTAAAGACCGTTATCCAATGCGCCTCAACTTGGGGCGAGCCCATATTGAAGAATTAATCTCCCAGCGCTTAATCCGGCAAAAAAAGGGGGCGGGCGAAGAGATCAAGAAAATTTTCCAATCTTTGCGCGGATATTTCCCCTCTTTCCCTGTGGATGAAACCCGATTTATAAAGCTTTATCCAGTGCATCCGGCGACTATTGCTCTGCTGGACCGTTTAAAGATGCTCTTCTCCGAGCACCGTGGGGTGGTGGACTTTATCCATTCGCGACTGAAGGGGGATGAAGAACGAGGGATTCCTTCCTTGCTGGACAAACCAGCAACTGCATTGCTAGGTCCAGCTACGATCTTTGATCATTTTCTGCACCGCCTCCGGGAAATGGCGGAAACCCAGCCGTATATCGAAAAGGGATTCGAATACTTCAGCGAAGAAATTCCGCGGATATTTAAAGATCCGGACCAGCAAAAAGTAGCTTTAGAAGCGGTGAAAATTCTTATCTTAGCCGCCATTTCACCCGTCAAAGTTAAATATACCGTCAAGCATTTAACCGAGATGGTCCTTTTTCGTGTCACCGAGTTAGATGCCGAGTTTAATTATCAGTATTTCCATGATCTCCTGGAACGTTTAGCTAAAGAGACGTCTTTTTTGGTAGTCGAACGCGGACCAGAACCAAAGCAAGATCATTTTGGCCTGGATTTGCGTTTGGATCTCCCCGCGCTTTTGCGCCGCAAAATTCGCCAAGTAGCTGCCGAGATTTTTCCCAATGATCGCCGGCTTTTCACCCGCCTCTTGCCGGGGGCGGAGTCAGCTTTAATCCCCTTAGCCGGCTGGGCCGAAAAGGGCCAACAGAATGTTTTTGTCTCTTGGGAGTACTCCACCCGTAATGGTTTAATCTTATTGCGCCAGATTGATGAACTCCCGGTGGGCGAACTGGAAAAGTTAGCGGCAGATTGGCAGCGGAGCGAAAATGACTTTTACCTTATTGTTGGTACTACCCTTAATGTGCAGCAGCAACTAACCCATTTACGCCAAACCCTTCTCCCTGGGTTGCGGGAGAAATTTCCGGGAATTTTTCTCTTCTGGATACCTGCGGCCATTCCGGAAACAGAGGAAAAGGGGTTAAAAGAAATATTGGCTACTTTATTGCTGGCTGATAAGTATCAAGAGGAATCATCTCCAGGGCAAGTTAAGGCTTTAGAATTTTTGCAGAGTCAACTGCAAAGCTTCCGCCGCCGGCTCGGCGAGATCTTTACCGAAGCTTATTTTCATGGTCTCCTTCTGGGGGATGAGCACCAAATTGAGTTAGCTAATTACGGATACCTTACCCAAGAAAAATTCTTGGAAGAATTTATCCGTCCTCTTCTTTCCCGCCGGTTCCCTAAACATAATCGGGTGCTGGCTTATTTGGAAGCTCTACCCCCTTTCGCTATCCCTAATCTCATCAGAGAATTCTTCGCCACCGGCCTGGTGGAAATAAACGACAAGACTAAGTTTGGCCTGCGCACGATCTTAGAAGATCTGCTTAAGCCCATGGGCTTAGTCAAGAAAAGAGGAAACCAATATTTTCTTCATGTGGACCCCCGCACCAATGAATTAGCGGCCTCCTTTTTTTCCCTTTTAGATAAAGGAATACAGTCCCTGGAGGATCTTTATTGGGCTCTCCGCAAAGGAGAATATGGTCTTTTAAGAACGCAATTTGATATTTTAGTGTTAGCTTTAATTTTTTCCGGAAATTTAATTCCCTATCAAGGATCCCGGAAAAAAAGTTTAGAAGATTTAGCCCGCCAAGGATTAGCGGGTATTACCTCCGTGGGAAAAGGGGAGATTTTAAGCGCGGAGTTAAGAGAGGTAATCCCCGCTCATCCGCTCATTCCGGAAAACTTTCGGCGGGGTACTTTTACTCTTCCCTATCAGGAAGCGTTGTGGAATGAATTAAAAGGCCGTAAAGAATTTGAGGTTGATACTCTGCGCAACTTACAACAAAAAATTCTGTGGGCTTCTTCATTCCAAGCTTTCAAGAATATTCCTTGGGATTCTTTTCGGCAGGATGCGGAAGATATTTTGTCCCAATGGGCCGAAGTAAAAGTCAGCCTACCAGCTAAGGAAGGCTTGGAAAAATTTCTGGCGGCCTTGGCGCGCGAACCTTTCCTGGCCGCTAAACTAAACCGCCTGGAAAAAATCAAAAATTTCTTTGAATATCAAGAAAGAATCCTTTTTGTCTATCAATATATTAACGATGCACGCTTGGTTATTCCGGCCGAACCTAAATATGCCTATCTACGTTCCGAAAAAGAAGCCCTCCAGGAATTTTTTGTTAAAGAGATAATTTCTATTGATCTGGAAAAAATAAAAGAACTTCTGCAGCGCTTCCATAACTTTCGGGAGAATTATATCCAAGCTTATGCGGAGGCCCACCGGCGCAATTGCTCAGGAGAGCAATTTGCTCCCTATGAAAGGGTGCGCCAATCGCGGCGCTATCAAGTTTTAAGTAAATTGGCCCAGATAGAAGTAGTGTCGGTACTTCACCAGCGCCAGGCCATAGATCAGTCTCTATTTAATATTCTTAAAAGGCAATGCCCAGCCCTCTCCTTAGAAGCTCTGCAGAGAAATCCCACCTGTTCATGTGGTTTTACCCTGGGCGAAAGTGTGGTCCTTCCTTCCATAAAAGAGATTGAAGAGGCCATCGACCAAGGCATCCAAGAAACTATGGAAGCCTTGGCTTCTCCTCCTTACCAGGAAAAAATTCTTCCTTATCTGCACGGTCTGGAAGCAATAGGTGAAGGCGAAAAATCCCAAGCCATGCGGCAATTTTTGTCTCTATCCCCCAGGCAAAGAAATTTCTTAGAAGAAATAGAGCGGGTCCTTACTAACCAGGTAATTGAAGGGATTAATGAAGCTTTTCGGGGAAAAGTTGTTATCGTTGAACGTAATTTAGACCAACTCTATAAAGCGCTTCTCCATCGGAAATATACCGTAACCCAAGTACGTAAAATTTTCCAAGAATGGTTACGGACTGAAGAACTGGCGGAATCCACTTTTATCCATTTTACTGGCCAGGGGAACTTGGCAGATAGATCTTTGCCTAAGCAAACATTTTTATCGTTGCTCCAAGCTGATTTTCCTCATCTTCTTTCTTTACTTCCCCAATGGGGCCCGCAAAATTTCCAGAAAGTAATGCTCCTCAGCCTGTGGATGGAAGAAAATAAAATTTCGCCTCAGGAAGTTTTTCATCTATTCCCCTTCCTCCAAAAGGAGATGGCTGAAAGAGGTGATCTGTTGCGGCAAGAATTTGCTCGCGCTGCCCAATTGCTGCGGCAGAAAGACCCAAATTTATTTATCTCCCTGGCCAAAGAAGTGGAAACGCAAGAAGGATTTTTAGAAGAGATATGGCATATTTTGCGGGACAAACCTATAAGAGAAATCTTTGCCCAAGAAACTATCTTCCCCTCCGTATTAAAAGAGGCCTTTGCTAGACTCATCGCTATCCTCCCAGAAATAAAAGAGGAAGCCTCCTGGGGGGAAGAAATAATATCGGCAAATGTGAAAACAGAGCCGCTGGCCCCAATGCGGGCCGAAATGGTGGAAATACTTAAAAATTACCAATTATTCCATCAAAAATGGCAAGTGCTCAAACGGAAAGATGCCCACCCGCCTCAAAGCTTTGCGAATTGGGAATCATTTTATCTTGACCATTTGAGTCTCTTTGCCTACTTGCTCAAAATTCTTCCGGAAAAGATGCAACGTATGGAGATAAGCCTTTCCGCAAATGAGCGAAAAAAATTACGGCAAGCAGAAGAGATAATAGCCTCCTTTAGCCAGAACTTTGCTAATTTCTATCAGGAATCACTACCGCTGTGGGAAACTGGCCGAGAAAAAAGGCCTCTTTTCATCGAAGATCTGCCCACCCTCAACCCTTGGAAAAGAAAAATCTCTGCCGGTAAGAGGAAGGTTTACATTCTCCTTGATGGACTACGTTGGGATCTATGGGTTTATCTAAAGGAAAATTTCTTCAAGGGTTTGAGTAACCAAATTCGGCTAATCAATGAAGGAGTGATTTGGACCCACTATCCATCTTCAACGCCCAGACAAATGGAATTTTTTACCGAAGCGCGCCGCCTATCGGCAAGCACCAGCCAGGCAGAAGATTTTTGGCATTTGGAAGGCATAGATGAAAGGGTACACACAGAAAAAGGAGGGTTAGAATTCCTTTTCCGGAATATCCTCCAATATCTGCAATTGGCTTTAACTTCCCGCTTGCAGGAACTCCCTGCCCAAACTTATCTCCTCTTTTTCTCTGATCATGGTTTCATAGAGAATCCCCATTTTTCGGCCGAGGATAAATACCGTTCCTCTCGCTACCTCCATGGCGAAGCTTCCCCCTTTGAAGTCCTCGTCCCCTGGGCAGCGGCCATAAGAATTTGAATTTAAAGAAGAAGCTCGTACTTTTCCTCGGTAAGCAGGCGGCCCCAAATTTGGTGCGTAATTCTTTCTTTTATTCGAAAGCCGACGGACTGATATAAATGGGCAGCCACTTTGAGTTCACTGAAAGTCCAGAGATAAATTAAACGGTAAGGGACTCGGTGCGAAAAATCTAAAGCCTTTTGGAGCAGAGTTTTACCTAATCCCTGCCCCCGGTAATCGGGATGAACCAAAAACCAACGCAATTGCGCCACGCCCTCTCCTTGGCCCACGATACCAATTGAACCGATAATATTTGCTCCTTTTTCAGCCAGCCAGAGGCCATCTCGGGCGGGGTTAAAAGAATTTTGGAACTGGGCGCAGGAGGTTGCTACATATGCTTCTAAAGACTTGTCCAGCCCGTATTCTTGGGCATAAAGGAAACCATGCAAATCAGTGAGGGCTTTTAAATCTTGTGGCTGCCAATGGGAGCGAATAATTATATTAGCTAATAATTCCTTGGCGACCATAAACTTTCCAGCTGGCAACTCCTTTATAAGAATTAGAGCAAATTAAAGATTGGCTCAACCAAGTTATCGATTCAGTTGCAATTATTCAATAAATGAGATAATTTTGTAAATAATAAAGTTTATTCTTATTAAGGAGAGCATTAAATGTCCTAAGTATTTTCTGAACCAAGCGGCTATGGCGAGCCCAGGGGCCTGGCCATCTAAAGAAGTGGTGGCCAGCGCGGAGATTTTTTCGGTGCTCCGCTCTGCGCCAGGGATGGTAGCTGAGGGTGTAAAGTAGAATTTGCTATGGCTAATAATTATATGAGGCGATGGCAGGTGAAAAAAAGGACAGGAGGAGCTAAGATGAAAAAGCCCAGCGAAAAAGAGGAAGAATTTTTTGCGCGCCAAGAATTTGAACGGCGGAAAAAGATTGAAGAAGAAAAATATAAAAAAATGGCTGAAGAAGAAAGAAAAAGGCTTAAGGAACTGCACTTTATGAAGTGCCCAAAGTGTGGCATGGATTTAGTAGAAATAGATTATAAGAATATTAAAGCAGATAAATGTTCACATTGCGACGGGATATGGTTGGATGCGGGAGAATTGGAGGCCCTTTTTAATCTGGAAAAATCAATCTTCGATAAAATTTTAGGAGTGTTTAAATAAAAAAGCTTCCTCTGAGCCCCGGCAAGTATTTAATAGACTTTAGGGACGAAGACTGCTATCTTTAAAAATATATAAAAAGGAAAGAAGGCCAGCGATGAAGAAAAAAAATTTTCTAAAATGGGGCCTACCAATTCTGATTATCTTGGTGGGCTTAGGTGTATTAGGGTACCTTAAGCTATTTGCTTGGAATCCAGAGAGGCAAAAAATTGCCCAAATTAATGACCGGAGTATCAGCGTGGCTCAATTCAACCGCGAGCTGGCGAAAATTCCCGCCCCTTATCAAGATATCTTTCGGGAAGAACCCAAGCAATTTTTAGATCAACTCATCCTGAAAGAAATTCTGCTCCAGGAGGCGGAAAAAAAGGGAGTTAAGAGCGACGCCAATGCCCGCCCGGAAGATATGGAAATGTCCACCATCCAAAATCTACTTAAAAAAGAAGTACTGGATAAAGTGAAAATAAGCTCCGAAGAAATAGCTGAAATTTACAACCAGCATAAAGAACAATTGGGCCAGAAGCCCCTGGCCGAAATATCTCCTCTAATTGAAGAACTAATTCGCGAAGCCAAAGGCAAAGAACAAGTAGAGGAATATATAGCCTCTTTAAAGAATAAGGCGAAGATCGAAATAAGCGATAAATATCTAAAATCTATAACCGCTCCGCCTCCCCTTACAGATACTGCCGAAGATTTTAAAAAAGCTCTCCAAAGCGGCAAACCACTCTTAGTTGACTTTGGAGCTAATTCTTGTTTGCCCTGTCGCCAGATCCGTCCCATTCTCAAAGAAATTAAGGAAGAATATGCTGGTAAAGCCAATATCCTCATTATAGATGTATATAAATTTAAGGAATTAGCCCGCGAATATAAAGTACAACTAATCCCCACTTTGATCTTCTTTGACAAAAATGGCCAAGAAGTCTTCCGCCACTTAGGCGCTTGGGACAAGGATTCTATTAAGAACAAATTGAAGGAAATCGGAGCCGCTTAAATTCAATTATTTTGAAAATCACCCTCGCGTTTCCCTCTCCGAATTTAATAACTTTCCCTCTCCTCTTCTTAGCTTAAGAGGAGGTTGGGGGGAATTAGACCCTTCTTTGGTAATTAGTTACGTTCTAACAATTAAAAATTGATTGTCCGAGAAAATAATGGTATAAATTTTATTTTTAGATGAATTTGTTTTTATTTTTGAAAAGCTCTTATATGGCACTATAAATTATCAACATGGCGGAAGTTGTCCTTAAAAAAGTACAAAAAAAATTTGGTCGTATAGTAGCAGTAAAAAACATCGATCTGCACATAAGGGATCGGGAATTTGTCGTCCTTGTAGGTCCATCAGGCTGCGGCAAGAGTACTACTTTACGAATGATAGCTGGCTTAGAAGAAGTCACTTCAGGAGAAATATACATTGATGGAAAACTAGTAAACGATTTAGCACCAAAAGATCGTGATATAGCCATGGTTTTTCAAAATTACGCTCTTTATCCTTTTGCCACGGTTTACGAAAACATGGCTTTTGCATTGCGCGTTCGCAAATACCCTAAAGCGGAGATAAAAAGGCGGGTAGAGGAGGCAGCGGAAATATTGGGGATAACCGATTTACTTGATAGACGGCCCAAAGAGCTTTCTGGTGGTCAGAGGCAAAGAGTGGCTATTGGGCGAGCAATAGTTCGGAATCCTAAAGTTTTTCTTTTTGATGAGCCATTGAGCAATCTGGATGCAAAACTTAGAGTGCAGATGCGCACGGAGATAAAACAAATCCATCAAAAAGTAGGCACAACAATTATTTATGTTACTCATGATCAGGTGGAAGCTATGACCTTAGCCCAACGCATCGTAGTCATGAATAACGGCGTTATAGAGCAAATTGGCACACCTCAAGAGATGTACGAAAAACCTGAGAGCAAATTTGTGGCTGGTTTCATAGGCTCTCCCTCGATGAATTTTATTCCATGTCGCCTGGTTAATTTTTCTGGAAGATTAGGCCTACAGATTGATGGTGGCCCCACTCTTTTCATCCCGCCCTCGAAAGAGGATAAGTATAAAAGCTTTGTGGGGAAGGAAATGATTTTAGGTATGCGTCCAGAGCACTGTACTGATTTTCGTCCCTCTCGATCTGCAAATGATATAGCAGATTTTATAGCCCGAGTGGAAGTAGTTGAACCTATGGGCATGGAAACGATGATTCATTTCAAATTTGGCAATACCAAAGTTTGTGCTTTAATCGACCCTTATGCGGCAAAAGAAGCGGGAGAAAACATCCATTTAATGATGGACATGCAAAAAATGCATCTTATTGACCCTCAAAATGATAAGGTGGTGGGGTATGAAAATTATAAATAAGAAACCAGATATGTTACGCATAGGCATGATTGGCAGTGGTTTCATGGCTAAATTTCATCTCCAGGCCATGCGGGGGGTGAGGCACGCTCAAATTGCTGGAGTCTGGAGTCCCACAAGCCAGCATCGCCAAAATTTCGCCCAGGTAGTTAATGAAAATGATGTTGGACCATGCCGAGCTTATAACAGCCTAGAAGAAATGGTCATTTCCTCTGATATCGATGCCCTTTGGGTAGTCGGTCCCAATTATGCACGCCTGGAAATTTTCCGTCGGATCCATAATGTAATAAAAAAAAGGAGAAAACCTCTTTTAGGTATAGCATGTGAAAAACCTTTAGCTCGCACTATTGCTGAAGCTCGGGAAATTTTAGAATTAGTAGAAGAGGCGCACATTAATCATGGATATTTGGAGAATCAAATTTTTTCTCCGGCCGTTCAACGAGGGAAGGAAATAATATGGCGGCGGGCAGTTCCCATAAGTGGCCGCCCATATTTGGCTCGGGCGGCAGAAGAACATAGCGGCCCTCACGAGCCATGGTTCTGGATAGGCCATAGACAAGGCGGTGGTGTTCTGTCTGATATGATGTGTCACAGTGTGGAAGTAGCTCGTTTTCTGCTTACCGAACCAGGTAAACCACGCTCTTATTTAAGGGTCCACACAGCAAATGCCACCATAAGTTCATTAAAATGGTCCCAACCAAATTATACTCAGATATTGAAAAGAAAAATGGGCAAAATAGTAAATTATGGCAAAAATCCTGCTGAAGATTTTGCCCGGGCCACTCTCACTTTAACAGACCCTGAGGGTAAAGAAGTGATTATTGAAGCTACCACTTCTTGGGCATATGTCGGTCCTGGCTTACGCATTCAAATTGAACTCTTGGGCCCAGAGTATTCCATGGAGTTTAATTCGTTGAACGCCGGCTTAAAAATTTTCTTTTCCAGGGAAGTGCATGGGGAGGCAGGAGAAGATTTGGTGGAAAAACAAAATGCTGAACAGGGGTTAATGCCGGTCTTAGAAGATGAATCAACAATTTACGGATATGTGCATGAAAATCGGCATATGGCCGATGCTTTTCGTCGAGGGATTAAGCCCATAGAAACTTTTGAAGACGGATTAGCTGTAGTGGAAATTCTCATGGGATTATACCGATCCGCCGAAACTGGACAAACTATTAAATTCCCTTTAATCGGTCTAGAAGATTATATACCACCCACGGCTCGGAAAGACTGACGCTGATTTTTAAAATCCCTTTTGAGGGTAAAAACTAAATTAATAAGGAGGAGAAAATGGTGAAGAAGTTAAATTTTATGTGGTTGAGTATTCTATTTTTATTATTGGGTATAACATCTTGGTCTCAGGCCGCGACCATAAAGATTGCTTATCCTGGGTGGGATAGCAAAGAGCAGGAAAAAGAAGTCACCAGCATTTTCGCCGATTGGGAAAAACAGAATCCAGGCCAGAAAGTAGAAATAATCAGCATCCCTTTTCATCTCATGAAACAAAAATTGGTGGTCTCCTTAAGATCGGGAGATGCGCCTGATATGGGATACGTAGATGGCCGTTGGCTGCAGGAGATGCAAGCCGCTGGCTTCCTATCTGATTTGACAAACTTCGCTAATACTCTCGATAAAAAGGATTTTTTCGAATTACCATGGAAAACAGCCACAGTGGGTAATAGGATTTATGCCATCCCCGATCGGATCGATCCTTGGATGTTCTTTTACAATGTGGATATGTTTAAAGCAGCGGGCATAAAAGAATTTCCCAAAACTATGGATGAATTAGTTGCCGTTTGTCAGAAGCTAACCATCCCGGGTAAGCAATATGGGTTCGGATTGGTAGGAGCTAATGACGCTACTTTTATTGGTCGGTTCCTTAATATCCTATATGCTTTTCACGGGGACTTTTTAACCCCGGATGGTAAAAAAGCGGCTATCAATAATGAGGCTGGAGTCGCCGCTTTCCAGTTCTATGGGGACTTATTAAATAAGTACAAAGTCGCGCAGCCCTCAGCTATTGCTAATAGCAATGCAGATGTGCGCCAGCTCTTGTTAACCAACCAGGTAGGGATGATGATTGATGGACCTTGGGCCAGAGGGACTCTTCGACAAATGAACCCTAAGCTAAATTGGTCAGTAGGACAAATTCCCCGAGTCAAGGATAAAAAACCTCGTTTTACCATGAGTTCTTGGTATTATGTCATTTTTAATCAGAGCAAAGTAAAAGAAGATGCTCAAAAATTTACGGCTTTTCTGCTCAAACCAGAAAACCAAGCACGGAGCGTAGTTACCATCCCGGGTCGAAAATCAGCAGCAGCCATGCCTAGGTTCCAGACTCCTGATTGGAAGCCATGGGTTGAAGCAGCACCTTTTGGAGAGCCGCTGCCGATTACTGACAAGTTTAGCCAAATAGCTGACATTGTGGGCAATGCTATGCAGCTTGTTTTTTCCCAAAAGAAAACTGCTAAAGAGGCTGCAGATTTAGCTGCTGAACAAATAAACAACCTCTTAAAATGATAGCCAATTAAATCCATTAGTTAGGGTGTTATTATGGGGAGAGAGATACGCGTGGCCATGTTGGGGACTGGTTTTATAGCCGGTTTTCGCGCTCAAGTTTACGCTAAAATACCCGATGTTAAAGTGGTCTCCGTTTTGGGCAGAGATATGGCGCGCACAAAAAAATTTGCTGAAGAAAATCAAATCTATTATGCAGCTACTACCTTTGCCGACCTTTTGCAAGGTCCAGATTTTGAGGCAGTCGATATCTGTCTCCCCAATAACCTTCACCTGGAAATGGCTGTTAAGGCCGCCAGGTCTGGAAAACATATTATATGTGAAAAACCACTTGGCCGAACTGCGGCGGAAGCCCAAATTATGTTGCAAGAGGCTGAAAATGCTGGCATCATCCATTGTTATGGAGAAAACCTATTCTTTTCCCCTGATATGCAAGAAATTTTATCTATAATTGACCGCGGCATAATTGGCCAACCCCTCTGGATGAGAGGCAGAGAAGGCCATTCCGGCCCTCATTCTGCTTGGTTTTATGACCGAAGCATTTCTGGAGGAGGTGCCCTTTTAGATATGGGCTGTCATCTCATCGGGGTTTTTAATCAGATAAGCCAAGAGAAAGCTACAACCGTCTTTGCTTTTACACCAACTTTACATCATCGGACAGATTGCGAAGATAATAGTTTGACCATTATCCGGTATGGAAATAAGTTATTTGGGCAGGTAGAGGCTAGCTGGACTCAACGGGGAGGAATGCAGATGCTCTTTGAAGTCTGGGGTGATGAAGGAATGATTTCTTACGATCGATCTGCATTATCCCAACCCATTAAGGTTTTTGCTCTAAAAAAAACTAATCGGTATTTCAGCGAAAAAGTAGAACATAACCAAGGCTGGCTATTTCCTACCGTACAAGAATATTGGCGATATGGTTATTATGATGAGATCCAACATTTTATTGAATGCCTCCAAGAAAAAAAGGAACCTATACTAACTTTTAAAGAAGGTTATGAAGTAAATCGCATAATTGACAAAGCTTATTCATCTTATAAATCAGGAAAATGGGAAGATCTTGATTGACCCGCCCATTTATTCTTAGTTTTTATTTTAATAAATTTGCCCTTCTCAAATTGAGCGGTTATGCTAAAGGCCAAGCTGAAATATTTTAGAGGTTATTTTTTTGCCCTCCCCCTTTTAATAGCCTTAACTTTGGCGATTCTTTTCCCCGCTATCTATAACTTAGGAATTGCCTTTTATAACTATAATTTCCATAGTCAATCATGGGAATTTATAGGGTTTAAAAATTTTGCTAAGCTTCTTCACGATCCCTTTTTCTGGAATTCTTTTCGAGTGACTCTGTTATGGGTAATAGGTAATGTTTCCCTGCAATTAATTCTGGGATTGGCTATTGCTCTTTCCCTGAACTCAATTATCCATTTTCGAGGTCCTTTTACGGGAATATTGCTCATCCCCTGGATTTCTTCTTTTGTGGTGGTCGCTATTCTTTTTATATGGATCTATCATCCGCAATTAGGAGTTTTAAATGATATCCTACTTCGCTTTGGTATAATTGTAGAACCAATTGCCTGGTTAGCCTCTCCTGGGCTTGCGCAAATCTCATTAATTTTGGCTAATACTTGGAAATTCTTCCCCCTAGTTATGATCACTATTTTTGCCGGACTGCAGGATGTTTCTCAGGAACTAGTAGAAGCGACTCAAGTAGACGGCGCCAATTGGTTTGGCACCTTTCGCATGGTCATTTTCCCTACTATTCTTCCTAGTTTATCAACCGCTGTTCTTCTTTCGACAATTTGGGCCTATAATTCTTTTACTCTGCCTATGGTTATGACAGGGGGTGGCCCATTGCGAGCCACGGAAATTTTCGGCTTATATATTTATAAATTAGCATTTGATGCTTTCGATTTTGGAGCCGCTGCTGCTGCTTCGCTTATTTTATTTGGGCAGATCATGGCCATCATTATTCTTTATTTGCGAGTTGCCGAAAAAGGAAGGAAATAAATGGGCCGTTTTATCTCTTCGCGCAAAACCAAATCAAAAATAATAAAGACTTTAATTTATATTTTCTTATTTTTTATTTCTTCCATAGTAATTTTCCCCTATCTCTGGATGCTGCTTACCAGCTTTAAGCCCATTGAAGAATTTTTCACATACCCCTTAAAGTGGTTTACAAAAAATTGGACCTGGATTCAATATGCTGGCGTATTTGAAGATCCTAAATTTGTTGCGGCCCTGCGTAATAGCCTATTAGTATCTTCTATAGTTACTATTTTAAGCTTGGTGCTCTCTATCCCTGCAGCCTACGGACTAACTCGGATGCGAGTAATCGGGGGAAAGTCAATGTTATTACGGGGAGCATAAAATAGTTTGCATTTTAAGCAGCTGCGTAACGGACTGAATCTGCTTCAAAATATTTCATAACCACATGAGGTTTCCGTTGACGACTGTAAAGATAAGACCGGACATTTCGCATCATTTGGTTTTGGTCATGGGGTCGACACCGACCCACCGCATTGCTTTTGACATCTTGATTCAACATCTCATCAGGATTCAGTTCGGGACTATAGCTCGGGAGATAAAAGACCTGGATACGCTTTTCGTTCTCCTTCAACCACTTCTTCACCTTCGCCGCCACATGAACCGGATGCTGATCAATAATCAAAAAGATATACCTCGGAACCTGACGCACCAGACGCCTCAAAAACTCCAGAAAGACTTCAGCCCGAAACCGATGTCTAAAAATCATAAAATAAAGCCTTCCTCGGTTGGTAATCGCCGAGACCATGCTACACCCAAACCTCTGCCCCGTCCCCGGAATCACTGGCGTCTCCCCACGACGCCCATACGAACGACCACAAGCATGATCCGAGCGAATCCCCATCTCATCTCCCCAATAAATCTCAGCCTTCTTCAGCTTGGCCAACTTCCGAATCTCTGGATACTTCTCCTCCAACCACTGCCGCACCTGCTCCGGATCCTGCTCAAAAGCCTTCCGCATAGGCTTCTGAGGGGTAAACCCCCACTGGGCCAAATACCGCCCCACCGTCCATCTCGACAGACGAACCCCAAACCTCCGCTCAATCAATTCTGCCACTGCCTCCCGAGTCCAAAGATAAAACGGAAGCCGCAATTGTTCAGGATACCGATGAACCACCGCTTTGGCAATCTGAGCCGCTTGCCAGGGCAAAAGAGAACGCTTCGAGGGCCTTCCTCTCTTTTTCGCCCGAAGTGCTTTGATCCCCCCTTCCCGATATTTTTTGACCCACTTCCCTACAGCCTGACGAGTGACTCCAAAGATTTGCGCTGCTTCAACCTGTGTTTTCCCTTCTATAATCGCCTTGATGACCTTCCGACGAAGATCCTCCTGGGCGATAGAAGGAAGTGTCCGGGCATCTCTTATCTTCATGCCCTAATTATAACATCTTTGAATAAAAAATGCAAACTATTTTTTGCTCCGATTAATAATAGGCATATTATTAATGGGAGCATTAAATAGATGACATCTGCTGTTCTGAGCCCCTCACCCTAACCCTCTCCCCACGCATGGGGAGAGGGTTAGGGTGAGGGATAAGTGTAAATATTTAATTGCTCCGAGTAATAAGTTCCCAATTTTTCCCACCTATGATCTTCTTTGTTCCATTTTACATCATATTATCTAAATTTAAGCTGCTGAATACCATTCCAGGATTGGTTTTTGCCTATCTTTCGGTAACTTTGCCTATCTGCACATGGATGGTGGCAAATACCTTTCAAAACATTCCGCGGGAACTCGAAGAAGCTGCTCAGGTAGATGGGTGTGGGTATATGCGCACAATTTGGGAAGTAGTATTACGCATGTCCTTACCAGGAATTATAACAGCTGGTATGTTTGCTTACGTTTTGGCCTGGCAAGAATATATTTTTGCGCTCCTTTATACTACCACATCAGCCGCGCAAACTGCTCCCGTTGTTTTATTTTTTTATCTGGGTCAACATCAAATCGACTACGGCAGGCTAATGGCTGCCGCGGTCATGTTAAGCCTCCCGGTAGTTGTCCCTTTCGTTTTTATGCAAAGATATTTTAAACAAGGTCGCGGAGAGGGCAGTGTAAAAGGATAGGTATGAGTATTATTAATTATATTTTAGAACAGCCGCATATTTTGCAAAGAGTAATTAGGGAAATTCCCCCCCAATTAGCTTCTATCCCTGATTTAATTGGGAGTGAAAATTATTTCCTTATAGGTTCGGGAACCTCCTTCAATGCTCTGGCTGCTGTGGAACCTTTATGGGCAGAAATGATTTCTCCTTTCGTTAAAACCGGCCATCCCTTATCTTTCATTAGTTCCCTAAAGGTGCCCTCTCTTAAGTCTACAGCTCTCATCCTCTCCCAAACTGGGGCTAGTAAAACTACTATCCAAGCAGTTGAGCATGCTCAAAGATTAAAGATGCGGGTAATTACGTTAACCGCCGACCCAGACAGCCCCATTGCGCAAGTCTCTTCAGAAAAAATCATTATCCCCGTGGGACCAGAGACGGTGGGACCTAAGACCAAAGGATATACGGCTAGTATCCTAACTTTGCTGCTTTTAATTTTAGCCCAAAGAAAAAAGTATTTAGATATTTCTCAATTTTTAGCAGATTTACCTCCTTTTCTCAAAGAATGCTCAAATATTTGTAAATCCTTAACTTCAAGGCTTGCCTCGGTTAATTTTATTTTAATTATGGGCCAAAGAAGACATTTGGCTACCGCTTTGGAAGGTTCTTTAAAACTTACTGAGATGTGTGGTTTACCAGTTGCGGCCTTTGATACCGAAGAAGCTTTTCATGGTCGATTTCATGGGTTAAATCCCCAGAATTATGCTTTCTTTATCACTTCCACGGCGGAAGAATTAGAACTAGCTAACACAGGAATGAGTGTACTCAGTGAATTAGGTATTCCTGGGGGAATTTTAAATTTATGCCCTACAAAAACCTCTTTTTTTGACTTACCAATTCTTTGGCCAAATTCTGCTACACTCCCGGAATTAGATTTAATAAGTGCTATTATCCCTTTCCAATTATCCGCTTATTATTTGGCTAAAGCAAAAAATATAATTCCTGAAAATATGAAATACCCAGGGCTTTCTCAAAAATTGCAGATCAAAACCAGGTAAACCAATGAAATTTTTAGGGGCTATTGACATTGGCGGTACAAACATAAAGTTCGGTTTAGCTTCATCTGCGGGGGCAATCTTGAGCAAATCATCCCTACCTTATAATCCCCAAATGCCCTTTTGGGAATTAGCAAATTTAATTTGCCAACAAATAGAAAATTTAACAAAAACTTCGCGCGTAGAAATTAATGGTATTGGTATATCTGCTCCTGGTTATGCCCATCCCCAAACAGGTATCCTTTTAGACGGCGCAAATAATGTTCCTTCTTTAAAAGGAGAATCCTTAACTCTAGCCTGCCGAAATTATTTTAATATACCTTCCTTCATAGAAAATGATGGCATCTGCGCAGCTCTTGGCGAACTCTTATTTGGCGCCGGACGTTCATATAAAAATTTTGTTGTCATAACTTTGGGCACGGGGATAGGAGGCGGTGTAATTATTGATCGGAGAATAGTAAAGGGGGTGAACGATGAGCCTCCCGAAATTGGAGCTATCTGTCTTAATCCCAATGGGCCAAAAAATTATAGTGGAATTCCTGGAACTTTCGAAAGTTTAGCATGCGCTTCTGGTATATTGGAGCTATATCAGAAATTGAGTGGCGGAAAATATACTCATAAAACGATCCGCGAGATATTTTTAGCCGCCGGTGCCGGCGAGAAAGCCGCCAGTTTAACTGTTGACCAAATAGGCCAATATATCGCTCAGGCTCTGGGAATTATGATAAATCTTCTTAATCTGGAAGCGTGTATAATTGGTGGGGGAATTTCGGCAGCGGGAAATTTGTTGCTGGAAGCCGTGCAAAAGCACCTTCCTTCTTTTACTTGGCCTTTATTATTAAAAAAAGTAAGAATATTATTAGCTGAGCTCGGCAACGATGCTGGTTTATTAGGCGCTGCCGCCATGGCTTTGCGCAAGATTGAACTTGATTCTCTTACTTAAGGTGTTCTGGGCCTTTTTTGTTTTTGTGGTGGGCTGGGCAGACGTGCAGACAACGGCCACAAGAAATGGTTCCCCATCCAGAATTTATCTGGAAGGGATCACGATTGGCCATGGCTCTTAGATAATCTTCAGGAGTAAGTGTTGGGGGCGGATTAAAATTTGTTAAATAACCAGCATACTTAGGGCCAGCTTCAGCAACCATTCCTAATTGTTCCGCCCAGGCACATCGCCATTTATTCAATTTGGCATAAGAGAATTTTTTCCCGCCGATGTAAAATTCCACATGCTCTGTCTCCGAAAACGCGGAGACGGGGCAAATTTCTAAACATTTTCCGCAGCCATCACATAAGGGTTCTCCATGGTATAACGGATCGGGTTGAAGGGAAGCATCTGTGATTATTGATGCTAATCTTTGGCGCACCCCAAATTGCGGGGTAATAAGCAATCCTTGTTTTCCAAATTCGCCAAGACCAGCAGCGACGGCAGCATGACGATGGGAAAAGTCAGCTATAAATCCGCCGCGTATTTCTTTATAATCCCGGTATCTAAAAAACCCCGAAGGAGCAATGGGCAAAGCAAGATAACCGGCCTTCTCTAAAAACCGATACAACTTGAAAGTTATTAAAGGCAAAACAGTGGTGGTCATATAAAGCTGAATGCTTTGATAGAAAAACATTGATTCCGCCATTGGTTCGCCCCAAAGATCAATAGCCGCATCGGGATATTTTATGCCTATGACTATCACGGTTTTGGCTTCGGCCATAATACCCTGGGGGTGAATCATCCTGGGGGCATCCTGAAAGCGGTCAACTGAGGCAATGCCAACTAAATCGGCACCCTCGGATAAAGCAAGTGATTTTAAACTATCGGTAAGACCTAACATTTCAATCTCGGTAATGATAGGATATTATCTAAAAAACATAAATTTTAATAGCAGATTTTTTCAGCTTTTGCCTAAAAAAGATGATGAAGATTGGGCTTCAAAATTCATCGGAAATGAATTTTTGAATTTCATCCAGGCTGAAGACGGGACCATCTTGGCATACATAGAGGGGGCCGATATTGCATCGGCCACATTTCCCTAAGCCACATTTCATCTTCATCTCCAAAGTTGTCCAAACTTGGTCCGGAGCAAATCCTAATTTATCCAGAGCCCGCAAAGTATAACGGATCATAATCGGCGGGCCGCAAGTAATGGCCACAGCATTTTGGGGAGAGGGTTGAAGTTCTTCTAAAATAATGGGCACCAATCCTACTTTACCCTTCCAATCCTTATCCCCCACATCAACGGTGGTGACTAATTGCAAAGAGGGGTCCTTGCTCCAAGCCTCCAAGTCATACTTAAAACAAAGATCTTGCGGAGTGCGCGCCCCGTATAAGATAGTAATGTCTCGATAATCCGCTCTGGTATCCACCACATTATTTATTAAAGAACGTAAGGGGGCTAAGCCAATCCCACCCCCGATAAAGAGAAGATTTTTTCCTTTAAATTTCTCCAGGGGGAAAAAGTTTCCATAAGGGCCGCGAAAACCTATAAGGTCTCCCTCATTTAATTGGTGTAAAGCCTGGGTTACTCGGCCTACTTTTTTCACACTGAATTCCAAATGACCCCGGCGGGTAGGGCTGGAAGATATACAAAAGGTCGCCTCTCCCTCACCAAAGACGGAATATTCGCCAAATTGTCCAGCCAGATAATGAAAATTCTCCCTTAACTTCTCATCTAAAAATTGGATATGAAAAGTCTTGGTGTCTCCCGTCTCGACGATTATTTTTATAATTTCCATAAGGTGAGGTTGATAAATATTCTTTTCTTCCACCTTGCTTCCTTTCTCTTCAGTGGATGGCTGTGAGTATTTCCCGCAAATCTAAATTTACGGGACAGAAATTAACACATCGGCCGCAACCTACACAGGCTATGGCTTGAAAATTTTGGAAAAAGAAATTAAATTTATGGCTTACTCTTTGGCGATAGCGGCGCCACTTTTCGGCGCGCGGATTATGCACGGCCATCTTCGTAAAATTAGGAAAAGCACAGCTATCATAACAACGGAAGCGCACCCCTTTCTCGGGCGTTCTTAGATCACAAATATCAAAACAATGGCACGTGGGACAAAGATAAGTGCAGATACCGCAATTTAAACACTTAGCCGAAACTTTCTGCCAGAATTCTTCCTGGGCAAAGAAAGAATTTAGGTTTGCTTTAACTATTTCCAAATCAAAGAGGGCATCTCTTCCGGGCATCTCTTGGGCAGCAGCAGCCCAATCGTTTTCCCCTGCTTCGGCAAAAAAGCCTTGGGCCAACAAACCTTTACCCCGCTCCGTAATTACCTTAGCTACAAATCCTTCTGGTGTCGCTCTTAAAAAAATATCATTATCCGCCGAGTCTTGAGGATCAACCTGCATCTCTCGGCAGAAAGAGCCAGGGCAAATTTGGGAACAGGCTAACCCGATCAAGATCGTTCGGTCCAAGTTTTTTAGATAGAATATATCGGCGTATTCTCCAGCAAAAACCGGTTTGAGGAGCTGGAGACTGCGGGAATCGCACGGGCGCAGGCCAACTATTAGGCGCTTTTTCCCCTCCGGAACGAAAGAATTCATTCCCATAGATCCGGGCTCATATTTCCAACTCAAAAGCGCCTGGCGATTGGGGAAAAATAAATTTTTTACGGGAATACGCGTATTCAAAAAATAAGCTGGCCACTCCTGACGTTCCAGAAGCGCGTATACCCAAAGGTTATTTTCTTTCGTGGGGATATAGACTTCTCCTTGGTTTTTTAAAGCTAGTAACCATTCCTTAAATTTTCCTTGATTAATTTTAAAAAACATTGGCAACCTTTATTTAATAAATTCATTGGGGTCTTCCTGGCGATAAGTGCGGAAAGGAAGCGGTTTTTCCAAGTCGACCCCTGGTTCAAAGGCGAACAGTTCTTTAAGATCTGCCGCCATTTTCTCATTGAGTTTCATTAAAGGAATTTCCACTGGACAAACGCGCTCGCATTCGCCACAAGAAGTACAAGTACCTGCTACGTGCATTAAACGCATGAGGTGAAATACAAAATTATCTCCGAGAGTGGGCACCGGTGAAATCCACTCGGGCATATTCTCTTCGACCACGCAGCGCGGGCAAAAACAGGCCGGGCAAATATTTCGACAAGCATAACAGCGGAGGCAACGGGCAAACTGAGCTGACCAATAAGCCCACTTTTCGGCAGCACTCTTTCGCGCTGTTTCATCTTCTCCCCGAAGCTTAGGGGGCACGGGGGGCAGATAATCTCCTTGGAGGAGGACGTCGTAGAGCAAAGGTTGGGGATAAAAACAAGCCAGACATTTATCTAAAAGAGCTTGTTCCTTAGTAAGCCTCTGCACTTGTTGCCGAAAGCGGACTATTACTCCGTCTTCCTCTGAGCGCGTTATATCTTCTAGGTCTTCAGGATCACATCCCATCGAGAAAGCTATCTTTTTTACATCTATCTGCCCGGGGCAAGGGATACCAATAATGTACAAATCTTCCTTCTGGACTTGCCCTTCTTTGATCAAGGAAATCAAAGATCGGCTATCGCATCCTTTCACTAAAAGGCCTACTTTCCCTTTAATCTCTTTTAAATAGAAAGTCAAATTGTAGTGGAGGAAATCATCCAGATTAAGCGCTGCTAAATCTTCGGCCCGGGAAGCAATCAAAGGGGAGGACTTAAATTTTACGGTGCCTTTTTGGTACCCCAAAAAAGAGGTTAGGCGTCCGTTACGGAATAGTTCAGTTAGCAAGCTAATTAAATCGCTTAAGTTCTCAATTACTTGATTGGCCATACCCATCTTCCTCTTCCCTTAGCTTTTATTCGGGGGCAAATTCTGGAATGCGAAAGAGCTCGTTTGGTCCCAGTTCTTTAACATCGGCGACTACTTCCCGGACTACTTGAGCAAACTTATCTCCTTCCGCAGCCGAAACCCAAGAAAACTGCACCCGGCGGGGATCAAGGCCCACATATTCCAAAAGTCGAGAAAGGATGATAAACTTGCGCCGGGCATGATAATTGCCGGCTGTATAATGACAATCTCCAGGATGGCATCCGGAGACCAAAACCCCATCCAAGCCGCTGCGCAGGGCCTTGAGGATAAAGAGTGGGTCGACTCTTCCAGAGCAGGGCACGCGTAAAATACGCACGTTTGCTGGATAATTTAGGCGCGAAGAGCCGGTCAGATCAGCACCGGCATAGCTGCACCAGCGACAAAGGAAAGCCAAAACCCGCGGTTCCCAAGTTTTTCCTTTCTGAGCATTTTCGGTCATAATTATTTTTTCTTCCCTCCCTAAAACGAACTGGCCAAGGTATTTATCTCGGCGACAATTTGTTGATCAGTGAAACCCTGGAGAGTTAGGGCTCCTGGACGACAGGAAGAAACACAGAGACCGCAGCCGTGGCATACACCCTCAATTACCCGCATCTGTTTTACCATTTGACCATCCGGTTTAGTTACTTCTTCTTCTTTAATAGCCCCAAATGGACAAATTTCTTGACATACTTTGCATAAAGAACAGAGGGCCGGATTCAATTGCGCCGTTATCGGATCAGCAATTAACTCTTCGGTGGCAAATAGCGCACAAACTTTAACCGAAGCACCACTGGCCGAAGCCACGGAGTCGGGGATATCTTTAGGGGCTTGACAAGCTCCGGTGAGATAAATACCCGAGGTTACATTTTCCACCGGAGCTAATTTGGGATGTAACTCGGTGAAAAAATGGTTTTGGTCATAGGGGATACCTAACATCTGCGCTAAATGGACGGCATCTTTGCGGGCGACCAAGGCCGTGGCTAAAACCACCATATCCGCCTCAATTTCTACTTGGCCATGGACCAGAGTGTCCGCGCCACGCACAATAAGTTTCCCATCTTTCTCTAAAATCCGGGAAACTCTACCTCGTAAATAAACGGCCCCATATTGTTCAATCGCCCGGCGCACGAATTCCTCATAATTCTTTCCGGCTGCTCTGATATCGATATAAAAAACGTATACTTGGGCATCAGGATTATGCTCTTTGGTCAGGATGGCATGTTTGGCTGTATACATACAACACATCTTCGAACAATAAGGGCGCCCTAAGCTTTCGTCGCGCGAACCGACGCATTGAATAAAAACTATGGTCTTAGGCTCGCGTCCATCCGAAGGTCTTTTTAAATGTCCTTCCGTGGGGCCAGCGGCATTGATCATTCTTTCAAACTGCAAACCGCTGATTACGTCCTTATAGCGCCCTCCTCCGTATTCGCTATATTCTGTTGGTTCCGATAAATCAAACCCAGTAGCGACGACAATAGCGCCCACTTTTTCCGTGATAATTTGATCCTCTTGCTCATAATCGATAGCCTCCCCTGGGCATACTCGTTGACATACCTTACATTTTCCTTGGGTGAAATATCGACAATGCTCTCGATCTATAACCGGCACATTAGGGACTGCTTGGGGGAAAGGAATGTATATTGCTCCCCTTTTGCCCAAGCCCAGATCGAACTCGCTTTCTACCCGGACCGGACATTTCTGTAAACATTCTCCGCAGCCAGTACATTTAGACATATCCACGGAACGGGCCTTTTGGCGAATCTTTACTTCAAAATTGCCCACATAGCCCTGGACGCTTTCCACTTCCGCATAAGTAAGAATGCGGATTAAGGGATGACTGCGTACATCCACCATCTTGGGAGTTAAGATACAAGCGGCACAGTCCAGAGTTGGAAATGTTTTATCAAACTGCGCCATCCGCCCGCCAATTGAGGGCGATCTTTCTACCAAAATAACTGGATGACCGACCATAGCTATATCCAAAGCCGCTTGAATACCGGAGATTCCCCCGCCGATCACTAAAGCTTGGCGTTTAATGGATAAACGTTTGGGATACAACGGTTCATTCATGCGCACTTTGGCGATGGCCATTTTAATCAACTCTATAGCTTTTTGCGTTGCCTCCACTCGATCCTTATGCACCCAGGAGCATTGCTCCCGGATATTGGCCATTTCCATTAGATAAGGGTTTAAGCCTTCTTCTTTTACCGTATTCTGAAAAGTCCGCTCGTGGAGCAGAGGAGAACAAGAAGCTACGACTACCCGATCTAACTTATATAGGCGGATATAATCTTTAATGATGTTTTGCCCAGGAGCAGAGCACATGTATTTATAATCCCGGGAAATAAGCACACCCTTCTCTTTGGCCACTTCTTCGGCCACATACTTTACGTCTACCGTCCCGGCAATGTTTGTCCCGCAATGACAAACAAAAACGCCAATGCGCGCCATATTTATCTTCCTTAAATTTTTTATCTATCTCTTTAAAATGTTGCGCTCTTCCAATAAAGGAAAAGGACTGACATTCATTTTCTCTAAACCTAATTCTTTATTCCCCAGTCCTAAGCCTAGGCCTAGGAGCTGCGTGAAATAAAATATGGGAAGAGAAAAAGTACGGCCATAAATTCTTTCTATCTCCCCTTGCCGAGAATCCAAATTAAACTGACAAAGGGGACAGTCTACCACCACAGCTTCTGCCCCTTGATCTTTAGCCCAGCTAAGCAGTTCATAAGTCAATTTAAGAACCATTTCTTTTTTGGAGATGGAAAAAGAACCACCGCAGCACTCCGTCTTCAACGGCCAGGCCAAGGATTTTCCGCCCAGAGTATTTACGAGGCGATCGAGGTATTGGGGATCTACAGGATCATCAAAAGCCACAATTTTCTGGGGGCGGGCAGACAGACAACCATAGTAGCAGACGACCGGCAATCCTTTTAAGTCTTTAACTAAATGGCGAGAGATTCGCTCTAAGCCATATTCATTTATAACCACATCGGAAATGTGGCGAACTTTAACCTTTATTAATCCATCAACTTTCAAAATCTGAGCCACTCTGCGGCGTAACTTTTCCTTCTCTTTAAGCTTATAGGCTGCCAGGCGCAAGCGATTATAACATGCCGCACAAGGAGCCAGGATATCCAAGCCCATTCTTTGGGCCTGCCAAATATCTTTGGCCGGCATGAGGGTTGACAAAAAAGGGTTAAGGACATGAGCTGAGGAAGCTCCGCAACAAGTCCAGTCTTTTATCTCTTCCAGCTCAATGTGCAAACAGTTAAATACGGCGGTAATTGATTGGGCATAATCGCTGGCCGTGGAGTGGAGTGAACACCCCGGGTAATAAGCAAATTTCATCCTTCCTCCTCGCCTTCCCGATAATTCTTCATCAGCTCCTGAAATTCCGGCAGGGATTTTATAGGCGGCGTAGTTAATCTCAGCTTTCCCTTACGAAATAATTTTTGCCCCAGCCAAAAATCGCGAAAGGGACGCCCGGTCTGCAAATTATATCTGCCCATAAGTTGCAGATCGTTAATTCGGCCGTAACGCTCTACCGTTTTTAAAAAGAGTTTATGAAAAAGGGCAATTTCTTTTTCAGTTCTTGTTTGCCCCTGGCGGTAAGCCAGGACGCGCAGCGCATCCATAACGCCAGCTATGTCTATATTCTTCGGACATCGCGAAGTACAAGTTTGACAGGAGGCACAAAGCCAGATGGTATGGGAATTAAGGGCTTCTTCCCTACGCCCCAGTTGGACTAAACGAATTATTTCATGGGGTGGTATTTCCATGGCAAAGGCCAAAGGACAGCCGGCCGTGCATTTTCCGCACTGATAACAGCCAGCAATATTCTGTTCAATCATTTCACTTACTTCCTTGGCCCACTTAAGAGCTTCTTCGTTGAGGATAATTTTCATGGGCAACCCTTAGGCGAGATATTTTTAATTCAATATAATTTATGCTTCTTCTTCTGCCTATGATCTCACTCATATTTAGGGAATTGGTTTTTTATTCTATAGGCAAAACCACTTTGAAAGTACTCCCTGCCCCCAACTTACTATTTACCTCGATCTTTCCTCCATAACGTTCCACTATATGTTTGACTAAGGATAGACCCAACCCCGTGCCCTCCTGGCCCATCTCTTTCGCATTTTTAGCCCGAAAAAACTCATCAAAGATGCGCGGTAAAGCCTCGGGGGGAATGCCGATGCCGTTATCGCTGACCATAATTTGCAGTTCATGATCACCCAGGGTCAGCTGGAGTTGTACCTTTCCCTGGGGGGGCGTATATTTTACGGCGTTCTCAAGTAAATTGCTGATTAACCGTTCAAAATCTTCTTCGTTTCCTTTAATAGTCACTAACTTCTCCGGCAGTTCAAGCTCCATAGTGATTTTCTTCTCTTCTGCTTCAGGAGTTACCGTTTCTACGATGCGCTTAATGACGCCGTTTAAGATTACCTCCGTCTTTTTCAATTCGGGGAGGGCACCTTTCAAAGCTCCCAAGGCCAAAAGATCGCGAATTAAGCTTTGCAGACTTATCAGCCTTTTTTCGGCGCGGGCAATTAGCTCTTTTTGTTTTTCATAAATTTCCCCAGCGTACCCTTCTAAAAGCACCCGCAAAATAGATTGAATGGCGGCCACTGGCGACTTTAATTCATGCGCCACGGTGAAGACAAATTCTGATTTAGCCTGTTCTAACTCCTCCAGACGTTGGTAAGTGCGCGCATTTTCTATGGCCACTGCGCCTTGACTGGCTAAAGCAGAAAGAAACTCTACTTCCTCTTCCGTAAAGCGATGGATTTCTCCTGTATACAGCCTGAGCACCCCGATAGGTTGTTCCCTGACTATCAGGGGAACACAAAGGACAGAACGAATACCTTCTTTCTTAGCTTCTTCGGGATACTGGAATCCTGGGTCTTTCGTCACATCTAAGACTGATACGGGTTTACCCCGTAAGGCTCCGCGATCTATTAAACTTTTGTCTAAATCGACGGCCCCTTTGCTTAAATATTCTTGGCTTAATCCATAAGCAGCCCCGATCCAAAGTTGACGCTTTTCTTGATCGAGGAGACGAATAGAGCAAGCTTTGGCATTCATAGCTTTCGTCGCTTGTTGCACTATTGTATTCAGCACTTCTGTAAAATTAAGGGTGGAAGTAACGGCCTGGGCAATATCATACAGGGTCTTCGTTTTATAATAAGCGCCTTCCAGTTTTTCCTTGAGGCGGGCCAGTTCCCGCGTACGCGACCATAAGCGCTTCGTAATAGAAGTAGCTAAATAGATAGAAACATAAATGGCACTAGCGAAAAAGAGAAATGTTCCCCAAACATAGAAAGGTTGTTGGTAATGAGCAAGCAGAAAACCTGGTAAGGCCACGTGGGGAATTATTTCGTAAAACTCTAATAAAGCTAACGTGCCCACTAAGAGCACCCCCACGGTGGCATGGATATAACAGGTGCGGGGAGGCACAAGAATGCTGGCGATGATGGCATGGAAAATAAAATAAAATATTACTGGGCTTTCGATGCCCCCCGAATAATGCACCAGGGAGATCAAAGCCAACCAGTCCACAAAAAACTGCCAACTCGCAAAATCGCTGAACTGATTTATTCTGGCCTTGGGGTCACTCTTTAATACTTTATGCCTTTGGTAGAAGAAAAAATTATATGCACCTATCAAAAGGCCGATAAAGATAAGTTTGGCCTGCTCGATGGGCAACTGCAGAAGATAAGCGACAATAATAGTGGTGGCGATGACCCCCCCAGAGGCCAACCAACGGAGGCGAATGAGCCAAGAGACCCGTTCAATTAATTCTTCTTCCACCGGTAGGCGAAAGGAGATTTGATCCACCGGCGTATTCACCAATATTTTCCCCTCTTATCAGACTCAAACGAAGAACAACCCTGGCGTATTATTTATTATTAGACTAAGAAGCTCTTGTCAACTATTTTTTGAGTGTTCTCGGAAAAAATTTGGAGTTTATTTCTTTAGGAGCCGTTGGAATTAAGGGGCGAGTCCTTGCCCTACAAATCGGATCTATTGTCCATAGCGGAGTTTTATAACTACCTCTCTCCATTCTTAAGAGACCGTGTCGCCATGGCGAGAAAGAGCCAGAGATAGGCCAAAGGCAGGCCAGAGGCAGGCCGGAGGCAGGCATTCATTCAGAATCATGAGGCAGGGGTTCTTCCATGGGTGCGGGCGGATTTAGAAGCTTAATCATCTTGCTTATTTTAACGATCCGCCCGCCCTTTGCGGAAAATCGTTGGTCGATTTTGAATAACTTTTTCTCCCGCCGATGCTTCTTCATTCATGCCTGCCTCTGGCCTGCCTCTGGCCCGCCTTTAAGTCCTTCACTAAAAATTGGCTATTTATTAAAGCCTGGTGCGGGATAAATAGAAAATTGGAAAGAAAATTTGGTAAGAAAAAGTTTAAGTGGGATAAGGGACCCAGCTTAGGCCAAGAAGCTGGGTCCGCTCCGGTTAGCCTGCGGCAATTTAAATGGTTGTTCCCCCATCGATAGCTAATACCTGTCCGGTAACATAACTGGAGGCATCAGAGGCGAAATAAATGATCGCTCCGACCATCTCTTCTGGCTCGGCTATTCGGCCCAGGGGAGCTTTGCTCACGGCCATCTTCAAAATATCCGGGTTACTCCACAAAGCTTCACTAAAGCGCGTCTTGGTTAATCCGGGAGCGATGGCATTAACCCGAATATTATACTGCGCCCATTGCTGGGCCATTACTTTGGTAGCCATGATTACTCCAGCCTTGCTTATCGAATAGATAGGCAATAGGTCTGGACTTATGCCGGCAATGGAAGAGACATTGATAATTTTCCCTCCGCCCTGCTCTTTCATCACCCGGGCCACGGCTTGGCTCAGGAAAAATAGGCCCTTAAGGTTCAAATTCATAATGGCATCCCAAGCCCGCTCATCCACATCCAGAGCCGAAGCCATGGTGGGATTGGTGGCGGCATTGTTTACTAATATATCTATGCGCCCGAATTCTTCGACCACTTTCTTTACTAAATTCTGAATTTCCTCCATCCGGCCCACATGGGCGGCCACCGGTAGACATTTTTTACCCAATTTTCTTATTTCCTCCGCCGTCTTCTCCAGATCGGGGAGTTTCCGACTGGCTACCGCTACATCTGCCCCCGCTTGAGCTAAGCCAATTGCCGCGGCCTTGCCAATACCGCGACTGGCTCCCGTTACTAAAGCTATTTTGCCCGCCAATGAAAAATTCATTTCTTAAACCTCCTTCAAACTACTTTTTTAATGGGTAATCATACCAACCCTTACCTGCTTTCTCCCCATAATGACCTTTAATATATCTTTCCACCACGCTCGGGGCGGGTAGGTCTGCCCAGTCTCCAGTTTCCCGGAAACGTTCCATGGACCTAATATAATTAAGATCAATGCCCGTTAAATCCATTAACCGGAAGGGCCCCATAGGATGCCCGGCCCCATGCACGCAGGCCTTATCTATATCTTCCGCACTGGCAATCCCCATCTCTAACATCCACAAAGCCTCCCGAGTAATCGCCCGGAAAATCCGGTTGAGCAGAAAACCTTCTACTTCTTTTTTGAGCAAAACTGGTATCTTCTCTAATTTCTCCGCCAGGTCCATGGTCACCTTTGCTGTTTCCTCCGCCACATGCGGACCTTTAACTACTTCCACCAGTTTCATCACCAAAGCTGGATTAAAGAAATGCATATTCACTACTTTGTCCGGCCGCTTAGTGGCATCGGCTATTCGGGAACTCACCAAATATGAACTATTCGTAGCCAAAATAGCATGGGGGGGAGTGAGTTTATCTAATTCGGCGAATACTTTTCTCTTTACCTCCAAAATCTCCACCACCGCTTCGATCACAAAATCAGCATCTTTGGCCGCCTCTTTTAAATCCAAGGTAAAAGAAATATTCTGCCGCGCCTTCTCCGCAGCCTCTTTAGTCATTTTTCCTTTTTCGACCCGGCCCGGAAGATAGGTATCCGCAAATTTCTGCGCCTTCTGCAAGATCTCGGGTACTACATCCGTACAGACCGTCCGGTAACCATGGATCGCACAGAGAAGAGAAATCTGATGCCCCATATTCCCCGCACCCACCACACAAATCTTTTTGATATCATCTACCGTCATTTTTCCCTCCTTTCCCCAAAATTTAAATAATTTATTTCTTCCCTTCTCGCTCAATTACCGTAGCTACCCCTTGCCCACCGCCTACACAGGCGGTAGCTAAGCCATAACGTCCACCTTTTACCTTCAAAATGCGTGCTAAAGTCCCCACTAAACGAATACCCGTGGCTCCCAAAGGATGTCCAATAGCTAAACCACCACCCATAACATTAACTCGTTCAGGATCAATCC